>JAABUX010002315.1_pt1 | contig 27193 bp, 28 predicted proteins | sample 5561851 | NCBI WGS metagenome assembly JAABUX01 (sample SAMN10711883, study PRJNA513361) | rock metagenome | isolation source: Antarctica rocks | place: Antarctica: Victoria Land, Richard Nunatak red sandstone | collected 2016-01-03 | reverse complement strand
TCCGCGCCAGGGCCGGCAGCGGCGGCGAGAGCCCGGTGTCGCAGCCCAACCTGCTGGTGAACATCTCGCCGTCGGACAGCGACTCGCTCGCCTACCGCCGGCAGATCATCCAGGTGCTGAGCATCGTATACAACGGCGTGCGCGCCGGCGGCGGCTTCCTGCCGAACCAGGCGAACGGCACCTTCCGCTAGGCGTTGCCATGCGGCGCGGGCGCGGGGGCCATCCCCGGCCCGCACCGCATGGAGCCACTCCGATGACTGTCCAGAAGTGCTTGCTCACCGCCGCGATGCTGCTGGCGCCTGTTGCGGCCATGGCCGGCGTGCCTGGCCCGGCGTGCGGCACGCCCGAGGTGCTTGAGATCGTCGCCCGCATCCTGAACGAGCATGGCCTTCCGGCCCTGATCGTGGCCGCGCCGGTCGGCCAGGTGCCGACATCCCGGCCCGACACGGTGCTGTGCGCCATCCGCCTGCAGCGCGAGGTCTTTGACACCAACCGCTTCGGCTCTATCCCGCAATATCGTGAGCAAACCTACGAGTACACCGTGCGGCGCGGCTTCAACGGGGTGTTCGTCACGGGGGAGGGCGGCTAACGGCTGGTGGGTGGCAACCCGGGGCGGAACAGGATGGTAGCCGACCGCAGCACCTTTGCTTGGTAGGTCTGGTTCAGCAGTGGCGTATGGGAATGGTAGTTGCCGACCGCCTGCATCAGGTCGCCCCGCGTCTCGTCGAGATAGGTCCGCATGATCAGCCCGGCTGCCGCGATGTTGTAGCAGGGCCGCAGCAGCAGCCGGGTCCGGACCTCGGCCAATCCCAGCTTGGAGTAGCGGGCCAGGGTGCCGAGCCAGAGCGTGTTGATCTGCATGACCCCCATGTCCTCCGTCCCGTCGGCGTTGCGGTGCACGACGCCGGGGCCGCCGCCCTCGACGGCCTGGATGGAGGGCAGGACACGCGGCGGCAGGGCATAGATCTGCGCGACAAGCGCCATGCAGGCGAGATATGGAACGGCCATCAGGCAGAACCGGTCGAGGGTGCACGCATGCAGGCGCCTTCGTCATCCGTGGTGACGCCTGCGTGAGTAGCAGAGAGTTAATCAGGATGCAGCAGCCAGATATGTCGCGACCCAGCCCAGACGCCGGCTTCACCTTGCTGGAGATACTTGTCGTCGTGGCCATCCTGGGCCTGCTGGTCCTGCAGGTTGGCCCAGCGGTGCTGCGGCAGTTCGGCGGCGCCCGCGTTTCAGTGGCCAAGCAGTCGGTCGAGCAGCTTGCCGGCGTGCTGGACCTGTACAAGCTCGGCGTCGGCAGCTATCCCTCCACGGAGCAAGGTTTGCTGGCCCTCAACATTCCGCCGGGCGGCGTGACCGGGTGGGAAGGTCCATACCTCAAGGGCGACGCCCAGCCGCTGGACCCCTGGAACCACCCCTACCTCTACCGCAACCCCTCCGCCCGGCCTGGCCACGAGTTCGACCTGTGCTCGCGTGGGGCCAACAACCAGGCCGGGGAGGCCTCGCCAGACCTGATCTGCAATCGGTAGGACACTGTAGGCGCCGCCGGTACTGGCTGTTCATTCACGGAATGATGGCCTTGGCACACCTGTTCTCACCCAACGTGCAGATGCCTTGTGACAGGGTTTGAGTAGGTGATGGAGCGGGTCGGCCGACTTCGCCAACGGTGTCCAGCCCTTTGTGGAACAAGACCATGCCAGCCCTGGATTGCTGATACAGTGCCTACTGCCCGGGCCAGCCAGATGCGGCTTTGCGCTCACCACTGTTGGATGCGGCCAGCGCATCGCCCACCAGCCGCGTCAAGCGCACCGCATGCTCGAAGTCGGGCGCTATCCGTGTTCCGTTAAGAATATCGTTTCGCAGGGCCGCATAGATGCCGGCCACGTTGCCCGCGGTTTCCGGCTCCGTCACGAGAGCGGCCGGCAAATGCTGCTCCTTGCCGTCCACCAGTAGCCGCAGCATCCCGGACTGCACTCCACGGGGCGCACCACCTTCCAGCACGAGCGCGCCCTTCTCGCCAGCAATCTCGAAGCGGAACGGCGTCGCGTCCGCAGGATATCCGCCTACAACCTCGATTGCCACTGGGACCCCGTCTTCGAGGCGCGCCAGCACCGCAAGGTAATCAGGTGTCGTGCGGGCCTGCATGGTCGTGCCGCCCTTACCTTCAACGGACACCTGCTTGAACTGGGTGGACGCCAGTGCTGATAGATCGGCAAAGCCGCCAAGGACGGCTATGGCCAGGTCTAAAGTGTGCGCGCCCTGGACGGTGGGCAGCGTGACCCCGTTCTCTGCCTTCTCCGAAAAGGCCATGGCGCGCTCGGTTTCCGGGCCGAACGCCATCGTCGTGGACAGGATGCGGGCGTTCAGCACCCGCCCGATCGCGCCCGATGTGATCATCTCCCGCGCTTGGCAAGCGGCGGGGTTGGTACGGAGTTGCAGGCCAATCGCGGTGTGGACGCCTGCGCGCCGCGCGGCCTCAGCCAGCATCTCGCCCTCCGCGCCGTCGCGGCCAAGCGGGTATTCGCAATAGACGTGCTTGCCAGCCGCGAGAGCGCCGAGCACCAAGTCACGGTGCGCAGGCACGTTGACCGCGACCGTCACGATATCAATGTCCGGATCGGCGAAGAGCTGCTTCGCGTCGCCGTATCCCTTGCCAGCCCGAAAGGCTTTCGCCGCCTGATCCGCCGATGCCTGGTCCCGGGTGACAACGGCCGCCAACTCCAGCCCGTCGAGGCCCTGGATGGCCGGCACATGCGAAATCTTCGCCCAGCCGCGTTCCGCGCTGGCGCCGATCACGCCGACCCGCAAGAGCTTTGCCATGCTCATCTCCCTCCTATTATGCACGCCGCGGAGACCGATCCGCGTGCTCGAAGACTGTTGCCTACCTTGGCCTTGTTGCTGCTTCTACTACACGGGTCGTCGCCAGGTGCCCGCGCCGTTGCGGGACCGAACGGCGTCACTCTGACGTGATCCGCAAACAAGCGGACACGGTAGGCGAAGTCGGTATTGGCTGTTTGTTCACGGGATGATGGCCCTGGCACACCCGTTCTCACCCAACCTGCAGACGCCTTATGACAGGGTTCGGGCAGGTGATGGAGCGGGTCGGCCGACTTCGCCAACAGTGTCCGGTAGGCTACGAAGACGGCGCGTCCCAGGTCAGCACCCGCACCAGCGGCTCCTTGTCCGTCGCCCCCAGCCGGATCGTGGCCCGCCGGGTAAACCGGCCGCCGGCGTCACTCGTGGCCTGGGCCGTGACGGTCACGGTGCGCGGCGGCGATGGCACGGCGGCACCCCGGGGCGGCCCGGACACGTCGCGCAGGGCTTGCAGGACTACGGGCGCCGCTGCTGCCGGGTCTGGCGCGGTGTCGGTCAGCACCGACACGTAGGGCCGCATCCGGTCGAGCAGGGCAGGGGTCATGCCCAGCACGGCGCCAAGCTCGTCCACGCTGTTGAACGGCGTGCCCAGCGGCTCGTAGTCCAGCCCGGCCGCGCGATACTGCGGCGCCTTGGCCCCGTGCGGCCGCGGCTGGCTGCCGGGGTAGCGCCAGTCGGCGATGGCGTCAGCGATGCTCTCAGCCGATTGCTGGTCCGCGCCAAGGTGCCGCATGAGGGCTTGCAGCAGCGGCGGCTCGGCCAGGTTCAGGTTCACCTTGCCGGCCTCGTTGTCGATCCGCAGCACGATGCGGGCGCCAGGCACCTGAACCTGGTGCTCCCGGCCATCCGCGGCCCAGCGCGAGGCGGGGTCGAGCAGGTGGAACGCCGCCTCCTCGATGGCGCCGTCCGCCGCCGCCTCGGCCGCCGCCGCCGCCTTCAGGTTGCCGGCAAGCTGCACCTCGATGCGCCCGGCCGCCGTCAACTGGGTGGCGAGCAGCGACAGCAGCACCACTGCCCACAGCACGATCAGCAGCGCGAAGCCACGCTCCCGCCCCCATTCCTGGCCCGGCACCCTACCGATCCAGCCGCAAGCTCCGGCGTAGCGGCCGGCTGGGATCTTCCGAGCCGGTCGAGTGTAGCCGTCCCAACTCGTCCGGCACCTTGGCCGCATTGATCAACTGGTCGCGCAGGTCCTCGGTCAACGCCCGCGCGTCCCGCTGGTCGTGCACGACATGCGGCGTCACCAGCACCAGCAGCTCCGTGCGCCCGCGCTGGTTGTTCTGCGACCCGGCCAGCAGGCCCAGCAGCGGGATGTCCTTGAGAAACGGGATGCCCTGGTTCTCGCGCGACGAGTTGTCCTGGATCAGCCCCGCCAGGCCGATGGTCTGCCCGTCCTGCACCACCACCCGGCTGGTGACGTTGCGCTGCGAGAAGGTCGGCGACACGATCCCCGACGAGCTGGCGCCCGGGATGACGTTGCTGACCTCCTGCGAGATGTCGAGCGTCACCTGCCCGCCGCTGTTCACCCGCGGCGTGACCTCCAGGATGACCCCGGTCTCGCGGTAGTCCACCGAGTTCACGATCGGCGCGTTGGCGCTGAGCTGGCTCTGCGAGCTGCTGGTGAGGAACGGCACGAGGTTGCCGACCTGCAGGCGCGCGGCCTCGTTGTCCAGCACCAGCACCTGGGGGGAGGACAGCACCTTCACCGTCGTCACCGCCTGCAATGCGCTCAGCGCGGCGTTCTGGTTGCGGGGGCCGCTGAGCACGAAGCCAGGGAAGGCGGATGCGAACGCGTTGGCGGCGGTGCCAGCCGGGCTGAAATTCAGCGCGCCGTTAATGCCGGCGTTGAAGAAGAACTGCGTGCCGTACTGCAGCGCGTCGTTCAGGTTGACCTCGGCGATGGTCGCGTCGATCCGCACCTGCAGGGGCAGGATGTCGATCTTGCGCAGCATCGACTCGATGGTGTCGCGCTCCTGCGGCGTCGCGTAGATCAGGATGGCGTTGTTCTGCGAGTTCGGGATGATCTTGATGGTGTTCGGGTCGCCGCCCCCGGGCGCACCGCCGGGGCCGCCGCCGGACGATGTCGGGTCCAGGCCGCCCAGCAGGGGATTGGCAGGGTTCTGCGACGGGTCGATCGCCGGGCCGCCGCCGGCCTGCTGACCCAGACCGGAGCCGCCGCCCAATCCCAGCCCGCCACCCGATCCAAGTCCACCGCCCGACCCGAGTCCGCCGCCCGACCCCAGGCCGCCACCCTGGCCGCCAAGGCCGCCTCCCCCGCCATAGCCTCCCCCGCCGCCGATGCCGCCACCCCCGCCGCCGTTGAAGCCGCTGCGCTGCATGCCCCGGCCCGGCGCGGTGCTGCCCACGGCCCGTGCGCTCGGCACCGCCGTCACTCGACCGGGGGTGAACGCCTGCTGCAGCACGTAGGCGATGTCGTTGCTGCGGCTGCTCTGCAGGTAATAGACGTTCCAGCCGCGCAGCGTCAGCCGCCGGCCGCGTTCCACCAGGGCGTACACCCGCCGGGCGTCGTCGATGTAGCGCGCCTGGCTGGACACCACCAGGACCGAGTTGATCCGCTCCATCGGCACTACGCGCACGACGCCCGCCAGCGTGCCGCCGCCGCTGCTGCGGAAGGCGTCGCCGAGGGCCATGGCGAAGTCCTTCGCGCCGCCGGAGGTCACGGGGAACAGCGCGTAGGACTGCCTGGCCAGCAGGTCGATGTCGAACGCCTGCACCAAGGCCAGCAGCGCCTCGCGCGTCGCCGGGTCGCCGTTCACCAGCAGGGCGTTGCGGCCGGGGTCGGCGGTCAGCCTGCCGCCCGCGCCGACGAAGGGCTGCAGCACCCGCACCAGGTCCTCGGCGGAGGCATAGCGCAGCGGGATGACCGCCCCGCCGGCGCCGCCGTCCCCGGCCAGTAGCGGCGTGGCCGCGCCGGCAGGGACCACGCGGTACAGGCCGCCCTGTTGCACCAGCCCGGCGCCATTCTGCGCCAGCAGGGTCTGCAAGGCCGGCAGCAGTTGCGAACGGGCCAGCGGCGTGGTGGTCTGCAAGGTCGCGGTGCCGCGGACGGCCGGGTCGATGGTGTAATTGGCGCGCAGCAGGGTGCCCAACACTTGGGCCACAACGTCCCGGATGTCGGTATCGACGAAGCTCAGCGAGACGTCCCCATCCGGTCCCGCGGTGCTGCCCCTCACGGCCCCAGCCGGGCTGCCCGGCGCCGCGACGCCCTGGACCCGGCCGATGGACACCTGGGCCGGCGGCAGGGCGTCTGTCCCGCCCACGGCGCCGTTGACCCGGGCCGTGGCCGTGCCGGACCGGCTGAGCACCGGCGGCAGGGCCTCCAGCGCGGGGCGTCCCTCGTGCTCGCACCCGGCCAGGGCAGCGAGCAGCAGCAGCACCGCCGTGCGACGGCTCACCGCGTGAAGCCGGCTGGGGGAGGCGTGGGCAGGCCCGGGAAGGCAGGCACGCCAAGTGCAAGGCCAGACGTGCCGGCCGGCACGGGGCGCTGGTCGAACGAGGGGCGCAGCACGCGGACCCCGTCCGGCCCGCTCACCGTGACCTGCCCGGCCTGGATCGCCTGGATGGTGAAGCCGCCAACCCGTGCGCCTTCCTGCGCAACCACCGGCTTGCCCCCGTCCGCCGGCGCGAAGGTGGCCATCCGTCCGGTGGGGTAGATCACGATCCCAGCCAGGCGCGGCAGGCCCGGCGCCGCGCCGCCGGCCACGCCGCGCGTCGGCACCGGGCGCCGGTCCCGGTTGAACAGCGGACGCTCCAGGATCATCGCCTCCCATGTCGCATTCGGACTCATCGGCGGAGATCGGCTGAAGCCTGGGGAGGCCGGGATATTGGATGGGGTCAGGCTCACAGCCTCGTCATCCCTGGATGCCGCGCCGAGTTCAAGGCCAAGCGCCCCGAGCAGCACCACAGCAAGGCTGAGCAGCGCTGCGAGCGCCACGGCCCTCATGGGACCCTGGGCCGGGTTCTCGGCTTCATGATTTTTTCGCGTCAGCGGCCCGGAAGCCGAGCACGGTCAGCGAGGCGTCCATGGGCAGTTCGCCGGTGCCCTCGATCTGCCGGGTTCCATGCAGTTGCATGTCGTCAACCAGCATCCCCGGAGACGCCTCCGCAATCGAGCGCAGCAGGCTGGCCAGCACCGGCCAGGGCGCCGAGAGGGCCACCCGGACGGCGATCCGGCGGTATGCGCCGGCCTGCTCGGCTGGCATGGTTTCGCTGCTGCTCAGGGTGGCGCCGGTGCGGGCGGCCATATCCTGCACAAGCTGCTGTAGGGTGGCACCTGCAACGGCGTCGCCGGCCCCGCTGAGCAGGGCGGCCGGCGGCGGTCCGGCAGCCACAAATCGGCTGCTGGCCTGCTGCAGCGCCGGCAGGTCCGCGGTGGCCTGCGCCATGCGCCGGGCCAGGGTAGTGCGCTGCGCCAGGCTCTCGGCCCGGCTGGCATACAGGTCGGTCAAGGGCGCTGCCGCGGACGACCAGGCGAGCGCCGCCACCGCCAGCAGCAGCGCGACGGCAAGGGCCTGGCCGGGGCGTCCCGTCGGCAGGGGAAGGCTGCCAGCGGCCATGCTAGCGCGCGACCTCGGCACGTATCGAGAAGCCCTCATTATGCCCGGCGTCGCTGCGGGTGACGGGGGCGGCAAAGGCAGGATTGAGAAAGGACGAGTCGCCCGCCATGGCGGCGATCAGGCGGGCAGCGCCTGCGGACTGGCCGGTGATCACGAGGGCGCGGCTGCGCAGGGTCAGTTCCGTCAGGTAGGTGTCGTCAGGCAGCAGGTTGGTCAGCGTGGCCAGGACGCTCAGCGGATCGCCCACGCGGGCGCGCTGGGCCTGGATGACGTCGATAGCCGCGGTGCGGTCGAGCATGGACCGGCGCAGCGCCTCCGCCTCGGCAGCGCGCGGACGCAGGGCCGCGATCCGCGCCTCCACCTGCTCGGCTGCACGGGACTGCTGGAGGAACGGCACGGCGGCCGCCGCCACGGCGAGCACCGCGCAGGCACCGCCAGCCAGGGCCAGGCCGCGGCGGCGCCACCAACCCGTCCTTGGCTGCGCCAGCGCCAACCGGCGGACCGCCCCATCCGGCGCAGGGGCGTCCAGCGCCACCGGGCGCAGCCCGGCCGCGGCCAGCGCATCCAGCAGCGTCGTGAGCCGGGCCTTGGGCACCAGGGACAGGCGCAGGTGGATGCGCCCCGCCGCCCGGTCCCGCCGCTCCAGCGTCCAGGTCCAGACCAGGTCGGCTGCCGCGAAGGGGGTCAGGCGGTCCATCTCATAGCCCAGGACGCGCTCCGGCTCGCGCTCGGCGGCCAGGGGCAGCGTCACGCGCTGCTCCAGCAGCAGGCCCGGCGGCAGTCGCAGCAGCACCGGCGCGCGCCGTGTCCCCACGATGGCGCGCAGGGACGCGATGCCGGCGCCATCCAGGACGAAGCGGCCCAGCAACTCGTCCACGCCGCGGCGGCGCGCCGACACCTCGACGGCTGGCGCGCTGGATGGCGTGGTGCTGTGCACGGCCACGATCAGCGCCCGGCCCTGCGCCACCCCTGCGGACGACGCGCGCAGCCGGGCTGGCGCCAACGACGCCAACTGTGCAGCCCACCAGGTCAGGAAGTCATCAAGCATGACGGACCAGCGCGCATCCCTTCGGGCTGGCGTCATCTAGCCGACCCAGCGTGTGAAGGGAATACTGCAGCGACGGTGGGGCAGATGCGCCCTGCTGAAGGCACCCTGCCGGCGGCGCGCGCCTGAAGACGCCAGGCTGGAGGCCCCCTGCTGGATGTCTCAGCTTCCCGGCGGCGCCTCCCGTTTGGGTGCGGCCACGATGTCGGGCCAGTGCCGGCGGTCGCCGGGGGGGAACACGACCCGCAGCCGGACCAGCGCCGGCAGCCCGGCCGAGGTCCACGCCGTCGCCCAGTGCGGGTCGGCGCCGCGGGTCCAGTAGGCGGCGTCCAGGTGGTCCACGCCGCGCAGCAGTTCGGTCTCGGACGGGGCCGGCGGTGGTCCCAGGCGGTGGCCCGGCAGGCGCGGGACGGCACGCAGCACCAGGCGGCCGGAGCCATCGACGACCAGCGACACCTGGGCCTGCCGGGTCGGCAGCAGGGCGGCAGCGGGTAGGGTGGTCACGAACGCCAGGCCGCCGCTGCCGCCCCGGAAGGTCGGCGGGTCGCGCGGCTGGCCGGGGTCCGCCGCCTCGATCAGCCGGTGCAGCGCCCGGTCCACCGCGTCCAGGTCGCCGCGGCCAGCGATGTCCCGGGTCTGCGCCCCGATGGCCTGCAAGCCGAACCGGGCGCCTTGGCTCAGTCCCGCCAGGATGAAGCCCAGCACCACCAGCGCCACCAGCAGCTCCAACAGCGTGAACCCGGCATCGCGGCGGTTCGCGGGGGCCTTCGTCAAGGCGGCTCCGGCGGCGCCACGCCGAGCGCCTGCGTCGTCAGCACCACCTCGCGCGGGCCGCCATCCAGCGACCACGACACCCGGACCCGCACGGCATACAGCACCGCACGGCCGGGACGGGGCGGGTCCACGCCCTCCCGTCCCGGCGGTGCGGTGCGGGAGGCCGCCGTCGTCACCTGCCAGGCGAAGCCGCCGCCATCGTCGCCCTGCTGCTCCCCCGCCACCGGAGCCAGCGCCGCCGCTGCCAGGCGGGAGCGGGCGCGGGACAGCGCCTCCTGCACATGGCCCGCCACGCGCGCCGACTGCAGCCCGCCCGCGGCGCCCTGCGTCAGCGCCGCCAGCGCCAGCGCCGCGATGGCGAATGCGACCAGCACCTCCAGCAGCGTGAAGCCGCGGTCCGGACCAGCGAGGTCACGGGGCATCGGCGGCGATGACGCGGCCGGTCAGCCAGTCCACGCCGACCTGCACGCTGCGGCCGTTGCCCGCCAGATTGACCCGGCCGCCGGTCGAGCTGCCATCCGGCAGGAAGCGGATGGCGGCGCGCGGGCCGCGCGACTGGTCGGCCGTGGCGGTCACGGCCATCTCCAGGCCGGGCGGCAGGCTGCGCGGCGGGGCGGCGCCGACCTGCAGGGTGCCGGCCTGGGTGTCGAACACCACGCTGACCCCTTGGTTGGACGCGATCGCCCGCGTCCGCGCCAGCCGCAGCGCCTGCGCCACCGACACCGACGCCAGCCGCATGTCGAGCGCAACGCTATGCGCCGGGCCGCGCGACAGCACGAGGCCGCCGACCAGGCCGAGCACGACGAGGACCACGATCACCTCGATCAGGGTGAAGCCGGCGTCCCGCCCGCCGGGCGAGGCGATGCTGACTCCCTCTCCCTCCGGGAAAGGGAGCAGTGGGCTGCCCCCGGACCTATTGGGCAAGGTCGTTCAGGCCCAGCATCGCCAGCAGCAGCGCGGAGACGATGCCGGCGATGGCGGCGCCCATCACCACCGTGATCGCCGGCACCAGCAGCGCCACCAGCCGCTGCACGCCCAGCCGGGTCTTCTCCTCGTGGATGTCCGCCGCGCGCAGCGACATGGCGCCCAACTGCGCCGTCTCCTCGCCCAGCCGCAGCAGGTGTATGGTGCGCGGCGGGAACACCCCGGCCTCATCGAGCGGCCGGGACAGGCCGGCGCCGCCCTTGGCGCTCAGGGTCGCCCGGTCCACCGCCGCCACGCCCGCCAGGTTGCCGATGGCGTCCTGCACAATGCCCAACGCGGCAATCAACGGCACACCGTTGGTCAGCAGCGTGCCGAGCGTGCGGGTGAAGCGCGCCGCCATCACCTCCTTCGACAGCGCGCCCACCACCGGCAGGCGCAGCAGCAGCCGGTCCAGCACCAGCCGCGGACCAGGGCGGCGCAGCGCCTCTCGCAGCACCAGGCCCAGCACCGCCAGGGCGATCAGCGCATACACGCCATAGGCCGACACAAGGTTGCCGGCCGAGACCAGCACCTGCGTTGGGCCGGGCAAGGTAGCGCCGTTCTGCTCGAACAGTGGGATGAACTGCGGCAGCACCTGGGTCAGCAGCAGCACGATGGAGCCGACCGCGGCCACCAGCAGCAGCGCCGGGTAGATCAGCGCCGACACCACGGTGGAGGCCAGGGCGCGCTCCCGCTCCAGCAGCGCGGCCAGGCGTTCCAGCGTCGCGGCCAGGGTGCCGCCGGCCTCCCCGGCACGGACCAGGCCGACGTACAGCTTGGGGAAGCTGCCGGGCTGGCCGGACAGGGCGGTGGCCAGCGACCCGCCGTCCCGCACCGTCTTGCGCAGGCCCTCGACGGTGGCGCGCACCCGGGCATTGGGCGCGGTATCGACCAGGAAGCGCAGGCTGCGGTCCAGGTCCTGCCCGGCCCCGAGCATGATCGACAGCTCCCGCGTCAGGTTGGTCACCTCCTGCCGGCTGATGCCGCGGCGGCCGACCTCACGGTGTAGCAGATTGGTCCAGCCGCCGCGGGCAGGCTCGGCGCGCATGGGGATGTTGCCCGCGCGCTGCAGGTGGGCGACGACCTCGGCCTCGGTGGCGGCGTCCATCATGCCGCGCACCGTCTGGCCAGCCGGGTCGACGGCGGTGTAGCGGAAGCTCGGCACCTACGCCTCGGCGCGGATGCTGCGGACGACTTCCTCGACCGTGGTCTGCCCGGCCAGCGCCGCATCCAGCCCGGCGTCGAACATCGTCACCATGCCCGCGGCGACGGCGGCGCGCTCGATCTCGGTGTGCTCGGCGCGGGTGAAGATCAGCCGCTCGATCTCGGGCGTCGGCTGCAAGAACTCGGCGATGGCCTGCCGCCCGCGGTAGCCGGTGCTGCGGCAGTGCGCGCAGCCGACCGGGTGCCACAGCCGGATCGGCCGGCCCTCGGTGCGGCGCTCCAGGTCGAACCGCCGCACCAGCTCCGGCGCCGCGTCGCCCTCCTGCGCGCAGTGCGGGCACAGCCGCCGCACCAGGCGCTGCGCCAGCACGCCGCGCAGCACGGCGGTCATCAGGTAGTCCTCCAGCCCCATGTCGCGCAGCCGGCTGATGGTGGCGGCGGCCGAGTTGGTGTGCACGGTGGACAGCACGAGGTGCCCAGTGAGCGCTGCCTGCACCGCGATCTGCGCCGTCTCCAGGTCGCGTATCTCGCCGACCATGATCACGTCGGGGTCCTGGCGCAGGATGGAGCGCAGCAGGGTGGCAAAGGTCAGGCCGATGGCGGGCTTCACCTGGATTTGGTTCACCCCGGCAAGCTGGTACTCGATGGGGTCCTCGACCGTGACCACCTTGCGCGCCACCGAGTTCAGCGACAGCAGGCCCGTGTACAGCGTCGTCGTCTTGCCGCTGCCGGTCGGCCCCGTGACCAGCACGATGCCGTTGGGCAGGTTCAGCGCCTTGTCCACCTTGGCGACCACCGGCGCGGCCAGCCCCAGGCGCGCGTAGTCGAATGCGACGGTGCTGCGGTCGAGCACGCGCAGCACCACCGTCTCCCCGTGCAGGGAGGGGATGGTGGAGACGCGGAAATCGATCTCGGTGCCGCGCACGGCCAGCTTGATGCGGCCGTCCTGCGGCAGGCGGCGCTCGGCGATGTCGAGCCGCGCCATGATCTTGATGCGCGACGTGATGGCGGCGGTCAGGCGAGAAGGGGGGCTGTCCGCCTCGTGCAGCACGCCGTCGTAGCGGTAGCGGATGCGCAGGCGGTCCTCGAACGGCTCGATGTGGATGTCCGACGCCTGGGTCTCGACGGCGCGGGCGATCACCTGGTTGACCAGGCGGATGACGGGGGCTTCGCTGGCAAGGTCTTTCAGGCGCTCGGCATCCTCCTCCAGCGGCTCGCCGCCGGGTTCGGGGGTGTCGGCGGTGGGCCGGGTGTCCGAGTACAGGCGGTCCAGCGCCGCATCCAGCTCGATTGGCACGCCGATCAGCAGGGACACCTCGCGGCCAGTCGCCGCGCCGATGGCAGCGGGGGTGAAGTCGTCCAACGGGTCGGCGACGGCGACCAGCAGGCGCCCGCCTTCCTCGGCGACTGGCAGGGCGCGGGCGTTGCGGAGGAACTTGGGGGCCAGGCGGTCGGCGTGCAGCGGGTCGGAGTCGGGATAGCGGTCCGGGGTGGCGATGGGCAGGCCCAGCAGGGCGGCGTAGGCTCCGGCCAAGCCGCGCTCCGTCACCAGGCCAAGCTGGATCAGCACCTTGTCCAGCCGCTGGCCGCTCTCGGCGGCCACGCGCCGGGCGCGGTCGATGGTGCGGAGGTCGCACTGGCTCTGCTCGATCAACAGGGCGGCCAGGGCCTCCACGGGGTCGGCAGGCAGGCGGGCAGCAACGTTGGTGTCCATGCGGGTGGCCCCTGGTGCTGGCGGCTATATAGTGCAGGCGGGTGGCCAAAGGGAGGCGGCGTGTTGGGACCAGAGAGCGCTGCTGCTCCCTCCGGGAGCGGGCCGGGGTGAGGGGGCGGGCAGGGGCGGCGCATGCCGATCCGGGCCTGCGGTTCCGCCTGGCCGTCGGCGCTCCGCTCCGCAAGCAAGACTCCCTCACCCCGGCCTTGGTCCGCGCTGCGGTCCAAGGCCGGAGGGAGAGGGAGCAGCAGCGTTCATCCTAGGTTTTGGACCTCTTGCCCCTGCTGTTCGCGCCGTTCGTCGGCAGCTTCCTGGGCGTGCTGGTCCGGCGTCTGCCGCTGGGCAGGCCGGTGGTGCTGGACCGCTCCCGCTGCGAGGGATGCGGCGCCGCACTGGCGCCGCGCGACCTGGTGCCGCTCGTCAGCTACGCCGTGCTGCGGGGGCGCTGCCGCCGGTGCGGGCGGGCCATCGGCCGCTTCCACCCGGCCATCGAGCTTGCCGCGCTGGCCGTCGCGGCCTGGGCCGTCTGGGCCGATCCGGACGCAGCCTGGCCGGATTGCGTGCTGGGCTGGGGCCTGCTTGCGCTAGCCTGGATTGACCGGGACCACATGCGCCTGCCGGATGCGCTGACCCTGCCCCTGATCCCGGCCGGGCTGGCGGTGGCCTGGTGGGAAGACCCCGGCTTGGCCACGGATCACGCGATTGCGGCAGCGGCCGGGTACTTGCTGTTCCGCGGCGTCACCTGGACCTACCGCCGCCTGCGCGGGCGCGAGGGATTGGGCCAGGGCGACGCCAAGCTGCTCGCGGTGGCCGGGGCCTGGGTGGGCGTGGCCGGCCTGCCCTGGGTGCTGCTGGGCGGTGCATTGGCGGGCCTGCTGCTTGCAGCGGCGCAGGGCCGCCGGGCGCTGGGCGGGGCGCCGGTCCCGTTCGGCCCGCCGCTGGCCTTGGCGCTGTGGGTCGTGCGCCTGCACGGACCCGGTTAACCCGCCATTCACCCCTTCCCGCCTACCCTGCCGCACGGGCAGGAGGTCCGTGCGATGAGCGAAACACTGGAGCCGGCCGGCGCCGAAAAGGTGCTCAGCCAGGCGGAGATCGACAGCCTGCTCGGCTATGGCGGCGCCCCGGGAGAGGGGGACCAGTCCGGGATGCAGCGCATCATCAGCGCCGGGCTGATCAGCTATGAACGCCTGCCGATGCTGGAGATCGTGGTGGACCGCCTGGTCCGCATCATGAGCACCAGCCTGCGCAACTTCACCAGCGACAACGTCGAGGTGGGGATCGACAACATCGTCTCCCTGCGCTTCGGCGACTACCTCAACAGCATCCCGCTGCCGGCGATGCTGGCGGTGTTCAAGGTGCAGGAGTGGGACAACTACGGCCTGATGGTGGTGGACAGCGCCATGATCTACTCCGTCGTGGACGTGCTGCTGGGCGGGCGGCGCGGCACCGCGGCCATGCGGATCGAGGGCCGGCCCTACACCACCATCGAGCGCAACCTGGTCGAGCGGTTGATCCGCCTGGTGCTGGCCGACGTGACCGCCAGCTTCGAGCCGCTGACCCCTGCCACCCTGAAGTTCGAGCGGCTGGAGGTCAATCCGCGCTTCGCCATGGTGTCCCGCCTGTCCAACGCCGCCGTGCTGGTGCGGCTGCGGATCGACATGGACGACCGCGGCGGGCGGATGGAGCTGCTGCTGCCCTATGCCACCCTGGAACCGGTGCGCGAATTGCTGCTGCAGCAGTTCATGGGCGAACGCTTCGGGCGCGACAGCATCTGGGAGACGCACCTGGCGCAGGAGCTGTGGGACACCGAGGTGGACCTGCATGTGGTGCTGGACGAGCAGACCATGCGCCTGAGCGATGTGATGAACCTGCAGGTCGGCGACCGCATCATGCTCGGCGCCGGGCTGGGCAGCCCGGTGCGGGTGCGCTGCGGGTCGGTGGCGCTGTTCGAGGGGCGGGTCGGCCGGCGCAAGGACCGCGTGGCGGTGCGGATCGACACGGAGTGCAGCCGGCCGGGCCGGGCGGCGGCCACCACTCCGGCTTAACCCCCCCCGCTTGACCCTGGAGACAGCCGCTCCGAAGGTCCCATGGGGGCCGCACTTGAAGCAGATACGCCTGACCGCCTTCGACATGAACTGCATCGGCCATATCCAACAAGGGCTGTGGACCCACCCGCGCGACCGCTCGACCGACTACTGCAGCCTCGACCACTGGGTCGGCCTGGCGCAGACCCTGGAACGCGGGCTGTTCGACGGCCTGTTCCTGGCTGACGTGCTGGGCGTGTATGACGTGCACGGCGGCTCCCCGGACCCGGCGATCCGCCATGCCGTGCAAATCCCGGTGGGCGACCCGCTGCTGCTGGTGCCTGCCATGGCGCACGCGACGCAGCACCTCGGCTTCGGCGTCACGGTCAACCTGTCCTACGAGGCGCCGTTCGCCTTGGCCCGGCGCCTGTCCACCCTGGACCACCTGACCCGGGGCCGCATCGGCTGGAACATCGTCACGGGCTACCTGGACAGCGCCGCCCGCGCCATGGGCCGGGACCGGCAGGTGGCGCATGACGACCGCTACGACATCGCCGACGAATATATGCAGGCTGTTTACAAGCTGTGGGAGGGCAGTTGGGCCGACGACGCCGTGCAGGCGGACCGCTCCACCGGCCTCTATGCCGACCCGGCCCGCGTCCGTGCCGTCCAGCACGCCGGCCAGCACATCCGCATGGACGGCGTCCACCTGTGCGAGCCGTCGCCGCAGCGCACGCCGGTGCTGTTCCAAGCGGGATCGTCGGGCCGGGGCAAGCAGTTCGCCGCCAGCCATGCGGAGTGCGTGTTCCTGAACGGCCAGGCGGTCCCGGCCGTGCGCGCCATCGTGGACGACGTGCGCGCCGGGGCCGCCGCTGCCGGACGGGACGCCGGCGACGTGCTGGCCTTCGTCGGCGCAACCGTGATCGTGGCCGAGACCGACGCGCTGGCCGAGGCGAAGCTGGCCGACTACCGCCGGTATGCGTCGGGGGAGGGGGCGCTGGTCCATGCCTCCGCCAGCATGGGCATCGACCTCGACGCCTACGGCATGGACGAGCCGATCCGGGTGGTGGAGACCCAGGCCATCCAGTCCAACCTGGAGGCCGTCGCCCGCAGCGCGCCGGTGATGACCAAGCGCAAGCTGCTGGACCGCATGGTGCTGGGCAGCCGGCAGGTGCCCATCGTGGGGTCGGCGGCCCGGGTCGCGGATGCGTTGCAGGGTTGGATGGAGGGGGCGGACGTGGACGGCTTTATCCTGTCGCGCACGGTGACGCCGGAGTGCTTCCTCGATGTCGTGGACCTGCTGGTGCCGGAGTTGCAACGGCGGGGCGTCTATAAGGAGGCCTATGCGCCGGGCACGCTGCGGCGCAAGCTGTTTGGCTGGGATAGGCTGCCGGGCACGCACCCGGCAGCGGCGCAGAGGTGGGGTGCTTCTGCACCCCCTCCCGAAGCGGGAGAGGGGGCAGAAGCAACCTTGATGTAACTGGCGCAGTGCGAACACCCGGCCTACAATACCCGGGCCAGCAAGGAGGCCCGAGCATGATCAAGTTCTACTACCATCCCTCGCCCAACCCGCTGAAGGTCGCGTTGTTCCTGGAAGAAGCCGGCCTGCCCTATGAGGTCGTGCCCGTCGATACCCGCAAGGGCGAGCAGTTCTCGCCGGACTTCCTCGCCATCAATCCCAACGCCAAGACCCCCGCCATCACCGACGGCGACGCGACGGTGTTCGACAGCAACGCCATCCTGCTCTACCTCGCCGACAAGCACGGCCAGTTCCTGCCGGCGCACACCGATGCGGCCCGCGGCCAACTGCTGTCCTGGCTGATGTTCGTCGCCACTGGGATCGGCCCCTATTCCGGCCAGGCCGTCCACTTCAAGCACTTCGCACCGGAGCCGAAGGACTACGCCGTCAACCGCTACACCTTTGAGGCCGAGCGCCACTTCGGCATCCTGGACGCGCAACTGGCCAAGCACCGCTACATGCTGGGAGACGCCTACACTATCGTGGACATGGCCGTCTGGGGCTGGGCGCGCGTGTTGCCGTTCGCGCTGGGCCAGGACGCCTACGCGAAGCTGCCGAACCTGAAGCGCCACTTCGACGAGGTCAGCGCCCGCCCTGCAGCCGTCCGTGCCGAGGCCCTGAAGACCAAGCATAGCTTCAAGGCCGAGATGGACGAGGAAGCCCGGCGCAACATGTTCCCGCAAAACGCCCGCCTCGCCGCCGCCTGATCCTGCAGCATGGGCAGGGCGGCTTGGGTGTCCGGCCCCGTTCTTGCTATCCTCAGGGCGGGGACAATGGGTAGGGATCGGCAGATGATCACGCGCCGTGCGACGGCTGGCGTTCTGGCAGGGGTGGCGACGACGGCGGCCGGGCTGCGGGCCGGGCCGGGCCGCTGACAAGACGGTCCGGGTCGGCCTCAACCTGTCCTTCACCGGCGGCGACGCGGAGTTCGCCAACCGGATGAAGAACGGCGCGGTGATGGCGTTCGACGAAGCCAACGCCGCCGCCGGGCCGGGCGACCCGAAGGTGGACTTGGTTCTGCTGGATGACGCCACCGCCGCCGCCGGGCAATACGACCCGGCGCAGGCCGCCACCAACGCGCGGCGCATGGCGTCCGACTGGGCCATGGTCGCCGCCATCGGCCCGCAGATGAGCGGCGCCGGCAAGGCGATGGCGCCGATCCTGAGCCAGGCCGGGCTCGCCATCATCTCGCCGTCCGCCACCAACCCGGACATCACGGACCCGAAGTTCGCCAAGCTGTATCGCCCCGCCGGCAAGACCGTGTTCTTCCGCACCGTGACGACGGACGCCTACCAGGGGCCGAACATGGCCAACTTCATGCTCGATACCCTGCACGCCAAGTCGGTGTTCGTGCTGGACGACGGCGGCGCCTATGGCGTCGGCCTGGCCGACGCGTTCCAGGCGCAGGCGGCCCGGCGCGGCATGGCGGTCGCCGGGCGGGACCGGCTGGACCCGAAGGCGGCGGACTATGCGGCCGTGCTGACCCGCATCAAGTCGCTCGCGCCGGACGCGCTGTACTTCGGCGGGGTGCTGCTCGCCGGGGTGAAGCTGGCCAAGCAGGCGCACGAGATCGTCCCCGGCATGATCAAGGCCGCCGGAGACGGGCTGTATGGGCCGGAGATGCTGACCGCCTGGTGATGGTCGTCCTGGGGAGGCCTGGGCAGCGTATACGGCGTGGTGCTGGGGGCGGTGTTCCTCAGCCTGCTGCAATCCTGGCTCCTGCCGGCGCTGTCCACCGGCGCGCACGCGCTGGGCGCCCTGGTCGGCAGCCCGTTCCTGCAGCGGCTGGAGTTCGTGCGGGCGGCGGAGCTGGTGTTCGGGCTGATCCTGGTCGGCATGATGCTGTACCGCCGCGACGGCCTGATCCCCGCCGCCCGGCCGAGCTATCACTGGACCAGCAAGCCGCCACCGTGCAGCGCGGCGGCTTCGAGGGAACGTTGCGCGGCATCGGGGCGGAGCGGTCGGCCGGGGCGGCGCTGGAGGTGCGGGGCATGACGGTGCGTTTCGGCGGCGTGCTGGCGCTGGACGGGGTGGACCTGACCGTGCCCGCCGGCGGCGTGGTGGCCGTGATCGGCCCGAACGGCTCCGGCAAGAGCACCTTGTTCAACGTCGTCACCGGGCTGGTTCCGGCTGCCGCGGGCAGCGTCCGGTTCGGCGGCGTGGAGCTGCTCGGCCTGGCGCCGCACCGCATCCTGGGCCTGGGCGTCGCCCGGACGTTCCAGAACATCCGGCTGTTCCCGAGCCTGTCGGTGCTGGAAAACGTGCTGGTGGGAGAGCACGCCCGCCTCCGCGCCGGTGCGTTGTCCGCCGTGCTGCGTCCACCACGCACCCGGCGGGAGGAGGCGGACGCGCTGGACCGTGCCCGCGAGGTCCTGGCCATCTTCGGCAACCGCCTGCTGCCGCGCGCCGCGCAGCCGGTCGGCGGGCTGTCCTATGCCAACCGCCGCCGGGTGGAGATCGCCCGCGCCCTGGCGTCCCGGCCCCGGCTGCTGCTGCTGGACGAACCCACCGCCGGCATGAACCCGGCCGAGACGCTGGAGCTGGCCGAGCAGATCGGCAGCCTGCACCGCCTGGGCCTGACCATCCTGATCATCGAGCATAAGCTGGACATGGTGACGCAGCTTGCCGACCGCATGGTGGTGCTGGACGGCGGGACCAAGCTGGCCGAAGGACGGCCGGACGAGTTGTGGCGGAACGAGGCGGTGCTGACGGCCTACCTCGGCCGGGGGGCAAGCAGCCAGCCCGATGCCTGACCCCCTCCTGCAGTTCCAAGCCGTCGATACCCACTACGGTGACCTGCACGTCCTGAAGTCCGTGGACTACAGCATCGCCGAGGGCGAGATCGTCTGCCTGCTTGGCGGCAACGCCAGCGGCAAGTCCACCACCATGAAGACCATCATGGGCGTCGTCCGTCCCACCGCCGGCCAGGTGCTGTTCCGCGGCCAGCCGATCCAGGCGCTGTCCACGGCCGAGCGGGTCCGCCGCGGCATCGCGCCGGTGCTGGAGGCCCGCCGCCTGTTCCCGCGCATGACGGTGTACGAGAACCTCGAGGTGGGCGCCTACCTCCGCCCGCGCGGCGCGGGACACAAGGAGCAGTTCCTGGCCGACCTGGACCGCGTGTACGCCCTGTTCCCCCGCGTGAAGGAACGCCGCGCCCAGCTCGCCGGCACCCTGTCCGGCGGCGAGCAGCAGATGGTCGCCATCGGCCGCGCGCTGATGGCCCGGCCCGCGCTGATCTGCATGGACGAGCCGAGCATGGGCCTGTCCCCGCTGCTGGTGGAGCAGGTCTTCGCCATCATCCAGGCCGTCAACCGCCAGGGTGTGACGATCTTCATGGTGGAGCAGAACGCCGCCATGGCGTTGCAGGTGGCCCACCGCGCCTACGTGCTGCAAACCGGCCGCGTCGTGCTGTCCGGCATGGCGGCCGACCTGCGGCAAGACCCGGCCATCCGGAAAGCTTACCTAGGCGAGCTGAAAGTCGAGGCTGCTTCCCCCTCTCCCTCCGAGAGAGGGCCGGGGTGAGGGAAACAAGGCAGCAGACCGGTAGTGTCTCAGTTTGAATGTCGGATTGCGACCCTTCTCGGACATTTAGATTTTAGGGCTGGATGGCAGGTTCTGGCCGATAGCAGCCTGTCCGCTCTCCGGGGCATGCCCCGACGAAGCAGACCTTCGCACCAGACGTCTGCACCAGGTGACGTGCTGACAATGCTCGACGGGTCGGTCGCTGCAAAACCGTTGATTTATGCGCAGACGCCTAGGAGGGTGCTGAAAAGCAGCGTTCTTTGCCGGTTGTAGGAAGGCCGCGCAGCGCCGTCGAGTGCGATGCCGAGCTTTCCACCACATCGATCCATCCAAATGTTACCGTCAGGGTGGATCACCAGGTGGACTTTGGCCGGGAATTACACCTAAAGCGCTCCAAGTAATCGCAGGCACGACTTCGGTTGCACAGGTAAGATCGACTGTCCCTCCACGATTGAGATCCTGACTATTTTTTGCAGCAGTAGCATAAATTACTTCTATGCTGCCACTGATATTGTTATCGCCGTCAGGCCATACGGTGTACTGAGTAAACCTACTGTTCCCAGCCCCAATATGCTCTTCTCGACCGGTCCACTGCACCAACTTGCCTACTTCTGTCACCGAAGCGAGGACGGGATAGCCTCCTTCATAGAACTTGATCCATGGCGTGCCATCAGGCTTGCGAAAGAAAACTGCTTGGGCCCAATTGCGAATTCCGTAATTAGGATGATTTCTTATCCCCTGCTTCACGACCGTTCCGGTGCAGGTCCTTTGCAGCATTGTATCAAGGACCGGCGACTTAACCGGATCGTTCGTTATGGCAAAGGAACTCTTGGACAACACGGGCGTGTAACCGGCAGCCACCGGCTGATCGTGCCGGTGCGCAAGGACGTAGTGCAGCGAAATGTCTATATTGGCCTCCGGCGCGCCCGCCGGGAACGGCCGCACGAACCCTCCGCGGAACGCCGACGAGCCCGCCATGTCGAGCGAGCGCGATCCCGAGCTTTCCACCACATCGACCATCCAGATCCTGCCGTCAGGGTAGATCACCAGGTGGACTTTGACAGTGCCACCCTCATCGCTCTGCGACGCGTGTCTGGGATAGTAGGCGTGCATGTCCCACCATGCCTGCAGTTGTCTCATCAAGTCGCGGCGGCCCGCGTTCGCCGGCTCCACTTGGTTCGTTATGCTGAAGTCCTGGGACAACGCGGGCGCGTAGCCGGCGGCCACCCGCGTCAGAACAAAAGCCGCGGCAAGGGCGGCTGAAGCGACCGGCAACCGCATCGGGTGTTCTCCCATTCTCTAGATCGATACAGCCCTCCGCTGAAGCGAAGGTTACAGGCTGTAGCATTAGCCCGTGCCGGCCGCATGTCCAGGCGTTTCTGCGCGATCGGCAGTCTGCCTGCGCAAGTACCTGCCGTGAATATCGGTATCTCGTGTCGGGAGCGGTGCTGTTTTCACCGGGCCCTGGGGCTGCATCGGATCACCCGCCGCTGCCTGCTGGGCGGTAGTGCAGCGTCACCACGACATCAGCCGGTTGCGCGGGCGTGCCCGGCGGGAACGGCGGCAGATGGGCGCTGCGAAACACCGCTACGGCCGCCGCGTCGAGCACACGCGATCCCGAGCCTTGCACCACTTCGATCGACGTGACCTGGCCGTCCGAGGTAATAACGATGTGGACCTTTACGCTTCCACCCTCATTGGTCTGCGACGCCTCCTTGGGATAGAAGGAGTGCTGGTCCCACCATTGCTTCAGCTTCCCCATCCAGGCGGCACCATTGTTCGCACCGCTCGCGCGGCTCGCGGCGTTCTGCCCGTCTGTCGCGTGCGCAGGCGCCCCCGCCGGGTTGACCGAAGCGCGGGCGGCCTCAGGCCGCCCGCGCTGTGGCGGCGCCGGCGACGGGTGCGCCTGCGCGATCCGCAGGGGTGGTGGCGGGTGCGCCTGCACGACCGGCGGTAGTGGCGGCGGGTGCGCCTGAGCAACCGGCGGGGGTGGTGGCGGCAGGGGCACCAGCGCGGCGACCTCGGTCGAGGTAGGCGGCATGGGCGTCGGTGTGGGTACCGGCGTCGGTGGCGGTATCTCAGCTTGCTGAACCGGTGAGGGCGGCGGTACGTCCGGTGCGGGTGCGGGTGGCGGCGTTGATGGCAATATCTGAGCTTGCTGAACCGGCAGGGGCGGCGGCACGTCCGGCGCGGGTGCCGGCGTTGGTGGCGGTGTCTTAGCTTGCTGAACCGGCGCGGCCGGAGCAGTCGGCGCGGCGGTTGCCTCCGTCGGGGCGGGCGGTTCCGGCGCCGCTTCGGCCGGCCCTTCCTCCGTAACGTAATCCATCGAGAGCGGCTCTGTTGCACTTGTTGGTGGCTGCGTCGACGGGATCATCAGCAAGGACAGGAATAACGTCAGGTGCAGCGCCAGTGAAAGCAAGACCAGCCAGCCCAGCGTTTCGCGCCGGTGCACGCGCACCACCAGCCGTTGGCTGCTGCTTGGCATCGATCGATCCGGACTGAGCGGCGTTTCATCCCATGATGCGGCCAAGCGCTCCACCCGCCTCCTGAGTCTAGAGATGAGCGTTAGACCCTACGCACTCGAAATCGATGGTCCCATAGGTGCCGTGGGTCGTGCCGGTCACGTGGTTCGTGCCCCTGGGCAACGTCGTCAAGATGGTGGTGCGAACTGAGTTACGCTCAACTTCGAAGCCGGTCAGCTTTGTTCGGGTTCGCTCACCTAGGAAGAGTTTCAGCCAGGGCGTGCCGTCCGCTCCCAGGAAGTACTTTGCCTGAACGAAGTCGACCGAACCGTCCGTGCGTGGGCCTCCCGTCCTCGGGAGGTAAACGCCGTTGCAGGACGGCTCATCGACACGCTTGAGCAGAGGCGGTTCGCTGGCGGGCGGCTGGCCCGTTCGGGGAGGGAGAAGCGCCTGACCATCCGTGCCGGCTGCGCCGCCAACGCTATTTGTGATGCCGTGCCCATCGTTGCTGCGCAGTGCAGAGACCGCGGAGATGACTGCCCCAGTTTTGAGCGAGACGTCATGGGCGCCCTGGTCAGGTTCAGTTCGGCTCCGCTGCAACATGGTGCGCGACGGCGGCAGAGAGAGCGTGTTCCTGCTCGTCGGGCGTGCGATTGGCTGTGCCGCTGCCCGAATGGCCGGGGGATATGACGGCGTCGCTGCCCGGGCAACCGGCACTGGTTGCGGTGGCGCCCGGGAAGCGACCTCGGTCCGGAGGGGCCGCACAGGCAATGGTTCGGGTAAGTCCTCCGCCGCTGGCGCTGGAGGCGAAGGGTTGAGGTCTGCAAACGTCGGCGGCTGTCTCTGCTCTGCCGGCGGAGTCAATTCGAGCGGTGGAGGTGGGTTGGGACGTGAGCTCGCGGCTACAATCGAAACGCTGGCCGCACCAACCGCGAGGATCACCTGCTGGAATGGGCTCACACGGTTCGGTTTCACGCGATCCGAGAGGACCCGTTCGATCCGGTAGATCAATGTCGCAGGCCGCGCCATTGCCAGTCCCCGCAACAGCGGACCCGAGCGGCGGCCCATTTCGAGCAAGACCTCGGCATAGCCGGGGCGGTCGCCAGTGACCTCCATTGCCTGGTCGTCGCTGGCAAGTTCGGCAAGTGCCGCCAGCCGGCGGTGCAGCCACCATGACAGAGGGCTGAACCAAAATACCGCCTGGTTGACTTGCGAGGCCAGAAGCATCGCAAAATCCCAGCGTGCAATGTGCGCACGCTCATGGGCCAGGACGGCTTCGCGCATAGCCGCGGGCCAGCTCATGACATCCGATGGTAGCAGGATGACATGAGCGACCGTCACAGGCGCCACAACATCGCGGCTGATCCGAAGATGAGTGCCCGCTGCCCAGTCCGGGTGAACTGGCGCTGCCTTGCCCAACAACCGCAATGAGAGTGTGACCCCGACGGTCAGCCGCAACAACAAGATGCCGCCGACCAGGAGGTACAAGGCTTCCAGCCACGGCATGGCCGCGGTCGGTGTCGTGACGTCCTCAGCAGGTGCTGGCGTGGAAGCTTGAGACACGGAGGCTTGCCGCTGAAGGTCAGCGGCCCCGGTCAAGGCTGCGCTGGGAAGGTTCGGCAATACGGACAGTCGGAGTGGGGTGGCCCATTGCAGAGCCGGCATGACGAGCGAGGCTGCAAGGACGACCGTCCACGCGATGAGGCGCAACTGCGGCCGCCTGATGCGAAGCAGCCAGAGGCCGAGTTGGACGACGGCAGCGAGAAGTAGGGTGCGGAGCGCCGCCTGTCCCAGTTCGAGCATCACTGGCCACCCTTCGCGGCCTCGATCCGCTCGGCAAGCAGCTTTAGGGTCTGCGGATCCAGCATGCGCGCATCGGCCATGCCGACGAGCACCTCCTCGACCGAGCCGTTGCAGAACCAAGCGACGATCCGCTTCACAGCCCTTGCAGCAACGTCTTGGCGCGGTTCCGCAGCCCGGAAAATATAAGTCCGGCCATCTACTGTATGGGTGACGTAGCCTTTGCTCTCCAGCCGTCGGAGAACGGTGCGCACCGTCGATTCCTTCGGCTTGCGGCTCAAGCGCTCCCGGACCTGATCGGCAGTGATCTCGCCTGCCTCCCACACGAGCTGCATGACCTCCAGTTCCAGCTCACCGAGGTCAGGCATTGATCTATCCATGGCGCATCGACCCGTCTATGCTACAGCATGTAGCCCTGACGGCCAAACGGAGGCAAGCGCAAGCGGGTCCCACCGCTTCCGAAGCGCGTGCAGGATGAACCGACAGCTGTGGCCCGGTGCGCTTCGAAGAACGGCACGTTGTCGCCCACCCTGGCATGCATCATCACCCCTAGCTCCGAAGGCAGCGTCAGCTTCCGAGCAGCCGGAGGAAGTGCGCCCGCGGCCGAGATGGGCGCAAATCGGCCATCAGGGGCAACGGTCTTGTATGTCCATTTCCCACCAGAAGCCGACATTCAACCCGGGACACTGCCCCTCCCACGCCAGCCCCCACGCCAGCCTTGACACCCCCAACCCAACAATGTTCTTGTTCCGTTCATGTCCGCCCAGCCAAGCCCGGCCAACCTCCTCACCGAACCCGGCCAGCACGCCCCCGGCCAGAACGGCGCAGACTCGCACTACTACCGCCATGTCCTGCACGACCTGATCGACATGGGCGCCGGTCTCGCCCGCCTCCTGCACCAGCAGGCCACCGCCCAGCCCCAAGCCGCGCCGCAGGACCCTGGCCTGCCGCCCGCGCCACCCCCGGCGCCAGACATTGCCCTCACCGTCGCCCTCGCCGCCGCCTTCGACCGCATCGCCCGCGCCGTCCGCCGCAGCATCGCCCTCGCGCGCAGCCTGGCCCAACCCATCCCGCCCGCCAGGGACCCGGCCCAGCACCGCGCCGCCGCCCGCAAGCGCATCCTGCGCGAGGTCGAGGACGCGATCCAGCGCGCCGCCCCTGGCTTCGATCATGCTGCTGACGACGGATCAGGTGCCGATACCGATGCTGCTAGCGCCGACACCCTGACCGCCGAGCTGCACGACCGCCTCGACGCCCCCGACCTGGACGACGACATCAGCAGCCGCCCGGTCGCCGACATCATCACCGAAATCTGCCGCGACCTCGGCCTCGCCACCCTGCCCGGCTCCCATTCCTGGAAGCGCCGCACGCCCAAGGACCTCGAACAGCTCTGCGCCCGCGCCGCCGCGCTAAGCGGCGCCCGCCCGCCGAGCGCCGGACCGCCCGTGCCCGCCACCCCCCGCGCGACCGGCCCCACCTACGCCGGCAGTGCTCCACCGGACGACCCGGCTGACCCGCCAGCTAGGATCGCCACGATCCCGCGCCACCCCATGCACCTCCCCGGCCAATGGCGCCCGCCGCCCGAGCCCAAGCAAACCTCCGAAGGTCCGCACAGATGAGAGCCAGACCGGCTTAGGGTGCATCTCAGTTTGAGATCAGCGGCCGGCGAGGAACAGCGCCCACAAGGCCCGCACGCCGAAACAGGCAGGACCTTCAAGCTGAGACACTGCCAGCACCCCCACTGGAGCGGAACGCCGGCGCAGGGTTCGACACCACCCAGGATTTGCGGCACGTCACCGCCGGCAACGAGGACCCTCCAACCCGTGACCCGCATCCTGCAAACCCTGTCGCTCGGCCTGGTGCTGCTGCTCCCCTGGTTCTTCCTGCACGCCCGGGCCGGGGCGGAGGCCGCCATCGACCTCGTCAGCGCCGGCTTCCTGCTGCGGTGCGCGTTCGTGCGCCAATGGGGATGGCTCCGGCAGGACTGGGTCTCGGTCGCCTTGGCGTGGTGGGGCTGGCTGGTCCTGTGCACCCTGCTGGCCGGGCAGGACGGGGCCGCCGTGCTGCAAGCCCTTCTCGTCGCCCGCCTCCTGGTCTTCGTCGCAGCGCTTGAGCACTGGACCCTCGCCGACCGCCCGGCCCGCCGCTGGCTCCTGGGCAGCCTGATCGCCGCCACCCTCTACGTCGCCGCCCAAATCCTGCTGCAGTTCGCCACCGGCCACAACCTCTACGGCGTCCCAAGGTCGCCGGACGGCGAGCTGACGGGGCCGTTCACCAAGCCACGGGCCGCGCCCACCTTCGTGCGCATGCTGTTCCCGGCGCTGCTGCCGCCCGCCGGCGCGCTGCTGGCCCGGCCAGGCTGGCGCCCCTGGCTAGGCGGCGTCGCGCTATTCGCGGGCGGGGCCGTCGTCGTCGTGCTGATCGGCCAGCGGATGCCAGTGCTGCTGGCGGGGCTGGGCCTGCTCGTCACCGCGCTGCTGCTGCCCCGGCTGCGCGGACCCGTGGCGGTGGCCCTGGTCGCAGGCGGCACGCTGATCGCGGCGTCGGCCGTGGTATCCCCGCCGACGTTCTACCGCCTGGTCACCAAGTTCTCCCGCCAGGTCGGGGACTTCGCCGACAGCCCCTACGGCCAGATCGCCGAGCGCGCCGTCGCCATCGCCGAGCAGCACCCGCTGACCGGGCGCGGCTACGACGGGTTCCGCACGGGTTGCCCGCAGCCGCGCTACTTCCAGGGTTGGCACCTCCCGGGCGA
>JAABUX010002312.1_pt1 | contig 27200 bp, 24 predicted proteins | sample 5561851 | NCBI WGS metagenome assembly JAABUX01 (sample SAMN10711883, study PRJNA513361) | rock metagenome | isolation source: Antarctica rocks | place: Antarctica: Victoria Land, Richard Nunatak red sandstone | collected 2016-01-03 | reverse complement strand
CGACGCCGACGCCGACCACGCCTGCTACCTCGAACGCCACACCCGGCAAGACAGCCTCGCCCAGGCCGCCTAACCGCGACACACCGTAACCAGGAGCCAGTAAGGAACTATTGAGGGGCTGCACTAGCCACCAGCTCCGCATCCGGCCTAGCGGTTTCACCGCCGCGGCCGGGCACGGCCAGCTGACTGGCCGCTGCCGCTCCTGTCGCCGATCCTGCCGCACCGCTCCGGTCGCTGGCGGCGGACCGCTCGAGCTTGCGCTGGCCGCGCGCCTTTCGCGATCGCAGCGCCGGAAGACCGCCGGTGACCAGGAAGATAAGTGCTGCCACCCCGAGCAGGGCTATCCCGGCCCACCGGGTCGGGGAGAAGATAAACGCGCCGGCGAAGCGCACGACAGCGGACCCCAGCCGGCCGACCAGTGAGACCGCGCCGACAAGCCAGACGGCCAGCGGCAGTACCGCCCAGCCAGCGGCCCGGATCCCGCGCCGCGGTCCGCTCTTGCGCCAGATCAGCCAGCTCAGGACCAGTCCGGCCGCCGTCAGCCCGGCGCAGAATGGAAAGGTGACGATGGTGTCGAAAGTATGCATGTAGCGGCCCTCCGTCGCGGCCGGTCCGCAGGCGCGGCCGCGGAGTCTCGTTTCATCGTCGCACAGCCGGCCCGATGGTCTTGCGCGCCAGCCCGCAGACCGGCGTGTTCATGATCACGTAAATTGTGGATCGCTATCCGGCGCAACTCTGCGGGATCATGAAAAGCGACGGTGCCGGCTTAGCTGGCGGCGGGGACCATGGCGCGCAGCCGGGCCAGGTCCACCTGCGCCAGCGACGCGACTACCACCCGGCCCGGACGCGCGGGGACGGGGACCAGGCTCGGCACCGCAATGAGGCGGCAGCCGGCTGCCTCCGCGGCTGCGACCCCGTTCGGCGAGTCCTCCAGTACGACGCAGCACGCCGGGCTGGCGCCAAGCCGGGCTGCGGCCAGCAGGTACGGCTCCGGGTCGGGCTTGGCGGCCGCGACGTCATCGGCGCAGACGGTGACCGGGAAGGAGACGCCGATCCGGCTGAGCACCGCTGTCATGATCACCCGCTCGGACGAGGTCACTAGTCATCGCCGGGCTGCGGTCGTTCCTGCGCTTCTGCTTCGCGTGAGGGCTGATGCCGGCTGACCTGTCCCCGGAGATCCTCGCGATGACCGGCCGCCGCCGGACGACGCTGCCGCTCGGTATCAGCCACGCCGACGCGGCGGCGCTGCTGGGCGGCTGCGACCCATCGACGGCGCTCGGGCGACGGGACTACGCGATCGGGCGCACCTTGCTGCGGCTGGGCCTGCGCGCCAACGAGGCCGCCGGCCTGGCACTGGACGATACCGGCTGGCGGGGCGGGCATCTCACCGTGGCTCGGCACGGGCGTCGGGCCGCGGCTGCCGCCGACGCGGGCAACGCGATCGCCGCCTACCTCCCAGCCAGGAGTCCCGCCAGCCGCTGCCGGGCGGTGTTCCTCACCGCGAGGACGCCGGTCGGCCTCGTCATGACGCGCACGGTGTCCTCGGCGGTGCGCTGTGCCTGCCGGAGGGCGGGCATCCCGAGGTCGGGTCGTCGGCTGCGCCACACCACGGCCTGCGAGATGGTCTTCGCCGGCATCCGCTCGTGCAGGCCGCCCAGGTGCTGCGGCACCGGTCCCTGCAGACCACGGCTCTTTGCGCCCGGGCCGACGCCAGTCGCCTGCGGGAGCTCGCGCTTCCGTGGCGCGGCACGGAAGCGCACCGGCGAGCGCGCTGCGCGGGCACGTCGCGGACTACCTCCGGCTGCGGCGGCCACTAGGGTTCAGGCTCGAGCGCGAGGAGCATCTGCTCGGCCAGTTGCGCTGCTCATCCGCGGGCCGGCGGCCCGTGAAACGGCTCAGGCGCGGGTAGCACATCACTGCGAGGACATGGCGCGCCGGGGTCATCGCGCTGGTTGCCGCGGCGCTTTGTCTCAGACGCGGTCGGGAGAACAGCGGCGCGGAGGGATCGGCTGAGCAATCCCGCCACTGCGGCGCTGCCTTCGATCACAGCGCCGACAAGATAGGCACCAGGGACGGAGGCCAGCGCGGCGGTGATGCCGGTAACGGCGTTGGCAACCGGCACCGCCCCGTAACTGGAGAGATTCACCACGCTCATCACCCGGACCAGGCTGGCCGGATCGGTGTTGACTTGAATGAGCGTGTTCACGGTCGTCCCGTAGAGGCTGGCGCACACGCCGATCACCAGGCTCAGGGCCAGGGCAGCAGGTAGTTTGGGCACAAATGCCAGCGCCGCCAGGGCGGCACCCTGAGCCGCCCCCCCGGCGATGATCAGGTAGCCGGGGCGGACCCTTCGGCGGACCACGGTGGCCGCAAGCGCGCCCAGGGCGGCGCCTAGACCGAATGCTGACAGCAGCAGGCCCATCCCTCCGGCGCCCCACCCGCGATGCTGGGCGAGCAGCGGCAGTCCCGCGTTGTACGGGCCAGTGAAGCCCAGCTCAGTCAGGGTGCTGACCAAGACGAGCGCGCGCAGCAGGGGTGATGTCCAGACCGCGCGTGGCCCGTCGGCTAACCCGCGTAGCAGCGTCATTCGTCGCTGGTCGTCGGCATGCCCGGGGCCCGCGGGCAGCGGCCGCAGCGGCAGAATGGACAGGCAGCAGACAGAGATCGCAAACGTTCCCGCCTCGAACAGGAAAGCGGCCGCTGGACCAAGCTTTACCACGAGGAAGCCACCCAGCGGCGCTCCTGCCAGCAGCGAAGTGCGGCGGACGAACGTGATGAGCCCGTTAGCCCGCTGCAGGTCTTCGGCAGGCACTAGGCGCGGCGGGAGCGCCGCCGCCGACGGCATGAACAACGCGTCGGCGATGCCGAAGATCAGCGCCGTCCCGGCCAGCACCCAAAGCCTGAGGCCGCCAAGTACGAGCAAGGCGGCCACGGCGACAATCACCATTCGGACGGCGTCGCTGCCGATCATTACCCGGCGCAGTCCCAGCCGGTCGGCGATCACTCCTCCAGGCAGCATGAGTATCGCCCGGGGGACGGCGGCGATCGAGGTCACCAGCGCGACTCCCACTGCGCCACCGGCCAGCGCCGCCGCCCAGGCAAGGGCCACGTAATAAGCCGCATCGCCGAGCAGCGAGGCTCCCTGGCCGGTCAGGTAACAGGTAAGAGCCCACCGGGGACCGGGGTTCCGGTACCCAGTGGGCGTCTCGTTCCCCATGCGTGCCTCTTCTCGCTGACTATGCCTTTGCTACCCCACGGGATGCATCCAACCATCTAGATCGGGCGCCAAGCCCCGGTGAATGCCAACCAGGGCGGCACGGAGGGCCGCGGTGACAGGCCCGCGCTTGCCGTCGCCGACGGTCCAGCCACCGTCATCGCCACGGACCTCGCCCACCGGCGTGACGACCGCGGCGGTACCACAGGCGAATACCTCGGTGATCTGTCCTGTACGGCATTCGTCCCGCCACTGGCTCACCGAGATCCGCTCCTCACGCGGCTGGTATCCCAGCCGACCCGCAAGCGTGAGCAGGCTCTTGCGGGTGACTCCCGGCAGCAGCGTCCCGGTCAGCTCAGGAGTGACCAGCTCAGTGCTTTCTCCGCTGCCGCGGACGAAAAAGAGATTCATCCCCCCGAGTTCCTCCACCCAGCGGTGCTCCACCGCGTCCAGCCAGACCACCTGCTGGCAGCCATGATGCTCGGCTTCGCCTTGGGCTGTGAAGGAGGGGCCGTAATTCGCGGCACATTTCACGTCGCCGGTACCGCCGGGCATCGCCCGCGGATGGTCGCGATTGATCCAGACGGTCACCGCGTCGATGTCGTCGCCAAAGAAGGACCCGGTGACGAAGGCCATGGTAAGGAAGGTGTAGGTGCGGGAAATCCGCAGTGCGAGGCTCGCTTCGTCTGCGAACATCAGCGGCCGCACGTACAAGCTGAGGCCCGGGTCATCGGAAAGCCATTCCTGGTCCGATGCGACGACCCGCTCGACGGCCTCAAGGAAAATTGGTTCGGAGAGCTCGGGCATGGCGAGGCGCCGGGCGGACCGCTGGAACCGGCGGGCATGCTCGTGCGGCCGGAACAGTGCCATCGAGCCGTCGGTGCGGCGGTGCGCCTTCAGCCCTTCGAAAATGACCTGACCGTAATGCAGGCCAGTGGTCTTTGCCGGGCCGCTGCTGCCCCGGTAGCCGGGCCGGGAGGTCATCCAGGTATTGAACCCCTCGATGTGGGTGCGGCGGATCGCCGTGACCGTGGTCACGTCCGGGTGGTGCCCGGTCAGATAGCTGGCCAGGTGCCGCAGCGTGGTGTCGATGAGGGCGATGCTGCCGGGCCGCATGCTGATGCTCATCTGCGCCAGGTAGCGGCGCATGGTCGCGGTCATGACCGGGCACTGCTGCTCAAGTGTTTTCCAGTGTCCGGGCTGTCCGCGGTCGGGAACCCGTTTGCGGTCGGGCTTGTCGAGGATCCCGAGGGCGGCGAGGGTGGCGGACAGGCCGTGCAGCGGGGTAGTGAACGTGTTCGGCAGCCGGCCGCGATGCGCCGTGATCGCGGCGGCGAGTGCCTCGCGGGCTGCCTCGAACTGCGGGCGGTCCAGCAGCTGCGCAGGCCGGCCGGCGACCGCGCCAGCTTGGCCAGGGTGCACCACTGGCGCTCGGTTTCCTTGTCATCCCGGCCGAGGGCAGCCGCGGCAGCGGTGAACCGCAGGGATATCTGCGGGTCCAGGCACGCGAGCCAGTAGCCCCACGATACGTTCGCCTGCGCGATATAGGCCGGGTCCACGCGGGCGGCGGTCCCCAGCGCGAGGCAGGCGGCGACCGCGCGCACGTCCGTGGCAGCGGACAGCCGCGTGCCCAGCGGCGCTGCCGCCCAGCCGCCCAGCCCGCCGAAAGCGGCGCGGAACCGGGCGGGCGAGCTAGCGCGCTGCCGTCGCGCCAGGGCCGTCGCGCCATCGGCGATGTAATCTCCTGCGGCGTCGTCTTCGCAGGTGAACAGCTGTGCCGGCGGGATGGCGGGAACCGCCGCCGGAAAGGCTGCCGGTCTCACCGCGCGCTCCTGACCGTGGCCGGGGCGGTGTCGCGGCCGATGGCCTCGACGGCACGGGCATACTCGTCCGCGAGCCAGGAGCCGGCCAGGTGCAGGTAGATCCTGGTGGACTCGATTGACCGGTGCCCGGCCCGGGCCTGCACTGCCTCCAGCGCCATGCCCGCCTCACGCAGCCGGGTCAGGCAGGTATGACGCAGCATGTGACAGGTCAGGTGCGCGATCCCGGCACGGGCACGGGCACCGCTCAGGATCTCACCGGCCCCCGCCGCCGACAGGGGCTGCCCGCGGTTCGGGCCCTTGAGCACGACGAACACGCGGTCCGCCGACGCGCCGCGGGGCCGTTTTGCGGTTGAGATAGGCGGCCAGCGCGGTGAAGAACTGCCCGGAGACCGGGATGATCCGCTGATGGCCGCCCTTGCCGTCGGCGACGAACAGCCGCCGGCCGGCCAGGTGCACGTCGGCGAGCCGCAGCCCGAGGGCCTCGCAGCGGCGCAGCCCGCCGAACAGCATCGCGTGCACCATAGCGGTGTCGCGGCTGGTCCGCAGTGCCGCCAGCAGCCCGGTGACCTCGGCCGGGTTCAGCACCCGCGGCAGCGTCCTCGGCGTGCGTATCAGCGGCGACCGCCCGCCCGGCCACGGTCCTTCGGGCTGCGTGACAGCGGCCCCGACGGCACCGGGCTGGCCCCCACCAGCCCGCGAGCCGACAGGTAGCCGAAGAAACCCGGCAGGCTCGACAGCCGCCGGCGGACCGTGCGCGCCGAGAGACCGGCCTCGCCGTCATCGAGGCGGACCACGTGCCCGCCCCGCCGCGGGCGCCGCTGCTCACTGATGAACTCCAGCACGTCCGTCACGGTCACGGCAACCGGGTCTTTCGCAACCACGGTGAAACCACCTTCAGGTCGAACGCGGTCGCGATCGCGACTCTAGACAAATCGCATTCTGGCTGGTCGGGTGCACCTCACCCTCGTTCAAGCCGCTTCACGCCCAGCGTGTCGCCAATCCCGGTGAAAGACTGAGGTCGGGGCACCTCAGATGGACGCTGCGGGCCGGGTGCTGGCGAACAGGTGGCTGCCCGAGGGCGTGGCGGGGATGGCTCGGCTGCACGAGCTGGCCGGGCAGCAGCTGGGCGATGACACGGATGATGCGGAGGTGGTGGTCGGGCGAGACGAACCGCGGCCCGTGGGTCGCCGCGCTGGTCACCGCCGGGCATACGGTGCTCGCGGTGAACCCTTTGCAGACGTCGAGGTACCGAGAGCGGCACGGGGTGTCCGGCGCGAAGAGCGACCTGTTAACCGAACTACGGGGCGGACGTGCACATGCCAGCTGACATGGTGCGCACCGATTTGCATCAGCTGCGGGCCGTCGCGGGAGACAGCGCGGCCGCGGAGGGCTTCGAGGTGCTGGCCCGCACGCATAAGACGCTGATCTGGGAGCGTACCGGGCACGTGCAGCGGCTGCGGCACCAGCTGCTGGAGCACTTCCCCGCCGCGCTGGAGGCTTTCGGTGACCTGGACGCTGCCGGCACCCTGGAGCTGCTGGGCAGCGCACCGGACCCGGCCCGGGCCGCGAAGCTGACCCGCGCGCAGGTCAGCGCGGTGCTCAAGCGCGCCCGCCGCCGGAACATCCCGGACAAGGTGACGGCGATCGCGGCGGCGGCGGCGCTGCGCGCCGAGCAGCTGCGCCGGCCGCCGGCTGTCTCCGCCGCCCATGCCGTCACCGTCAGGTCCTTGATCGCGGTGATCACCGCCCTGAAAGAGCAGGTCAGATCCTGCAGGGGGTGGAGGAGAATTTTTGGCCGGCACCCGGATGCTGAGATCTACCGGTCGCAGCCCGGGTATAGGCGCGATCCTCGGCGCCCGGGTGCTCGGCGAGTTCGGCGACGACCCGCACCGGTACGCCGACGGCAACGCCCGCAGGAACTACGCTGCCACCAGCCCGATCACCCGCGCGTCGGGAGAACGGCAGCACCGGACGGCAGCGCTGGATGGCAGACCGGCGGATGGCAGACCCTGGTCCGCGCCCCGGCCGGGGTCTGGATTAGCTGGCGGCGGGAACCATGGCGCGCAGCCGGGCCAGGTCCACCTGCGCCAGCGACGCGACTACCACCCGGCCCGGACGCGCGGGGACCGGCGCCAGGCTCGGCACCGCGATCAGGCGGCAGCCGGCTGCCTCCGCAGCTGCGACCCCGTTCGGCGAGTCCTCCAGTACGACGCAGCACGCCGGGCTGGCGCCAAGCCGGGCTGCGGCCAGGAGGTACGGCTCCGGGTCGGGCTTGGCGGCCGCGACGTCATCAGCGCAGACGGTCACCGGGAAGGAGACGCCGATCCGGCTCAGCACCGCTGTCATGATCTCCCGCTCGGAGGAGGTCACCAGCGCATGCGGGATGCCAGCCGCGACAACCTCGGCCAGCAGCCGGGCAGCCCCCGGCAGCATCCGCACGCCGCGGCTCGCCACCAGCCCCGCCATCCCGCCGACAAGCCAGCCGGCCACCTCGTCCCGGCTGGCGGGGGCCGCGGCGCGGCCGAGCAGGTACTCCACGGTCCGCGGCAGCGAGCCGCCGACCAGGAACTGCTGGTCGGACTCGTCCCACCGGCCGCCGAGCCGCGCCATCACCTGCGACTCCGCCTCGAACCACAGCGGCTCGGTGTCGACCAGCAGGCCGTCCATGTCGAACAGGACGGCCTGAAGCTCGGCCGGCGCTGCGGCGGCCGGCCCGGCGGCGAGCGGCTGCATCAGGTGCTGAAGTACTTCGCTTCCGGGTGGTGCGCGATCAGGGCATCGGTGGACTGCTCGGGTGCCAGCTGGAATTCCTCCGACAGCGTCACCCCGATCCGCTCGGGGTCCAGCAGCCGCATCACCTTGGCCCGGTCCTCCAGGTCGGGACAGGCAGGGTAGCCGAAGGAGTACCGGCAGCCCTGGTAACCGACCCGCAGGATGCCGTCCAGGTCACCCGGATCGGCCCCGCTGATGCCCAGCACGTCGCGTACCCGGGCATGCCAGTACTCGGCGAGTGCCTCGGCGAGCTGGACCGACAGGCCGTGCAGTTCCAGGTACTCGCGGTAGGCGTTCTTGGCGAACAGCTCCCCGGTCGCCTCGCTGATCCGGGAGCCGACGGTGACCAGCTGCAGCGCCACCACATCGGTCTGGCCGGATTCCCGCGGCCGGAAGAAGTCCGCCAGGCACAGCCGCCGGTCCCGGCGCTGCCGCGGGAAGCTGAAGCGTTCCGCCTCCTGCCCGGCCTCGTCCAGGATCACCAGGTCATTGCCTTCGCTGACACACGGAAAGTACCCCTGGACCACGCCGGCCTGGAGCAGTCCCTCGGTCTGGATGCGGTCCAGCCACATCCGCAGCCGCGGGCGGCCCTCGGTCTCGACCAGCTCCTCGTAGGAAAGCCCGTCCTGACCGCGGCCGGGCTTCAGGCCCCACTGGCCGAGGAACAGCGCCCGCTCGTCCAGGAAGCTCCCGTACTCCGCCAGCGGGATGCCGCGGATCACCTTGCTGCCCCAGAACGGGGGCTCGGGGACGGCCACCGTCGCGGAAACATCCGAGCGGCGGCTGGCCGCTGCCGCGCCGTCCGGGCCGGCGTCGTCCTGCGTCACGTTCAGGGCTGCCCGCCGGACCCGGCGCTCGCGCAGCGGCGGCAGCTCCGCGCCCTTCTCGCCGCGCTTGACGGCCATGAACGCGTCCATCAGCCGCAGGCCCTCGAACGCGTCCCGGGCATAACGGACCTGGCCGTCGAACAGCTCGGCGAGATCCTGCTCCACGTAGGCGCGGGTGAGCGCCGCGCCGCCGAGCAGGACCGGCCAGCGGCCCGCGAGCTGCCGGGAATTGAGCTCGGACAGGTTGTCGCGCATCACCACGGTGGACTTCACCAGCAGCCCTGACATGCCCAGCACGTCGGCGCTGTGCTCCGTCGCCGCATCCAGGATCGCGGATATCGGCTGTTTTATCCCGATGTTTACGACATCGTAGCCATTGTTCGACAGGATGATGTCGACGAGGTTCTTGCCGATGTCGTGCACGTCGCCCTTGACGGTCGCCAGCACGATCCGGCCCTTGCCGTCCTCGCCGGAGCGCTCCATGTGCGGCTCGAGATAACCGACGGCGGCTTTCATCACCTCGGCCGAGGTAAGGACGAACGGCAGCTGCATCTGCCCGGAGCCGAACAGGTCTCCCACCGTCTTCATGCCGTCCAGCAGCACGTCGTTGACGATCTCCAGGGCGGGTCGGCGGCCGAGGCCCTCGTCCAGGTCGGCCTCCAGGCCGATCTTCTCCCCGTCGATGACCCGCCGCTTAAGCCGCTCCCACAGCGGCAGTCCGGCCAGCTCGGCGGCCCGGGTCGCCTTGATCGCGGCAGCGTCGACCCCCTCGAACATGTCCAGCAGCCGGGCCAGCGGGTCGTAGCCGTCGCGGCGGCGGTCGTAGATCAGATCCAGCGCGGTCTCCAGCTGATCCTGCGGAATCCGGGCGATCGGCATGATCCGGGCGGCGTGCACGATGGCGGAGTCCAGGCCAGCCCGGTTGCACTCGGCCAGGAACACCGAGTTGAGCACGGAACGGGCGGCGGGATTCAGGCCGAACGACACGTTGGACACGCCGAGGGTGGTCTGGACGTCGGGGTACCGGCGCTTGAGCTGGCGGATTGCCTCGATGGTTTCCAGGCCGTCCCGGCGGGTCTCTTCCTGGCCGGTGGCGATCGGGAACGTCAGCGTGTCCACGATAATGTCGCAGGCCCGCATCCCCCAGTTGCCGGTCAGGTCATCGATCAGCCGGCTGGCCACCGCGAGCTTGCGCTCCGCCGTCCGCGCCTGCCCTTCCTCGTCGATGGTCAGCGCGATCACGGCCGCGCCGTGCTCCCGTATCACCGGCATGATCTTGGCCAGCCGGGATTCCGGGCCGTCGCCGTCCTCGTAGTTGACGGAGTTGACGACGGCGCGGCCGCCGAGCAGTTCCAGCCCTGCCTCGATGACCGCGGGCTCGGTCGAGTCCAGCACCAGCGGCAAGGTGGCGGCGGTAGCGAACCGGCCTACCACCGCGGCCATATCGGCGGCGCCGTCGCGGCCGACGTAGTCCACGCACACGTCCAGCAGGTGCGCGCCGTCCCTGGTCTGCGCCCGGGCGATCTGCACGCAGTCGTCGTAGCGCCCGGCCAGCATGGCGTCCCGGAAGGCCTTGGACCCGTTGGCGTTGGTCCGCTCGCCGATCGCCAGGAACGCGGTGTCCTGGCGGAACGGCACGTGCTGGTACAGCGAGGCCACGCCGGGCTCCGGTCGCGGCCGCCGCCGGGTCAGCGGGCGGCCGTGCAGCCGCGCGGCCAGCTCGGCGATGTGCTCCGGGGTGGTGCCGCAGCAGCCGCCGACCAGCGACAGCCCGAATCCGGTGGCGAACTGCTCCAGCGCGTCAGCCAGCTCCCCCGGCGACACCGGGTAGTACGCGCCGTCAGAAGTGATCTGCGGCAGGCCCGCATTCGGCATGCAGCACAGCGGCAGCCGCGAGTGCGCGGCGAGGTAACGCAGGTGCTCGCTCATCTCAGCCGGCCCGGTGGCGCAGTTCAGGCCGATCATGTCGATGCCCAGCGGCTCCAGCGTGGTCAGCGCCGCGCCGATCTCCGTGCCGAGCAGCATCGCGCCGGTGGTCTCGATGGTGACCGACACCACCAGCAGCGGGTCCGGGGACTCCGCGGCGGCGTCCTGGCTGCGATCCGCCTGCCTCCGGCCGCCCGCGGCGGATGGCTGGGCTGCGCCGGCCGCCCGCTCGCCCTCGGCGCCGGCGGCCTTGATGGCCCGGCGGCAGCCGGTCACGGCGGCCTTGGCCTGGAGCAGGTCCTGGCAGGTCTCGACGAGCAGTACGTCGGCGCCGCCGCGCAGCAGCGCCGCTGCGCTGTCCTGGTAAGTGTCGCGCAGCTCGGCGAACGACACGTGCCCGAGGGTCGGCAGCTTGGTGCCGGGCCCGATAGACCCGAGCACGAACCGGGGCCGGTCCGCAGTCGCCCATTCGTCGGCGGCCCGCCGGGCTATCCGCGCCCCGGCCTCCGCCAGCTCGGCTATCCGGCCGGAAATGCCGTACTCGCCGAGATTACCAAGATTGGCGCCAAAAGTATTCGTGCTGATGCAGTCAGCGCCAGCGCTCAGGTAATTATCGTGGATCGACCGGACCACATCGGGCCGGGTGACGTTGAGAATCTCGTTGCAGCCCTCGTGGCCGTCGAAATCGTCCAGGGTCAGCGGGCAGCCCTGCAGCATGGACCCCATGGCCCCGTCAGCGATGATGACGCGCTCGGCGAGCGCGGCCCGGAACTGCCGCGGCCGGGGCTGGTCCGGACGGGACTGGTCCGGACCTGGCTGGCCGGGAACGTGCTGGCCGGAGGCGTGCTGGTCCGGGCTGCGGGACGGCGGACGGTGCGCGGGGTGGGCTGGCGGCATGATCCCCTATCCTAAGGGCCGCGTCAGGGCACGTAGGCTGGACGCGCCAGGGAAGTGGCCTGGGCGGGTGACCTGATGCGCCGCTGGCGCGGGGGAGGTTCTGCGGAGATCGACCTCCAGGACGTCGGAAAGCTCACCTCACCGGCGCTTATTGCCGCCTTCGAAGGGTGGAATGACGCTGGCGAGGCGGCCAGCGGGGCGGTTGGCCATCTGGCTGCGGCCTGGCAGACTACTGCCGTCGGCGAGATAGACCCGGAGGATTTTTACGACTTCCAGGTTACTCGTCCGGTTCTGGAAGTCACGGACGGTAAGACCGAGCGGCTGGTATGGCCCACGACCCGGCTGACCGTGGTCCGCCCCGCGCAGGGCGGGCGGGACCTGATCCTCGTGCACGGCATCGAGCCCAACATGCGCTGGCGCGGTTTCAGCTCCGAGCTCGCCGGCGCGTTCCGCGAGCTAGGGGTCGAGCTTGTCATCCTGCTCGGCGCGCTGCTGGCCGACTCCCCGCACAGCCGTCCGGTCCCGGTAACTGCGGCGGCGCCGGATGCGGCCCTGGCCGCCCAGCTGCATATCGACCCGGTGGACTACAAGGGGCCGACCGGCATTGTCGGCGTGCTCCAGCACGCTTGCGCAGCGGCGGGCATTTCCGCAGTCTCGCTGTGGGCGGCAGTCCCGCATTACGTCGCGCAGCCGCCCAGCCCGAAGGCAACGCTGGCGCTGCTGCGCGGCGTCGAGGACGTGCTGGATATCCCGCTGCCGCTGGGCGAGCTGCCAGACGAGGCGCGCGCCTGGGAGCGGGGCGTGGACGAGCTGGCCGAGCAGGACTCCGAGGTCGCCGACTACGTGCGGACGCTGGAAGAGGCGAAGGACGCGACGGACCTGCCGGAGGCCAGCGGCGACGCGATCGCGCGCGAGTTCGAGCGCTACCTGCGCCGCCGCGGCGACCCGGGCTAGATCGGCGGGCTAGATCGGCGGCCCAGGCTAGATCGGCGGCCAGGGAACAGCGGGCCAGTCCTCGGGCGGGTACGGGTGTACCCGGCGGACCAGCATCAGCTCGACTCGCTCGCGGGTCGCCGCCGTCTCCGCCGCGGTGATCCACCTGGCCAGCTCGGCCGCCAGCGGGCCGCCGTCCAGTGATTCCCGCAGGGTCGTCAGGGCCGCTACCGAGCGCTCGGGCAGCGGACGGCCGCGCCACTGCCACAGCACGGTCCGCAGCTTGTATTCTTCGCCGAAGCAGACGCCGTGGTCGCAGCCGTACAGGTGACCGTCCGGCGTCGGCAGCAGATGGCCGATCTTGCGGTCCGCGTTATTCACGACGGCGTCGAAGACTGCCATCTCCCGCAGTCCGGCGTGATCAGCCCGGCGGGACAGGGCGATCAGGTCGACGCTGGCGTCAGCATCGACCCACAGCTGGCACATGCCGGGCCCGAGCGGGCCGTCGCGGAAGACGGTCGGCGGCGCCACGTCCCAGCCGGCCGCGCGCGACACAGCGTAAGCGGATACCTCCCGGCCCGCCAGGGTGCCGGTCGGGAAATCCCACAGCGGCCGCTCGCCCGCCACCGGCTTGTAGACGCAGGCAGCCTGCTGGCCGTCGCGGCGCACGACGCAGTACAAGGTGGTGTTGGACGCGTCGACAATGCGGCCCTGGATGTCCAGCTGGCCGTCCCGCAGCAGCTCCAGCGCGGCGTTGGGCGCCAGCGTCCCGGCGCCGGGGAACTGCCGGGGCCGCACCCGCCGCGGCGAGCCGCCCGCCCGCCGGCGGGCGGCGGGCTCAGACACGGCTGGCCCGGTGACCGTTCTGCCGCGGGCAGACGTGCCCGGCCGTCTCCAGGGGCAGCCCGCACAGCGGGCACGGCGGCCGTCCCTGGCCGACCACCCGCAGGGCGCGCTGGGCGAAAGCGCGCGCCGCACTCGCACTGAGCCGGACCCGCAGGACGCCGGGGCCGTCGGCCGGAACGTCGTCGGCCAGCGGCTCGATCGGCTCCTCGGCTTCCTCCTGCGCCTCGATAATGACCCGGCTGTCGTCGTGATCCCATGCCAGGGCGATCGCCCCGACCCGGAAATCCTCGGTCAGCGGCAGCTCCAGCGGGCCGTCATCGACCGCGGCGGACCGGCCCGCCGCCGGATCGCCAGCACTCCCCGCGTCCCCGGCGGCGCGGGCGATCACCTCATCCAGTAGCTCCTCGAGCCGTTCGGCCAGCTGGCTGACCTGGCCTTTTTCCAGGGCAACACTGGTAACCCGGCCGACTGCCCGGGCCTGGAGGTAGAAGGTTCGCTCCCCCGGCTGGCCGACTGTCCCGGCAATGAACCGCTCCGGCGGGTCGTACGAGTAGACCGGCATGCTCCTATCCTCCCGCGCCGCCGCCGACGCGGGCGTCACCTTCGCCGCGAGCCGACGCCCGCGGCGGCTTGCCCGCTGGCTTTGCCAAGCTGGAAACATCTCCTCCGGTGTCATTCATCCGCAGCACGAACGGCCGCAGCGGCGTGTACCGGATCACGCTGAGCGAGCAGGGATCCACCTGAATCCGCTGGCACATGTCGAGGTTCATCCCCAGGCTATCGGTCAGGACGGACTTGATCACATCGCCGTGCGAGCAGACCAGGTAAACCGCGTCCCGGCCGAGCCGCGCGTTCCAGTCCCGGACCGCCGACACGGCCCGGTGCTGCATGTCCAGCATCGACTCGCCGTCCTTGCCGGGGAATCGCATGGCGCTGGGATGAGCCTGGACGACACGCCACAGCGGGTCGGCGGCCAGCTTCTTCAGCGGCTTGCCGGTCCAGTCGCCGTACCGGCATTCCGCCAGCCGCTCGTCCTCCTGCACAGTGCCGGACGGCCCCGGCCGGCCGGCGGCGATCACCTCCGCCGTCTCCCGGCAGCGTTCCAGCGGGCTGCTGATAATCCCGTCAAGCGGCACCGCCTCAAGGCGCCGGGCTAGCGCGGCCGCCTGCCCGCGGCCCCGGTCGTCAAGGTAAATGCCGGGCGTCCAGCCGGTCAGCGCTGTCCCGGTGGATGCCGTCAGGCCGTGCCGCACCACGAGAACCAGGGTCACGAAGATGACTCTATGGCTACCCCGCCCGTCGCCGGCGCCGGGCGGCTGTCAGTGCAGCCGGACGCGCGGGTCCAGGACAGCATAGATGATGTCCACTGCCATGTTCGCGAGGATCACTCCGGCCGATCCCACCAGGACTACGCCGATGACGACTGGCAGGTCCTGCTGGGTGATCGCGGTTATTGCTGTGTAGCCGATGCCGGGCAGGCTGAACACCACCTCGGTGATCACCGCGCCGGCGATCAGGGTGCCCACGTCCAGGCCGAACTGGGTGACGACGGGTGTCAGCGCGGACCGCAGGTTGTGCCGGACGATTAGCCGGCGCTCGCTCATGCCCTTGGACCGGGCGGTGCGGATGTAATCCTCGCCGAACACGTCCAGCATGCTGCCGCGGGTCAGCCGGGTATAGGCGGCGGCCGAGACCAGGGCCAGCGTCAGCCAGGGCAGGATCAGCGCGCGCGCCCACTGGAACGGGTTCTGCGTGATCGGCACCCAGGTCCCCGGCGCCGGGAAGATCGTGATGTGGTGGATAGACAGCTCGTAATACAGCAGCAGGATGAATAGCAGGCCGAGCACGAACGTCGGCATCGAGTAGAAGAACAGCGCCAGGGTGGTGAACGCGCGGTCGTAGACGGACCTCGTCCGGACGGCCGAGACGATTCCCGTCAGCAGTCCCAGCGCGAGCCACAGCAGCGACGCGCCCACGACCAGGGACAGCGTGATCGGCAGCGCGGCGCCGATGATCGAGTTCACCGACTGGTCGTGGTAGTAGTCATGCCCGAGGTTGCCGTGCAGCAGCTGCCCGACGAAATGGCCGTACTGCACGTACCAGGGCCGGTCCAGCTGCAGCCGCCGGGCTATTTCAGCGATCTGCGCCGACGTAGCCTGACGGCCGGCCAGCGTGCTGGCCACCGCGCCGGGCCCCGGACCGACGAAAAAGATCAGGAACACCGTGACCGTCATCAGCCACATCACGAAGATGCCTTGCAGAATCCTGCGGATCAAGAAACGTGCCACTGCAGTCTCCTAGACGTACAAGTCGCCGCGCGGGTCGAAAGCATCCCGGACACCGTCGCCGAAGATGTTGAAGGCCAGCGTGGTAATCAGCAGGGCGGCGCTCGGGAAAACCAGGTACCACCACGGGCCGTACTGGAACAGGCTGGATGAGGAGCTGATCATCTCGCCCCAGTCGGCGGTCGGCGGCTGCACTCCGACACCGAGGAAGGACAGCGACGCCTCGCCGACGATCGTTGCCGGGATCAGCAGCGTGGTGTAGACGATCAGCGGGGCCAGCAGGTTAGGCAGGATGTCGACGAACATGATCCGCCACGGCCCCGCGCCCATCGTCCGCGCCGCCTCGATGTACTCCTTCTCCCGGATCGTCAGTACCTGGCCGCGGACGATCCGGCCGACGGATGCCCAGCCGAAGAAGCCGAGTACCACGATGACGACGGGAAGCCCGGCGTGCAGCGGCCCGATCGGGTGCAGCAGCACCACGGACACCAGCGAGATGGCGAACAGCAGGAACGGCACCGCGAGCAGCCAGTCCAGGAACCGCGCCAGCAGGGTGTCCACCCAGCCGCCGAAGTACCCGGCGGCCAGGCCGATCACCAGCCCGCCGAGCACGGTGATGCCGGTCGCCACCACGCCGACGAACAGCGATATCCGGGTGCCGTAGGCGATCCGGACCAGGATGTCGCGGCCTTGATCGTCGCTGCCGAGCAGGAAGGCCGCGGACGGCCCCACTGGCGCGCCGGTGGGGCTCAGCCCGATCGGCGGATTAGGGCCGCGGAACTGCTGGTAGACGCCGTGGCCGGTAACAGCCGCGAAGACCGGCGCGAAGATCGCGACCAGGATGATGATGACCACGATCGCGAGCGCCACCATCGCCGCCCGGTCCCGCAGCAGCCGCTGCGTCGCGAGCTGCCACGGACTGCGGCCCTCGATCCGCTTGGCCGCCGTCCCCTCGGGAGCCGGGGTGACCTCCGCCGTGGCCTGCGTCGCTTCTACTTGCTCCAGGTTGAATGTCATGCCGCCTCGCCTCCGGTGCGTGCGAACTCAGGGGCCGGCAATGAGGCCGGTTTCGACAACGCGCTGGTCGGCGCTAAGGCTGGGCCGCGACGCGGAGATGTCCTCGCCGTCCTCGACCGGGAAGTGACAGGCCGCGAGGTGCTGGGCCGGGTCACCGAGCCGGGGCGCCAGCTCCGGCACGTCATCGACGCAGGCCTGCCGGGCCTTCGGGCAGCGCGGGTGGAACCGGCAGCCGGCGGGCGGGTTAATCGGCGACGGCACGTCGCCGACGAGGATGATCCGCTCCCGCAGGGCGGTGCGCTCGGGGTTGGGTATCGGCACGGCGGACAGCAGCGCGTCCGTATAAGGATGCCGCGGGTGGCCCCACAGCTGCTCGACCGGCGCCTGCTCGGAGATCTTGCCGAGGTACATGACCGCGACCGTGTCACTCACATGCCGGACGACGGACAGGTCATGCGCGATGAAGATGTAGGTCAGGCCGAGGTCGCGTTGCAGGTCCGAGAGCAGGTTGATGATCTGCGCCTGGATGGACACGTCCAGCGCGGAAACCGGCTCGTCGCACACCACCAGCTTGGGCGAGAACGCCAGCGCCCTCGCGACGCCGATCCGCTGCCGCTGGCCGCCCGAGAACTCAGCCGGGAACCGGTTGAAATGCTCCGGGTTAAGGCCGACCAGCTCCATCAGCTCCTGCACCCGGCGCTTGCGCTCGGCGCCGCTGGCGATGTTGTGGATGGCGAACGGGTCGCCGATGATGGAGCCGACCCGTCGCCGGGGGTTCAGCGACCCGTACGGATCCTGGAAGATCATCTGGATCTCGCGCCGGAATGGCCGCATCCGCCGGGCTGACAGGGTGGTGATGTCGTGCCCTTCGAACGTAATCCGCCCGGACGTGACCTCGTAAAGCCGGGATATGCACCGTGCCAGGGTCGACTTACCGCAGCCGGTCTCGCCGACGAGCCCCAGCGTCTGGCCCTTGCGGACTTCCAGGCTGACGCCGTCGACCGCGTGCACGAAGTCGTGCTGGCGCCCGAACAGCTTTGTCGACTGCACCGGGAAGTGCTTCATCAGGTTTTCTACCCGGAGCAGCACCTCGCCGCCAGCCGGCCTGGCTGCTGCCGGGGCCGACGCCGTACCTGCGGAGGTTCGCGGGCCTGCGGAGGTTCGCGGGCCTGCGGAGAATTCCGGCGCCGCCGGAGTGTGCGCGTTCATGACGGGTTATGCCTCCGCGCCGGCTCGCTGGGAATGCCCGGTCACTTTCAGTCGCAGCGCGTCCCTGGCCGCCCGGTCGTGCGGAAGCCAGCAGGCGGACAGGTGGTCGCCGCTGCCGACGGGCGCCAGCGGCGGCACCTCGCTGCGGCACAGGTCCATCACGTACGGGCACCGCGGGCTGAACGGGCAGCCGGGCGGGATGCTAATCGGGCTGGGCGGCTGGCCGGGAATGGGATGCAGCCGTTCGCGCTCCCCCCCGTACGCCGGGAGCGACTCCAGCAGGCCCTCGGTATAGGGGTGGTGATAAGCGGTAAACATGGTCACGCGGTCGGCCTGCTCCATCACGGCGCCGCCGTACATGACGACCACGTCGTCCGCGACGTCCGCGATCACGCCGAGGTCGTGGGTAATGAGGATGACCGCGGTGTTGAACTCGTCTTGCAGGCGCTTGATCACCTGAAGTACCTGAGCCTGCACGGTCACGTCCAGGGCCGTGGTCGGCTCGTCCGCGATCAGCAGGGTCGGGTTCAGTGCCATCGCCATCGCGATCATGGCGCGCTGCCGCATGCCGCCGGAGAACTGATGCGGGAAGTCGTCCACCCGGCGGTCGGCCTGCGGTATCCCGACCAGTTTCAGGAGCTCGACAGCCCGCTGCTTAGCCTGCTGCTTGGACATCGTGTGGTCGTGCAGCCGGATCATCTCGACGATCTGCCAGCCGACCCGGTAGAAGGGATGCAGGCTGGACAGCGGATCCTGGAAGATCATGGCGATCTTCGCGCCGCGAATCGACCGCATCTCTTCCGGCTTGATCGCCAGCAGGTCCCGGCCCTCGAACAGGGCGCGGCCGGAGACGCGCGCGCCGCGGGTCAGGCCCATGATCGTCTGGGTGGAGACGCTCTTTCCCGAGCCCGATTCCCCGACGATGCCCAGTGTCTGGCCCGGGTCGACGTGGAAGGACATTCCCCGGACCGCCTGCACGATGCCGTCGGCCGTCCGGAACGATACGTGCAGGTCGTCGACCTCCAGTAGCGCCACGCATCCACCCCTCGCCGAACCGGCTCCCGGCGGCCCGAGAGTTACAGCTGCAGTATGCCTGTGCGACAAACAGTGTATTCCAGCCGGTCACCGGCGAACAGGGCCCGGTGACCGGCTGGAATACTGAGTTTCTTGCGATGACGCGCTAACTTAGCTGCCGGGCTTGCTCAGCCAGACGTTCGACGCATCGAAATTCTGGAACGACGAGATGTACACGGCATTATGCACGTATTTGGCGTGATAGTTGCCCTGCAGGTTCTGCGTGATCGGGAAGATCGGAGCGTCCTTCATAACAGCCTGGTCAGCCTGACCCCAGAGCGTCGCAGCGGCGCTCTGGCTAGCCTGCGAAGCTGCCTTGGTGATCAGGGCGGTCACCGCGGGGTTGTTGTACAGGCCGAAGTTGCTGCCCGCGGTCGGGTAGGACGAGGGGCCGTAGAACAGCGGCTTGAAGTAAGACGTCGCCGCATCGCCGAACCAGTCTGGTCCCCAGCCGGCCAGCGATACGTCCCACACGCCCTTCTTGGTGACGCTCTGCACCTGCAGGTACTTGGTGTAAAAGTCGGCTGCCGGAACACCGAGACCCTTGAGCTTGATGCCCGCTAGCGCCAGGTCGGCCTGCATGGTCTGGAATATCTTGACCGAGACGCTGCTGACCGGGCGGTACAGGAAGGTCAGGGTCAGCCCGTTCTTGTAGCCGGCCGCAGCCAGCGCTGCCTTGGCCTTCGCGAGGCTGTACGGATAAGGGTCGTAACCCTTGGGCACGTTCTGCGCGCCGTTGATGCCGTCGGGCAGGATGTGCGTCAGCGGCGGGCTTATGGTCGCGCCGTTCATGTCCTGGATCAGGTGCGCCCGGTCGATCGCGTAGCTGATCGCCTGCCGGACGGCCACCTTGCTGAGCGCGCCGCCGTTGTTCGGCGAGGCGGTGTTGAAAACGACGTACGGGTTTGACGAGAACGTAGGCCCGAAGTTCATGTTGGTGTCGCCGTGCAGCATCTGCTGGATAAGTCCCGGCTCCGCGGCGACCGGCGGGAACGTGTCCCATTCCATCGAGCCCGCCGCCGAGTTGGTCTGCAGGATCTGCTGGATGGTCGGCTGGTTGCCCGTCTCATTGGCGACGATCTTGTCGACGTACGCCTTGCGGATCGGGTCGGTGGCGGCGCTCCATGCCGGGCTGCGGACGAACACGATCTTCTTGGTCGGCACGTAGCTCTGGATCGTGTACGGGCCGTCGGCGATCGTATTCTGCCCCAACGCGGAACTGTTCGGCAGGTACTTGAGGCTGGCTTGCGGCGCCGGGTTGAACGGCGACAGCGTCAGCATGTCCGGGAAGTAGGATGCCGGCTGGGTCAGCGTGTACGTGAGAGTCTGGCCGGATGCCGTCGCGCCGGAAATGCTGTGGCTGTCGATGTAGGTCTTAATACCGGCCAGGGTCGGCGCTGCCTTGGCGAACCCGGCGCAAAACTGGGCGTAGCCCTTGATCAGCGTCAGGAAGTCGGTAAGCCCGCCGAATGAAACCACCGGGTTGCACGCCCGCTTGAGCCCGAGTATCGCGTCCGCCGCAGTGACCGGGGTGGCCGGCTTCGTGTTCCAGTTCACGCCCGAACGCAGCGTGATCGTGTACTTCAGGCCGCCGTCGGAGACGACCGGCGCGGCGGTGGCCAGGTCCGGGGCGGTGGTGTCGGTCTTGCCGGGGATGGCGGGGTAGGCGTACAGACCGCGGAGCCACAGCCGCTGTGATTCGTAGCCGGTGGTGTAGTAGCTGATGTTGTAGTCCATGTAGTCGACGTCACCGACGCCGAGCATGTTCAGGGTGCCGCCTCGCTGCGGGGTGCCCGTGCCGGGGTTAATTGCCTGAGTTCCGCTGCTAAGGCTGACGGCCCCCCCCGCACCCGGACCCGCACCCGCACTCGACCCCGACCCTGGACTCGTGCCGGAAGTGGTCTTCGAGCTGCTTCCGCAGGCGGCTGTGACGAGAGCGAGCGCTGTTAGAGCCGATACGCCCAGATATTTGCGCGAGCTTCTGCGCATACACCCTCCTCCTCTCTGTTCCTCCGCGGATTTGCACGCGGATCTGCTGACCGGCGGAGCTGGTGCGCCGCCGCTGGCCGGCCGGAATCGTTCCGGCGGCCGTTGTCATAGTAGAAGTCCGCTGGTAACGAGATGTACAGACGAGCCGGCTACGGTGCAAATCGTGACCGGACGGTGATCTGCCCGCTACCGCAGCGACTCGCGCCCGTGACAAGCGGCCCGAACGCGCCGCGTTCCCGCTACCGCACCGGCTGCCGGGGAGCAGGCGCTTAACCGCCGATCGCGTGCGCCCCGCCGTCTACGTGCACTATTTCGCCGGTGGTGGCGGGAAACCAGTCGGACAGCAGCGCTACGCAAGCCCGGGCGGCCGGCTCGGCGTCGGCCAGGTCCCAGCCGAGGGGGGCGCGGCTGCCCCACAGCTGGTCGAACTTCTCGAAGCCCGGAATGCTGCGGGCGGCGATGGTCTGCAGCGGGCCGGCCGCCATCAGGTTGACCCGGATCCCGCGCGGGCCCAGATCACGGGCCAGGTAGCGGGCGCACGATTCCAGCGCCGCCTTGGCTACGCCCATCCAGTCGTAGCCGGGCCACGCCCGGCTGGCGTCGAAGTCCATCCCGACGATGGAGCCGCCGCGGCCCATCATTGGCAGCGCCGCCATCGCCAGTGCCTGCAGCGAGTAGGCCGAAACCTGGACGGCGGTGGCGACATCGGGCCACGGCGTGGTCAGGAAGTTGCCGCCGAGCGCGGACGGCGGCGCGAACGCTATCCCGTGCACGACCCCGTCGAGGCCGTCCACGTGCTCCCCGGCGCGCTGCGCCAGGGATGCCAGCTGGTCATCGTCGGTGACGTCCAGCTCCAGGACCGGCGGCGGCTCGGGCAGCCGCCGGGCGATCCGCTCGACCAGGCTGAGCCGGCCGAAGCCGGTGAGGATCACGGTCGCGCCTTCCTGCTGGGCGACCCTGGCCACGTGAAAGGCAATAGAGGAGTCAGTCAGCACACCCGTCACCAGGATGCGCTTGCCGGCCAGGATGCCCATTTTTGCTGCCTGCTTTCTCTTGAGCGGTGCGTGCCCGAGCCGGCCGGGATTGCCCGGGCTGTCAGTGGCCCGCTGTGAGTGGCCGGCTGTCAGTGGCCCATGCCCAGGCCGCCGTCAACCGGCAGGACCGCGCCGGTGATGTAGGCGGCGTCCGGGCCGGCCAGGAAGGCGACGGCGCCCGCTACCTCCGCCGCGGCGGCGAGCCGGCCGAGCGGCACCCCGGCGAGGATGGCCGTCTTCTTGCCGTCCGGCAGCGCGGCGGTCATGTCCGTGTCGACGAAGCCGGGGGCGACCACGTTCACGGTGATGGCGCGGCTGCCCAGCTCGCGGGCCAGCGACCGGGCCAGGCCGACGAGTCCCGCCTTGGACGCCGCGTAATTGGCCTGGCCGCCGGAGCCGAGCAGGCCGACGACCGAGGAGATGAAGATGATCCGGCCGCGCCGCATCTTGATCATGCCGCGGACGGCCCGTTTCGCGACCCGGTAGGCGCCCCCCAGGTTGGTGTCCAGCACGTCGCCGAACGCGTCTTCGGTCATCAGCGCCAGCAGCTGGTCGCGGGTGATCCCGGCGTTGGCCACCAGCACCTCGACCGGGCCGTGCGCGGCCTCGGCGAGGGTGAAGGCAGCGTCGACGGCGGCAGGGTCCCGGACATCGCAGGTGGCCACCGTCAGGCCGGGGATTGCGGCGCCGGCCCGGGAGGTGACGGTCACCGCGTCGCCGCCGTCAGCCAGCCTGCGGGCAATCGCCAGGCCGATCCCCCGGTTGCCGCCGGTTACCAGGACGGATCGACTCATCTGCGGTAATACCTCCGGCCCGGTACCGCCGCCTCAGCGCGCCGGTACGGGTGCGATCGTACCGGCTTTCCGAGCGCCGGGCGGCCCCGGGATAGGCTCCGGCGGGTGATGGACAGCGCCGCCGACGGGGCCGACCGCGAGGTCGATCCGGAGTTCACCGCCTACCCGCTGCGCGAGCTGGCTGCCGCCGCTTTGCAGCGCGCCCGCGAGCTCGGCGCCGGGCACGCTGACTTCCGCGCCGAGCAGATCAGGTCCCAGCAGGTCAGCCTTTCCGACGCGCACCTGGAGACGCTGGTCAACGGCACAGAGCTGGGGCTGGCGGTCCGGGTGGTGGTGGACGGGACCTGGGGTTTCGCCGCCGCGTCTGACCTGACCACTGCGGCGGCGGTCCGCGCCGCCGCTGACGCCGTCGAGCTGGCCCGGCTGTCCGCCGCGGTGAACTCCGAGCGGATCGAGCTGGCTGCCGAGCCGTCCCGCGGCGAGGTGACCTGGATATCGGCTTACGACATCGACCCGTTCGAGGTCAGCGCGGCGGAGAAGATCGCCCTGCTGGCGGACTGGAGTTCCGGCCTGCTGGGCAGCGGCGGCGTCGATCATGTGGATGCGTCCCTGACACAAGTCAAAGAGTGCAAATTTTACAGTGACGGCGGCACGACCGCGGTGCAGCAGCGGGTCCGGCTGTTCCCCGTGCTCAACGCCGTCGCCGTCGAGCCGGGCGGCCGGTTCGAGACCATGCGGACGCTGGCGCCCCCGGCCGGGCGGGGATATGAGTACCTGACCGGCGCCGGCTGGGATTTCCCGGCGGAGCTGGCCGAGCTGCCCGGCCTGCTCGCCGCCAAGCTGGCGGCCCCGTCGGTCCGGGCGGGCCGGTACGACCTGGTCATCGACCCGTCGAACCTGTGGCTGACCATCCACGAGTCGGTCGGCCATGCCACCGAGCTGGACCGGGCCCTCGGCTACGAGGCGGCTTACGCCGGCACCTCGTTCGCCACTGTCGACAAGCTGGGCACCCTGCAGTACGGCTCGCCGCTGATGCACGTTACCGGCGACCGGACCGTGGCCCACGGCCTGGCCACGGTCGGCTACGACGACGAGGGCGTGGCCGGGCAGTCGTTCGACCTGATCACCGGCGGCGTGCTGACCGGCTACCAGCTGGACCGGCGGACGGCGCGGCTGGCGGGCGCGGGCCGCTCGAACGGCTGCTCGTTCGCCGACTCCCCCGCGCACATACCGATCCAGCGGATGGCCAACGTGTCGCTGCAGCCTGTCGCCGGCGGCCCGTCGACCGCGGAGCTGATCGCCGAGGTGAGCGATGGCATCTACGTGGTCGGTGACAAGAGCTGGTCGATCGACATGCAGCGGTACAACTTCCAGTTCACCGGGCAGCGGTTCTTCCGGATCTCCGGCGGCAAGCTGGCCGGGCAGCTGCGCGACGTCGCCTACCAGGCGACGACGACGGAGTTCTGGAACTCGATGACGGCTGTCGGCGGCCCGCAGACCTACCGGCTGGGCGGCGCGTTCAACTGCGGGAAAGGCCAGCCCGGCCAGGTCGCGCCGGTCAGTCACGGCTGCCCGGCGGTGCTGATGGAAGGCGTGCGCATCCTGAACACGGCAGCCGAGGCGGGCGGGTCATGACCGGCCCTTCCCCGCGAGCCGCACTGTCACCGCAGCAGACCGTGGAGCGGGCCCTGCAGGCGGCCCGTTGCGACGACTGCATCGTCATCGCCGACGAGGCCTCGGCGGCCAACCTGCGGTGGGCGGGTAACACGCTTACCACGAACGGCGTGGCCCGGTCCCGGCAGCTGACCGTCATCGCGATCAGCCGCGGCCCGCGCGGAACCTCGGCAGGGGTAGTCACCGCGGCGGGCGTCCGCGACGAGCAGATCGAGGACGTGGTCGCCGAGGCTGCCGCGGCAGCCGCGGCCGGCCCGCCCGACCGCGATGCCCGGCCGCTGGTGACCCCGGCGCAACTCGGTGACCTCACCCCGGCAGCCGGGGCCGGCTGGGACGGCCCGCCGCAGGTTACCGATGCCAGCATTTTCGGGCGCTTCGCCGCCGAGCTGGGCGACGCTTTCGCGGTGGCGGCCGCCGCCGGGCAGAAGCTGTACGGGTTCGCCGAGCACACCGTGACGACCACGTACCTGGGCACCTCAGCAGGGCTGCGGCTGCGGCACGACCAGCCGGCCGGACGGCTGGAGCTGAACGCAAAGTCCGGCGACCTGGCCCGTTCGGCGTGGGCGGGCGCCAGCAGCCGGGACTTCACCGACGTCGACGTCACGGGCATGACAGCGGGGCTGGCGCAGCGGATCGGCTGGGCGCAGCGCCGGATCGAGCTGCCAGCCGGGCGGTACGAGACGCTGCTGGAGCCGGGCGCCGTCGCCGACCTGATGATCTCCCTGTACTGGTCGGCAGGCGGCCGGGACGCGGCCGACGGGCGGACCGTGTTCAGCAAGGCCGGCGGCGGCAGCCGGGTCGGCGAGCGGCTGGCGCAGCTGCCGCTGACGCTGCGCAGCGATCCCGCCCAGTCCGGCCTGGAGTGCGCGCCGTTTGTCATCGCCCGCGCGGCCAGCCGGGAATCGTCGGTCTTCGACAACGGCCTGCCGCTGCGCGGCACCGACTGGATCTCGGCCGGGAAGCTCGCCGCGCTCACCCAGACCCGCTACTCGGCGCAGGAATCCGGCTCGGCGGTGACCCCGCAGATCGACAACCTCGTCTTCACGGCCGGCACCGGCGCCGGGGGCACCGGCACCGGCGGCGGCACCCTGGACGACATGATCGCCGCGACCGGCAGCGGGCTGCTGGTGACCTGCCTGTGGTACATCCGGGAGGTCGACCCGCAGACCCTGCTGCTGACCGGGCTGACCCGCGATGGCGTCTACCTGGTGCGCGACGGCGAGATTGCCGGGGCGGTCAACAACTTCCGCTTCAACGAGAGCCCCGTCGCGCTGCTGAGCCGGATATCCGGCGCCGGCGCCCCGGCGGCCACGCTGCCGCGGGAGTACAGCGACTACTTCAGCCGGGCGATCATGCCGCCGGTCCGGGTGGACGGCTTCAACATGTCCGCCGTCAGCCAGGCGCTATGACCGCCGCGGCGCGCAGGCCGCGGTGACCGTCGCCGCCCGCGCCTCAGGCGTCTTCGAGCCGGAAGCCGACGCGCAGCCCCACCTGGTAGTGCGCTACGGCGCCGTCCACGATCTGGCCGCGGACCTGGGTTACCTCGAACCAGTCCAGGTGCCGCAGCGTCTGCCCGGCCCGGTCCAGCGCGCTGCGGATCGCTGCCTCAACCCCGTCCGGCGAGGTTCCGACCAGCTCGGTGACGCGGTAGGTACGGTCAGTCATTTTCGTCCTCCAGGTTGGGCACATGGTCGCTGATGTCGCGGACCTGCAGCGGCGTGCCCGCGAATTGCTGCCGGGTCCGGTCTATGACTACTACGCCGGCGGGTCCGGGCGCGAACGGACACTTCGCGGGAACGAGAAAGCCTGGCGGCATACCTGGCTGGCGCCGCGGATCCTGCGCAACGTCGCCGCGGTCGATACCAGCATCCGGCTGCCGGGCGGCTCCGCCGCCGCGCCGGTCTGCGTTGCCCCGACCGCCTATCACGGCCTGGCTCATCCCGACGGCGAGCTGGCGACAGCGGCAGGCGCGGCCCGGGCCGGCGCGCTTTACGTGCTCAGCACCCGCAGCTCCCGGCGGATCGAGGACGTGGCGGCCGTAGTGGCAGCCGAGGGGGGCAGCTGGTGGTTCCAGGTATACGTGCTGCGGGACCGGTCCTTGACCGCGGATCTGGTGCGGCGAGCTGCCGCGGCAGGCGCCGGCGCGCTGGTGCTGACCGCCGACACGCCGGTCGTCGGCCGTAAGCGCCGAAGCGGCCGCGGCGAGGAGCTGGTCGCTGCCGACGATTTCCTGGTGAACCTCGGGCCGGTCGCGGACCTCGGCCGTGCTGCCCTCGCGGCCGACGTGACGGTCGCCGACATCAGCTGGCTGACGGCGGCCGGCGGCGGCCTGCCGGTCATCGTCAAAGGGGTGCTGCGGCCCGACGACGCGCTGGCCTGCGCAGCCGCGGGGGCGGCCGGGGTCATCGTCTCCAACCACGGCGGCAGGCAGCTGGACGGTGCGATCACGACAGCCAGGGCGCTGCCGGGCGTGGCCGCCGCGGCGCGGGTATGCGCTGTGTATGCCGACGGCGGCATTCGCAGTGGCGCGGACGTGCTGGCCGCCCTGGCCCTGGGCGCCGAGGCGGTCTTCGTCGGCAGGCCGGTGCTCTGGGCGCTGGCCACTGGCGGCGCGGCCGGCGTGCAGGCGCTGCTCGCCGAGCTCGCCGACGACCTGGCGCACTCGATGGCGCTCGCCGGGGCCGCCAGCGTGGCCGAGATCGCCGGTATCGCCGCGGCGGGCTAACCCCCGGCCACGGCGCCCGGCTCTCAGCCACGGTGTCCCGCTCTCAGCCACGGCGCCCGGCGACCCGCGTTGCCCGCCGTCGCGGGCCGGCATACCGTGGAGGAGTGCGAACCTCACAGCGAGACCGGTCACATCCAGGCGGGACGCACCTGGTCACCGAG
>JAABUX010002310.1_pt1 | contig 27235 bp, 34 predicted proteins | sample 5561851 | NCBI WGS metagenome assembly JAABUX01 (sample SAMN10711883, study PRJNA513361) | rock metagenome | isolation source: Antarctica rocks | place: Antarctica: Victoria Land, Richard Nunatak red sandstone | collected 2016-01-03 | reverse complement strand
CCCGAGTTCCGAAGTAGGTAGGCACGTTAGAAACCCTGAATCCCGCTCTGGGAGCGGGATCCGGGGGGTTTGTGCGCGTGTGCGGCGTGTGCCTACGCGGCTTGGCGTGGCGCGGCGGCGGGGGTGATCTGCCCGAACCGTGGGGGTTCGGGCACGGCGAGCGTCTTGAGGAGTTGGCGTTGCTCGGTGCTGAGCTCGGTGCGCTGGGTGAACTGTCCGTCGGGTGAGCGGAAGTGCCCTTGCTTGATCGGGCCGAGCTGATCGCCGATCCTGCGCCAGGTGCTCTGGGCGCGTAGCTCGGCGACGCGGATGATCACCAAGGCCAAAAAGCAGATCAGTACGTGGGCGCGGATGCGGTCTTCCTTGCGGTGATAGACCGGGCGCAGCAGGATCGTGCCCTTCAGGTCACGGAAGCCGCGCTCGGCCTCCAGCAGGTTCTTATAGCCCAGCGCGACGTCCTCGGCGCTGAGGGTGTCATCGCTGGTGGTGATCAGGTACTTACCGTCCAGGCGGGCCTCGTCGCGGACCTTGGCACGGTCGACCATCAGGCGCCCGGTCTTGGTCTGGCGCACGTAGCGGCCCAGGCTGCGATGCGCGCGCAGCTTGCACGCGGCCTTCTCATGCGCGGCGCCACGGACCTGCTCAAGCTTGGCCAGCTCTGCCTCCAGACGGGTGATCGTCTGCTCTCGGCGAGCTTGGTCGCGGTCGGCTTCCCAGGGGTTGCGCGCCACCACGAACCGCTGGCAGGCGGCGCCGTCACCGACGATCACCTGCTTGACGGCCAGGTTCCCGGCGACCTTGTGGTAGCGGCCCTGGCGCTTGAGCGCGAGCTTGGCCTCCGCGGTCCCGGAGCGCAGCTTCATCCCGGCGATGTAGTGCCCGCCTGAGCGTTGCATGTAGCGCAGGTTCTCGCTGGCCGAGAACCCGGAGTCAACGACCATCACGCAGCGCCCCAGCTTCCAGCCGCCCAGGTCTGCCTTGACCTGCTCGATCACCGTCTGATCTGAGGTGTTGCCCGGCCACACCCACACCCTGACCGGGATCCCCTCCCGGGTTACAGCCATGCCGATCACGACCTGGGGCAGATCGGGCCGGCGGTCCTTGCTGTGCCCCAGACGACGCTGCCCCGCCTCGGCCAGCGGCGGTCGGTCAGTCGGCGGCTCGCTGTCATCCTCATCAACGCCAGCCTCGTCATCATCGACCTCGACCTCAAAGTACGTGGAGGTCGTGTCAAAGAAGATCACGTCGACCTCGAGGTTCAACAGGGTCGCGACCGAGAAGAACACCGCCTCCTGCACGCGCTCTGAGCACTCAAGCAGGAAGTCCATCGCCGCGTAGAGCCCGTCGTCAGACAGCTCTCCCACGCCGGGCAGCACCACCTCTCGCGGCGCCCAGCGCGTGGCGCTGGCAGACCATCGCGAAGATCGCGCGCTCCACGTCCGAGCGATAGCGCCGCGAGCGCGCCACCCGCGCCAGCGCCCGCCCGATCCCCAGCTCTGACCACAGCGCTCCCACCACGTGCGGGCGGCCCTGCTCACGCGCCGCCAAGAACTCAAACCCCGCCGGCGCCCCCGCCGCCAACGCCTGCTCGGGCTCCAAGAACCGGGTGATCGACGCGACCAGTCGCACCAGCGCCTGACGATCGACCTCGTCCTCGCGTCCGAATGTGTGGATGACCCTTGCGACCGGCACGCCACGCTCGTTGCGCTCGTTGTGCGCCAGCTGCAGGTAGCGCACGATCTCGCCGCCCTTGTTCCGTCGCTGCGTCACTCGCAGATACACCGTGCCTACAGACTAAGCACAATCATCCCGTCCTGTCAAGCGTCACGCCTAAAATCGTGTGCCTACAGCTTTTCAGCGTCGGAGAGACGTCAAACGGCTCAACCAAGCCATTCTGAACCCAGAATCGGACCGAAAATGCCTACGAACTTCGGAACTCGGGTGAGTCTTAGAGGCCCTATCAGAATGACGCGGCGTGGCGGGTGAGGTGCTGGTGGCAGACCAGCGCGCAGCCGATCGTGAGGAACGCTTCGTGGATGTCGACGTGGCGGTCATAGCGCCGCGCGAGGCGGCGGTGGTTGTGCAGCCAGGAGAAGGTGCGCTCGATGACCCAGCGCTCGCACCCGAGGCCCGAGCCGTGGTCGGTCTGGCGCTTGGCGATCTTCGGGATGATGCCCCGGGCCCTGAGCTCGGCGCGGTGACGGCGGCTGTCGTAGGCGCGGTCGGCGAGAAGCACCTGGGGGCGGAACTTGCCGTGCGCCCCGACGGGCGGGACGCGGTCGACGAGCTCGAGCAGCTGGGTGACGTCGTGGCGGTTGGCGGCGGTGACCGTGGTGGCCAGCGGGATGCCGTTGCCGGCGCAGATCAAGCGATGCTTGCTGCCTTTTCGGGACCGGTCGACCGGCGGTCTGCTCGCCCCCCTTTGGCCCGCACATCACAGGAGCTCCCGCCAGATGCTCGCAGAGCTCGTCGAGCACGTCATCGGAGTCGACACCCACCGCGACACCCACAGCGTCGCGATCGTGAATCCCGCGGGCGCCGTCGACGCTGAGACGACGCTCGCCAGCGACGCGTTCGGCTATTGCCGGCTGCTGCGCTTCGCTCTCGAGCGCGCACCGGGCCGGCGAGTCTGGGCGATCGAGGGCACCGGCAGCCGGTCTCACCACGTTCCTGCTCGAGAACGGTGAGTGGGCCATCGAGGTTGACCGCCCCAAGCGCCCTGCTCGGCGCGACGGCGCGAAGTCCGACGAGCTCGACGCGGCGCGCGCCGCCCGCGAAGCGCTCTCGCGCGAGCACTTTACCCAGCCCCCGCCAGCGCGGCTGGCGCGAGCCGCCACGCGTCCTGCTCGCCACTCGGGAGGGCGCGAGACCAAGGCGATCGGCCTGCTCAAGGGGCTCATCGTCTCCGCACCGGGTCCGTTGCGCGAGCAGCTACGCCGCCACCGCACCGACGAGCAGCTCGTGCGCTGTTCGCGTCCTCGCGCCAGCTCGACGCAGACCATCGAGCACCGCGCCACCATCACCGCACTGCGCGCCGCCGCCCGCCGCGCGCTGGCGCTCGAAGCCAAAGCACACAACCTCGAGATCAAGATTGCGCTGCTCGTCGGTCAAGTCGCCCCCCAGCTGCTCGCCGAGCCCGGGGTCGGCCCGAACACCGCGGCGCAAATCCTCAACGCGTACTCCCACCCGGGCCGGTTTCGCTCAGAAGGGGGGTATCCACTTGACGCATCGCTCGGCGGAGCGGCACCGATCCCCGCCTCTTCCGGGCAAACCATCCGCTATCGCCTCAACCGCGGCGGCGATCGCCAACTCAACCGCGCTCTGCGCACCATCGTCCTATCCCGCCTCACCCACCAGGCCGACACACGCGCCTACGTCCAGCGCCGCAGCGCCGAGGGCAAGACCCCACGCGAGATCAAGCGCTGCCTGAAGCGCTACCTCGCCCGCCGCATCTACCGCCTACTGGAAGCCATCCCCGAGCTCGTCCCGATTCCCGCAACGAGCGAGACTTGACAGACATAGAAGCATCCTCGCGACCGCACCGGGGATCCACGCGTGCCTGCCCGGTCACCGCGTCCTCTTTCGCAGCGCCACCGAATGGGTCGCCCGCCTCGGCGACGCACAACGCCAAGGCAGCTCGACGACCAGCTCCGGCGCCTCGAGCGCTACAGCCTGCTCGTCGTCGACGAGATCGGCTACCTCCCGCTCGAACGCCAAGCCGCGAACCTCCTCTTCGCTCTTGTCGCCCGCTTAGCCGGCGGGAAAGCCGGCGGGAAAGTCTTGTCAGGGGTCCTGTCGTTCCGTGACGTTCCCTGACGTTCTGGACAGCCGGGCTGAGCAGCCGGATCCCTGATTCCTATACCGTTTTCCCTGCATGAGCCGGAGCGGGGGACCCAGGAGTCGAACCTGACGTTGCGGTTTTGGAGACCGCCGTGTTACCGATACACCAGTCCCCCGGGGCGCCGCGTCATTCTAGTTCGGGGCAGCGCCTTGAGACGGGGTGACCTCGCCCCACGCCGATCGCGCGCCAGGCCCCGAGCCGGGGGAATCAGGAAACGACGACCAGGGTCCCGATGGTGAGCAGCGGGTAGACCTTCGCCGCCATGGCGGGTGGCAGCTCGACGCAGCCGTTGGACTGGGGAGAGCCATAGGAGCCGCGGTCGAACCCGTGAACCGCGTCGCCGCCGGTGAAGTAGTTGACCCATGGGACGCCCGGATCGGAGTACTGGCTGCCGTCCGGGTTGGTCCCCGTCATCGTCGTCGACGTGAAGCGCTCGAAGATGGGGAACGCCCCGCTCGGCGTCTCGGCCCCGGAGACCCCGGTGTTCGCCGGGCTGGAGAGGACCACGTGACCGTTGCGGTGGACCTGCAGGGTCTCGGTTCCCTCCTTGGAGACCGTCACCCACGTATACGGCTTCGAGCTTCGCGACCCCGACGCCCCCGCCTCCAGCAACTTGGCCCAGGTCGTCGCCCCGGCGGAGCCGTCGGGGTTGAGGTTGTGATCGGCCTGGAAGGCCATCAGTGCACCGGTGGTGACCTGATCCATCTGTCCGGTCGCCAGCACGGGCGCGTTGGAAAAGCGTGCTCTCAGCCGGCCGGCTGAGGGGGGAGCGAAGGCCTGCTTGGCCGCATCGCGCAGCGATGCGGGAGACGAGGAGGCTGTGGTCGCGCCCGGCGAATGCAGCGTGTAGGGCAGGTAGCCAAGTCGGGCGAGCGTGCGCTGCAGGCCGGTCGTAGACGGACACGGGACGTGGATGGCCTGGCTGCGCCCGTGGGGCAGCGGCGCCTGGCCCTTGGCGCGGGTCCGGGCCGGAACGACCAGCGCGTACCAGCGACAGGGCGGGATCGTCCCGTCGGGGGTGAAGACCTCGGCGTTGCCCTGGTCGCTCCAGCTACCGGGGATCGACGGCTCGATCCGGGGACGGGGTGAGCCGGCGGCCCGTGGCCCCGTCAGGTGCACGACCACCGGCGCGGTCCCGTCGGTGATCAGCCCGGTGTGCTGGGCCGACATGCTGACGATGCGCGTCAGGATTCGGGGGTGGGTCAGGCCGCCGAGGTTTGCGCTGCCCACGCCGGACCCGCCGACCGCCATGCCGCAGCCGGAGGCCGCGGCGCCCAGGGCGACGCTGGCGATGACGACGGCACCACGACGGGCCGGGAGAAAACCACGCAGCTGCACGACGAAAGCGTATCGGGGTCCGGCCCGCTTTCGCCATCAATCTCCTGAACACCCTGTGACGGAGGCGCAGCGAGCCGCTGGGAGCGCGCGCGGCCGATGCCCGTGCAAGCGCTCTTGCAGCTGGGCAGCGCCGCGGCATGGTGGCCACGATGCGGGCGGAGGGACTCGAACCCCCAAGGGCTTTCGCCCACCGGCTCCTAAGGCCAGCGTGTCTACCGCTTCCACCACGCCCGCGCGACGTCCGGTGGCGACCGACTGCCACGAACGACGTGGGGAGATTGTATGGTCCGTTCCGTGGCGCGGGCGACGGAGGAGGACCGCGAGCGGGGCTATCGCATCGAGCACCCCAACCGCCAGAAGGCCGCCTCGAAGGCGACCAAGGCCATCGTGATCCTGCTGCTGGTCGGCTCGTCCGCCCTGGTGCTCATCGTCACCATCGGCGGCTGGAGCCTGCTCGCGGGCGCCAAGGCACTCCAGGCGGCCTACATCCTGCTCTACCTGATCATCGCGTTCTTCGTCGCGCGCTGGAGCCGGGGCACGCTGCCGCTCGCCGCGGCGCTGGCCATCGTCCTTGGAATCTTCTCGGCCGTGGCCGGTCCGGCATGGTTCGGCCGGGACAAGCCGGGCTTCGCCCACGCTGGCCTTCCGTCCAACGTGCTGGGGCTCATCACCCTCATCCTCATCCCGGTTCAGCTCCTGCTCATCGCCTTCTCGCTGCGAGCCTTCCAGCAGGCCTGGAACATCGAGGTCGAGGTCCCGCTCGACGAGGACGAGGACGAGCCCAGACGGGATCGAGACCCCGGCCGAGGCTCGGGCCGACTGGACCCGGCCGAGGCCTGAGCCGGCGGCGCAGCGCCTGCACCCGCGACGCGCTATGCCTGCGCCCGCGACGCAGCGCTCTATCGTCCCGTCGGGCCGCGACCCGACGCGCCCCCAGCCACCCGCGGCGGTGGCCAAATCGGTAAAGGCAACGGACTCAAAATCCGTCGTCCGCGAGGACTTGTGGGTTCGAATCCCACCCGCCGCATCGCCTCTGCACCCCACGCCGAACGCTCCGGTTCCCGCGTATGCTTCGTGGGCAAGGGCCCGTTGAGACGACGACAGGAGCAAGCATGGCCGAAGCGATCCAGGGACGCGCGCGGGAGCTGTTGGAGCAGCCCAACTTCTGTCACGTGGCGACGCTGCGGCCAGACGGCTCGGTGCACGGGGTGCTGGTCTGGGTCGACGTCGAAGGCGATGGGGTGGTGCTGAACACCGCCGAGGGGCGGGTTTGGCGGCGCAACGTCGAGCGGGATCCCCGGATCACCCTGACCATCCCAAACCACGAGAACCCCTACGAGTTCACCTCGGTGGTCGGCCGAGTGGTCTCGGCCACCCACGACGGCGCCGACGAGCACATCGACCGGATGGCCAAGAAGTACCTCGGCAAGGACACCTACCCCTTCCGCCAGCCCGGGGAGCAGCGGGTCAAGCTGACCATCGAGCCCGACCGGGTCCGACTCCAGGGCGGCTAGCTCTGGCGGCGCCGACCCAACCCGCGGCGGCGCCGACCCAACCCGCGAAGGCCGTCCCAACCCGCGGCGGCGCCGTCCCAGCCGCCGGCGCGCTCAGCCTCGCCGGCGCTCTGAATCCGGGATTCGCCTGGGGCATGAGCTGGAGTTCCTTTCCGGGGGGGGCCCGGGCGCCGGGAGGGCCGGTCCGTCTCCCTGGCGAGACGGCCTGGTCTCATGTCTCGGTCGCCGGAGGGGTCGGCTTGAACGACCTGGTGCTTTTTCAACGCTCTCGTCGCCTCGGGCCACGCGAACTGCCGGGTCGCCGGCCGGCCACCACCCGCGGTCGCCCCCGCTGGGCTCAATCGGCGACCAGCTCGCCCAGCTCCTCCAGCAGCCCCTCGCGCGCGACCAGGATCCCGGCCGGTCGTTGCTCCCCGCCGGCTCCGAGTACCCGGCGACCCAGCCCCACCTCGGCACACAGCAGCTCACCCGCCGCCACGTCCCAGGGCTGCACGCCCCGCTCGTAGTACACGTCGAAACGGCCGACCGCCGTCCACGCGAGGTCCAGCGCTGCGCTGCCCAGCCGCCGCAGGTCGCGCACTTGGGGCAAGAGCCGTGCGGCGACGCGGGCCTGGGCCTCCCGCACCCCGGCGTCGTAGGCGAACCCGGTGGCCACCATCGCCTGGCTGAGCTCCCGCGGCTCGGGACCCGCCAGGGACTCGCGGCCCAGCCGCGCCCCGGTACCCCGAATCGTCCGGAACAGCTCGCCGCGCAGCGGATCGAACACGACGCCGACCAGGGCACCTCGGCCGTCCTCGCAGGCGACACTCACGCACCAGTGCGGGATGCCGAAGAGGAAGTTCACGGTCCCGTCCAGCGGGTCGACCACCCAGCGCAGCCCGCTGGCCCCCGGCGGTCCGCCGCCGCCCTCCTCGCCCAGGATCGCGTCATCGTGGCGCTCGGCCAGGACCTCGCGGATCGCCCGCTCCGCGCTGAGGTCGGCCTCGGAGACAAGGTCGGTGGGTGTGCTCTTGGCCCGCACCCCCTCGTCGGGGGCGGCGAAGCGCTCGAGCAGCACGTCGCCGGCGCGGCGCGCCGCCCGTTCGGCGAGCTCGAGCAGCTCGCGCGGATCGACGGCCTCGCCCATCAGCCCCGCGGCCCGCGGATGCGCCGCGCCGAGCGTGGCGCCGCAGGTGACAGTCGACCGCCCGCGGCGCCCATCTCTAGGCGATCGGTGGACGACGGTCTGCCCACGGCCGCGCGGCCTCGAGCTGGGCGGCGAGCGACAGCAGGGTGGACTCCTCCCACGGACGACCGACGAGCTGCACGGCGAGGGGCAGGCCACGCTGGGATCCGGATCGAGCCACCGCCGTCGGACCCGATCGCCGCGCCGACCATCCCGGCCGCCACCGCCGCCGCACTGCCCCCGCTGGACCCCCCCGGGGTACGTTCGGGATCCCACGGGTTACGGGTGATGCCGTAGGTCATCGACTCGGTAAACGGCCACCGGGTCAGCTCGGGCACGTTGGTCTTGCCGATCATCACGGCCCCGCCGGCGCGCAGGCGAGCGACAAGCTCGGCGTCGCGATCGGCCGGCCCTCCGTGGGCGCGGGTGCCGCCGGCCGTGGGCACGCCAGCCAGGTCGATGTCGTCCTTGACGGCGATCGGCACCCCGAGCAGCGGACCCCCGTCTCCCTCGCGCCGGCGCGCCTCGGCGTGGTCGGCCTCGGACAGGGTCCGCTCGCCGAGCACCACGCGGAAGGCGTTGAGCCGAGGATCGAGCGCCTCGATGCGCCGCAGCGTGGCCTCGACCAGCTCGCGAGCACCGACCTCACCGATACGGACGCGCCGCGCCTGCTCGGCGATCCCGGCAAAGATCAGCTCGTCGTCGCTCATGAGGGTACGGCCGGGGCCGGGGTCAGCACCCTATGGGATCATGGCGCGCCGCATGGAGCGCGTCGAGATCCAGCGCGGCCTGGCGGAGTTCGTCGGACGCGCACCGGGCAGCGACGCCGAGCGCCGGGCGGCCGTGTGGCTGATGACGCGCCTGCGCGCCTCAGGACGCGGCGCGCACCTCCAGACGGTCTGGGTTCGCCCGCGCTGGGCGCTGGTCCACGCCATCCACGCCGCGCTGGCGATCACCGGCACGCTGCTCACGGCGGCCGTCGACCCGGCGGTCGGGCTGGCGGTACTCGCCCTCACTGTTGTGTCGATGATCCTCGACCCGCTCGGCATCCCCCTCGCCCGGCAGCTGACCCCCCGCCGCGCCACCCAGAACGTCGTCTCCCCCGTGCCCCCGCACGGGGCCGACCGTCCCGTGCGACTCGTGGTGTGCGCCTCATACGACACCGGTCCTGGCGGGCTGTTGCTGCGGTCTGGACCCCGGCGCCTATCCGCTGCGCTGGAACGTGCCCTGGGGGGGCACGGCCCCGGGCCGGCCGGCGTCCTGCTCGGCGCCGTCGCCCTGCTGGCCGTGCTGAGCGCGGCCGAGCTGCTGGGCGCCGGCACGTGGACGCGCGCCGTGGCCACGGTTCCCGCCGCCGTTTGCGTGGTGGCCGTCTTCGCCCTGCTGGACCTCAGCCCGCGGGCCGGCGATCACGGCACCGACAGCGGCGATCACCGCACCGACGACAGCGCCGCCGCGCTGGCCGTCGAGCTGACCGCGGCGCTGGACGCCGTCGCGCCGGCCACCCTGGCCGTCGAGCTTGTCCTTCTGGGCGCCGGTCACGGTCCCGCGCTCGGGGCACGGGCCTGGGTGGCGGCCCAGGTGGGCGCCCCGCGCGACAGGACCATCGTCGTCAACCTGGCCGGCGCCCACGCCGGCCCTCCATCCTGGTGGATCCGCGAGGGGGTGGGCCTGCCGCTTCGGCTGCACCCGCGTCTCACCCGGCTGACGGCGAACGCCGCTTCGGCCCGGCCGGAGCTGGGCGCCCGCCCGCGGGCGTCGCGCTGGCCCTCCGGCGCCATGGCGTCACGCCAGGCCGGGTTCGCCGCCATCACCCTGGGAGGGCCACCGCCCGACCTCGGAGGGACCGACCCGGCCGCGGCCGACGCCCTGATCGACCTCGCCCTCGACCTCGTCGACGCCATCGACGACGAGGTGGGGCGCCGCGCCCCGGCAACGGACGCGGGGGGAAGATGACCGGACTCTCTGCCATCCCGGACGGAGATGCGCCCGATCCCCTGGCCGAGCTCGGTGCACGACCGCCGCCTCTACCACCGCGACGCCGACGGCGGCTGGACCCTGACCCACCTGGCCCCCTGAGGCGGCGTTGGAGCGGCCGGCGCCCGCCCGGCGTCGCGGCACGCTCAGACGGGCGGCAAGCTGCGCCGCTTCGCCGGCCACTCGCGCCGCTTGCCGGCGTAGAGGGCAAAGCGGCGGGCCAGCTCCTCGCGCAGGCGCTCGTGCGCCACCACCCCGTCAACCACCAGCTCCGACGCCAGGTGCAGCAGGTCGACGTCCTCGGCGTACTCCCGGCGCAGCTCCTCGGCCCGCCCCGCCCGCTCGGTTTCGTCCTCGATGGCGGCCAGCTGGTTTGAGTAGACGGCGTTCACCGCCGCCGAAGGCCCCATGACGGCGATCCGCGCCCCGGGCAGGGCAAGGCCGCCTTGTCGGAGGAGTCGCCGAAGAGCACGCCCCCTTTGACCTTGGGCTGGTTGGCCACGACGCCCACGACCCGGCCGTCGAGGCGGCCGAAGCCGACGAGCAGCTCCCGGGCCCAGCGGGCATGGACCTCGAGGAAGGAGTCGGCGTCCAGCACCCGGTCCAGCAGCTCGCGCATGTCCCACGGCTCCTTCTCGTCCTCGGGGATCAGCGCCCGCAGCTCGGCGGGGTCGGCGGCCGGCGGCCGCGGCGGCGCTCCGGGCGGGTCCTCGTCGTAGTGGCCGGGCAGGTAGGAGAGCCAGTCGCGGGCCATGGCGATGCCCTCGGCGTCGGTCTTGACCAGCGCGTGGCCGCAGCCGCTGACGCCGGTGTGCATCCTGGCCCCGCCCATCTCCTCCAGGGTCACACGCTCGTTGATGACCACCTCGGCCATGCGCGGGGAGCCCAGGTACATCGACGCGTTGCCCTCGCGCATGATCACGATGTCGCAGAAGGCCGGGATGTAGGCGCCTCCGGCGGCGCTGGGGCCGAACAGCACGCACACCTGGGGCACGCGGCCCGACAAGCGCACCTCGTTGAAGAAGATCCGCCCCGCGTGCCGGCGACCCGGGAACATGGCCACCTGCTCGGTGATCCTCGCCCCGGCCGAGTCCACCAGGTAGACCATCGGCACCGCCTGGGTCAGCGCCTGCTCCTGGACGCGGAGGATCTTCTCGACGGTCTTGGGGCCCCAGGAGCCGGCCTTGACGGTTGGGTCGTTGGCCATCAGGCAGACGGGACGCCCGCCGATGCGGCCCATGCCGGTCACGACACCGTCGGCCCCGAGCCCATCCTCCTCCCAGTTGGCCAGCAGGCCGTCCTCGACGAAGGAGTCGGCGTCCAGCACCCGCGCCACCCGCTGGCGCACCGGCAGCTTGCCCTGCTCGGCCGCCTTGGACCGGTGGCGCTCGGGGCCTCCGGCGACGGCGCGGGTCTCGGCGCTGCCCAGATCGCCCTTCACGGCCCGGCCCCGGTCACGACGGCGAGTCTAGGGGTGGCGGCTCACGCGGCGAGAGCGCGACCACCCCGCCGCTGCGGCCGTCACCCGGTTCGGGTGGCAGGGGCCGGCTCGGCCGCAGAGCGGCGACCAGGACGCCTCCGCCCAGAGCCAGCAGGATCAGCGGCCAACCCAGGACGGTGCCGCGGCCCCCGGTCACCGCGATCAGCGCCGCCGTGCCGGCGAGCAGGAGAGCGCCCAGGTAGCCGGCGCCGGCCTCCCGGTCGGCCCCGGCGTAGGCGATCAGCCCGAGAGCCGCGATGAGCAGGAAGAACTTCCATCCCCAGCCAACGGGGGAGGTGATCGCCGCCGCGATGGCCACCCCGTGCGGCGCGGTCACCACCGGGACGTGATCGCTGGCCAGCAGCCCCAGGATGGCCAGCGCGCAGAGCCCGGCCAGGTTGACCAGTCCCACGGCGTGGCGCGGCCGGGCATCGCGCAGACCCAGCGAGGCGACGACGAAGCCGAGGCAGGACACCAGCAGGACGCCGCGCGCCGTGCCGCTGCCCGCGGGATGGGCCAGACGCTGGACCCAGGCGACGACGGCGCCGGCGCCCGCCGCCCCGGCGACGAGCGTCCCGGTGGCCAGGTTGCGCGTGACGGCCAGGGCGAGCGCGAGGCCGGCGAGGACGCTGAGGATCCACGCTGTCGTCCCGGCATCGGCCGGGGCTCCGCCCAGGCGGGCCAGCGCGAGCAGGGCAGCGCCGGCGAGCACGAGCGCGCAGACGGCGATCACGACCTGGTAGGACCGCGCCCGGCCGAACTCGAGCTCAGACCCGGCCACCATGGCCCCGAGTCCCAGCGCCGCGAGGCCATCGAGGCCGAGCTCGGCACCAGCCGGCCAGCCCAGGCGAAGCTGGGCCATGAGCAGCCCGGCGGTCACCAGGACGGCGCCGGAGGCGGCCAGCGGGCCGCGCCAGGGCCTTGGGGCGAAGACGCCCACCAGCCGCCGCACCCGCGTCACCTGACCCGACCGCTGCTCCCGGCCCGGCTACAGCCCCGGGTTCGGGGTGGGCCCGTCGCCCGCGTGGTCGTAGAAGCCCATGCCCGACTTGTTGCCATACCAGCCGGCCGAGAGCATCTTGCGCAGGGTCGGCGGCCGGGCGAAGCGGCGCTCGCGGAACTCGTCGTACATCACGTCGCAGATCGAGCCCAGGGTGTCCAGGCCGACGAAGTCGGCGAGGGTCAGCGGTCCCATCGGGTGCCCGGCGCCGGCCTTCATGGCCGCGTCGATCTCAGCGATGGAGCCCACCCCCTCCTCGTAGGCGCGGATAGCGTCGAGCATGTAGGGGACCAGGAGGCGGTTGACGATGAAGCCGGCGGTGTCGCGCGTCCCGACGGTCAGCTTGCCCAGTCGGTGCCCCCAAGCCAGCCCGGCCGCGAACGTCTCATCTGAGGTGGTCACGCAGCGCACCACCTCGAGCAGCTTCATCACCTGCGCGGGGTTGAAGAAGTGCAGGCCCATGAAGCGATCGGGGCGCCCGGTCACCGCCGCCTGGTCGATGACGGCCAGCGAGGAGGTGTTGGTGGCAAACAGCGTGTCGGCCCTGACGATGCCGTCGACCTGGCGCCACATCTCCAGCTTGCGCGGCAGATCCTCGGTGATCGCCTCGAGCACCAGGTCACACTCGGCCAGGTCCGCGTAGTCGGTGGTGCCGTGGACGCGTCCGCGGACCTCATCAGCGGCCGGCTGATCCATGCGCCCCCGGTCCACCGCCCGCGCCAACTGCTTCTCGATCCGGCCGACGCCCTTGGCCAGGGCGTCGTCGTCGACCTCGCGAAGCACGACGGTCATGCCCGCCTGGGCCGTGACCTGCGCGATGCCATGGCCCATGAGCCCGGCGCCGAGCACGCCGACCTTCTCGATCTCGGGCATGTGTGGGTGTCGCCTTTCGCTCGCTGACGCGGGCGCGGCAGCCTAGCTCAACGCCTGATCGTCACCGGCCACGCGGATCGATTTCAGGACCATAGGTCGTCTTGCCCTTCGGCATGCGGCTGGTCCACCTGCGCCTGATCGCGCCCCGGACCCGCCCGCGCACCCTCCTCAGCAACGGCTCAGGCGGCCACGGGCAGTCCACGATCTCGTCGAGGACGATGGCCTCCTGCTCGTCCCAAGCCCGAGCGTGGAGCACGAGTGGGGGCCGGAGGGGTTTGATCGCCACGAGCCATGCGCGGCCAGAGGTCGCCCATCCGAGGCCATGTCGCCCGACGTCGACGCTCATGCGCGCGGCCCTCGCTGGAAGCAGGCCGCAAGCGAGGAGGACATCGCCGGTGATCGAGGTGGCAACCGGATCAGTGACTCGGACAGCGCTCGTGCCCCCGCCGCCGTGTGCGTCCCACGTCGACTCCGCCAACCAGACCGTACCCGCTTCGTCGCCCTGGTGCAGCGTGGCGTACAGCCCGTTCACTTGCACTTCCGCGAGAACCGGACCTAGATGGTCGTACCGAAGAAGGTAGTGGTTCTCGCGCGGGTCCCGCAAATGGTGGCCGGTCTTCAGGAATGGCCTAGTTACAGTACGAAAAGCTCTTGTCGGCGGACCGAACGGCGCCGTTGTACCTCATCGGTCCCTCGGGTCCATTGTATGTCCCGGGAGCGGGCGCGAGGTTCGTGACACGATGCGCCAGGTCATCCCTCCGAGCGGAAAGGCCCCACCGTGCCGATCGTCACCGTCGAGGACCGCGGCGCGGTCCGCCATCTGATCCTCAGCCGCCCCGAGAAGCGCAACGCCTTCAACCAGGAGCTGATCCGGGGCACGGCCGAGGCACTGGCCGGCGCGGCCGCCGACCCCGATGTTCGCGTCGTCGTGCTGCGGGGGGAGGGCCCGATGTTCTCCTCCGGGATGGACCTGGGCTCGCTCAACGACCTGGCCTCCGAGCCCCAGAACCTGCGCGCATTCCGCACGCCGATCGTCAACGCCTGGAATCTGGCCGAGGAGATGGCCAAGCCGACCATCTGCCAAATCCACGGCGCGTGCATCGGCGGCGCTATGGAGCTGGCCCTGGCCTGCGACCTACGGGTCATGGCCGCCGATGCGCTGATCGGGATGCCCGAGACGCGGGTGGGCCTGATTCCCGACGTCGGCGGATCCTCGCGCCTGCCGGCTGTGGTCGGCCTGGGCCGAGCCAAGGAGCTGATCATGACCGGCAAGCTGATCGGCGCCGAGGAGGCCGAGCGCATCGGGCTGGTCAACCGCATCGCCTCTCCCGAAGAGCTCGACGCCGCCACCCAGGCGCTGGTCGACGAGCTCCTGGCCTGCGCCCCGCTGGCCGTGGGACTGGCCAAGCGGGTGCTCGACCATGCCGCCAAGCCCGCCCTGGCCGCGACGCTCGAGCACGAGGTGACCGTCCAGCAGCTCTGCGCCCAGAGCGGCGACTACGCGGAGGGGGCACGGGCCTTCGTGGAGAAGCGCCAGCCGGAGTTCGCGGGGCGCTGAGCCGTGTCCGCCGACCGTCGGCTCCGGGCTCAGCTGGTCGTCAATCCCCACGCCTCCAGCGTCGACGCATCCGTCCAGCAACGCCTGCTCTCCGAGCTGGCCGAGGGCCTCAACGTCGAGACCTGCGCCACGCACGAGAAGGGTGGTGCCCGGGAGCTCGCCGCCCAGGCCCTGGCCGACGGCGACGCCGAACTGCTGATCACCGTCGGGGTGACGGAACCGTCAACGAGGTGGCCCAGGCCCTGGCCGGCTCCGATCTCCCGCTTGTACCGCTCCCGGGAGGCTCGACCAGCGTCTTCGCCCGGGCCCTCGGCTACCCCAACGACGTTCGCGCGGCCGCGCGGCGCCTGCTCGACGGCGAGCTGTCGCCCCGACGCATCGATCTCGGGCACGTCAGCGGCGACGGCCAGCCCGAGCGACGCTTCCTGTTCAGCGCGGGGATCGGCGTCGACGCCGCTGTCGTGCAACGGGTCGACGCCCAGCCTGCGCTCAAGCGCGCGTTCCGGGGTGGCTTCTTCGCCGCGGTGGCGGCGGCGACCGTCGCCCAGCACTACCTGGGCCGTGCTCCCAGCCTCATCGTGGAGTCCGGGGACGGTGAGACCGAGGGCGTGACCGCGGCGCTGCAGAACGGCCCGATCTTCAGCTTCCTCGGGCGGCGCCCGCTGCGCCTCTCGCCCCATGCGCGGGCCGACGACGGCCGCCTCGGCCTCGCCGTACTGCGCGCGGCGCCGGTACTGGGCGCCGTGGGGCTCGGGCGCACCCTGCTCAGCGGCGAGCCCCAGCGCGTCGCCGATCATCGCGACGTGGTCAGCATGGGCGCGATCACCGCCGCCCGAGTCCGGGCTCTTGGCCATCGCCGGCTGCCCCTCCAGGTCGACGGCGAGTTCCTCGGGGAGTTCGGCCAGGTGGAGGTCGGGGGGCGCTGCTGGTGCTCGCCTGAACCCCGGGCCGGCCTACGCGGTCTCGGGCGTCCAGCGCACGGGCCCGGCGGTGAGGACGTGGGACCCCAGCGGACGGCCCAGCAGCCCCCGGGCGGCGCGGGCCGCCTCGAGAATGTCGTCGAGCGCCACCCCGGTCTCGATGCCCATCTCCGAAAGCATGGACACGAGGTCCTCGGTGGCCACGTTGCCCGTGGCCCCACGCGGCACGGGGCAGCCACCGAGCTCTCCAAAGCTTGACTCATAGCTCGCCACCCCGGCCTGGAGGGCGGCCAGCACGTTGGCCAGGGCCTGGCCGCGGGTGTTGTGGAAGTGGCGGTGAGCTCCACGGCGTCGTCCAGCTCCTCGCGCGCGGCGGCGAAGAACGCGCCGACGGCCACCGGGTTGGCCATGCCCGTCGTGTCGCCGAAGCCGATCTCCTGCGCCCCGGCCTCGACCAGCTCGGCCGCGATGCCCAGTACCCGCTTGACCGGTACCTCGCCCTCGTAGGGGCAGCCGAAGCTGGTGGAGATGACCCCCTCGCAGTGCAGCTCCTCGGCCCGGGCGCGGCCGAGCACGGAGCGCAGGCCGCGCAGCGACTCGGTCACCGACCGGTTGACGTTGCGACGGTTGTGGGTCTCCGACGCCGACAGGAAGACGTTGACCTCGCTGAAGCTGCCGCGGTGGGCCAGGGCGGCGTCGAGCCCGCGCTGGTTGGGGATGAGCACGTGCCGGCCACGCCCTCGGGCAGCCGGACGCGATGCAGCACCTCGGCGGCGTCGGCGAGCTGGGGGACGACGTCGGCCCGGACGAAGCTGGTGAGCTCGATCCGGCGCAGGCCGCTGGCCGCGAGCAGCTCGATGAGTGCGACCTTGTCGTCGGTGGGGATGACCTCGGGCTCGTTCTGGAAGCCGTCGCGGGGACCGACCTCGCGTATGCGCACCCGGCTCGGCAGCATGGGCGAAACCTATAATCGCCGCCGTGCCGGACCCCGCGGGCCAGACCGATGCGCCCGAGGTGGCGATCGTCGGGGGAACCGGCGCCCTGGGCTTCGGGCTGGCGCTGCGCCTGGCCGATGCCGGCGTGGGGGTGGTGCTCGGTTCACGGGATCCTCGGCGCGCCGAGGAAGGTGCCGGGCGGCTGGCCGAGCGCCTGTCCGGGGCCCGGATACGCGCGGCGGGCAACGCCGAGGCGGTGGCCGCGGTGGACATCGTGGTGCTGTGCGTCCCCTTCCGCAACCAGTCCGAGACCCTCGCCGCCCTGCGCGAGGCGCTGAGGGAGGGCCAGGTGGTGCTCGACGCCACCGTTCCCCTGGCCGCGGCGGTCTCGGGGCGGGCGACGCGGATGCTCGGCGTGTGGCAGGGCTCGGCGGCCCAGCAGGCGGCGGAGATGGTCCCCGAGGGGATCCGGGTCGTCTCCGGACTGCACACGGTCTCGGCCGCCCACCTGGCCGACCTGGACAGCACTCTGGACGAGGACGTCCTGCTCTGCGGGGACCGCAAGGCCGACAAGGCGGCGGTTCAAGCGGTGGTGGGGCGCGTGCCCGGCCTGCGCTGCGTGGACTGCGGGCGCCTGGAGATGGCGCGCATCACCGAAAGCCTCACGGCACTGATGATCTCGGTCAACGGCCGCTACAAGGCGCGAGCGGGGATCCGGCTCACCGGCCTGCCCGACCCGAGCTGGTGAGCTCGGGGGCCCGCCCGGAGGGCGTGGCCGCTGGACCAGCCGTCCGCCCGGGGGAGGCGGTCGTCGTGCTGGCCGGAGGGACCGGGGGGGCGAAGCTGGCCGCGGGCTTTCATGACCTGCTGGGCGGACGCGGGCTGACGGTGATCGCCAACACCGGCGACGACGTCGAGATCCACGGCGGCCATGTCTCCCCCGACCCCGACCTCTGCCTGTACTGGCTCGCCGGGCGCATCGACGAGCGCGGCTGGGGACTCCGGGACGACACCTTCACCGTGATGAACGGGTTGCGGGAGCTGGGCGAGGACGTCTGGTTCTCGCTCGGGGATCGCGACCTCGCCGTCTGCGTACAGCGAGCACGACGGCTGGCGGAGGGTGTGCGGCTGTCGGAGGCGCTGGCGCTGCTCGGGGAGGCCCTAGGCGTCGGCTCGGTCGTGCTGCCGATGTGCGATGAGCCGGTGCGGACATGGGTGCGGGCTCGGGGACGCTGGATGGCCTTCCAGGAGTTCATGATCCGCGAGGGGGGCGAGGGCCCGGTACAGGACGTCGCCTACCGCGGCATCGAGACGGCCCGGATCTCGGCCGAGGTCGCCGAGGCCGTGTCCCGGGCCCGGGTGATCGTCATCGGCCCCTCCAACCCGGTCGTCTCCATCGGGCCGATGCTCGCCCTCCCCGGCATGGCCGATGCCCTGCGCACCACTCCGGCGCCGGTCGTCGCCGTCTCCCCCCTGGTGGGCGGCGCGGTGGTCAAGGGGCCGACCAAGCCGTTCATGGCCTGGGCCGGTCACCCCCTCGACGCCGACGGGATCGCGGCGACCTACACCGGGCTGCTGGACGGAATGGTGGCCGACGAGCCGTGCGCATCGCTGCCCACCCTCCAGACCGACGTGCTCATGGCAGCTGGCCCCGGGCGCCGGCGTCTGGCGAAGGAGACGCTGGCCTTCGCGGAGTCGCTCGGCTCGGCGGGCCGAAACGCACGCGCCGGGCCCTGAGAGGGCGGGCGGGGCGTAAGCCGAGGCGCCGGGGCGGCGCGCGGGGGCGGCGCGCAACCTGGGGGCCCGGCGCTTTGACCGCTTCTGGGCCTGTTCTCCGTCCGCTCCGGGCCGGTTCCCTCGGGCCGGCGCGGTAGCGTCTCGGAGTTCGTGCGCACCTTCGCCATCCTTCCGGTCAAGCGCTTCGAGCAGGCCAAGCAGCGCCTGAACCGCTCCGGGGCCGGCGGAGCGTGGCGCAAGGCACTCAGCGAGGCCATGCTCACCGACGTGCTCATCGCGCTCCGGCGGACCGAGGGGGTGGACTGCACCATCGTCGTCACGGCCGACCGCCGAGCCTCCGATCTGGCCGTCGGCCACGGCGCCCGGACGCTGGCCGACATGCTCGAGGATGGCCAGAACGCCGCCGCCCGGGTGGGGCTCGAGCAGGCGGCGCGTGAGGGCTGCGAGCGGGTGCTGCTGGTGCCGGGCGACTGCCCGGCGCTGGATCCGCTCGAGCTCGCCGGCCTCCTGGCCGAGCCCTCGGGCGCTCGACCCTACGCGGCGATCGTCGCCGACCGCCACGGAACCGGCACAAACGCGTTGCTGCTGCGCCCGCCCGACGTGCTGGCGCCCGCCTTCGGCCCGGACTCCTTCGCTCGTCATCAGCAGCGCGCCGCGGACGCCGGTGTCGACCTCCGCGTGCGTCGGTTGAGCTCGCTCGCGCTCGACGTCGACACCCGCGAGGACGTCTCCGCCCTCGAGGCCGCGCTGGTGCAGCGTCGCGGCGGCGCCGCGCACACGCGCGGGATCCTGCGCCGCGCCGATCGTGTCGGCGTGGCGCCGGCGGCCTGATTGGAGTCCGGGAGGCGCGGGGGTGGGAGCCGTTGCTGGGGCCGGCGCGGCTGGCCCGAGTGACCCGATGACCATCGAGCTTCGGGCCCTCCCCGAGCTGCCCGAGCTGCGTCCCGGCGACGACCTGGCCGCGGTGCTGGCTCGGCCGCTCGAGCGGGAGGGCATCCGAGCCCGAGACGTGCTGGTGATCTCGCACAAGGTGGTCTCCAAGTGCGAGGGCGCTGTGCGGGCGCTCGGCGAGGTCAAGCCCGGCGAGCGGGCCCGATCGCTCGGGGTCGAGCTGGACCGTGACCCTCGGCTGGTGCAGGTGGTGCTCGACGAGTCCCGGGCCGTGCTCCGCGCCGAGTCGGGAGTACTGATCTGCGAGACCCGGCACGGAATGGTCTGCGCCAACGCCGGGGTTGACGCGTCCAATGCCCCGGGCGAGGACGTCGTCGTCCTGCTCCCGGTCGATCCCGATGGCTCGGCGCGGGCTCTGCGCTCGGGACTGGGCGCCCGGCTGGGGGTGGCGCCGGGAGTGGTGATCGCCGACTCCTTCGGCCGGGCATGGCGGATCGGGCAGTGTGACGTCGCGATCGGCTGCGCCGGGATCCGGCCGATGGAGGACTGGCGGGGCCGGGTCGACCGGGCCGGGCGCACGCTTCGCGCAACCTGGATCGCCGTCGCCGACGAGCTGGCCGCGGCCGCCGATCTGGCGCGGGGCAAGGACTCCGGCGAGCCGGCCGTCCTCGTGCGCGGCGTCGGCCACCTCGTCTCGCCCGACAACGGCCCCGGAGCCGCTGCGCTGCGCCGGCCGGCCGAGCAGGATCTGTTCCGGTAGACGCGTCCAGGCCACGGATTGCGTGGGCAGCGGCGGGGTACATCCACGCCACGCCCGTCTCGGGGGCGGCAACTGAAGGAGGGAAACGATGAGCAGCGATGTCCAGACGGGCACGATCCGCACCGCCATCCCCGCGCGCCTTGACCGCCTGCCGTGGTCACGCTTTCACCGGAAGGTGATCATCGGCCTCGGCACAGTGTGGATCCTCGACGGGCTCGAGGTGACGATCGTCGGCTCCATCTCCAGCCGGGTCGGCGAGAAGGGGGCCGGCGTCGGCATCGCGGCCAGCAACGTCTCCGGGCTGGCCGCCTCCCTCTACGTGCTCGGAGCCTGCGTGGGCGCCCTGTTCTTCGGTCAGCTCACCGACCGCTTCGGGCGCAAGAAGCTGTTCATGATCACCCTGGCGGTCTACCTTGCCGCCACGACGGCAACGGCGTTCTCGTTCTCGCCCCTCTGGTTCTACGTCTTTCGCTTCTTCACCGGGTTCGGGATCGGAGGCGAGTACAGCGCCATCAACTCCGCGATCGACGAGCTCATCCCGGCCAGGAACCGGGGCCGCGTCGACATCGCCATCAACGGCAGCTACTGGGGCGGGGCGGCCGGGGGTGCCCTGCTCGCCGTGCTCGCCCTCAACACCAGCCTGTTCGCGGTCAACGTCGGCTGGCGGCTGTGCTTTGCCCTGGGCGCCGTGTTCGGATTGGGCGTGCTGCTCGTGCGCCGCAGCGTCCCCGAGAGCCCCCGGTGGCTGTTCATCCACGGTCACAACGAGGAAGCCGAGAAAGGTCGTGTCCGACATCGAGCGCCAGGTGCGCGAGTCGACGGGGGGCGAGTTGCCCGAGCCCGCGGGCGAGATGACCGTGCGCCAGCGAAAGACCATCCCCCTATCGATGACCGTCCGCTCGGTACTGACCCTCTACCCAAGACGCACGGTGCTCGGCCTGGCCCTGTTCATCGGCCAGGCCTTCCTCTACAACTCCATCCTCTTTGGGCTGGGAACCCTGCTGGGAACGTACTTCAACGTATCCAGCAGCAGCACGCCCTACTACCTCGCCGTCTTCGCCATCGGCAACCTGGCCGGTCCGCTGCTTCTGGCTCGGCTCTTCGACACTCGGAGATCTTCCCGATGGAGACGCGGGCGCTGTGCCTCGCGGTGTTCTACGCGGTGGGCACCGGCCTGGGAGGAATCATCGGCCCCTTGCTGTTCTCGGCCCTGGTCAAGTCCGGCAGCTTCACCCAGACCGCTGAGGGCTTCATCCTCGGCGCCGTGATGCCGATGATCGGCGGCGTGGTCGAGCTGATCTTCGGCGTCAAGGCCGAGGGTCAGAGCCTGGAAGACATCGCCAAGCCCCTCCCGCCCGAGGACGCGCCCTCGGGCGGGAGGCCGCCCGCACCCGCGCTGGGGACCGCGTAGAGACACGCCGCGAGCTCCGGGGGGTCGGGCGTCCGACCCCCCAGAAGCTCACGAGCAGTTCGGCCAGGCGCTGCGGCCCTGGGTGGCCAGGATCCAGGCCGCGCGCTGGGTCTGCTCGGACTCCGGGGCCTGCGCGGGGTCGACGAGGCCCCCGGCCCGGAACCAGCTCTCCATGTCGAACTGGTACTTGCCCCGGTAGGTGCCGTGATAGCTGAGCTGATGAATGTCGCCGCCGGACTCGCACTGGGCGATCTTCGCGAGCTCGGCTCCGACGGCGGGGGGTGGCCCGGTCACGGCGTCCGGGGCGGGAGAGGTCAGTGCGGGCACGGGGGGATCGCTCGACGGATCGAGCCCGAGGCTGCGTACGGTGGCGAGGTCGGTCACGCCGGTGGCCGGCAGCCCGTGGCTTTCCTGCCAGCGCTGGAGCGCCTGCGCGGTGCGCGGGCCCCAGGCCCCATCGGCCGTGACGCCGAGAATGCGCTGGATGCCGGCGAGCGGAGAGGGCGAGTAGGACGCCCGGCGCGCGTGCCGCGCCCGGCGGGCCCGGTGGGCCCGGGCCGCCGACGGTGGCTGCCCATGGCCCGAGGTCGAGCTCGGTAGGCCGGCGCCGCCGCTGGCCGCGCCGGCGGGAACGGGTCCGGCGGCGAGCAGGCCGCCGGCGAGCACGACCGCGACGGCGCCGAACGGCGCGCGCCGGGTTTGACAGATGGATGCGGCCAGCGGCCAGAGCCTCGACGTCACGGTCTTCGGGTCCTTTCTCGTCAGCGCCTACGGGGTGAGCTGACGGGCTCGCGCGAAGAAAGGCCGCGCTACGCCGCTGACCGCCGGATGGCTCCGACGAGCGGCGATTCGCCCCGGGGCCGGTGTTGGCCGGCCCAGTGGTTCCCCCGTTCCCCGAAGCGGTGGGCTCCGGGGACTCGGCTATGAAGCGCGGCAGGATAGCGGTTGCCGGGCGGGGCCCGGGCGGATGCTGCCTGAGCGCATCCCAGCGGTTCCAGCCCTGGTCACTCTGAGGTACCTATACCACTGGTGGGTGCCTCCTTCCGCTTTGTGAGCTGCTCGCCTACGGTTTCGTTATGTCCCAGGTGAAGCGCGCGATGCTCCCTTACTCTGCGGCGCCCGGACGAATCCGGCTCGGCTGGGTTGCCGTGCCGCAGCCCGCAGCAGATGGGGTGGTCGTACTCCGTCCGTCGCCACAAGCCGCCTTCACGTCGAGATCGGCCTCATCGACGGGTGGATGAGGACAGCCGCAGCGATCGAGGCGCTGCTCGGTCGTCGAATCCAGGCAACGCCGTCCTCACCATCGACTCGAATGGAGCCTTCTCGTGACCGATCTTCTCGACCTGCCCGAACTGCTGGATCCGGTCGTTACGTCCGGCCGCTCGCGTGCGATCGCCGCCGGCGTCGACGCCAACGAGTACGACGCCATCTGCGCGAGCCTGAACGCGGCGAGCGAGTGGTCTGCTGCCTTCCGGCGCGCGGGCGCCGCGCATCGCACGCTGGCCGAGATCGCCGAGCAGGCGGGCCATCGCGTCACCGCCGGCGACGCCTACCTCGCAGCGGCGGCCTGCTCTCACATTGCGACCACCGTCCCGACACCCGACCGCGTCGGCGACCAGGAGGCCGCCGACGCCATGCGGCACGCTCTGACGCTGCTCGAGCCCACCTTCCAGCAGCTTGCCGGCCCGAGCTTTTGCGGCGTGCTGCTCACCCAGCCCGACAATCTCCACGCGCCGCTGGTTGTCATCGTCCCTGGCGTGACTCGATCGCCAATGCCGTCAGCCCACAAGCAGCAAAGACGGCGGCACCCATCCCCCATCCGGCGAGTACGTCAGTTAGGTAGTGGACACGAATTGAGACGAGCAGCGTCCCGACGACACCGGTCAACAGGCCGGCGGCGGAGATGACCCCGATTCTGCGCCGTCGGTGCTTGGCTGGGCCGGCGGCGACGACCGCGATCGCGATCAGCCCAACGACGAGCGCGGATTCGGTGGAGGGAAACGAATAGCCCCCAGCATCGATGAGGGCGCCAGCTGGTCGCGGTCGCTGCTCGGCCGCCTTTGCCAGGTGGGCGAGCAGCGCGACGAGCAGATAGCCGGCGACGATGCCCATAGCGGCAAGCCAACATCGCCGTCGCGCAAGCCACGCGATCACGACAAGGACCAGTGCCCCTGTCACCACCGGGCCGATGATCGCCAACGGGTGGGCAGCCCGCGCGAGGAACGATCCGGACTCTGTTGCCAGCGCCGCAAACGCGCGACGGTCCAGGCCCGTGGCCCCATGATCCACCAGCGTCCCCATCCAGCCAAAGAGCGCACCGCCCGCCAAGCAAACCCCCGCCAGGGCGCGAATCGCCCGCCTCCTCGTCGCGCCATTCAACCCAGAGCCGTTCACATCCTGAAATCCTCTGCGAGTTCCGGCGCGCGCTGGTCAAGCTCCTCATCGACGAGATCTCGAGCACCAAGAAGCGCACCGCAGGCATCGCGGCGCCGATCAAGACGCCCACGGTCCTGGCTCACCACGCAAAAACTCCCCGCGCCACGGCAGATGCGTGCCAAGCCTTGGTTTCAGACGAGTTGTGGGCGCGTATCGAGCCCGAGCTGCCGGTGATCAAGCGCCGGACCCGGTATCCGGGGCGCAAGCGGATCCCCGACCGGCAGGTGCTGACGGGGATCCTGTTTGTGCTCAAGACGGGGATCCCGTGGGAGGATCTCCCGCAGGAGATTAGATGCGGGTCAGGGATGACGTGCTGGCAGCGCCTGCAGGAGTGGAACGACGCCGGCGTGTGGCAGCGCCTGCACCACGTGCTCCTCGACGAGCTGCACGAGTCAGGCCAGATCGACTGGTCGCAGGCGGCCGTGGACAGCTCGCATGTGCGGGCCAAAGGGGGGGCGAGCAGACCGGCCCGCCGCCGGTCGACCGGTCCCGAAAAGGCAGCAAGCATCACCTGATCTGCGCCGGCAACGGCATCCCGCTGGCCACCACGGTCACCGCCGCCAACCGCCACGACGTCACCCAGCTGCTCGAGCTCGTCGACCGCGTCCCGCCCGTCGGGGCGCACGGCAAGTTCCGCCCCCAGGTGCTTCTCGCCGACCGCGCCTACGACAGCCGCCGTCACCGCGCCGAGCTCAGGGCCCGGGGCATCATCCCGAAGATCGCCAAGCGCCAGACCGACCACGGCTCGGGCCTCGGGTGCGAGCGCTGGGTCATCGAGCGCACCTTCTCCTGGCTGCACAACCACCGCCGCCTCGCGCGGCGCTATGACCGCCGCGTCGACATCCACGAAGCGTTCCTCACGATCGGCTGCGCGCTGATCTGCCACCAGCACCTCACCCGCCACGCCGCGTCATTCTGATAGGGCCTCTTACTGGCCGACCTAGAAGTCCTGATGGGCTGCCTATCGACGCTGTGGCGGTGCTCAGCAGCTCGATGGGGTCTCCCGGGACGAGAGCAATTGCGTCGCCGTACTGGGTGAGGAGCGACTTGGCCAGCACAGAGCCCGGATCGCGAACCTCGACCTCCACGATGTTCCGAACCTCGTCAGGCCCGACGGACAAGATGTGCCCTGCCGTTGAACTCTCCGTCATCAAACCTGTGATGGCATGGGAGATCCGGCGCAGCTCGTCCCAGGAGTGGCGGGCGAGAAACGCGCTAACCTCAACATCGGGGAACGCCGCGTGCAGTCGAGACAGATTCAGGTCGACGTCACCGGTGAACCCGACAAAATACGCGGAACCCCGGTGATACAGACCCCCATAGCCAGCCGGAGACAGGGCCCGGGCGCAGCGCTCCAACGCTGTCGCGGTCGGATTCGGATCCACTGTCGTGGCGGGGTCAGGATCCGAGCGGTCCGGATCGCCGGCATGCGCTTGAAAGTCGCGCGAGATCTGAAGAGCCCGAACTCGCCAGTCAGATGGTGGTGGTGACACTAGAGTCGAACCGGCTTCCGACGATCGGATCGATCCTAGCATCGCGATCCTAGCACCGCGTTCGGCAGCTCACATCCAGACGCCGGCGTTGGGTAGGCCGCGGTGATCGTGTCGTTGATGAGGGTGACGGCACCGTTGCGCGGCAGTGCGCGCCCGTTGAGCGTGACGCCGTCGTTCATCGCGATCGACGACAGCGCCAGGATGGTGCCGGCAAAGACAGAGGATGTTCCGAGCGTCGCGGAGCTGTCGATCTGCCAGTAGACGTTGCTTGGCTGCGCGCCGTTGATGAGGTTCACGCGGTTGACACCGCGGTGGTCAGCGCGGAGCCGACCTGGAAGATAAAGACGGCGTTGGGATCGCCCTGGCTAGCGCGAACCCGGTTTCGTCGATCACGTGGTGGAGATGTGCGGCCGGTGGGAAGGACGCCAACGCCAACGCTTGGTTTGGCGTCATCGCCGGGCGCGGGTCCGACCGCCCCTGACGGTGGCACGCCCGGCGGGCGTGCGCAGGGGAGCGGATCGGCCCCGCACCGGGCGGGGCCAGCGTCAACAAGGAGAAACGCTCATGCCTAGCGCGACCGACAATGCGATGCGTGTCGTCATCGCCAGTGAAGACCACCCCACACGCGCGTTCCTGGCCGAGAACCTGCGTGCCGACGGCTACGCCGTCACGTGCGCGGCCGACGTCGACCAGGCCGAGATCGCCCTGGCCGACGCACCACACGTCGCGATCTGTGATCTGAACGGATCGACGCTCGCCCTGCTCAACGTCGTGCGCGACACCACCCCGCCGGCGCGGGTGGATCCGGCGCTGCCGATGCTGCTGCTCTCTGAGCGCCCCAGCGAACTGGAGCGCATCCGGGCCTATGACCGCGGGGCTGACGACGTGCTGAGCAAGCCGTTTAGCTACCCCGAGCTGCTGGCCCGGCTGGGAGCCCTGCTGCGCCGCTCGCGCCGCGCTGCGGGTGAGGGTCCGCTGCGCAGGGCCGCTGAGCATCGACCGCGTCTCGCGACGCGTGAGCCTCGCCGATGAGCCGGTCGAGCTGTCCGTCAAGGAGTACGAGCTGCTCATCACCGTGGCCAGCAGCCCCGAGCGCGTCTTCACCAAGCACGAGCTGCTGCGCGACGTATGGGGATTCCGCAGCGCCGGGCGCACCCGCACCCTCGACAGCCACGCGTGCCGGCTGCGGCGCAAGCTCAGCCGCGGGGGCGAGCGGTTCGTGATCAACGTGTGGGCGGTGGGCTACCGCCTTCAGTAGCGGTCAGACCAGCTAGGGGTCACTCGGCGAGCGGTGTTCCGGGTGGCCGGGTGTGGGGCCGCCAGCCGCCCGAGGGTGGCACGCCCCGGACGGGGCGTGCGGGCGGCGGGCAACGGCCCCGCACCCGGCGGGGCCCGGACCTCTCGGAGGCCTCGATGCTGCACCGACGTTCTCCCGCAACCTTTGCTGGGGCGCTGGCCTACCAACACGCAGACATCCCGCCCGGGCTGACGCTCGAGCAGTGGCGTCAGCGCAAGCGCGCCCAGCGGCTCTGTGAGCGCCGGCGGGGCATGGTCGGGCGCATCTGGGCCCGGGAGGCCGGACGATGAGCCGCCGAGCAAAGCTCACCGACCAACAGCGCGAACAACGCCGCCAAGCCGACCGCCAGCGCCTGCAAGCGGCGGTGTCGGCTCTGCTGAGCTCTGATGGTTGGGCGCGGTGGGTCCGCGTCCGCGCCAGAAACGGCCTGGGCGGTCGCTACAGCTGGAGAAACCAGTGCTTGATCGCGCTGCAGACCCAGGCCGGAGTTCCGCAGATGATGGGCACACGGACATGCTGAATAGTGGTTGTGAGCAGGGCTTTTTGTGTGTTCGGGGGAACGAGCCCGTGTGTCTACAGCCGGGCTCCCGGGGGCCGGCTGGGGGTTGA
>JAABUX010002309.1_pt1 | contig 27243 bp, 21 predicted proteins | sample 5561851 | NCBI WGS metagenome assembly JAABUX01 (sample SAMN10711883, study PRJNA513361) | rock metagenome | isolation source: Antarctica rocks | place: Antarctica: Victoria Land, Richard Nunatak red sandstone | collected 2016-01-03 | reverse complement strand
TGGACAGGTCAACGCCGTTGTGCCGGGCGACGGCGGCGACGGCGAGCAGGCGGGATTCGCCCTCCATCACCGCACGGCCGACGCCGATGGTGCCGACGTCGATGCGCGGTGCGGAGTCCTGCTGGGCGCCGCCGGATGCCATGCCAGACCCTATGCCGTCTGGGGCGCGGCGGGGGACGGGCGGGTTCAAGCCTGATTGATCCACAGATCGTTCCTTGTGCCACGAGCGGCAGATCGCCGGCCCAGGTCTGTCTTATGGGATGCCGCTTAACATAGAAGCGCTGGTTAACGGCAACCGAGTGAATGTCTTATGTCATGCCGGCCTGCATGATACCATTGCTGATGTGAAAGCAAACAAAACATGACCTTAACGGCCTGCATCGCTGGTTCCAACGGGCAGTTGGCCCGCGTGACCGCACGGGTTATGGCAGGCCCCGAGGAGCACCGCATGAACATCCAGCCCGCCGCCGCATCCGACATCCCGGAGATACAGGCGATCTACGCCCACCACGTCCTGCACGGCAGCGGTACGTTCGAGGAGGTGCCGCCATCGGTCGAGGAGGTGCAGCAGCGGTTCTCTGCCGTCGTCGGGCGTGGCTGGTCGTTCCTGGTGGCGACGGACGCGACCGGGGTGCTCGGCTACGCCTACTACGCGCAACTGCGGGAGCGGTCGGCCTACCGCTACACCGCCGAGACCAGCATCTATGTGCGCGATGACGTGCGCGGCCAGGGCGTCGGCAAGGCGCTGGTCGGGCGGCTGCTGGCCGATGCCGACGCGGCTGGGTTCCGGCAGATGATCGCCGTCATCGGCGACTCCGAGAACACCGCGTCCATTGGCGTGCACGCGTCGCTTGGCTTCCAGCGGGTTGGGCTGCTGCGGGCATCCGGGCTGAAGTTCGGGCGCTGGGTGGATACTGTTTACATGCAGCGAGCGCTCGGTCGCGGCGATGCGGACGTGCCCGCCTGACAGGAATGGCCAGCCTGGCAGGGATGCAAGGGTCGCTCATGACCGGGACTGCCCTGGCTGCTTCTCCCTAGTTCCTCAGGGGGGAGGCAGGGTTTGTGCTCGTCCCACAGGCGTCAGCCCTGGCTGGAACGGAAGCGGGCCGAGGTCAGAGGATCAGCCTCCAGCGCGGCACGCACCATCGCCGCTTCTGCTGGACCGACAACGGCCAACACCCCGCGGAACCAGCCGACCTCGCCCCGGGCACGGCGGAAGAACAGGGCGCCCAAGGCCTGTGCGGTGGCGTTTCGCGGCTGGCAGCAGGGGCAGCCCGCGGCATGGCCGGGCGTCCCGCAAGGCATCACCTCGGCCGGCCAGCCCGGCGGCGGCACACCGGACGACAGCAGCAGGGCGTCGCCCTCGCCGGCATCGGCAAGCCCGCCAATCCGCACCGGAATCCTAGCGTCAATCCGCACCGCACACCTTCCTGAGCGCCCCCGCTTATCGCATGGACATAAGGATATCTTTATGTAATACGCAAGCGATGGAGCCGCTTCTCATGTCCCTGCGCGCCTGCGCCGAGCCGACCCGGCTGCGGCTGCTGGCGCTGGCCGCCCGTGGCGCGTTCTGCGTGATGGAGTTCACCGAAATCCTCGGTCAAAGCCAGCCTCGCCTGTCCCGTCACCTGAAGCTGCTGTGCGACGCCGGGCTGCTGGAGCGCGTGCGAGAGGGCACCAACGTCTGGTTCGGCCTGCCGCCGGACGCCGGGCCGGGGGTCGCGCCGGTGCTGGACCTGCTGGCCCGCCTGCCGGAGGACGACCCGGTGCTGTCCGCCGACCGCCGCGGCGCGGCGCGCGTGCTGGCGGAACGGGCGCGCATCGCATCCGACACCTTCCGCCGCCAGGGCGCCGATTGGGACGAGATGCGGGCGCTGGGCCTGCCTGCGGCCGATGTCGAGGCTGCATTGCTGTCCCTGCTGCCGGGCGACGGCTTGGGACGCCTGCTGGACATCGGCACCGGCACCGGACGCATGTTGGAGCTGCTGGCCCCGCGTGTGCGCTCCGGCCTGGGCATCGACGCCAGCCGTGCGATGCTGGCCCTGGCGCGGTCCCGCCTGGCCAAGCCCGGCCTGGGGCACTTGGCGGTTCGGCAGGCCGACATGTACCGCCTGCCGTTGTCCGGCGGCTACGATGTGGCCGTGCTGCAGATGGTGCTGCACTACGCCGAGGACCCCGCCGCCGTGCTGGCCGAGGCCGCCCGCCTGCTGGCGCCCGGCGGCCGGCTGATCGTCGTCGATTTGGCCGGGCACGGCAGGCGCGACGTGACGGACCGCCTGGCACATCGCTGGCCCGGCTTCACCGACGCCGCCATGCGCAACCTGCTGCGCGGCCCTGGCCTGACGCCGGGCCGCCCCATATCGGTGTCCGGGCCGCTGGAGGTCCGCCTCTGGCCGGCCCTGATGCCTGCCGCCGCCCCTGCCCCCGCCCGCGAACTCGCCACCGAGGATGCCTGATGACCCGACCCCACCTGCTTGATGCCCTGCGCGACCAGGTCCTGCTGTGCGACGGCGGCATGGGCAGCCGCGTGCAGGCGCTGACGCTCGACATCGAGCGCGACTACTGGAACCAGGAGAACTGCACCGAGGTGCTGAACCTGTCCCGCCCCGACTTGGTGCGCGACATCCACCGCGGCTACTTCGAGGCCGGGGCCGACATGGTGGAGACCAACACCTTCGGCGGCTCCCCCCTGACGCTGGCCGAGTTCGACCTGCAGGACCGCACGCACGAGATCAACCAGGTCGCGGCGGAGTTGGCGCGGGAGGCGGCGGACAGTTTCTCCGATGGGCGGCACCGCTGGGTGCTGGGCAGCATCGGGCCGGGCACCAAGCTGCCGTCGCTGGGCAACATCGCCTACGACCCGTTGGAGGCCGCGCTGGCGGCACAGTCCCGGGGCCTGATCGCGGGCGGCGTGGACGCGATCCTGATCGAGACCTGCCAGGACACCCTTCAAATCAAGGCCGCGGTGAACGGGGCCAAAATCGCCCGCAAGGAGGCCGGCACGGACACGCCGATCTTCGTGCAGGTCACGGTGGAGACGACGGGCACGCTGCTGGTCGGCCCCGACATCGCCGCCGCGGCAACGGTGATCCACGCGCTGGACGTGCCGCTGATTGGGCTGAACTGCGCCACGGGTCCGCAGGAGATGGCCGAGCACGTCCGCTGGCTCGCCGCCAACTGGCCCGGCCTGCTGTCGGTGCAGCCGAACGCGGGGCTGCCGGAGCTGGTGGACGGCAAGACGCACTACCCCCTGGACCCCGCACAGATGGCAAGCTGGGTCGAGCGGTTCATCAGCGAGGACGGGCTGAACCTGATCGGCGGCTGCTGCGGCACCAACACACCGCACATCGCCGCCCTGGATGCGATGCTGCGCCGCCGTGCGGAGGCGCGCGGCGGCTTCCGCCCGGCCCCGGTCGCGCGCAAGCCCGTCTGGGTCCCCTCCGTCGCCAGCCTGTATGGCCAGACGCCGCTGCGGCAGGAGAACAGCTACTTCTCCATCGGCGAGCGCTGCAACGCCAACGGCAGCCGCAAGTGGCGCGAGCTGCAGGAGACCGCCGACTGGGACGGCTGCGTCGCCATGGGCCGCGAGCAGATCGCCGAGGGATCGAACAGCCTGGACCTCTGCACCGCCTTCGTCGGCCGCGACGAGGTGATGGAGATGAACGAGGTCGTCACCCGCTTCACCAGCAGCGTGAACAGCCCCTTGGTCATCGACAGCACCGAGGCAGTCGTGCTGGAGGCCGCGCTGCGCTTGCACGGCGGCAAGCCCATCATCAACTCGATTAACTTCGAGGACGGCGAGGAGGCGGCCGACATCCGGATGCGGATGGCGAAGAAGTTCGGCACGGCGGTGATCGCGCTGACCATCGACGAGGAGGGCATGGCCAAGACCCCCGAGGCCAAGCTCGCCATCGCCCGCCGCCTGGTGGCGTTCGCTTGCGACAAGCACGGGCTGCCGCAATCGGACCTGCTGATCGACCCGCTCACCTTCACCGTCGCCACCGGGAACGAGGACGACCGCAAGCTCGGCCAGTGGACGCTTGAGGGCATCAAGCTGATCCGCGACGAATTCCCAGAAATCCAGATCATCCTGGGCCTGTCCAACATCAGCTTCGGCCTGAACCCGGCGGCCCGCGCGGTGCTGAACTCGGTGTTCCTGGACCACGCGGTGAGGGCCGGCATGACCGGCGCCATCGTCCACGTCAGCAAGATACGCCCGCTGCACCTGGTTGCCGCCGACGAGGTGCAGGTCATGGAGGACCTGCTGTTCGACCGCCGCCGCGAGGGCTACGACCCCTTGCAGGCCCTGCTGGCAATGTTCGCCGACCGCAAGGCCGCCGACGCCGTGAAGAAGGTGCGGGCCGAGACGGTCGAGGGCCGGCTCAAGGACCGCATCATCGACGGCGACCGCAAGGGCCTGGCCGACGAACTCGACGAGGCCATGCTGACCAACCCGCCGCTGGACATCATCAACAACGTGCTGCTGGACGGCATGAAGGTGGTCGGCGAGCTGTTCGGCGCCGGCAAGATGCAGCTCCCGTTCGTGCTGCAGAGCGCCGAGACCATGAAGGCCGCCGTCGCCCACCTGGAGCCGCACATGGAGCGGGTCGAGGGCCAGGAGAAGGGCACCATCGTGCTCGCCACCGTGAAGGGCGACGTGCACGACATCGGCAAGAACCTGGTGGACATCATCCTGACCAACAACGGCTACCGGGTGGTGAACCTCGGCATCAAGGTGACGCTGGCCGACATGGTCGCCGCCGCCAAGCAGCACCAGGCGCACGCCATCGGCATGTCCGGCCTGCTGGTGAAAAGCACCGTCGTGATGCGGGAGAACCTGGAGGAGATGGCCCGGCAGGGGCTGGACATCCCGGTGATGCTCGGCGGCGCCGCGCTGACCCGCAACTACGTCGAGGAGGACTGCGTGCAGGCCTATGCCTGCGGGCGCGTGGTGTATGCGCGCGACGCCTTCGACGGGCTGCACCTGATGGACAAGGTGACGGGCAACGGCTTCGACGACTACCTGGCGGCTATCCAGTCCAAGCGGTCCGGCAAGGCGCGCAACACCAAGCGCACCCTGGGCCAGGCCGACGCCAAGGCCTTCCGCCCCGTGGATGTCGCCGCCGTGCAGGCCCGGCGGCGCGCCATCACGCAGGACGTGCCGGTCGCCAACCCGCCGTTCTGGGGCGCCCGGCTGATCGAGGCCCCGACCAAAGCGGTGATCCCGTTCCTGAACGAGCGCAGCCTGTATCAATTCCAGTGGGGCTTCCGTAAGCAAGGCAAGTCGCTGGAGGACTTCCTCGGCTGGGCCAAGCAGGAGCTGCGCCCGGTGATGCGCCGGATGCTCGGCATCTGCGAGGCGAACGACATCCTGCGGCCGCAGGCGATTTACGGCTACTGGAAGGCGGCCGGGCAGGGCAACGACCTGATCGTGTTCGCCGAGGACGGCCAGACCGAGCTGTGCCGCTTCGCCCTGCCCCGCCAGCCGAAGGAGGACGGCGAGTGCATCGCCGACTTCTTCCGCGACGTGGACGACGCCGAGCGCGACGTGATCGGGCTGCAGGTGGTGACCGTCGGGCAGAAGGCATCCGACACGGCGCGGGTGTGGTTCGAGGACAACCGCTACCAGGATTACCTCTACCTGCACGGCCTGTCGGTCGAGGTGGCGGAGGCGATGGCGGAGTACGCCCACAAGCGCATCCGGGCCGAGATGGGCTTCGCCGGGGAGGACGACCGCGACATGGAGCGGATGCTGTCGCAGCACTACCGCGGCAGCCGCTACAGCTTCGGCTACCCGGCCTGCCCGCGGCTGGAGGACCAGGAACCGCTACTGCGCCTGCTGGATGCCGAGCGGATCGGGGTGTCGCTGTCCGACGAGTCGCAGTTGCATCCGGAACAGTCCACCAGCGCCATCGTGGTGCTGAACCCCCGGGCCAAGTACTTCTCGGTCTAGCCAGAGATAGGCACTGGCGGTCCCGGACTGCTAAGCAGCAACTGGGGCCATGCGGGGGCAGGGTTGGACCGGATCGGTCGAATAGCGGCGGGAACCATCGTCGTCGGCATCGTGGTGCTGGCGATGAAGACGCTCGCATGGTGGCTGACCGGCAGTTCGGCGCTGTACTCGGACGCGCTGGAGAGTGTGGTGAACGTCGTCGCCAGCGTCATCGCCTTCGGCGCCCTGCGCGTGGCGGCCCGGCCTGCCGATGCCAACCACCCTTATGGCCACGACAAGGCCGAGTTCTTCGCCGCGGTGATCGAGGGCGTGCTGATCATCTTCGCCGCCGCGAGCATCCTGCAGCATGCCTGGGCGACCTGGAACGTGCCGGCGCAATTAGGGCAGGTCTGGTACGGGCTGGGCCTGAACGCCGTATCGACCGCGATCAACGCCGGATGGGCGGTGCTGCTGCTGCGGGCCGGGCGGGCGCACCGCTCGGCGGCGCTGTTGGCGGATGGGCGGCACCTCAACTCCGATGTGGTCACGTCGGTCGGGGTCACGGCCGGGCTGCTGCTGGCGGTGCAGACCGGGCTGCCGTGGCTGGACCCACTGCTGGCGGTCGGCACGGCGGCGCATGTGCTGTGGTCCGGCGTGCGGGTGGTGCAGACCAGCATCGGCGGGCTGATGGACGCCGCCCCGGCCGGGGAGATCGTCGAACGCATCCGCCGCCTGGTCGGCGAGCACGCGGATGGCGCCATCGAAGCGCATGACCTGCGGACGCGGCATGCTGGGCGCCTGACCTACTTGGAATTCCACCTGGTCGTGCCCGGCGACATGCGGGTTGCGGAGGCGCACGCCATCTGCGACCGGGTGGAGGCGGCGTTGAAGGCGGAGGTGGACGGGCTGGTCATCACCATCCACGTCGAGCCGGAGTTAAAAGCCAAGCACAGCGGCGTCCTTGTCCTCTAACCTGCTTCCCCCTCTCCCCCCGGCCGTGGTCCGTGCTGCGGCCCAAGCCTGGAGGGAGAGGAGGAAGCATGCATCGCCCTTGATGGGCATGACGGTTGCCATCTCTGCCCTCTTGCACCTTGCTGCCATGGCCCTGTTCCTGCCCCACCCCAGCGCTGCCGGGCTTGCCGCGCAAATACCGCCCCTTGAGGTGGAACTTGTCCAGGTCAGCGCCGCCGGCGCCCAGCCCACGCAGCAGGCAGCACCCGCGTCCCAGGCCCCGTCAACCGCAGAGCCACTACCAGGGTCGGAGTCGGCGCCGCCCCCTGCCGTCCCGGTCCAGCCCCGGCTCGCCGCGCCGGCCGTCCACCTGGGCGATGGCGGCAGCAGCGACGCCGACATGAACGTGACGAGCGACGACGTCGTCCCGCCGCGCCCGGACTCGGCCTACCGCAACCTGGCGCCCGCCTACCCCGCCGAGGCGATCCGGCTGCACCAGACCGGCACGGTCCACCTGCTGATCCACATTGGCATCGCCGGAGTACCTGACTTGGTCGAGGTTGCCGGCAGCAGCGGGCACCCCAGCTTGGACCAGGCAGCCCTAAGCGCCATCGAGCGTTGGCGCTTCAGGCCGGCGCAGGGCGAGACCGGCCCGGTGCCATACAGCGTTCCCCTAGACATCCACTTCGTTGGAGACGGCAGATGATCAGGATCGACCGGGTGGTGACCCGCGGCGGCGACGGCGGGCAGACCTCCTTGGGCGACGGCACCCGCGTCCCAAAGGATGCTCTGCGGGTGGACGCCTACGGCACCGTCGATGAGGCGAACGCCACCATCGGCCTGCTCCGCCTGCACACCGCCGGGGACGCCGAGGCCGACGCCATGCTGGCCCGCATCCAGAACGACCTGTTCGACGTCGGCGCCGACCTGTGCGTGCCCGGCGAGATGGGCAACCGCCTGCGCGTCACCGACGCCCCCAGCGCCCGGCTGGAGGCCGAGGTCAAGGAGATGACCGCGCAGCTCGCCCCGCTGACCAGCTTCATCCTGCCCGGCGGCACCCCGGCGGCGGCGCACGCCCATCTGGCCCGCACCGTCGTGCGCCGGGCCGAGCGCCTGGTGGTGCACCTGGCGCGCGACGAGACCGTGAACCCGGCCGTGATCCGCCTGCTGAACCGGCTGTCCGACCACCTGTTCGTGCTGGGCCGCCGGCTGAACCCTGGCGGGGATGTGCAGTGGACGCCGGGGGCGAACCGCTAGGACCTGCTTGACGCCGGGCATGGCGCGGGTGGCATAGAGGGCGCCCGCACTGGAAACCCTCGCCATGTCCGTCACCGCCCCCTCGCCGCCTGCCACGCTGCCCAAGGCCGACCCCGACCACCATCACATCGCGACCGAGGCGGAGGACATGCCGCTGCCGTCCGATCCGCAGACCGTGTTCCTCGGCGGCCTGTTCGCGTTCGCCTGCCTGGCCATCCTATATGTCGCCCGCGAGGTGCTGCTCCCGGTGGTGCTGGCGCTGATCCTCAAGCTGCTGCTGCAGCCCCTGGTGCGCCTCCTGGAGCGGTTCCGCGTCCCCCGCGCGGTCGGCGCCCTGGTGGCTGTCCTGCTGCTGCTGGGCGTGTTCATCGGGTTGGGCACCGCGCTGTCCGGCCCGGCATCAGAGTGGGTCAGCAACGCCCCGGCCACGTTCCAGAGGCTGCAGCAGCAGTACGCCTGGGTGAAGGAGCCGGTCCAGCGCGTGCAGGACCTGATGAACCGCGCCGGCATGGGCGGCGCGAGCACGATGGAGATTAGCCCCGGCAGGATTGCCGGCGCCGTCGCCAGCGGGGCCAGCGGCTTTGCCTCGCACCTGCTGGAGACCCTGCTGATCCTGTTCTACATGCTGGTGTTCGGCGAGACCTTCATGCGCCGCCTGGTGGAAGTGCTGCCCACCTTCAAGGACAAGAAGCAGGCGGTCGGCATCTCGTCGGCCATCGAGCACGATATCTCCGCCTACCTGCTGACGGTGACGGTCATCAACATGGTCGTCGGATCGGCGGTGGCGGCGGTGATGTGGGCGTTCGGCGTGCCGGGCTGGCCGCTGTGGGGCGTGGTGGCATTCTGCCTGAACTACATCCCGATCCTGGGGCCGCTGGCGGGGGTCGCCATGTTCGCCATCGTCGGGCTGGCCAGCCTGGGCGCCGCCTGGCTGTCGCTGCTGCCCGCTGCAGCGTACTTGGGCATCCACGTCCTGGAAGGCGAGATTGTCACGCCGATGATCCTGGCCCGGCGCTTCACCATCAATCCGATTGCCGTGATGCTCGGCCTGGTGTTCTGGTATTGGATGTGGGGCGTGGAGGGCGCGGTGCTGGCCGTGCCGTTGCTGGCGGTGATCAAGATCATCTGCGACCGGCTGCGGCCATTGCGTGCCTTCGGGCACCTGCTTGAGGGATAGGCGCCCTTGGAGCGAGGAACCTTCGCGGCGAGAGGCCGTGTCATCATCGTAAACGCGAGGTATTCAGCGCCTCGGCGGTCTCGCCGGTCAGCGTCACCTTGCCGTCCGCGACGGACAGCGCGCTGGCTGGGACCTGGATCACGCGCACGTTGTCGAGCGTATAGACGCCAAGCACGATCGTCGCCGTGCGGCCATCGGGACTGACCGACTTGACGCTGCCGATGGTCCCGCCCCGGGTGTCATGGAGCCAGCGGCCAACCAGGGTGGCGGCGGTGACGCTGGATGGCCCCATGGCCGGAAGTTGCTGCGCGAGCGTGGGCGTGGCGGCGAGGGCCAGGATGGCAACACCGGCGAGGCTGAGGGAATGCCTGTTCATGGTCGTGGTTCCTAGTGTTAGTGGGCGTGAAGGTGACCAGCGGCCAATTCGAAAACCAATCTGCATCTAGATACCTCTTGGTCACACTACAGATACCACTAGGTTTCTGGAATGCAAGTGGTATCTTGTTCCGATGGGAACATGGGGCGAAGGCGGTTGGCATGGCGCGATTGACGCGGGAGGAGAGCCGGGAGCGCACGCGCGAGTACCTGCTCGAAGCGGCGCGGGTGGCTGTTGCCCGGAACGGCTATGACGGCACCAGCGTCGCGGAGATCGCCGAGGCGGCTGGATTTTCGAAAGGCGCGTTCTTCTCGAACTACGAGAGCAAGGAGGCGCTGCTCCTAGAACTGCTGCGCCGGCACAAGGAGCAGGACATTGCAACCCTCGGGCGCATCATCGGGGAGATCGAGCAGGGCAAGGATGCCAGTGCAGCCCTCGACCGCTATCTCGAGGGTTTAGGCGGCGATGCCGATTGGGCCAGGCTCGACATCGAACTGCAGCTCCACGCCGCCCGCAATGCGGCCTTCGCAGCCGACTATGACGCACTGCAGAACCGGACCCGGAGCGGCTTCGCCCACCTGATTGCCGCCCTGTTCGGCAAGGCAGGCAAGCGACCGCCTGCGTCTCCCGACGACCTGGCCGACCTGTGTGTGGCGCTGGTCCAAGGCCTTGTGCTGCAACGGGCGCGGGACCCTGGGGCGGCGGTCAAGCTGGTGTTTGAAAGCCTGATAACATCGGCTGAAAGCGGTTGATCCAGGCAGGATGGGAACGACCGAGGCGAGCACGGCCGCCAATGCCGCCGAGCAGTGCTAGGCGTGACTACCGCCGTGTCTCGCCCAGCCACGCGGCGACGACCAGCGTGCCCAGTGCCGCGACCTCGAACACCCCGAATGCCTGGCGCCGGGCCGAGGCATGGGCGAGCACCTGCTGGACGGCGGTTGACGGCGACACCTTGGGCGCCGCGGCGGCCTGGTCGGCGCGGGCGGCAAACGCCTCGGCGCTGCCGTGATGGCTGGCCCAGACCTTGGTGAACTCGGCGCCGAGCAGGAATATCTGCGAGGAGTAGTAAATCCACAGCAGCACGATCACCAACGCCCCGGCTGCGCCGTAGCTGCTGGCAACCGTGCTGCTGCCGATGTAAAGCCCGATCAGCGTCTTGCCGACCGTGAACAGGAACGCCGTCACCAAGGCGCCGACCGCCACATCCTTGTACCGCAACTGCCGATCAGGCAGGATCTTATAGACGGCCGCGAACAATACCGAGATCAGCAGGAACGAGACGACGAAGTTGACGACGCCGAGGATCACCCGCGCACCCGGCACGAAAGCATTGAGGTAGCTGCCCACCGCTGTCAGTACGGTGCTTGCCACCAAGGAAACGATCAGCAGGAAGCCCAACGCGGCGATCAGCCCCAAGCTCGCCGCCCTGGCGCGCAGCAGCCCAGTAACGCCCGACTGCCCCTGGGCCTTCCAGATCGCGTTCAGCGACGACTGCATCTCGCCAAGCACGCCGGTGGCGGTGATCAGCAGCGTCACCAGGCCGATCACGGTTGCCAGGATGCCGCTCGACTTGTTACCCGCGCTGGCGAGCATGGTCTGCACCGCCTCGGCGCCCTGCTTGCCCATCAGGTCCTGCAACTCCCCAACGATGGCGCCCTGCGCCGCCTTCTGGCCGAAGACCAACCCGGCGATGGCGATGCAGATGATCAGCAAGGGTGCGATGGAGAAGATGGTGTAGTAGGCGATGGCGGCCCCCTTGCTGAGCGCGCCGTCGTCGATGTAGCCGGCCACCGTCTCCTTCAGCATGGTCCAGGTGTTGCCGAGCATCGCGTTCACCGATCAGGCATGCCGGCGCAGGAGCGCGCTGGTCACTTGCGCGTGTGAACGATCAAACCGACGCGGAGGTTGCAGCGTGAACGGCGGCCGTCAGTGGGCCAGCATCGGGCACCCGCCCTGGTCCATCGGCCGGAATGCCTGCTCGGCCGGGATGGTCGAGACCAGCGAGTAAACGTCCCAGCGCGACTTGGAGTCGGCCGGCGCCTTCACCCGGAAGACGTACATCGGGTGGATCGCCCGCCCGTCAGGCCGCACCATGACGGGGCCGAACAAGGCATCCTCGATGGGAGCGCGGCGCATGGCTGCAACGACCCTCTCCCCCTCGATGCTGTCCGCGGCCTTCGCGGCGTGCAGGTAGGCGAGGACGGAGGAGTACACGCCCGCCTGGTTCTCGGTCGGCACGCGGCCGGGCATCCGCTCGGCGAAGCGGCGGGTGAAGGCGCGGGTGGCCTCGTTCATGTCCCAGTAGAACGCCTCGGTCAGCAGCAGGCCCTGCGCGGCCGGCAGGCCCAGCGCGTCCACGTCCACGATCTGGGTGAACAGGCCGGTCAGCGTCGCCGTCCGGTTCACCCCGAACTCCGCCGCCTGCTTGGCCGCATTGATGAAGTCGGTCCCGGTCGAGGCGAAGGCGATCACCTTGGCCCCCGACGCCTGGGCTTGCAGCAAGTATGACGAGAAGTCCGTCGTGCCCAGCGGGTGCTTCACCGAGCCGGCGACCGTGCCTCCAAGGCTGAGCAGCACCGCTGTCGTATCCCGCTCCAGCGCCTGGCCCAGCGCATAGTCGAACGACACGAAGTAGAACGGCCCCACATCCTTCAGCGCCCGTGCCGCGCTGTTGCCGAACGCCCAGGTGTCGAACGTCCACTGCACCGTGGTCGGCGCGCACGCCTTGCCCGTGAGGTCGCTGGTCCCGACGTTGCTGGCGATGAAGGTCCGGTGCCGCTCCCGCAGCACGTCGTTCACCGCCAGGCCCACCGCGGAGTTCACCGCATCCGCCACCGCCGCCACGCCGTCCCGGTCCACCCAGGCACGCACGATGGCGCTGCCGATATCCGGCTTGTTCTGGTGGTCGCCATAGACGATTTCCACCCGTGTGCCCGGCGCCTCGGCCATGAAGTCCTCGGCGGCAAGCTGCGCCGCCACCACCGACCCCTTGCCGGACTGATCGGCAAAAGGGCCGGACTGGTCGTTCAGCACGCCGATCTTGAGGGTGGCGGGCAGTTGCGCCCAAGCCGGAGCGGCGCAGGCCAATGCGGCAGCGAGTGCAGTAAGGCGCAGCCACATGGACGAGGTCTCCCGGCGTGTCCGGGTTTATACCCGCAGATGCTCCGGGATGGACATGCCGAGCCGGTTGGGCACATCCCAGACTTCCCGCACGGTCCGCATCGGCTTGAAGCCCGCCCGCAGATAGCCCGGCAGCGCCCGCCGATGGTCGGCCGTGCAGGTGTTCACCGTCACCACCCGCGCTCCCTCCGCCCGGGCAGCCTCAAGGGCGGCGTGCAGGAAGGCGCTGCCCATGCCGTGCCCCGTCGCGTGCGGCGTCAGGCCGAAGTAGCTGAGGTTCACCGCCGGGCGCTGCCGCGCATCCAGCTCGAAGAACCCGGCTGGCTCGCCGCCGCGGTACAGCACCCAGATCGACACGCCGGGGGTGCGAAGGATGGCTTCCAATGCCGAGTCGCCCAGGGAGCGGCGCAGCCACCATAGATAAGGGCCGCCTACCACTGCATAGAGGTAACGGTAAAACGCCACTGTGCAGGTATGCAGCCTGATCAGGCTGGTATCGCCGGGCAGCGCCGGCCCCGGCGCCGCCGAGGCCAAGTCAAGCCGCAGAAAGGTGACCGTCACCGCCACCCGCGTCGTAGGCTGCACGCCAACAGCCCTCCGGCTAATCGTCCAGGAAGCTGCGCAGCTTGCGGCTGCGGCTGGGGTGCTTCAGCTTGCGCAGCGCCTTGGCCTCGATCTGCCGGATGCGCTCGCGGGTCACGTTGAACTGCTGGCCGACCTCCTCCAGCGTATGGTCGGTGTTCATGCCGATGCCGAAGCGCATCCGCAGCACCCGCTCCTCACGCGGCGTCAGGCTGCTCAGCACCCGCGTCGTAGCCTCCCGCAGGTTGGCCTGGATTGCCGCGTCGAGCGGTATGATCGCCGCCTTGTCCTCGATGAAGTCGCCGAGATGGCTGTCCTCCTCGTCGCCGATCGGCGTCTCCAGGCTGATCGGCTCCTTGGCAATTTTGAGGACCTTGCGGACCTTCTCCAGCGGCATGCCGAGCTTCTCCGCCAACTCCTCCGGCGCCGGCTCGCGGCCGATCTCGTGCAGCATCTGCCGGCTGGTGCGGACCAGCTTGTTGATCGTCTCGATCATGTGCACGGGGATGCGGATGGTGCGCGCCTGGTCGGCGATGCTGCGGGTGATGGCCTGCCGGATCCACCACGTCGCGTAGGTGCTGAACTTGTAGCCGCGCCGGTACTCGAACTTATCGACAGCCTTCATCAACCCGATGTTGCCCTCCTGGATCAGGTCCAGGAACTGCAGGCCGCGGTTGGTGTACTTCTTGGCGATGGAGATCACCAGGCGCAGGTTCGCCTCGATCATCTCCTTCTTCGCGCGGGCGCTGTCGCGCTCGCCGCGGCTGACCGTCGCATACACCCGGCGGAACTCGCTGATCGGCAGCCCGCCCTCCATCGCAACCGTATGGATCTTGCCGCGCACCTCGGCCACGCCGTCCGCGTGCTTGGTGGCGAACGCCTTCCAGGGCTTCGACGGCAGGTTGGACACCCGCTCCATCCAGTTCGGGTCCAGCTCGTGCCCGCGGTAGTGCTGCAGGAACTCGTCGCGCCCGACCTTGGCCGACTCCGCCATGCGCAGCAACTGACCCTCCAGCCCGTTCAGCCGCTGGCTGATCTGCTTGAGCTGGACGACCAACTCCTCGATGCGGTTGTTGTGCAGGTGAACCTGCTCGACCTTGCCGACCACCTCCTCGCGCTGCTTCTCGTAGCCGCGCTCGCTGCGGAGGTTGATCTCCTCCCCCGTGGTGATCTGCTCCAGCCGCTTCGCCTGCACCTTGTGCAGCTTCTTGTAGAGGCCCTCGATCTCCTCAAACGTGGCGAGCACGTCGGGCTTCAGCTTCTCCTCAAGCGCCGACAGCGACATGCCGGGGCCTTCGCCCTCCTCGTCAGCATCCAGGTCGTCGGCGGCCTCGAAGGTCTCGGCGACGGCGTCGGCCGGCTCCCCGGCGGCCTCCTTGGGGCCACCCTGGGTCGCCTCCAGGTCGATGATGTCGCGCAGCAGCATCTTCCCGGCCTTGAGGCTCTCATGCCAGGTGATGATGGCGCGGAAGGTCAGCGGGCTTTCGCAGAGCCCGCCGATCATCATGTCGCGCCCGGCCTCGATGCGCTTGGCAATGGCGATCTCGCCCTCGCGCGACAGCAGCTCGACGCTGCCCATCTCACGCAAGTACATACGCACTGGGTCGTCGGTACGGCCCAGGCTGGCCTCATCGACATTGCCGTGCGGCTCGTCGGAGTCCTTCTCCTCCTCGCCCTCGGCCTTATCGGCCTTGGCGACGGCGGGCTCGGCCTCCTCGCCCTCCTCGCTCTCGACGACCTGGATGCCCATCTCGCTGAGCATCGCCATCACGTCTTCGATCTGCTCGGAGCTATTCTGGTCGGCGGGCAGGACGGCGTTCAGCTCGTCGAACGTGATGTAGCCGCGCTCCTTGCCCTTGGCGATCAGGCGCTTGACGGCAACGGCGCTGGTGTCCAGCAGGGTGGTGTCGCCGTCCTGGTCGGCCGGGGCTGCATCGGTCGTCGCAGCTTGCTTCGTCGCCATCAGTTGGGGCACTCCAAAATGTCTTGAGCCGGCGTCCCGGCGCAACGATTAAGGTTCCGCGTCCGCGTCTTCCATGGTGAAGAGGGCAGCGCGGGCGGTGGATAGGGCAATCAGGCGCCGTTGCGTGGCGTCGTCCATTTGCTTGGCGCAGGCACGGCCGGCGGCCAGCCACTCCTCCTCCAAATGCGCGCGGTTGAGCAAGCCAAAGACATGCCACCAACCCGCTTCCGCTTCTGCCGGCATCGCGTCCGCCCGCGCGCAGTCTGGCAAGGGCAACGACGACCTTCGCAGGATGAGTTCGGTTTCCTCTGCCAGATCCGAACTGTGAAGGTGGGCAAGCAGTTTGGCCGAATCAAGCTGGTGATCGTCCGTGGCGTGCAGCATTGCATGGCGGACACGGTCGAGGACTGGCGGCAGGGGCAGGCCCATCAGCGCCTCCTCGGTGTCGCGCAACAGGTCGGGGTGGCGGATCAGGATGGCGAGCAGGCACCGGGCCTGTTCGGACTGCGTCCGGTCCATGTCGGCGCCGGCGGACCGGGTGAAGGGCGGGGCAGTTTTGCCGCGCTTGCCGGTCCGGGCGTCGCCAAAACGCTTGCGGCTTTCGTAGAACCGGTCGAGCAGCGCGGAGCGGTATTCCCCTTGCAGGCCGCGGTCGGTGATTGCATGGGCCGCGGCCACCAGCCGGGCGCGCAGCGAGGCCCGCTGCTCCGGGCCATCGCCGGGTGCCTGCTGGCGCAGGGTTGCGAACAAGGTGTCCACTAAGGGGCGGGCAGACGCGGCAACCCGGTCGAACGCGGCGCGGCCATCCCTACGGACCAGGGTGTCGGGGTCCTCGCCGCCGGGCAGGCTGGCGAATCGCAGGGTGCGACCCGGCGCCAGCAGCGGCAGGCAGAGTTCCGCCACTCGCGTCGCCGCCCGTGCCCCGGCGTCGTCGCCGTCGAAGCACAGCAGCGGGCTGGGCGACACGCGCCACAACTCCTCCAACTGGTCCTCGGTCAGGGCGGTGCCGAGCGGGGCGACGGCGGTCTCGATCCCAGCCTGGTGCAGGGCGATCACGTCCATGTAGCCCTCGACGACGATCAGGTCGCGGGCAGGGTCTTTGGCGCCGCGCATGCCTTCCCGCGCCAGGTGCAGCGCGTAGAGGTTACGCTTCTTGGAGAACAACGCCGTTTCCGGACCGTTGATGTACTTGGGCTTCGCGTCGCCCAGGGTGCGCCCGCCGAAGCTGATCAATCGTCCGCGGCGATCACGGATCGGGAAGGTGACGCGGCCCCAGTACAGCTCGCGCGCCGGGCTGCCGTCCTCGGAGGAACGTAGGAGGCCAGCCTCAATCAAACGGGCTGGCTCGATCCCTGCACGGCCCAGCTCCGCCACTAGCGCGCCGCGGCCATCGCCGCTCCAGCCCAGGCCGAACTTCTCCAGCGTGGTGTCGGTCAGGCCGCGCCCACGCAGGTAAGCCAGGCCGGCGGCCCCCTCCGCCTCCCGCAACCGGCGGACGAAGCTGGCCTGCGCGGCCTCCAGCACCTCGTGCAGGTCCAGGCGCTGCCGCTCCGCCTCGACCGCGCGCGGCGACGGCTTGGGCACTTCCAGGCCAGCCTCGCCCGCCAACTGTTCGACCGCCTCGGGGAACGACGCCCCGGCTGTCTGCATCAGGAAGCTGATCGCGTCGCCATGCGCGCCGCAGCCAAAGCAGTGGAAGCCCTCGTCGTACACGTAGAAGCTCGGCGTCTTCTCGTTGTGGAAGGGGCAGCAGCCCTTCCAGTTGCGGCCGGACTTCGACAGCTTGACCCGGCGGGATATCAGCGCCGAGAGCGGGGTGCGCGCCCGCAACTCGTCCAGGAAGGCCGGCGGCAGTGCCATTATGCCAGCGGGGCCGTCACGAGTTGAGACGCGCCCGCACCAGCGCTCCAGCCCGCGCCATGTCCAGCGCAGCGCCATGCTTCGCCTTCAGCGCGGCCATGACCTTACCCATCTCCTTCTGCGACGCCGCGCCGGTTTCGGCCACGGCAGCCTCCACCTCGGCCGACAGCGCGGCGTCGTTCATCTGCTGCGGCAAGAAGCCCTCGATCACGGCGATCTCGGCCACCTCCTTGGCGGCCAGCTCCGGGCGATTGCCCTGCTCGTACATCGTGACGGACTCGCGCCGGGACTTCACCATGCCGCGCAGCATGCCCAGGATGTCGTCGTCCGGGATCGCGGTGATGCCCTTGGGACGTGCCGCGATGTCGGTATCCTTCAGCCGGGCCAGGATCATGCGCAGCCTGGAGGTGCGCGCTGCGTCGCCTGCCTTCATCGACTGCTTCAGCCCGTCCGTAAACTGCTCACGCAAGCTCATCGCCGCACTCTCCAATCCGGTCCGTTCCATACACTACTCTGGGCGACGGAGAGAAGTTCCGCGCCTGGCGCGTCACGCTTGCGGTGGGAAAAAACCTCCCATATGCTCCCGCCATGGCGGACATAGACAATATTATCGCCCGGTTGGGTGGTGCGGAAGCTGCGGCCAAGCTGACCGGCGTTGGCCTGGAAGCAATCCGCAAGTGGCGCCAGGCTCGCACCGTCCCCAGCAAGCACTGGCCCGCCGTAATGTCTGCTACCGGCCTGCCCTTCTCCGCCCTGACGGGCGTCCCAACCCCGGAGCCACTCATGCAACCTGATCCCCACGCCCCGCCGGCTGGTGCCACCGCGGTGCTGGTGCTGGCGGACGGGTCGGCGTTCTGGGGCCGTGGGTTCGGGGCGCACACGCCGGGTCAAGCGGGAGGACAGGTCGGCGAGGTCGTGTTCAACACCGGGCTGACGGGTTACCAGGAGACGCTGACCGACCCGTCCTATGCCGGGCAAGTCATTACGTTCACCTTCCCGCACATCGGCAACACCGGCGTCAATCCCGAGGACCTGGAGGCGGTGAACATCGCCGCCCTGGGCCTGGTGGTGAAGCAGGACGTGACGGAGCCGAGCAACTGGCGCTCGACCCAGCCGCTGGACGCCTGGCTGCGCTCGCAGGGCGTGCCGGGCCTGGCCGGCGTGGACACCCGGGCGCTGACCATCCGCATCCGCGACTCGGGCGCCCCCAGCGGCGTGCTGTCCTACCCCGCCGATGGCAGGTTCGACCTGACGGCCCTGGCGGCGCAGGCGAAAGCATGGCCGGGGCTGGAGGGGATGGACCTAGCCAAGCAGGTGAGCTGCACCCAGTCGTACACCTGGGAGGAGGGCACCTGGGCCTGGCCGGACCAGCACACGACGCCGCCGGCCCGGCACCACGTCGTCGCCGTCGATTACGGCGCCAAGCGCAACATTCTCCGCAGCCTGGTCGCCAACGGCTGCCGGGTGACGGTGGTGCCCGCGACCGCTACGGCCGAGGACATCCTACGTCATGAGCCGGACGGCGTGTTCCTGTCCAACGGCCCCGGCGACCCCGCCGCGACGGGCGCCTACGCCGTGACCGCGATCCAAGGCGTGCTGGACCGGAAAGTGCCGGTGTTCGGCATCTGCCTGGGTCATCAATTGCTCGCCCTGGCTTTGGGCGCGAAAACCTACAAGCTGGACCGCGGCCACCACGGCGCCAACCAGCCGGTAAAAGACCTGGCGACCGGCCGGGTGGAAATCACCAGCCAGAACCATGGCTTTGCAGTGGACGACGCCAGCCTGCCGCCGGGCGTGCGGATCACCCACACCAGCCTGTTCGACAGCAGCAACGAGGGCATCGCCTGCAACGCCAAGCGGGCGTTCAGCGTGCAATACCACCCCGAGGCCAGCCCGGGGCCGACCGACAGCCAGCACTTGTTCCAGCGGTTTGTGGCGATGATGGACGGGCAATCTTAGGAAGTTTATCGAGTTATACGAAGATCCCCGTATAAACGGGTAAACTCCCTATAGATGGGCAAGTTCTTTCAAGATCACGCTGCCTGGTCGTCTGCCGTGCCTGCTACAGTAGCCCGCAACCAACATAGGAGGTAACTGGGGCAAAACCCCGGGCACGCAGTTGCAGCAGAACAAAGGTCAGAGTGGGTCGGTAACTCTACCACCCTGAATCTATGCGGCTTTCTTCGTTCTTTTAGTGATATAGATTGGAAGGCGGTTCGTCTTTGCCCGGGGATTTGCCCCAGTTACCATAGGAGCGCGTAAGCCTGTGACAGCGTTGGTTTCAAGGCGACGGATGACTCGCCTAGCCCTGGCGCTGTTCTGCGGCACTTTGCTCTGGCTAACGTTCAAGCTCCTGGCCCAACTCTACAGTCTATATGTTTGGATAGTAGTCCGGCCAGTGCGAACGGTTCCGTTGACCGCCGGGCTTCCTGGTGGGTGGGACGCTGCGAGCGAAGAGTTCGACCGGCGCATGAAGGCAAGTTTTCCAGTCGGTTCCGCAGCGTCGCAGTAACTGGGGCAAATCCCCGGGCAAAGACGAACCGCCTTCCAATCTATATCACTAAAAGAACGAAGAAAGCCGCATAGATTCAGGGTGGTAGAGTTACCGACCCACTCTGACCTTTGTTCTGCTGCAACTGCGTGCCCGGGGTTTTGCCCCAGTTACGCGTCGCAGATCGAGGACGAGTTGAAGAGGCAGGGCTTCTCTCCGCTAAGCGGCAGAGTAATGGGACGGACAGACCCAGGGGAAAGTGCGAGAATGCACCGTGAGGATCGCTTCCCTTGTAACATAGCCGCTTACGTCTATTGGCGTGTCGGTGGAGATGATCGCCTCACCACGATCAGAGGCGACTACCGCGAGGAGGGTTGTTTGTAAAATGGGCCTTTCGAATTTCCTAAGCCGGACAAGTCTTCGGCCACTTGTCATACGTCAACGCCGCCCGAAACCCGACGCCGACCAGAGGTAACACCATGCCCCGCCGCACCGACATCCACTCCATCATGATCATCGGCGCCGGCCCCATCGTCATCGGCCAGGCCTGCGAGTTCGACTACTCCGGCGCCCAGGCCTGTAAGGCGCTGCGCGCCGAGGGCTACCGCGTCATCCTGGTCAACTCCAACCCCGCCACCATCATGACCGACCCCGGCCTAGCCGACGCCACCTACATCGAGCCGATCACCCCCGAGATCGTCGAGCGCATCATCATCCGGGAAAAGCCCGACGCCATCCTCCCCACCATGGGCGGCCAGACGGCGCTCAACATCGCCATGCAGCTCCACGCCAACGGCGCCCTGGCCCGGCACGGCGTCGAGTTGATCGGCGCCAAGGCCGACGTGATCGACCGCGCCGAGGACCGCCTCAAGTTCCGCGACGCCATGCAGGAGATCGGCATCGAATCCCCTCGCAGCGCCATCGCCCACACCATGCAGGAGGGCTGGGACGCGCTCGCCCAGGTCGGCCTGCCCGCAGTGATCCGCCCCAGCTTCACCCTGGGCGGCACCGGCGGCGGCATCGCCTACAACCGGCAGGAATTCGAGCAGATCGTCGCCTCGGGCCTGGATGCCAGCCCCACGAAGGAAGTCCTAATCGAGGAAAGCGTGCTCGGCTGGAAGGAGTACGAGATGGAGGTCGTGCGCGACAGCGCCGACAACTGCATCATCGTCTGCGCCATCGAGAACGTCGATCCCATGGGCATCCACACCGGGGACAGCGTCACTGTCGCCCCGGCGCTGACCCTGACCGACAAGGAATACCAGATCATGCGCGACGCGAGCATCGCGTGCCTGCGCAAGATCGGCGTCGATACCGGCGGCAGCAACGTGCAGTTCGCCGTGAACCCGGCCGACGGGCGGCTGGTCGTGATCGAGATGAACCCGCGCGTCTCGCGGTCCTCGGCGCTGGCGAGCAAGGCGACCGGCTTCCCCATCGCCAAGATCGCGGCGAAGCTGGCGGTGGGCTACACGCTGGACGAGCTGTCCAACGACATCACCCGCACGACCCCCGCCAGCTTCGAGCCGACGATCGACTACGTCGTCATAAAAATCCCCCGGTTCACCTTCGAGAAGTTCCCCGGCACCCCCGCCCTGCTGACCACCAGCATGAAGTCGGTCGGCGAGGGCATGGCCATCGGCCGCAGCTTCGCGGAGGCGCTGCAGAAGGGCCTGCGCAGCATGGAGACCGGCTACAGCGGCCTGGACCCGGTGGAGCCGCCCGGCGATGGCGGCCATGATGCCTTTCGCGCCGCGTTGTCGGCCCCGCGCCCGGACCGCATCCTGATGGCCGCGCAAGCCCTGCGCGCCGGGCTGTCGGTCGAGGACATCCACGAAGCCTGCAAGTTCGACCCGTGGTACCTGCGCGAGCTGCTGCGGATCGTGGAGGCCGAGCGTGAGGTGGCCGCCGCGGGCCTGCCAACCGACGCCACGGCACTGCGCCGCCTAAAGGCCATGGGCTTCTCCGACAAGCGCCTGGCCGAGTTGACCGGCCGCACCGAACCCGAGGTGTTCGCCGCCCGCGCAGGGCTGGGCGTGCTTCCGGTCTATAAGCGCATCGACACCTGCGCCGCCGAGTTCGCCTCCGCCACGCCCTACATGTACTCCACCTATGAAGGCGGTTTCGGCCCCCCCGCCTGCGAGAGCGCACCGACCGACCGCCGGAAAGTGATCATCCTCGGCGGCGGACCCAACCGCATCGGCCAGGGCATCGAGTTCGACTACTGCTGCGTCCACGCCGCCTATGCGCTGCGCGACGCCGGGTTCGAGACCGTCATGGTCAACTGCAACCCGGAGACCGTCAGCACCGACTATGACACCAGCGACCGCCTGTACTTCGAGCCGCTGACCGCCGAGGACGTAATCGCCCTGGTCCGCAAGGAGCAGGAGGGCGGCGAAGTCCTGGGCTGCATCGTGCAGTACGGCGGCCAAACCCCCCTGAAGCTGTCCCAGGCCCTGTCCGCCGCCGGCATCCCCATCCTAGGCACCAGCGCCGACGCCATCGACCTGGCCGAGGACCGCGAGCGCTTCCAGGCCCTGCTGCACAAGCTCGGCCTGCGCCAGCCGGAGAACGGCACCGCCCGCTCCGCCCCCGAGGCCGAGGCCATCGCCGACCGCGTCGGCTACCCCGTGGTGATCCGTCCCAGCTACGTCCTGGGCGGGCGGGCGATGGAGATCGTGCACGACCGCGCCGGCCTGCACCGCTACATGCGCGAGGCCGTCCACGTCAGCGGCACCAGCCCGGTGCTGATCGACCACTACCTGAACGACGCCATCGAGGTGGACGTGGACTGCATCTCGGACGGCGAGACCGTCTATGTCGCCGGCGTCATGGAGCACATCGAGGAGGCCGGCATCCACTCCGGCGACAGCGCCTGCTCCCTGCCGCCCTACTCGCTGTCCCCCAGCACCATCACCGAATTGAAGGCGCAAACCGAGGAGATGGCCCGCGGCATCGGCGTCGTCGGCCTGATGAACGTGCAGTTCGCCATCAAGGACGACGCGATCTACGTGCTGGAGGTGAACCCCCGCGCCTCCCGCACCGTGCCCTTCGTCGCCAAGGCCACCGGCGTGCCCATCGCCAAGATCGGCGCCCGCGTGATGGCCGGCGCCCGCCTGTCCGAGTTCCGGCTGGACGACGACGCCATCGCCCCGCACGTCGCGGTGAAGGAAAGCGTGTTCCCCTTCGCCCGCTTCACCGGCGTGGATACCATCCTCGGCCCCGAGATGAAATCGACCGGCGAAGTCATGGGCCTGGACGCCAGCTTCGAGCGCGCATTCGCCAAGGCGCAGCTCGGCGCCGGGGTGAAGCTGCCGGACCGCGGCACGGTGCTGCTCTCGGTGCGCGACGGCGACAAGATGGGCCTGGTGCCCATGGCCCGGCGCCTGACCGACATGGGCTTCAAGATCCTCGCCACCCGCGGCACCGCCGCCCGCATCCGCGCCGCCGGCCTCATGGCGACCTCGGTGAACAAGGTGCTGGAGGGCCGGCCGCACTGCGTGGACGCCATCCGGTCCGGCGAGGTGCAGATGGTCATCAACACCGCCGGCGGCCCGCAGTCGGTGGCCGACAGCTTCGACATCCGGCGCAGCGCCCTGCTGCACGGGGTGCCGCACTACACCACCATCGCCGGCGCGCGGGCGGCGGTTCATGCCATCGCGGCGCTCAAGGCGGGGACGCTTGAAGTCGCGCCGCTACAGTCCTACTTTCGCGGATCATTCTAGGCGCCCAGGTGCCCCGGCACCCTCGCCGGGGTCCCGCGCCTAGGCTTGGGGACCGAGCGTGCAGAAATTTCCGATGACCGGACCTGGCTTGCAGCGGCTAGAAGAGGAGTTGCGCCACCTGAAATCGGTGGAGCGACCGTCCATTATCCGCGCCATCGCCGAAGCCCGCAGCCACGGCGACCTGAGCGAGAACGCCGAGTATCACGCCGCCCGCGAGCGCCAGTCCTTCATCGAGGGCCGGGTGATCGAGCTGGAAGAAATCGTGTCAGCCGCCGAGGTGATCGACCCCTCAACCCTGTCCGGCGACCAGGTGAAGTTCGGCGCGCATGTCCGGCTGCTCGATGAGGAGACGGAGAAGGAGACAACCTACCAGATCGTCGGCGTGCACGAGGCGGACATCAAGCACCTGCGGCTGAGCATCTCCTCCCCGCTGGCGAAGTCGCTGATCGGCAAGAAGATCGGCGACAACGTATCCGTCCCGGCGCCGGGCGGGGACCGCACCTACGAGATCCTGGCCGTCAAGTACGGCTAGGGTTCTCCCTATGATCGGGCTGGCCGACGTCCAGGCCGCGGCCGGCCGGATCGCCGGGCGCGTGCTGCGGACGCCGACCCTGCCGTCGGACGCCATCAGCCGGGCGACGGGCGCGCTGGTCACGCTGAAGCTGGACAACCTGCAGGCCATCGGCTCCTTCAAGGAACGCGGGGCCGCCAACCGGCTGGCGCTGCTGTCCCCGGCGGAGCGGGCGGCCGGCGTCGTCGCCATGTCGGCCGGCAACCATGCCCAAGCCGTTGCGCGCCACGCGGGGCTGCTGGGCATCCGCTCCACCATCGTCATGCCGCTGTACACGCCCAGCACCAAGGTGACGCGCACCCGGGCCTGGGGCGCGGAGGTAGTGCTGCACGGCGAAGACCTAGCGGCCGCCGCCGCCCACGCCCACATGCTGGCGGCCCGTGACGGGCTGGTCTTCATCCACCCCTTCGACGATCCCGGCGTGATGGCGGGCCAGGGCACCATGGCGCTGGAGATGCTGGAGGACGCACCCGACCTGGATGTGCTGCTGGTCCCTGTTGGCGGCGGCGGCCTGATCAGCGGCTGCGCGGTCGCCGCCCACGCGCTCAAGCCGGACATCGAGGTGATCGGTGTCGAGGTCGCGGCCTACGCCTCGCTGAGCCAGACGCTGGCCGGCGTCGAGGTGGAAACGGGCGGCCCCACCATCGCCGAAGGCATCGCCGTCCACAAGATCGGCACGCACTGCCTGGACGTGATCCGCGCCCATGTGTCCGAGGTGCTGGTCGTGCCGGAACGTGTGGTGGAGGACGGCATCGCCCTGCTGGCGGAAGGGGCGAAGCAGGTCGCGGAGGGGGCCGGCGCCATAGCGGTCGCGGCGCTGCTGGCCCATCCGGCGCGCTTCGCTGGGCAGCGGGTCGGGGTGCCGGTGTGCGGCGGCAACATTGACGGGCGCATCCTGGCCAACGTGCTGCTGCGCGGCCTGCTGCGCGACGGCCGGCTGCTGCGCATGACGATGGACATCCCGGACCGGCCGGGCGTGCTGGCGGACATCGCCGGGCTGATCGGCACGTCGGGCGGCAACATTATCGAGGTCGTGCACCAGCGGCTGTTCGACGCGCCGAGCGTGCAGGCGGCGGAGCTGGAGCTGATGGTCGAGGCGCGGGACCCGGCCCATGCGGACGACATCTTGGAGGCGCTTGCGGGACGCTACGTGGTCCGACGGGTTTAAACGCAGCGTTCGCTGAATGGGGCGGGTCCGGACGTGTGCGGCCTGGGGAGCCGTCCGCTCAACCCCGGACACCTACGCCCCGGCCAGACGGTATTGTCTCAGTTTGAACGTCGGCTTGCGACCCATTGCGGACCTACAGTCTGATGAAGGCTGTGGTATGGGCTGGCCGAAGGCTGCCGGTCCGCTATGGAGCACTCGCCTTCGGAAAGCGGCTTTCCCACCATCATCACCCCGGCCAAATGGTTCGGACATCACCATTTCGCCGAAAGCACGGCGGCACAATCAGTGGGATACTTGTCCGTGGGATGCAATGGTCCTCCTGATGCCATTTATCTGCCGTAAGCGGCAGCAGGGATTTCCAGTCATCCGGGCGGTGTGCTCATGTTCTGCGAAGAGCCTTGCTCCTTGGCCCAAGGCTGGTTTTTTATAAGCAGGTACAAGCAAGCTTGACGCCACATTGCTTCAAAGAACTTGGTCAGCCTACTGGGAACGTGCGTAATGCGTTCCTCATGCTGGGCGATAATGGTTGGAATGTCACCGTCGGTGAGCTCGCCTTCGTAACCCAGCCACCCGAGTAGGTGCGGCGTCGTCTGGATGTGATTGATAGCAAGTCCGGAGAGGAGCTTCCTGGCCTTCTGGTCGTCAGTCAAAAGGGCGCACCGAATTTTTAGCGCCAGCGCCGCCGCTGCTATCTCACCACGACCGAGACCTTTGGAGGCGGGTAGGCGTGCTACTACGGCTAGATCGGCAACGGATAGAAGCACTTCGCGGAACTCCTGTCCGCGGGACAGTTTTTCCCGTAGTTCGTCCTGCATTGTGCTTTCGGCTGGTGTTGGGTTCGTTCTTGGCTTATCGAGCGCCTCGAACCTGACGTAACCCGCAACCGCGAACCCACATTGCCGGGCGCGGGCCGCCGCGGTCAGCCTTGCCGACGACAGCAGATTCCAGATGGCGCAGGTGTCAATTGAGTTGCCAGGTTTGAAGTTTCGCACGTCCAGTGCAACGGGCGGGAGGTCCTCACCCATGGCTGAGTGTTCGCCCGAACAACCCGGCTATCTCGGCCAGCTCGCCCGTAGGCGCAAGTAGCATGTCGCCGAGGAGCCCGCGGCTTATCTTCTCGTAGACGTAGGCGTCCAGCGCGATGTCTACGTATGCTTTGCTCAGCCCTCGCGCCAGCAGCTCAGATTTCCGGGCAGTCTCCGCGGGACTGAGCCCTTCTAGCTCAGGATCGACTGCATCTGGCACCCGCGGCACCAGCGGTCGGATGCTGTTACGCTGCTCTCCAGTCAGCACCTTCGCATTGACCAACGCGGACAGGAGCGCCGGTACAGTGACCCGCAGGCGCGCAGCCCAGGAAGCTACCTCCCTCGGGTCTGTCCATTGTTCCACACCTCTAGACCGCAGCAGCTCAGGGAGCATCAGAAAGCAAGAGGCAAAGGTGTTCGCCCGCAGCTCCACCATGTCGCTGCTACTCCACTCGGCGACCTTCGAAAGCGTCGTTGGCTTGCCGTCGAGAAGACCATGCCCCCACTCATGCCCGGCACTGAAGCGTTGCCGACTCTGCCCTTCGGCGAGGTTGACCAGAACACAAGGGCCAGCTTCGGGGTGGCTCAAGTAGAGACCGGAAATGCCGGAGTTCGCCAGGCGGCGCCGGAAGACCTTAAATCCCATCCGCCGCATCGCGTCATAGATGTCGCGGACGACCTCCTTATCCGCGTAGCCGAGGTGCTGCCGGAGGGCATGGGCACAGCGCTCCCCCTGCCCTTTGTAGAAGGTGCCGGTGGGGCGAAACCGAAAGTCAGGACGGTCAGGCTTCCGACCCATTTCGCGTTCCAAGAATGACTGGGCGCCGCACAGAAAGGCGAACTCAGCAATAGCCATCCGGTCGGATGGTTGGAGTTCGTCGCCGTGGTCTCGGAACAGGACGTCGATTTGCTTCGCCGGGTCCTGAGCTTGACTTTGGCCTTTTCAGGCTGGGTAGCATGCGGCTTCGGTGAGGCTGTCGAGGAGCGCGCGTGGGATTGTTGCCATGTTCTGGGCGTGCAGGGACGTTGAGAAAGCCTGTGCGATCCA
>JAABUX010002308.1_pt1 | contig 27249 bp, 29 predicted proteins | sample 5561851 | NCBI WGS metagenome assembly JAABUX01 (sample SAMN10711883, study PRJNA513361) | rock metagenome | isolation source: Antarctica rocks | place: Antarctica: Victoria Land, Richard Nunatak red sandstone | collected 2016-01-03 | reverse complement strand
CTCACCCACCCCCCACACACAAAAACATCCACACTCCCCAGCCTCCCCATCAAAACTTACTAAATCCTCCATTATCCATTATCCACATCCCAAAGAATCCAACAACACCGTCAGTCACAATTCCACAACCGAAGTTTCGCTCACAAGTGCTCGATAGATAACAGGCCTTAAATCAGTTGTTGGTTCGATACTTAATGTATGTAAAAGGGAGAAAGGCGTGCGTACGTACGTAGTATCTGCCAACATTATATACTCGTACGTACGTACGTACTGATCGGTCCATATGGAAGTATACATACGAGGAGCGGTGAGGGGCAGGGGCTGGTGTGTTTGAGGATCCAGTCGAAGTAGGTTCTAGGGATCGGATAGCTAAGGTATATATACGTGAGATGGCGTGGCCCGGAAATCTGAAAATGGTTTTGCATGATTATATGCATGGTTATCTTACTCTTACCCATCTACAAACAGCACGTTTTCATTTGCGCAAATTCCCATGATGTTCAGAGTTTCACGCCAGGAATTTATTTAGAAGTGTGACGACATGCAATTTGGCCCAATGGTAATGGATATCTTGGTGGACTGTTGTCCTCATGAGAGAAGGCAAGAAAGATCCGCAAACACATTGTATGCTAAGCTAAAGGGATATCGTGCAGTAAAGACAACGTAAACCGCCATGATAGTTACATGCAAATCACAAAAGCAGCCCATAGTCGTACAATAGCACCCAAATTGTCAACGGCGAAACAGCCGGACAAATGTCTCGCTAAATGGAGGTCCCCATCTTCTCCGCAGGAAGCTTCTGGTGATCTTCTCCCTCATTCTCCTGACTATCCGACATCATCTTCACCTTAATCTCCTTCTTGCCGTCCCGCTTGCCCTTCGTTCTTCCGGCCTTTTTGGCAGGCGATGGCTCATCACCTGCACTCCTGGTATCATCCTTCCGCCAATCTTTAACCTCCTTCAGTACCTCCCGGAAACCCACCTCCAATGCGTTCATCCGGGCGAGCATCAACTTCGACATCCTCTGCTGATCATCGTTGTTACCAGCCGCGGCTTGTCCGGCTCTCATAGCGCCAGTCGCATAGGCCATCTGCGTGGCAAAGCTGTTGGGAATGGCACCGATGTAGCCTCCGCCAATCGCTTTGTTGTCCCCAATGTCGGAGCCAAGATCCATGGTCAAAGAGTTACGTCGTCCTCGGCGATCATCAAAGTTGAGCATTCCGGCAAGGTCGGGCGCAGATTTGAAGGCGGACCGCGGTGGCATTATCGGTCTTGGCCGAGCGACACCTGGGAGGAGGCGCTTAGGTGTACGTTTGCCGGTGGAGGCTACCGGAGTCGCACTCCCAGTATTCTTCGTACTGTTCCTGGCAGTAATGGCTTTTCGGCTGGGCGATGATGTTGAAGTGTCATCCTGTGGTGTGGGTGGATCATAGAGGACAGTGTTGCTCGATGCATTTCTTATGTGCGATGTGCGACTTTGGCGTAGAACATTGGTACGCACTATCGCTACTTGCTTCGGTGGGGAGGCCTTGACTTGATTCGTTATCACTGAGGTAAAATGTGGGATCCTTGGTCGAGCAGTAGGCGTCCTCTGGAAATAATCCTCATTCTGCTGTTCCTTGGCGATCTGTTCCCTCTGAGGCGTTGCGCTTGGACGATCTAGTGTCACCAACTCGTCCTCATCGTTCGTCACAAGCTCATCATCACCATCGGCATCTGTCTGCCTACGTACATCGTCGATACTCATACTTGGTAAATCGCTGTCTTCGCGCCGGCGTAATAAGGTTCTTGTCTGACCAGCGGTAGCAAATTCCTCAGGATCTGACATCATGGACATGGTTGCTTCTGTAAAGTTGCGTCCCCGCCTCGTTTGACCTCTTCGCATTGCTAGCTGAGACCTTCGGTGAGCCAGCCGACGAGCTTCCAATTTCTCCAGAACGGACCGATCTTGCTCGACCGGAGGACTCGCGGTCCCATCAGGGCCCATATTCTGCATCCAATCGTCAACTACGTCTGTTTTCCGACGTTCCTCAGAATTGCGGATCGTGTTTTCTCGGAAGGGTCGTCTGAAGACCTCATCAAGGGCTCGATCCTTGTGGAATGTCGCCACCGAGGGTTCCCGCAGGCGGTTTTGGTTTGGACTAAAGATGTTCAGGCGAGCGCCTGGGACGTCAAAAGCCCGAACTGCGAGATTATGATGGTCTCGAGTCTCGACGAGTTCCGTAGGATCGAACAGCGATCTCTTCAAAATCACCCGCTCGTACGTAAATATCGCAAAGAGAATGAAGAAGTGAGTGACCTTGATGGTGGTACGGTTGATCCGTATGAATTGACGAAAGGGCAATATAAAACGCAACGGTGCCAGAAGCCAAGCAATGACATTGGTAGGAGCAACATAAGAGAAGAGAGCATCAGACTTGACCATCGATATAGTATTGACGGCGAAGACGAATTGATGCTCCTCGTTCGCATTCTGTACGACTGCCATAAAAGAATTTGTCAAGACCGTGATGAGGATGGTGACGATCAGGAAGTGACAGATGAACAGAAAGAGCGTCAGGATCGCCTTTCCAAGTAGATTGTAAGAACCCCAGACCTCCCATGCGGCCGGTGTAAATCCCATGAGCATCTGAAACAAAGCATACGCAACCGACGCGGCATCGTAATCACGAGTGCCGAACGATAAGGTGAAAGCCACGAAGAATCCACTGCAGCTGATGACGATAAGTATAAAGACGGCGGCAAGGTCCATAGCCATCATGCGAAAGGCGATCAGAAGTTGCGAGAAGTATCGGTAGTGGTCCAGGACCGAAAAAAGTCGTGGGAACAACAGAACGGCGTTTGCAGCCAGCATATCGTAGGCCATATCAGCGACGTGGTGTTTCCTCGCAGCTGGCATCAGTATGCCGTACAGTCGCATACCGTAGTAGCAGATCAAAAGAAGTAGGATGCCGAGGTCGAACGCATTCCAGAAGCTCATGATGTATAGACTGAAACCTTGCTCGGTGAAACCTACTACTTCGTCAAGCATAAACCCTGCGCTCCATATCCAAAAGATCACTTCCAAAGGGGTGATTGTAAGTGAACGCTCGGTCAACACAGCCAAGTATAAGCCAAGTAAGACCGCAAATGACGCGGTCGAGAGGAATTGGCGATATCTAGGAACACGTAACCTTGAAAGCTTGAATAACGAAGCATCTCGCGGGTCATAGAGTGTTGCCGACCGGCGTACCACGAATTTGGTAGGCTCAAGGTGGTCCCTTTGCTTTGCAGGTTGCAACCGGTCCGGTGAGGCCTGCAAAGCTGGACGTCCGCCTATAGCACCATATCCACGGTTCTGATTTGGCGTCACCTTTTCTGGGCTTCTGTGTAGATTATCAGCAGAAGAATGGAAGACTATTGAGCCGGCCCAGATGGCCTCGAGTTGCTGAACAACGAGTGGATGAGCCAGGAAGCGTTTGGACTGAGCCCGTATAGCAATTTCGAGTGTAGAGATACGAGCCGCATAGGGCTGTGCTCTCTCTCTTGGTGACGCACCCCAGTTGTTTCCAGGAGTAATAATTCCGTTGGCTGATGTAGGGATACCCTGAAGTGGGTAGAAGTCGTATGATAAGGCATCTGTTGCGGTATCAGTGGGATCTGAACGAAAACGAGATACTGGGCTTAGTACCAATCTAGATCATGTTAGTAGGGTTCAACTCCTATGGTATGGCAAGGAAATACCAATTCCCTCGTACTGAACTCCCTGAGCAGCTTGATGGCGAGAAGCTCGCATACAAGTGCTCTCGTCTTGCTTGTGCCACTATTCCCAGGGTTTGTAGAGGCTTCCTTGTTGAACTGCAAACAATTGGCGATGAGGGCGTATAGTGTAGCCTTGGAGAAGTGGGAATCTCGTATCTGCTGCTGTATAGGTTTAACCAAGAACTGTGATACCTGAGGCGAGCGTAGTTGGTCCCATGACAGGGTCGTCTCGCACCGAGGTACAACGAGCAGACGGATGGTGTGGGTGAGATTATATACTGGTAAAGCGTCTATATAGAAGTCAATACCCATAGACTGATCCGGTACATGTTAGGGGATTACCTAGATGTGCAGCGGAGAAGATGGGCAGGAGGGGCGACATTTCCCCTGCGTCGTCCTCATTGATATCCCCGTCCTCATTTTCCTCTTGCCCTTCGTCATCGTCCTGGTCCTCCTCCTCAATACGATCTACGGGCCCGGGAGAGATGACTGGATCAAACTTGGCAGCAGGACGTCGACGTTCTTCGACGGAGCTCCGTCGTGCCGCTATCGGCGAGGCCTGTATATTCGAATAGGGAGAAGAGAAGGGGGACGTTTCCCTGTCCTTTGGTGCTTTTGAGCGGCGGGACAGGTTCGGGAACATATCAAAACGCTGTGAGTGAAGAGAGGAGGAATTACATTAGAGTGAAGGATGATTTCCGCGAGTGTGGAGAGGGACGCGGTAGAAGGTCCGCACCGCTCCTGCCATGGCCCATGCTGTACGCGTTTCCTCAAAGCGACAAGGGCGGACGGGAGGACTAAAAAGATGCACCTCACAGGCTCATCTCATCTTATCGGAGAGTTTGCAATAGATCATCTGAGCGGCATCTTTGTGTCTTCTGACCTGGAATGCGGGATGGATCAGGAGGGCATGGTGTCAGACTGGAAGCGGACTGAATGCCCTTGTTTACTTGGATTACCTCTTATCTCTCCTCTTCCAATCGACCCCCCACCACACCGTGATTACTAGCGTGATTTTAGCGGGACGGGATGATGTGCATCCCGTCTGATTTCATGATACGAGTCAGACCGGGCTATAACGATATGCTAATTGCACAGGGTCGTATCGTTATAAACGGGATATCCTTACAGCAAGGCATGACTAAGCTCGAAGATTACATAGTATACCTAAATTCTAGGGTTTAATTGGCAAAAATTACCAAAAATTACTTACTAAGGTAGTCCCCCCTCCTTATAATAGGTTAATAAACGTCTACTCTATAACGATACCCGCAAGATTTCTTGAAAATATAACGATATATCGTTATATTGCGAATATCGTTAAACCACACTAAAAATAATCAAATGCGCAGCTACGTATCGTTACGAAGCGGATATCGTTACAACCAATATCGTTATAGCCCGGTCGGACTGTACTTAATCTTAGTAGCCTCTTTCAACACCTTACTCCGTATCCCTACGCTCCGTACGGAATTCAATATCTTTTTCATCCATTTCTATCAAAATGTACCTCATCATAGCCTCTGTCAACAGTACTCTCTCGGTATGTTGTAGGTACAGTAGATTAGCCTAAATTTTGATATGGCCAATCCGGTGAAACCATCAAATGTCTACAGATGCAAGATCAGAAATGCAGTGGAACGGGCAGCCGTGAATGAAGGCAGAGTCGCATTGATAAGAGAATCAAAGGTTCTTAGCAAGCATCTGACATACTCGCCTTTCTATTACCACTTCTTCTTTGAAGACCATGAGAAACTGGAAAGGGGTGGTCGGCTATCGGCCAAGCTCGGACGCAGCCTGCTCGAATAAGTACATGGCATCCACACCACGAAAGGTGAAGCACGTAGGATGCCAATCGTTTCTACATTCACCCTCCCTTTTTCTCCATCGATGGTACGGCAATGTAAGATCAGCTTGCAGAATCTCAGTTTCTACACCTACTATGTCAACCATGTGTAATTCGTGTCAAACATAATGGTATGGTGAAAGCGTAAGCACCACGTCTGCGGGCTTAGTGTATCATACATCTTGAGAACCATGTACCGAAACAGGACCTTCGCTGGGGTATGTCTTACTCCTTCCGCGACGCCTGTTCACCCCTGACCATCCGTGCCGCGCCTGAACCATGTTGGCATTCGAGTCATATACAACCTATCATCCAACGCAAGCCGAGAACTGCATTCCCTCAATCACCCTTCATCATACTCCTCAGACCAACGGCTTCCCTCTTCAATCTTGCATTCTCCTTCTTCAACCTCACCATCTCATCCTGAGCCTCTTTCATCTTGCTTCTCATTTCCTCCACCCCCTCGCCCTTCCTGACATTGGCCAGAATCTTTCCTAGCTCATCATTGAAGCGCTCGTACAACGCTTCGTTTTCCGCGTTCGCTTCCCGATACAGCTCGTCCAGCTTCCGGCCCTTCTTCTCACTAACCAGCAGCGATGACTCAACGTCAGTGGAAATGGATAAGAGTGAGGCTTTTTGGGTCTCGGTGAAGTTGGAAAGGTTTTTCGAAAGTGTTGTTAGCTGGGCCGAGAGGCTATCGAGAGTGGGTGCTGATGATGTGGAGCGAGAGATAGAGCGGGTTGCAGGAATCGTGGACCTAGGCTTTGTGGGTGAACGCTGAAGCTTGTATGTAGCCATTTCCTTGCCAATCTTCGCCATTTCAGTTTGGAAAGATTCGTCCGAGATGGTCAGTGTTTTCTGCTCCTGGCTGAGACGTTCTCGTATCTTCTGGGGGCTTTGCATGCGCAATTTCTGAATCGATGAAGCAGCTTTCTTAGGCGGTGTGCCATTGCAGTTCGGAGGCCATGGGCGCTCACTGAGACCCCGATTTGGCGCTGGGATGCCGGAACGAGACGTATATTGCTTCTGAGGACTGAAGCTGGTGATCACAACTTCCTCCGATGTATGCTTGATCGGTGTCTTAGCGTTAGGAGTTCGAGGCATTGAAGGGGAACTTGCTTTTCGAGGGGAATTATCTCGAAGCGGCGAATTCTCTTTACGCTCTGGTGATCCATAACGTCTCGGTAATCCCGAAGCATGCTGGGGATACCCATTCGTCCGCTGGCTCGGGGATTGCTTTGTTGGTGACGGCGTCAATGGAGGAGTGTCGATACTAGCGTTATTCACCCTAATCGGTCTGCGAGGCTGCAATGGAGACCATGCAGTTGCTGGATCGGGCTGGAGAGACAAGATATCCGAGAGTGAACTACGACGCTTCTTCCTCGGTAGTATAGCTGGCTTTGTTGGCGTATTTTCCCCAATGCTGCTCAGAGTCGATGTAGTCAAATGCGAGCTCCCAGGGCGAGATCTTGGCTCTTCTTCTGGTGCAGAACCTGAAGTCGTGGGTCTATCTCGAGAAATTGGTCTCAAGGGTGGGAGCATCCGTCCATCAATATCTGTTGACCGTGACCTGACCAAACTGGGTCCGGAGGCTTTGGAAAGACTTGGGGGCTGTGAATGTTTGTCACCTGGGCTTTTTGCATTTTTGCTTAATGTCCGCCATATGGACGCAACTTTCGACTCGGATTCATTTTTGCTGTTCTCTCGCGTCAAGGTGCCGAAGCCGAACTTCCTCCGCAACGATGAGGTATTCGAGCTTATAGACCCAGTGTTGAATGAACGAGTCCGCGACAAGGATCCTGTGGCTGAGGTAGTATTGCCCTCTGTGAGTACAGTAGTGGCTTCGTCAAAAAGACCATCATAGTCATCCACCAGCCGATCGAGAAGCATGATGTAATCGTGGGGATGGCCTTCGTAAACCAACGCTTCAGCAAAACTCGCCATTAGAGAACCTCGATCGCCATCGTTACCAGATGCGTCGAGCAAGTCTGACAAGAGCTTTATGGTCGCTACGAAAGCTCTCTTATTTTGAGGAGACATTTCTTCCAACGACCTCTTGACCTGCTGCTTAAACATAACAGGCTTACCAGAGTCGAATGTCGATTGCAAACTCTGCATTGCATTTGCGGAAATCAAAGGCCCCATGCGATCTCTCCAAGCTCGTTTCAAAAACTTCTCGTAAGCAGCAAACAAGACGTCAATAGGTACTTCAGCAGCCGCTTGGAGCCTACTAGGCTCTTCGAGTAGGACGTTATACAACTCATTAACAGCGAGCTCATCAGCTGACGCCCGACTCCGCAGGACTTTTCCCACAACGTTGCCGCTTCTTGACCTAAGAGCAACAACATATGCTACGGAAGTTTCTTCTAACAATGCCAGTGGGGTCTTGTAAGAACCAGACGTGGTTCCCAAGAGGGTAACTTTACTGCTGAAAGGATTATCATCAGGGATCCCATGCGGTTCGACCAAGGACTTTCCGGGAACTGGAGGTGGTATTGACGGTAACTCCTTCGTGACGATATTATTGTGGCGACGCTTCGAAGGCGTATTCGGTTGACTCAAGGAAACACCACTCAGGAGATTAGAGATCATCTTGACAGGCGAGAGAGGCCGCATATTTGGAGGGTGGCTATCCTCTTGAGGAACAGCTCTGGGTAGCGATGTCAAAACACTTTGATTGTACAGTATCTGAGACTGGACAAAGCTTGGATTCTGCGGCTGGCTTTGGAGCCAAACAAGGTCACTTACTATGGGGTGTTAGTGTAGTCTCACGAGCTGATTGGATGACTTACACCTTGCAAGGAGCAAAGCACCCAACTCATCCGATGTACAATCATCCGCAAATACAGTGCCATCAGCACCCTCGGCCTCCAGACGGTAGCCATCTGTACTAGATGTCGTAATGCGAGCTCCGATTGTTGTGCTTCGACTAAGCGCAAGAATTGCTTTAGTATCTTCGGATCCATCTATCAAGATCTGAACCTGACAAGATCTGTGCGCGAGATTGGCAGTGTCGACCAATTTATCCTCCGACAAGGTTACTAAGATGCCTAACGTTCCATCAAAGGGGCTGATTGAACGTAACGTCCATTTTCCACTATCTCGGATTGCTTCTGAATATCGGCCTTCTATCCTGGCCTTGACAAGTTCCTCGGTGAACCGAGAGGCTTTGGAATCATACGAACCGAGTAACGAGTAGACTTTTGTAAGATATCGAGATGACGTAGATGTTGTAGGTAATATGGTTGCTGCTTCCCCAGATACAATCATTCGAATCAAGTGACCGTCTTCAGACTCGAAAATTCGCAAGTCAAAGAGGTCAAATGCCTCATGGAATACGAGACCTTTGTCAGCCCTCGATGCCGAGGACGAAAATGCATGAATTGGTGTAGTCGGGCGATCTACCTCAGCGACGATGCCTCGGACGGATAGAGGAGAGTCACCAACTTTTCGAAGAACTATCACGGTGTCTGCGAACAATAGTAGCACCCCCATCAAGCCTTTTCCTTTCACCGCATACGGTGGTTCAAGTTCGATAACATCTACAGCGGTGACAAGGCGCCCACTGGGTGAGAGAGAGATTGGCCAATTTGGGACTAATTTACATAATGCTTTGGCAGACCGCGTCATATCTAGCGACACGGATGCGTCGAAAGCACAGATATCTGCAATGATATCTCTGGCCTTCAAGAGGCTGGAGAGAGCTGGATGTGAGGGAGGAAGCAAACCGACCATGTTATCAATCAATAGGCCGTATCGAGGAAGACGCTGGACAGGCTCAATCAAAGCCGATCTCAACTGCTGCTCACCAAAGTCTTGCAAGTATCTGGACATCGGCGAAAGACTGTCTTCGAGTATCTGACCGATGATACTGGGAAAGTTGGCACTGACGCGAAGGTAATCCTGATATGGGTCCATGAACATGGGAAACCATCTGAGCAATGCTTTGGCTATATGCGTAGTACCTGTTGGATCTTTTCTCCTGCTTTGAGTAATTGGACTCCCGAAATCGGTTTCACTGCTGGCGCTGCCTTCAATGTCTCTGATGGCGTCGTTCTCGGTCTCATCTATAATCGTTTGCATCTCGTCGTAAAATTCCCGATTGATTCTTAGAATCTCGGCCAGACTTTCAGGAAACAAAGCTTCAACTGCGTTCGATCTCACGCCCAGGCGGAAGCCAGGCGCTACGGAATTGACCAAGTCGTTGATCTTGCTAATGTAACTGTTTTCGGTGTCTAACAGCTCACACAACTCCCTACGTAAAGAGATCTTGTTATCTTTAGAAAGTGTCTTGCTTTTGCTGTGTGCCGTCGGTTTCGATGGTGCCCTCTGTAATTTTGAGGTGGGCAAAAAGGCAGGGGATCCGAATGATTCAATGATAGGAGTGTATTGACTATAGTGGTACAACGGCAATCCATTCTCGTCAAGTTGCGGTATCGTCTCTTGTCCTTCCACCGAAGTGACTCGCTGAATAGACCCGGGAGGCAGGATGATATCTACATCCGTCCAGGATAGAACTTGCCTTGAGATAGCAGATATGATGAAATTCGCCACCTCAACCTTGTCCTCGACTTGATCCATACCGGCTGCCAGATCTCCCGCATGCATTTCGTCGAACATCATTGGAGCTGCCCGATTCGGTCTTCGTATCGCTGCTCGATCCCTTAGAGTTGCTTTCATTTCTCGTGACAATCCTGCAAAATAGCTGAGCAGGCTGACTGCCAAGCCCCGGCTGACTTCATCACCCTGCTGATCCGAAGGAAGATGACCTACTGCTGCATACAAGGGCGACGTAGGAGCAATCGTCAGGCGCGGGAAGGACTGAAAGCCGGCCACGGAGTAAATGTGCGCTTGGATGCGAGAACTGTTGTGGGTCGAATTGCTGGTCGTGGAGGGGCCGTAGAAAACGAAGATAGGTAAATCATCCAGAAGAGCATCTCTGGTGTAATAGAGGGATAGCAAGTCCGATGATAGCGCTGGTGGCGCCGCTGAAAGTGTGATCATCGTGAAGTCCTACTCTGTGCACTGATATAGTGCTTTGACAATGTACAGAACCAGCTTTGAAGATTCAACAAGTAAAGATTGGTATCTCGGTCTAGTCGGTTGAAATTACCCGAGTATAGGTAGTGACTTTGGATAGTGTTGATAGGCTACATAATACCAACATTTCCGGGAAAGGCAGTCGGTGGAGGACGAGATCAACAAGGCGTTGATCAATGCCCCGCGCCTTACAGAACTCACGTTCAAGGCACCCTGTGCAGAGCAATCGCGATCAATTGCTATTGCTATTCTGGGAGGTGGCCTGAAGGTCGCCGCTACCACCATTTCAAAAGAAAACAAGGCTGAGGAACGCGTCTGACACGACGCGCCCAGTGCTTACTTTACTTATGCGGTTAGTCTATTCTAAGCCTTGGCAACTGCTATCATTGAGGAACAGGAGGTAGGTTACTGTGCGACATTGGAGATTTGTAGGCTCTTTTGGGGCTTTTGCAATCATGCTCTCGGAATTTGATAGTGCCATGAGAGGCGCTCGATGCAAAGATGATCCACATAATGCCAGTAGATGTCTTTCAGAGGTCTTTGGTATAGGAGCACGGTGTGGCATTTTAGCTCCCATCCACATGTTTACATCCAATGAGGAGTAAGATGTCAAAATTGGCGTCACGATATGTAGCCACCGAACTGTGTTAGATTGACTGGCTGATGAATTGATCAATCAAGGACTCAGCTAGAATATTCTAGAACTATTCAATGCATACGGCAATCTATCCGTACAACTCTATGATAACCCAAAACACCAAATTGCCAAACCTCGAAACCCCAATCGCCCAGGGGGTATTACTGCTAGAATGCCCCCCTACCACTAGCCTAGGCTGCAGGCTAGCGGCCCTTAGCTGCAGGGGTCTAAATGCGCCAGCTGATATCCTAGACCCTAAAGTTTGCGAATGAAGCCCCCGAATTATCGGGTTAGGTCACCTAACTAAGGTTCTGATCTCGACGTGGCTGACAGTGTGCTACGGGCGCCCTAGGGTTGGCCACCTAGCTTGTTGATCCTTAGGGCCTATCACTCGGGGCCTAGTCGGGACGGGGTAAACTTGGGCGATTGGGGTTTCGAGGTTTGGCAATTTGGTGTTTTGGGTTATCATAGAGTTGTACGGATAAATTGCCGTAAATGCAGGACTGGTCCTCGATCTAGGATCTTTCAAGAGAACCCAATAGGCCAAACGTAAGAATCGTAACTGTGACCTTCTCATTTTGCCCTACCTAGTGGACAACGACTAGAGGTGAGAGATGTCGACTCAAGATGGATTTTCCATCCCGTTCAGCATATGCAACGACCAGCAAAGGGTCCGGCTTCTCGAGCTCCCCCCTTCTCTTCTTGAGTTGATCACGTCCAGAGGTCTCTCAAAGTAGGTACATACGTCTCGTCCATATGTCACCATCTAGCATGCTAAAATGTTCCGAGAGTTTATCATTCAAGTCCGCAGCACCTAGAACCTCAAACAGCTCAACTCAAGCACCTGCCAACGCGGTATTATGTACGGATGATCAAACCTACCAAGTCCGCCAAGTGCAGTCATCAAATGCGGTTTTTGTAGTGCAACCAACAGAAAGCGACCCAGTACCCGAAGAGGACGGCACAATCCCCCCGGTAGTCCTTTCATCAATAGCACAATGTGCTGCGACATTGGAGCTCGTTCTAACATCCCCCCCCACCATTGCTATCTTGAAGGAGACCCTTCCGATATACATAGGTCCTGAGTCAATACCAGCTAAGGATTCCTTGTTGAAGACGAGTGGGAAAACGATATTCGAAGATGTACCGTTTTCGCGAGGAGAATTTGACAAAGCTTGGAAGGCATTGTGCGCTTTTGACCTAGAGGGTAGGGCATGGATACCAGCAGGTTCTGCACTCGTTGGTGTCTGGAGATCAGTGGTATCGGCCGCTACATTACAAGGTGTCAGTCTTGGAGACATATTTCCTCTGGCTACGTTGGAGGGGTTGGTTGCGGAAGATGACCATCCAAGTGTCCTGTTTCGGGCAATCATCGATCGCCTTGGCTCCGAAGACGAAGATACAATGGGTGGCTGTGAGTCGCTGTTTCCTGAGATCTCCATTGACCATTCTAATAACACACGAAGATGCGATATTGGACCGAGAGAAAACCGTGCCTTGGGTCGGAGCGACTTTACTGGAAGCGCAAGGAAATTCTGCAGACGGCATTCCAGTCTCGGACTTCATCCAGGACTGGCGAAATCACTTACCTGAAGACTGGCGGAAGTACGCGCAAATAGATATGTTGAAAGTAGGTTCTCTCTATCGGCCTGCCTACGCTGTGGCTGTCTAACGGCACCGGTGTAGGGTAGATACTCTTATTCATCGAAGGACCGAATTATCCTTGTCGAGGCATCAAATGGATCAAATGATTCAAAGGGACCTACAGCGGCCAAAGCAAGCAGCAAGGGTTCGCGGAAGTGGCATGATAAGTTCAAGGATGCTAGACGATAGAGTACCACATCGGCCTATGGTACAATCTAAGACCGCTACCAGAATGCTACTGAACGCTCGTGAGATGCCGGCATCTCTCGCAACGGTTCCTCAGCACCATGCATATTTCTCGTTGCAAACCCACTGAACCCTGGAACGTTCCTCCGGATCCACTCCGTGCCATCTGAGACTGGCAATGCTGTCTTTGTGACGATGTATGACCGCGCTCGTCGGTTCAATCTCACGTGCAGCTAGGATAGTGAGTGGTGTGGGATTCCAAATTTGTACGTCTTTCATGTTCCATTCCGCAGCTTGATGCTGAGCTGCGATCAATACCGTCGCCGCACCCCGTACCTTTTCCTGACTTGATTTATCCAGGCTCGTAAGGTCGACCCCATCGGATTTGCAAATCTCCTCGCCCTGATAAACCATCCGAAGGATGTTCAGGGTATTACTGGCCTCATCACTCCCAAACGTACGAGTCCATATGCACCAGATCCGCTCGCCAGTATCGGTTGTGGTACATGCACCCTTAACTTCTGCTTTTTTACCTAATGTTTCCTCTGCTGCGAACTCCTCACGCGCGTGGTGCCATTGCATGGTCTGAACGTCGGGTATTACCGCGACACGGATTTTGGAATCGGAAATTTGAGGCCGTCCAATATCCTTCCTCAGCCACGCCTCGTCCAACTTGCAAAGCCCAGCTAAGTCACTTGCAAAGAGCTTGTGGGCTGCGAGCGGTTCATATGAGTGGATGGGCAGTAGGGCAATGTGGCTCGATGGAAATGCATGCCAACCCAATTTTGAATAAAAGTTCTATGACACATATCAACAACTCGGCTCACCAGATACTGATTAGACCTGCCTACCTTTCCAATATCAGAATATAAGATTGTAAAGCTTGTCCTCTCTCCTTGCTTCTGTTGCCAGTTGTCCAACTTATTCCCCAACTCAGTGATCATCCTCTGCGCATATCCTCTTCCCCTGTACTCTGGATTACAGAATACACTACCAATACCATGACTTACGATATCTGTCACCTGGCCATTGCCGTCTGCAATCAAGGCCCGCTTCCGCAGTGACTCGCAGCTGGCAAGTATGGGCCGCTCGTTGGGCGCAAGAGTACTGTCGACGAGTATCCAGAATGTAATACCTCCGTCTTTGGTAAAAGCCTGATTCTCAAGATGTTTTTCGCGACGTATGTATGTGGGCAGGTCCATATTCCCTCGCCATATTTGGCCATTCAGATTCCATATCGCTATCTTCTCTTCTGCGGTGGGGTGGAGGAGGGCAAGTGTCGTAGCCTCGCTGGGCGGAAGGTCTCTCATTGTTGTCAGAATGACGGGCACATCCAGACGCCCCAAAAGACTCTCTCGAAAACATCTTCAAGAGACATAGACCAATTTATGTAATAATGTTGTTGACAGGGCTGTCGGAGCAACAACAGAGAATGTTGATCAGCTGCGTGCCTGAATTGACCGTTTCCAAGCGCTTCAAGCCGGTCGATCTAGATCATGAGCGGGCGGCCCGCTGTTAGCACGATCCGGGGAACTTCACCGCTGTTGGTAAGGTCCAGTGTTATGAGTGTTCTAGTCCGTACAGGGCTGTGGTTTTATACATTGCACGACCGTTTACCTCCTTTTGCAGGTCGCTGTCCTGAATCCCGATCTGCGCAGGTGTTGAGAACTGTCGACCTTGTTCAAGGTAATCCGACTCCGACGGCTTGGCGACCAGAGCTTGCTGGTCAACTCTTCCCTCTTTCAAGCCTTGTCCATGAACTTCAAAGATTAACGTTCGTACACGGCAACATCGATTTTAAGTATTACCTCAACTCATGTTACTTCCATTTGACTTACTCATTGCATCCATTCAGAGTAGCAGTCACGCTTTTGTGTGATAGAAGCCTCGTCGTCTTTCCCTGCTTGACAGGGCGGCCTGCCCACCCACACAGCCTCACGGTACTACTACAAAGATAATCCACAACACTCTCGATAACATGATCAAGCTTTGACACTTCATCTTGAGCTCCATGAATGCAATTGCCGTCATAACAAAACTTCTCCCATCCCCAACTCCTCTTTCCCCCCTTGCACTCCACGATGGAGCCTTTCCAAGATCCGGAGATCATTGAACTTAGTGATGGTGAAGACGATGGTTCGTTTACATCGGACACTGATCAGGATTCTCTGGCAAACAACGCATTCGTCCAAGGATCTACCTCGCACAACCGCCAGGTGGAAGAGGCTTTTGAGTCCTGGGGTTATGGCCGTCCAATTGAGCGGGGACTGGATAGGGCCCACAACACCACCGATGACTATCAAACATGCTTGAATCGAATTCTTGAGGTATTCCCCGATATCTCCCATGACCACGTGCAGCAAATCTACAACAAGGATATTGAAGCTATAGGTCCTTACGAACGGCATAACATCAACATGGTCGAGAGACTAGTTGGGAAGATACTTGAAAGTGATAAGTATCCTAAGCAAAGGGATCGAGTCAGGGAGTTGAAAAGGAAGAGAAGTGACAAGGATGTTGATGAGGAAGAAGCTGCTAAGTGGAAAGATATGGATCTGAGGGGCGCTCCCGCGGAGTACGCCAAGGTCAGCAAGATCGCATTACAAGAGGTATTCGAGTTTGTGCCGGCCAAGTTCATCAATGAAATATTCAAGGAACACGGCCACTATTACGGCTCCTTCTTTGCTATCCTTGAAGCAGAACGAGGATACCATCTTGCCAGGAAGCCCCCCTTCGTGAGGCTGAAGACTCGAAGGCTGAACAATGGTGAGGGTGCGCAAGCGTTGATGGGCCGCTTACAGATCGCTGGCGACCACTTCAAGGCCCTCAAGGAGGAGATGGATTCTGCTTTCCAGCGAAGAATGAGGGAAGACTGTACGTATCCTTGCCATGGCTTCCACTTTCCCATTCTTTCATGTAATACGCAAACCGCAAAATTCATGTTTCTTGTGTTATGCTACAACCACTGATTGTAAGTTGACAGCAAAACGAAAAGCCACTGGAGATGCCGAGCGAGCAGAAGAGGCCAAGGAACAGGAATATATTGCAAAAGGGGAAGTCATGGACTGCGGCTGCTGTTACGAAACCGTCACTATTCCCAAAATGACATACTGCAACGGTGAGGACCCCCACTTCTTCTGCCTTGACTGTGCTCAGAAGAATGCAAACAACGATATCGGCAACTCCCAATACAAGCTGTGTTGCATGGACTTTAGTGGATGCAAAGCTACATTCTCCAGAGAACAGAGATTACGATTCCTTGATGACAAAACTATCGGGAAGCTTGAACGGCTACAGCAACAAGAGGAGATTCGGCTAGCTGAGCTGGATAATCTGTGCACGTGCCCTTTCTGTGATTTTGCGGCGATTTGTCCGCCAATCGAGGAAGACCGAGAGTTTCGATGTCATAATCCTCATTGTGAAGAGGTAGGATGGTCTTCAAGCTGGACCATAAACGCATCAAGCTAATTAGCCGATAGATATCTTGCCGGATGTGCAAGATGAAATCCCATATACCACTAACTTGCGAGGAGCACAAGAAGGAGAATGGCATCTCTGAGCGTCGTATAATCGAAGAGGCTCGCACAGAAGCTTTGATCCGGACGTGTGGAAAATGCAAAGTTCGCATTCTGAAAGAATATGGCTGCAATAAGGTAGTTTGTACCAGCTGTTACGCAGTGCTATGCGACGTGTGCGGCGAAGACATCAGTAAAGTGATGTACAACCATTTCGATGGCGAGGGTGTTCGAGCACCGCCTGGTCTTATCACAGTCCCAGGCGGCAAGTGTCCACTATATGACGGTTCTAGTAAGCGAAAGGATGAACAGGTCGATGCAGCAGAAAAAGAGGCCATGGCAAAAGTCCGTTCCGAACACCCCGAGATACCGGAAGAGGATCTCAAGATCAAGTTCGCAGAGGTGGTTCAACAATCCACCAGTGGAAAATATGGCTTACACGGACCATTCGGACCATACGCACCCCATGGACACGCACCCCATGGACACGTACCTCATGGACTATATGGAGCGAATCACGTCTGGGTCCCTCCACAAATTCCTCCACCACCAGCGGATCTGGGAGCAGGGCTGAATGCAGCTCATCCAATTTTGGAAGCCAGAAGACCTAGACCTTTTCATAATAATGCTCCCGAACAAGGGGTCAGAGCAGCTGCAAGGCCAGCTGCGCTTGGTGCTATACATAATGAGCAACATGATCAATGGGTGGGCGCTGTACCGATTGGCGGACAGGCTCAGCAAGCGGCTCAAAAGCAGCAAACAGCTTATCAAAGATTCATGGATTTACAGCAGCAGCAACAACAGCTGCAACGACAGATCCTGGCCTGGCGACTGGTAGAGCAACGACAGCACCAGATTCAGACTATACAGCAGCAGCAAGCAGAGCGACTGTCCCGATTGCACATCCCTCTGGCCCCAGATCGAGGCCTTCTTGGTGGAGCAGGGCCGAACGATGCAGATCGCGCCCGGCCCCGCTTTGCTGATAACAAAGCTGACCCATTCCCATTCAATCCAGCTCTATCCGAGGCCGATGGTCCTTTCAACCCTCCCGCACAACCACATCTACATCACTACCGTCCTAATCGCGTCACGGCGGAGGATGACATCTTCGACCCCCACCATTATCGACAAAGAGCGACACGCCTCGACGCGAGGATTGAACGACAGGCTGCGGAGCGGTCGAATCAAGAAGCAGCACTACCCCAAACACGGCCTTTTCTTGCGACGAGAAGAGGAAACGCTCTTGTTGGCATTGACCCACAAGCAACTTTGAACAAGCCTTGGCTGTAGTGATATGAGTGGAGCTGAAGGCTTTCATATTCCCCTTTTCGTATTTCTTGTTATCTTCTCGGTGTTCGACAAGATGTTGGAACGGTGTGCAGGCATCTTGCTGTTTGCTGCAACCATCATCATCATTATATGGAGAACCAAACCAAAGTAATGGACTGCGCGATTTTCGAACTTTTGGAAAGTTGTTTCAGGGAGGTCTCTGGATCTACGGCGTCTGCGGGTCTACATGGGAATGCTCGAATAATAATCGCTGCTTTCGTGTAACTTGATACCCCCAACCATAGGCGCAGGAGCGGGAAGCTCAAGGTGTTATGGAGATTGGTAAGCATAAGAAGCATTCTGGGCACTTTTTGGACCGGAAAGGAAGTTGATATTCTGTCTTGACGGCGATAGCTAATGTAATCAAATTTCATTACACGAGTGCGTACTGCAAACCTCCACATCGCTCGGGACCGTTGAAAATTGAACGTTTCGGACCACACCTACACCGAGACAATCGGCGCCTACTCAATTGCATTACGTACGAACAACTTCAACTACCTTCCTCATCTCCCTCCTCAACCCCAGCCTGAAACTTCCCCCTCCCTTCCTCAACCCACACCTCCATCCTGAAAGCCCCCGCCTCCAAACTCCTCACCGGCGTCGTCCTCACCCCTCCCAGATCCTTCCCCCTCTTACTAGCACCCTGCCCATATTCCCACCCTCCCTCATCACCATCACCAGCACTCTCCTTCCCCTCCCGCTCCCTCTGCAGACCCGGCTCGGCCGCTATCCACGCCCCCTCCCTGCTCAGAGGCGGATGGACATCGTCTTCGTCCCGCAGTTCGATGGCGAGAGTGAAGGAGGAATCTTCGGGTAGTGGTTTGAGTTTACCCAAGGAGGTGGTTAGGCGGGCGAGGGTGGCGCGGAATTGTTCTGGTAGGTCGGATGTTGGTGGTGGGTTGAAGCGTTTTGTGTCGGCTGGGTTTGGCTGGTTGCGGTCGGTTGGGTTGTCGGGGTCTGGGTTTGGGTTTGGGGGATCGCTGGGTGAGGGCTCTGAGGGGGCGAAGGTGGTGAGGGTTTCGGAGGGGGGGATGCGGGGGAAGGAGGCGGTGGAGAAGATGTAGCGTTCGAGTGGTTTGGAGGTGGGTGGTGGGGCGTGGAGGATGAGGGAGGTCTGGGCGATTGTGCACTGGAGTGTTGGGTGGTGTTAATGTTTGTTGTGATTTTGGAGTTTGGGGGAAAGTAGATTCGAGTTTGGGGTAAGGAGATTAGCGGGTTGAATGTGTAGAACGAGCACAGATACAACTCGTCGTTACAAATGCCCCATATCACGAGGGAAGTGCAGATGAGAATTTCTTGAGAGAAGCATCTGCGATATTGAAAAGGACATAATGAGAGGTCGTCTGATATTTCGTGTGAATGAGCTAATGAGCTATTGGTCGATCTGTTGAGCGATGTCACTTCGATCTTGAGAGCTTTCACAGATGAGTAACAGAAATGTAAACAAAGTTCTTTCCTCTTCAAAATAACATACATAAGGTATCACGAACCAGACTCAGCCTACCTTCAACATCTCCGCCTCCACCGATGCAACAGCATCCATGATCCATTTGCACACCTTTGGGTGTCTGCTTTGTCTCACAGGATAATTGTACTTCCTCGCCTTGATGAACGATGACTGAGGGTAGATGTTCCGCTCGTAGAGAATAGTGTGGATGGCAACTGTCAAGAAATCGCTGTAGGCTGCAACAACGGCATGATAGGTGTCCAGCACAGGAGCTTCCGAGTTGTAGGAAGGCATCTGGTGAACAATATTGAAATTTAAAGAATGGAGTTCAAGATCTGAGGTAGATCTCTAATCAGATCTCACGGAGATATCAATTGAGTTCTTCCCCTTTGACACTAGTGAGCGGCCGCAGCTGGTGAAGGGTGAGGCTTATTATGATCTCTATCTTCACATTCGACTCGGACGAAGGTGAGAGTTCCGTTCAAGCAATTGAAGCTACTGTTCCTCTCCACCCTTCTCGTTGCGAAAACGTCGTAGCTTCCTGTGTGCAAATGGATACTTAGGAGAAGACGTGAAGACTAATCTGAGGTTCGAGAACGCGTCGGACCGAAGAAAAAAAGCTTGGCATGAGTCCCTGTCAACAACCGAAATCGAACCGCCAAATGTCTATTGAAAACGCGAGTCGCAACATGAACGCTCTTGACAACTTACCCTTGCATGAACATGTAATCATGGAGCAACAAGTGCTGGACCTTCTCGTGGCCACTCTTGACGCCTCGGGCCCGATTCGCAACGATGCAGAGCGGCAATTAGAGCAGCTCTACACTAACGATGCATTCCCCATACTATTAGTCTCGATAGCGGCCCACAAGTCAGTGCCCCTTGAGCATCGACAGGCTGCGCTTTTGTCACTGAAGAAGCTTGTGTTGAAGACCTGGTCGCCTTCGCTGGACGAGTACGAGGGCGTTGTCATCCATTCCGACGCGACTAAAGAATATCTCCGTCAAACGATCCTCTCTATCGCTACGGCTGGCGAGGAGGAGAGGAAAATCGTCGCAGCTGCCAGCTATGTTGTCAGCAAGATCGCAAGCGTCGACTTCCCAGAGCAATGGCCAAATCTGCTTCCGACCCTATTGAACCTTGTCCCCCAGGCAGATGCGAGCCAGCTCCATGGCGTGCTGGTAGTCCTGAGTAACCTGGTGGAAGATGGATTCGATGACGATCAGTTCTCCACTAGCGCGGTGGAGCTCGTCAAATGTGTGTACACCGTCGCTGCCGACGGCAATAAGAGGTGGGCAACGAGGGCATTGGCAGTCTCAATATTCCGCGCATGTTTCGACACAATGGAACTTGTCTACCAAAACAACAAAGCTGCGGTACAGCAATTCATGCAAGAAGCATCGGATGCCTGGTCGCCATTCTTCATGGAGGCACTCAAGACGCCCCTGCCTTACATGCCGACAGAAGACGAAGAGATGCAGGGCAGTCCGGGGGGGCCCGCAGTAATCAATTGGCGAGGCGCTATCTCGCTCAAGACTCAGATTGTTAAGGTGAGCGGAGCACATGCACCACGCCCAATGGAATACTGATTGTCCTTTAGGCGTTGGACAAAATCCATAACATGTTCCCGCATCTCCTGACCTCACGTACCTTGGATCTCTTCGTTACCATCTGGGAGTCCCTCCAAGCTCATCTTGGACCATATCAGCAAATGTACACTGGCGAAGAGCAACGACAGTGTCGGATGGAGGACGCAGATCGCCTGCCATACACACTCGACTTCCTTGTAATCGAGGAGTTAGATTACCTAAACACATTGTTAAACACATCGACAATAAAGCGAGAACTAGATGCGCAGCTGCAGCCCAAGGATACGGCCACTGGGGCCCACGAAACCCTCTGGATCACTCAGATATCTGGTCTGACTGTCGGCTATTCGCATATTTTGACTGAAGATGCTGAGCTCTGGGAGGTGGACGTCAATATATACCTGTCCGAGGAAACATCGGAGACAGCGAACTACTCAGCACGGAATGCTTGTGGTGGCATTGTAGCGAAACTATGTAGCTATGACTGGCCAGTGTTGGAGAGCTTACTGGGTCATACAAGGTCTATCTTCGAGACTGAATCATCAAGGTAAGATCCCTCTCCCAGATACGCCGTGTGCTCATTGTTAACATACTCGCAACAGTCCGAAAGCGAAAGAGGCTGCACTGTACGTTATCAAACAAATCCTAGATGAAATCAGCTCCTATGATGGAGCTGCTGGGGTCGAAGTCGCCAGTGCATACCTAGATTTCGCCAAAGTGTCAATACAGGATAGAGGGAACGAGTTGCTGCGAGCTCGTGGTCATATCGTTGCTGGTGCCCTGATCACGACATCTGGTCAGGAAATGCGGGATTTGGTCCCTGAATTCGCACATCAAACACTCAACGCAATAGGAGAGGATCCATCGGAGGTGGTCAAGGTTTCTTGCCTACGTGTGCTCCAGGATTATCTGAAGCTGCTACCTGCTGCCAGAGCCAGAGAATTCCAAATCCAAACAGTGGCATCAATCTCAAACTTCCTGTCGGCGCAAGACCTTAGTGAGGTTGGGGAGAGTGAAGACCTTCTTGACACGTTGGTGGAGACTCTTCGTGATGCTATCATGACGGATCCTACTCTGTGCTTAGAGCATCCAGCCCTCGACGTACTTTTTACGATGGCTTCCTATGGGGCCAAAAGCTGGCAAACTTCAATGCTTGTGAATGAAACTTTCGAGTCTATTGTATCCACAATGTCAAACAAAGGTCCAGAAGCATATGCTCAGCTTTGCTCAAAGGTCATTCCAAGTTTGACGGGCGCTTTGGCCGTTGGCGATATGACCCAGGAAAATTCTTTGAGCGATATGGCCGTGTCTTTGCTGTCCACACTGGCTGAGCACGGGTCGGAACCTTTACCGCAGGGTTTTGTTGCTGCGCTACTGCCAAAGCTCTACCGTCTTCTCTTCTTAGATCTCGAATTTAGTGTTCATCAGTCGGCAACCGTTACGCTGAAATACATTCTGATTCACGACCCTGAACAAGTGTTCGAGTGGCGCGATCCGGAGACCGGCAAGCAAGGACTCGAGATTGTTCTTCTTATTATCGACCGTCTCCTCGGACCAAATGTTGATGATGCTTCCGCTGCAGAGGTTGGGGGTCTTGCGGTAGAGCTGGTCGAGAAGGCTGGGGCTGAGAGATTAGGACCTTACCTCATGCAGCTGTTGCAGGTCGTGGCCATCCGTCTGAGCACAGCGGAGCGTGCAAATTTCATTCAGAACCTCGTCCTCGTGTTTGCTCGCCTCTCACTAACCAACGCGAGAGAGGTGCTAGACTTCCTCGCTCAAGTACAGGTGGATGGTAGCAACGGCGGGAGTGGTCTCGAAGTTGTCCTCAAGAAGTGGCTGGAGAACTCAGTCAATTTCTCGGGATACGATGCCATAAGACAAAATGTTATTGCACTGACAAACATCTACAAGCTCCACGATGAGCGTCTCTCGAATATACAGACCAAAGGGGATCTTGTCATCCAGACCACCACACGTATCAAGACTCGCTCTCGGGCCAAGAAAGAGCCTGACGAATACTCGGTCATTCCGGTTCCCCTGAAGCTGACAAAGGTGCTCATACAAGAGCTTTCCCTACTTAGCCCAACTGCCACCACGCCTGGGCTCGGCAATGGCAGGTTCAATAGGAGTGCGAGCATAAGCGATGATGACGAGTGGGAAGACGAGCCCACGGTATTAGACCTCGGAGCTCCTACAACGCGCCAAGGTCAGTCTCATCAATATATAACGATTACCAAAGGCTAACACAGTCCACAGAGCTTATGGGATATATGGATGAATCCCGATGGAACACGCGTCAAACTGATGACGAAACGCAGAAGTATCTTATCGACTTCTTCAACAGCGTATCGAGCGAGCCTGGCTTCGAGGAGTTATACCACTCCTTGAACAACGAGGAACGCGAGAAATTGCACAAGATGCATGAGATGAACGGAAACCTGGCTACCCAGCCAGCGACGCAATGAAAGTAGCAACTTGACGGACAGCTACTTGCCTAAGGCGGAACATAACGAGAATGAGTGGTTACCTAATGATCAAAATGTACATTATGGGAAGAGTCGGTCAAGATTCAGCAACAAAAAGGGCAGCATAGCGGGTGTTAATGGTATCTGGGTATACCCCATGTTTACGTACTTTTATCTCTGTTTACGATTAGCAAGCGATGCATATGGCTCGCGGTGTACTGAGTCCCTGTTACGATGTTTGAGGTACATATGGCTGATGGTGTACTGAGGTATCGGGATGGTGATCGTGGCAGCGATTGCAAAATAATCATTGTAAGATATCACCGTCAGGTCACTTTCACATAGAGGAAGAATGCAAAAATTTTATCACCAGTGGGTAGGATTGAGATCAGGGGTAGAAATCACAGGACTCTGTCCTGTCTGTACTGGCTGGCCTCACCTCCTCTCCGAAATCGGCAAGAACTGCATCGGTCTTGGAAATAACCGGGGCCCGGCTTGGCGGTAAGCACGACAGAGCGTGAGAGCTTACACCAATGTTAGAAGACAAACACTTCAAGACACCAGACTGACATTTGTCTTAGTACGTAGGAAGGACGTGCAGCTTCTCCACAGCAGCATAGTGTTTACTTATCCTTTACAGAGGCAATACCCGCAAGAATGGCTTCTCAGCTTCCCAACATGTATCTCATCCTCGTTGCTTTGCTGCTCCTTCATGCTGCCCCAACAGCAGCATTTGGAGCTGGAAATATTGCATCCATCTCCAAGATTGAAGGCCACAACTGGAGGCACGGCGATATCGAAGATATGCTCAAAACCGTTGCGTTCATCAAAGGCCACAAATGGACGAGCATGATGATCAAACGGGTCTACTTCGGTAACTGGCTACGTGACTATAGCCAAGCTATGGACGTTGGTTCTTTGAAAGGTGTGCAAGCTGGAACGGTGAGGATTTTGGTGTGGATACTTTCGTTCCTCAGGTCCGTAAATTTTCTCTTCGGCCATTCCCAATATGGCTATGCTCTGGGTCTACAGCCATGTGTTGGGGTGTTCCACTCCTAGAGGCCCAAAACAGGAATATTGACTCGGTGATCATTGCAGTTTTGGCTATGCTACTGCTGAGTTTGAGGTAACGGATGAGAGACTTGGCGTGTATAGGCCAGAAGAGCACAGTAAGTATAACGCCGGATCAGCATTCGGGTTGAGGCCTCTCCCATGAGACTCTTGATATGGTCTGGAGAATAGTTGTCATGGATGCTGTGTATATAATGTCTAGAAAGTCGGGCGATAATAACATCAACAAACGCTAATTTCGTTATCGTCTAGTCGATAATCCCAAGGACTACGCGGACAATATGGATGCTAGAAAGTTCGATCCAAGATTGCGACCACCAGTGGAGCCTATTGAGTTGGAAGTGGATCCTGAGACAGGCATTAAGAATTACATCGCCAATGAAAATCTTGGTATTGCTACGTCTGTTGGCTACGTCAAATTTTCCTTTACCAGGAGCATACACTTCGGACGTCTTTACACTAGGTATGGTATTATTTCGGGAGTCTCACCTCAGTCAACTTTTTTCCCTAGCGGTAAAGCTCGTTGAATTTCAGAGTAGCTTGTAGCTCCGAAGAAAATTATCATAATCTCGCTTCGAGATACAGCAAACAGATGCTGACTGAAGGTGTGGCAGTGGAGCTAGTGGTACCAAGGGTAATGAAGCAGACTTGTGTGAAGCTTTGAGATGTTTAGGGCAAGGAATGCACTGTTTGGAAGACTTTGGAGCTCACACCAATTATACGGAGCTTGTTCTACGAGAAATGGGCTTCAAGGACGTCTTTTCCCATACTGGTACCCAGACGGAGATCAACGTTCGGGGACGTCGAATCTTCCCTCTAGTCACTGGGACCTTTGGGGTAGTCGATTTCCTTCACAGCGTGTAAGCACAGTATACCTCCACATTTGGAAATGTCTTGCTGATCGAGCGCTATACAGGTTAGGCGAAGCTACCGACCACTTTGCACAGACGGAGGTCGAACAAATGGATATAGCCCTCAAGGAGGCTGAGGCCCAAAATAAGGCTTCTGGTGACGGGAGTCGTGATGCCTCGGGATCAGGTCAGCTTGCAAGTATGACGAACATGCTATCAAGCATTCCTGGAGCTGGAGACCTGTCTCGGCAAGCACAAAGTCTTCAGGCAAAATCGGATGCCCAGGAACGTGATGCAGCAACTCAGGGTGATCGTCCTTCACAGAACATCCCTGGAACCAACATCGATCCAATGAAGACAGTTGCTCAGATCTATCCCATTCTGGAATTCCGAGACAAGGTGGTCAAGGTCATCGACACCACTATTGAGAAGATCCCAGGCTTGGAGGCGTTGGTTGAGAAGATCACAGAGACACTTACGCTATTTGTGTTGTCGCTCCTCGCTCCTTACATTCGCCCAATTATCGACGCTGTATCCAAGCAGCTCAAGGCTGGGAGTGGCGAAGTGATTGACGCATCTGGCAAACATCAATACGAGCCATGGACCGATCAACATTGCTCCGATCCGACACACAGCCTTCTATCAAAAGATCATTTCTCGAACATCCTTAACGAGCCCGCGGGCCAAGTTGCGGCCGCTATCCTTCAGTATGTGGCACCACGAGTGATATATGCATGGCAACACCCAGATATCCCTCTAGAACAGGTACTCAACGACGTTGTTCGAGTCTTTCACCATCCTGCTCTCCGCGATCAACGCTGTGAGCTTCATCAAAATATGTTTAGTACGGTCGAGCGTTGGGCACGCTCAAGACCAGACGGAGGATCCAACCTGAATGTCCTCCTTTCATCCGATAGCGTGAGAAAAGGCAGGAATCATACAGTTGATCCAAGCAATCAATCACAAACGCACAGCCACGGTGGGCTTCCAAGTGGCGTCGGCAGTTTCTTTGGATCAGCCAGTCAAAGCAAAACAAGAGATGGGCCTTGGCAGCAGATCGGTAATGTGCGAGGAATTGCAAATGAGCCATCGTTCAATTCTCGACCGTCCGATAATCCCGAGGCGGACTATTCAGCACAATCTGATCCACAGGTACCTCAGCAGTACGGATACGGCCAGCCATCTCGTGTCCCTAATCGAGCGCAGGAGCAACCCTATGGGCTAACTTCACCCCCTGATTTTTCCGAAGGGCAATCTTATGGGTCGACTGCAGCGTATAACCCTTACGAAGGGCGGCCATCCTATATGGCATCGGGTCCTGATCCCTCTATAGGGCAACAGTCATCCGGTCCATCCCACTCGCAAACATTCCATGGGGGCCAGGAATCACAGGCTCCGTACGGTGGAGGAGACCCGACACAGGGCGGATATTTGCAACAGCCTCCCAATTACGCATACGGAGAGGCTCCTCCATACAGCTACCCCACAAACAATCCTCGCCCTCCGCAGCCCTACGGCTCCGAAGGTCAACCTGGTCCATATTATGGTGGGGGCTCGTATTGATAAGGAAATCGAGGAATGCTTCATGCTTTTAGCTCTTACTGAACAATACCCCCATCTTGAGCTTGGGAGCGTGCTGGGATGGTTCTCCTTAGCACATATATGATAAGTCAGCCTTCCCTGTATGTAAACAGCTTTCCTCAGCAGCCTGAATAAGGAGGGCGAAACCTAGATCATCTCCAATACGAGTACATACCGGACATGACATGTTGTACATGAAACGCCATATTCATCCATATTCCAACTCACCTCTGCACACCATCCCGCCCCAAACTCCCAAGCTCATCCCCATCCCCAGCGCCACCTCCCGCATCACCATCCCCCT
>JAABUX010002307.1_pt1 | contig 27259 bp, 19 predicted proteins | sample 5561851 | NCBI WGS metagenome assembly JAABUX01 (sample SAMN10711883, study PRJNA513361) | rock metagenome | isolation source: Antarctica rocks | place: Antarctica: Victoria Land, Richard Nunatak red sandstone | collected 2016-01-03 | reverse complement strand
CGCAGCCCGACCGAGACGCCGGGTCGGTGGAGATCGTCAACCTGGTGGAAGCGCTGGACCGGCTCGGCTTCGAGGTGGTGCTGGCCGCGTCGCGTGAGCACGACGCCGCGTCCGTCGCGCGCAACGCGCTCGTCCGCCGCGGCATCCAATGCCTCGGACCTCACGACGCGCCGTCCCTCGACGCGTTCCTGAGCGAACATGGCCAGTTCCTGGACCTCTGCGTGCTTTGCCGGGTGTTCTGCGGCGGCGAGTTCCTCGAACAAGTGCAGCGGTCTTGCCCGGCCGCCCGGATCGTTTTCAATTCGATCGACCTGAACTACCTGCGCGAGGAGCGCAAGGCGCTGCTTCTCGGCGATCCGGAATGGCTGGAAAGCGCCCGCCGCGCCAGGCTGCGCGAGGATCACCTCATCTGCAGCGCCGACGCCACCATGGTCGTCTCCGCCGCCGAGCTTGGCCTGCTGGCGCAGAGCACCCCCGAGGCGCTCGTCGTGCACATGCCGCTGGGCCGTCGGGTGCAGCCCCCGATCGCATCGTGGGAGCAGCGCCGGGGCATTGGCTTCGTCGGCGGCTTCACCCACGCGCCCAACGCCGACGCGGTGCGCTATTTCCTCGCGGAGGTGTGGCCCCTGGTCCTGCGCGACCTACCGGATTGCCAACTGAGCCTGGTCGGCGAAGGCATGCCCGAAACTCTCCTCGATGGCTGTCCCGGCCAAGTGAGCCTGCGCGGCCACGTTCCCGATCTCGGCCCGTGGTTCGAGTCGCTGCGCCTGACGGTGGCGCCCTTGCGCTTCGGGGCCGGCGCCAAGGGCAAGGTCGCGTCGAGCCTGGCCGCCGGGGTGCCGTGCATTGCCACACCGGTCGCGGCCGAGGGCATGGGGCTGGACGACGCGGCCGGAGTCATGGTGGCCGAGACCCCTTCCACCTTCTCCAAGGCGATCCAAACCGCCTACACCGACCCGGCGCTTTGGCGCTCCCTCTCCGCGGACGGCCTCGCCTACGCCGAGCAGACCTTGTCGCTCGCCGGATGGCAGGCCCGCCTGGATGGGATGCTGAAGCAGATCGGGCTGTAGTGGACCGACGTCGAGCACGCCGTCATCGCGATCCTGCGGGCGACCTGGACCAGCGACGCATCCGCGGTCCCGGGTTGGACGCGCAGCCTTGCCGTGGCCTGCGGCACTTGGCTCTGCCACCCGCCAGGCCGTCGGCGCTCACCGTCATCCTGGACGCGGCGGTCAACCTGGCGGAGCCGGAAGCCAGGTCACCGGCGTGATGGTGAACAGCCGCGAATTCGCGCGCTGGGACGTCCACGAGCCCCGGTTCGAGCTGGACTGGCCGATGCCTGCGGATATTCCTGGCTCCGACGGGAGCCCGAGGATCGGCTTCACCATCGGCCATCCGGGCCATCCGGCGAACAGCAAGGACCCGCGGCTTCTAGGCCTAGGGCTGCAACAGACCGAAATCCGTCCATCGACGGCGCGCGAGCGGGAAGGCTGAGACATGCACCATTGGGAAGAGGAACTTGATCTCGGGGACGAACTGGCCTGGACACCGTTGCGTGTGGTTCCACCGGAGCCCTGGGTCGGACACATCCCATTCGCGTTCTGGCTGATCAAGGCCCTGCGGCCGGACACGCTGGTCGAACTCGGCACCCACTCCGGCAACTCCTATTTCGCGTTCTGCCAGGCCATGGCCACCCTGCACCCCGCAGGCCGGGCCTATGCCGTCGACACCTGGGACGGCGACGAGCAGGCCGGCCGCTACGGCGAAGACGTGTTCGCCGATGTCAGCGCCTTCAACACCGAGCATTTCCGGCAGTTCTCCACCCTTCTCCGCACCAGCTTCGACGATGCGCGACATTACTTTCCGGGCCATGCCGTCGATCTGCTGCACATCGACGGCATGCACACCTACGACGCCGTCAAGCACGACTTCGAGACCTGGCTGCCAACGCTCTCGCCCCGCGCCGTGATGCTGTTCCACGACACCAACGTCCGCGAGCGCGACTTTGGCGTTTGGCGGCTCTGGCAGGAATTGGCGACGCAGTTCCCATCGTTCGAGTTCAACCATTCCAACGGTCTCGGCGTGCTGGGTGTCGGCCTCGACCAGGCGCCTCGCCTGCGAGCCCTATTTGAACTCGGCGGCGACTCCGCGAAGGCCGCCTCGCTGCGCCGGCGCATTTCCGCTCGGGGCGAGGCGTTCCAGCGCCAGGTCGAACAGCAGCAGCTTCGATCGCAACTGCACGACGCGGTGGCTCACGCGCAGGAGCTCACCGGCCGGATCGAGGGGCTGGCCCACCAGGTGGACGCTGCGGCTCAGACCGGCGAGCAGGCCCGGGCCGAGATCGCCTGGCGGGACATGCTGCTCGCCACCCGCAAGGAGGTGATCCACGCCAAGGCGGCGCTGGCGGTGGAGCTCGGCGACCGGGTGGCAGCCTATGCGGCGTCGCTGGAGGTGCGCGATTCGCTCATCACCGCTCGTGACGGGCTGGCGGCGCAGCTCTCCGCCGAGGTCCGCGCCCTGACCGGGCAGCTCAGGGCCGCCGAGGGGCGCATCGGCCAGATGGCCGCCGAGCGCGATGCCGTCGAGGGGCGCATCGGCCAGATGGCCGCCGAGCGCGATGCCGTCGCCGTGGCGCTGCAGGAGGCGATCGCCGGCCAGGCCGCGGTCGCGCGAACCTATGTCACGTCCACGTCCTGGCGCATCACTCGGCCGCTGCGGGTCGCGGTCCGCCTCGCGCGTGGCAGCCCTGCCCTTCCCCCGCAGGCTGCCGCCGCGCCTGCGCTGGCCGCGCCGCCGCCGCCGCCGAGCCCTGAGCCCACGCCGGAGATGACCGACCTAACCGCGGTCACGCCCCTGAAAGCCGCCGTGCGCAACCTGTTCCAGGCTCGCCTCGACGCGTTCCTGTCCGGCCCGGAGATGCTGCATCTACCGCGATCCAAGCAGCCGGACGTGAGCATCGTCCTGGTGCTGTACAACCAGGCCGAGCTGACGTTCGCCTGCCTCGCCTCGATCGTCGAGACGCTGCGGGCGCGCAGCCCGGACGTCGAGGTGGTGATCGTCGACAATGCCTCCACCGACGCCACCGGCATCCTGCTCGATCGCCTCCGCGGCGCGACCATCATCCGGAACACGGCCAACCTGCACTTCCTCAAGGCGGTCAACCAGGCGGTCCGGTCGGCCCGCGGCGAGGCCATCCTGCTGCTGAACAACGACGCGCAACTGCTGCCGGGCGCGCTCGCGTCGGCGCTCCGTACGCTCCGCTCCGCCCCGGACATCGGCGCCGTGGGCGGCCGCATCATCCTGCCCGACGGCACCTTGCAGGAGGCCGGGTCCATCGTCTGGCGGGACGGCGCGTGTTCCGGCTACGGCCGCGGCCAGGACCCGAACGCGCCCGACCACATGTTCCAGCGCAACGTCGACTACTGCTCCGGCGCATTCCTGCTCACCGACGCGACGCTCTGGAACCAGATGGGCGGCTTCGACGAGCGTTTCGCGCCGGCGTACTACGAGGAGACCGACTACTGCCTGCGTCTATGGGAGGCCGGGTACCGGGTGGTGTTCGATCCCGACGCGTCGATCATGCACTACGAATTCGGCAGCTCGACCAAAAGCGGGGACGCGCTGGCGCTGCAGGCGGCCAACCACAAGGTGTTCGCGGCCCAGCACGCCGAGTGGCTCGCAGGCCAGTTCCCAGCCTCCCCTCAGAACGTGCTCGCGGCCCGCACCGCGCGCTCGGACGCCCAGCGTGTGCTCGTGCTGGAGGACCGGGTGCCCAAGACGGAGCTGGGGTCCGGCTATCCCCGCGCGAACCGGCTGGTGCACGAACTGGTCGAAGCGGGAGCGGAGGTCACGTTCTTCCCGATGAATCGGCACCGCGAGACGTGGCACGGGGTGCGCCGGGCGCTGGACAAGCGGGTCGAGGTGCTGATCGCCGCGGTCGGGTCGCAAATTCAACCTTATCTCGCGGCGAGGCGGGGCCATTTCGACGCGATCCTGGTGTGCCGCCCGCCGAACATGGACGTGTTCCAGAACGCCGTGGATTTCGATCGCGACCTGATCGGCGACGCCCGCGTGATCTACGACGCAGAGGCCCTGTTCGTCACCCGGAAGCTGCAGAAGCTGGAGGCGGAGGGCCGGCCGGCCAAGGCGCCCGAGCGGCATCGGATGATCGCGTACGAGATTTCGCTGACGCGCCTGGCCGACGCCGTCATCTCCGTCTCGCCGGCCGAACAGGCGACGATGGAGGATTACGGCGCCCGGCGAGCGCATCTTCTGGGGCACGCCCTGGAGGACGAGCCGATCCCGGCCGGGTTTGACGAGCGGGACCAGGTGGTGTTCCTCGGCGCCACCCAGACCGACGACCTGCCCAATGCCGACGCGGTGCGCTGGTTCGCAGCCGACATCCTGCCCCGGCTGCGGCAGGCGGTAGGCGCCGACCTCCGGCTGACGGTCATCGGCAACGCGACGGCGCCCAGCGTCGTGGCGCTGGACGGCGATGCGGTCGACCTGGTGGGGATGGTGGACGAATTGCCGCCCGCTCTCGCCCGGGCAAAGGTGTTCGTGGTGCCGACCCGCTTCGCCGCAGGCATTCCGCACAAGGCGCACCAGGCGGCGATGCTCGGCATCCCGATGGTGGTCACCGAGTTGATCGCGCAGCAGCTTGGCTGGGAGGACGGGGGCGAACTGCTGGTGGCGAACGAGCCGCGCGCCTTCGCCGACGCCGTCGCCCGGCTGTACCAGGACCGCGATTTGTGGGAGACGATCCGGCACAACGCCCTGGCGCGGGCCCGGCTCGAGTGCGCGCCCGAGGCGTTCACGGCGTCGGTGCGCCGAATCCTCGCGGACATCCCAATCGTCCATCGCAGGCCGGAGGCGACCGTCCCCTCGCGGTCCGTGCCGCCAGCCGTCGCCGAGCCGCCGACCAGCCGCCCGGCAGACACCGATTTCAGCGTCGCCGTGCCGTTCGGCTTCACTCCAATCCCGGCCCCGACGCCGCGGCTGGCGGTCATGTGCCACCTGTTCCATCCCGAAATGGGGCGCGAGGTGTTGTTCTATCTTCGTAATCTTCCAGCCGCCGACTTGTTCCTCTCAACGGACACCCCGAAGAAGCGCGCGATGCTCGAGGCCGTATTCAAGGGCTGGGACCACGGCCGGGTCGAAGTCCGCGTCACGCCGAACCGCGGGCGCGACGTCGCACCCAAGCTGGTGGGCTTCGCCGACGCCTATGCGGGCTACGACCTGGTGCTGCACCTGCACTCCAAGAAGTCGCACCACGCGGTGTTCCTGACGCCCTGGCGCTCGTTCCTGTTCGAGAACCTGCTGGGCTCGCCATCCGTCGTCGCCAGCGTCCTCGACGCGTTCGCCCGCCTGCCGGATTTGGGCATGGTGGCGCCGCAGCACTACGAGGCGGTCCGGCGCTGGCTGGGATGGAACGGCAATTTCGACCAAGCCCACGCGCTGGCCAAGCGGATGGGCGTGGCACTCTCGCCCGACCGGGCGCTCGACTTCCCGTCCGGCTCTATGTTCTGGGCACGTCCGGCGGCGCTGCGGCCGCTGCTCGACCTCGATCTGTCGTTCGAGGATTTCCCGGAGGAGAGCACCCAGGTCGACCACACCACGGCCCACGCGATCGAGCGGCTATATTTCTACGCGTGCGAACGCAGCGGGCACAGCTGGATGAAGATCGCCCAGCCCGCGCTGTACCATGACACCTCGACCATCATCGAGGTGGCGACCCCGGCAGCGCTCAGCCGGTTCGCGGCGGAACATGGCGTGATGTTGAGCGGCCCATCCTCCATCCCGATCCGGCCCGAGCCGGCGCCGATGCAGACCCGGGTGGCGCCCGGCCTCGCGAGCAGGCTCGCCGCGCGGGCGCTGTAGCTTGCGCAATCCATTCCGGACCTTGCGGCGGAGACCTGCCGGGCGCGTGTCGGTCGTCGCGCCGCTGCATAACCATGCCGCCTATATCGGGGACGCGATCGCGAGCGTCCTCGCCCAGGGGCCGATCGTGCGCGAGATCATCGTCATCGACGATGGCTCAACCGACGAGTCGGCGCGGATGATGCAGGCGCTGGCGGCAGGGGACTCGCGGATACAATTCCGGTCGCAGGCCAACCAGGGGGCGCACGCGACCCTCAACGCCGCGCTCGCGGAGACGACGGGCGAGCTGGCGGCGATCCTGAATTCCGATGACGCCTACCTGCCGGGGCGTTTGGACGCGCTCGCCGACCTGCTGGACGACCGGCCGGACGTGAGCCTGGCCGCGTCGCGCCTGGCGTTCATGGATGCCGCCGGGGGGGCGACCGCCAACGAGTGGCACGACCGGGCTTGGGCGTTCCACCGGGACGGCGCGGCGATGGACGTCGCCTTGGTGAACGGCAACTTCCTGATGACGACGTCGAACTTCGTGTTTCGCCGCGCCCTGCTGGACGAGATCGGTTGGTTCGCCGACCTGCGCTACGCGCACGACCTCGATTTCGTGCTGCGCGCCCTGGCGTTCGGCAAGCGGATCGCCGTTCTCGACGATGTCCTGCTGCGGTATCGCACCCACGCCGGCAATACGATCGCGGAGGATCATCGGGCGGTGCGAGCCGAATGGGCGATGGTCGCCGCCGGCTATCTTGCCTGCCTATGGGACCGGCCGGGCGCGCCGCCGATCGACTGGGCCGATGCAGCCGCGATGCAGGACGTGCTCCAGCGCCACGACCTCACGCGGGCGGTCGCGCTTACCATGGCCTACCTGCGCCGGCACGAGTCCGCCCCGCTCGACCGCGGCCCACTGCTCGCCGATGCCGGGTTCCGCAGCCGTGTCCGGGACTGGGTCTGATGCGGATTCTGGTCCTCAGCAACCTGTATCCGCCCAACGTCGTCGGCGGTTACGAGCGCCTGTGCTTCGACGTGACGGAGGCGTTGGCCCAGCGCGGGCACGAGATGGTGGTGCTGACCAGCCGCTACGGTGGCAAGACAGCCGACTACCCCGGCCAAACCGTGTTGCGCGAGCTCGACCTGCTGACCGGGCCGGACATCTACACCCCCTTCCCTGGCAGCCCCGAGCAGCGGACTGCCATCAACCAGGCCAACCTCGCCACCCTGGACCGGGTGCTGACGGCGACGCGGCCGGACGTTGTGTTCGCCTGGAACCTGTTCTTTCTCGACCCGTCGATCCTGGCCCGGCTGGAGGCGAGCCCGGTCCGCACCGTGCTGATGCTGACCGACAACTGGCTGCTGGTGATGCGGAACCCGCATTTCGTCGCCGATTTCTTCCGCGACTTCGTGCATGGGCCGCAAAAATTTGTCCCGCCCGCGCTACCCGGCCTGGCGCGGCGGATCGGCACGCTGTTCGGGCGAGGCCGGACCAAGCTGGAGGCAATCTTCGGCGCCGCGTTCGTCCGCGACCTTTACGCCGCCGGCGGCAGCCGCTTCGACCGCAACCGCGTCATCCATAACGGCGTAAAGCAGGCGGCGCACGCCACCCGCGCGGTTCGTGATCGCACCCGCCTGGTCGAGCCCGGCACGCTGCGTCTGCTGTTCGCCGGACGACTGGTCGACATCAAGGGCGCCCACACCGCCGTCGCCGCACTGACGCTGCTCGACCCGGCGGCGCTCGGGGTGTCCCGCATCCAATTGACACTTCTGGGGGACGCGCAAGACGCCGGCTACACGGCCGAACTCGACGCCGCCATTGTCCTGAGCGGACGGGCCGGCGACATCGTCCTGCGCCCGACGGTGCCCGAACACATGCTGTTCGACCTGTTCGACGACCACGACATCTACCTTTTCCCCTCGCTGTACGAACCGTTCTCGCTCACGCTCATCCACGCCATGGCGTGCGGCATTCCGACCATCGCCTCCCGCGCGGGCGGCAACCCCGAGATCGTCGAGGACGGCGCGAGCGGGACGCTGTTCGACCAGGGCGACCCGGCGGACCTGGCGCGCGCGATCCGGCTTTTGGCGACCGACCCCGGGTTGCGCGCCCGCCTCTCATCGGGCGGCAGGGAATCCGCGAGCCGCTTCACGTTCGAGCGGATGGTGGGCGAGATGGCCGACATCCTCGACCGGCCTCGATGATGCCGGCGTCATTGGCAGGCGTGTCGTGCCTCGTCCTCGGCGCCGGCGGCTTCATCGGCTCGCATCTCTGCCACGCCTTGGTCGCATCCGGCGCACGGGTGCACGGCTTCGGACGCCGCCCCAACTTTCCGGACGGCCTGCCGCGGGTCCGCTTCACCGCCGGGGAGTTCACCGACCGCGCGGCTCTGGCCCTGGCGGTGGACGGCGCGGACATCGTGTTCCACCTCCTGGGCGGCACCACCCCGGAAGCGTCGAACAAGGACCCGATCGCCGACCTGCAGGTGAACACGCTGGCCTCCGTGCAATTGCTGGAGCTGTGCCGGGCGGCGTCGGTCCGCAAGATCGTGTTCGTCTCCTCCGGTGGCACCGTCTACGGCGTGCCCCGGCATGTGCCGATCCCGGAGGACGCGCCGACCGAGCCGATCTCCGCGTACGGGATCAACAAGCTGGTGGTGGAGAAATACCTGAACCTGTACCGCCATCTGCACGGCCTGCAGTCCATCTCGCTCCGTGCAGCGAACCCGTTCGGGCCGTACCAAAGCCCGTTCCGCCGCCAGGGCGTCGTGGCCGCCCTGATCGAGACGCAACTGGCGGACCGTCCCGTGGAGATCTGGGGCGACGGCCGCGTGGTGCGGGACTTCCTCTATGTCGGCGACCTCGCGGAGGCAATGGTTGCCGCTGCGTCATACGAGGGTCCCCACCAAGTGGTGAATGTCGGGTCCGGCCGCGGCCGCTCCATCATCGAGGTGGCGGGCGACGTCGCCGCAGCCCTCGGCCGGCCGCCGCCCCGCATCGCCTACCGAGCCAGCCGGCGCGGCGACGTGCCCGCGAACGTGCTCGATATCTCACGCGCGAGGGAGGCTCTGGATTGGCAGCCGCGGACCGACTGGATGGACGGACTCCGCCTGACGGCCGCCTGGATCAATAAAGCTTTTCCAGCGCGAAGCTAAGGCAGTCGCGCCATTTGCCAACTTACTGACGCGTGCTAGCCAACAACAAAGCAGCAGATGGACCTCCAGGGTGAACGATCAGATCACGGCGGACGCGCGAAGCTCGTTCCAGGCGAAAGTCAGCGACGTCTGGTCCCGCGACGTGGAGGAGCGAGCGGCCACCGAGGGCTGGTACTGGATGGCCCACCCGATGGTCCTGGCCCGGGTGAATACGCTGATCTCCGGCGACCCGGCGTGCGACGCCTACGGACGGTTGGAGCGCCTGTATCGCGAGCGCGGCTGGGCTTTGCCGATCGCCTACGCCGTCTCGCTCGGCTGCGGCTTCGGCAACCTCGAGCGCGACCTGATGCGGCGCGGCTGGGTCGGCCGCATGGAGGCCTACGACCTCGCCGAGGGCGCCATCGCCGAAGCGCGCCGTCTTGCCGAGCAGGACGGCCTGCACGCGATCGCCTATCACGTCTCCGATCTCGACACGCTGCAGTTGGCTCCCGGTTCGGTCGACGCCGTATTCGCCCACTCCGCGGTGCACCACGTCGAGCGCCTCGAAGCGCTGTATGCCACGGTGCACGCGGCGTTGAAGCCGAACGGCGTGTTCCACCTCCACGAATATGTCGGCCCGACCCGGTTCCAGTGGACGGACGCCCAGATCGCCCTCGTCAACGACTTCATGGACAGCCTGCCGCCACGGCTGCGGGCGCTGCCCTCCGGCCTGCCGAAGGGGCGCATGAGCCGCCCGACCATCGAGCACATGATCGCCACCGACCCCAGCGAGGCCATCCGCTCCGCCGAGCTGGTGGCAGCTTTGGACCCCTGGTTCGAGATCGTCGAGGAACGCCGCACCGGGGGCGCGCTGGCGCACCTGGCCCTTGGCGACATCGCGCAGAATTTCGATCCGGAGTCGGCCAAGGACTGCGCCATCCTGCAAGGGCTGTTCGCCACCGAGGACGCCGGCATGGCGAGCGGCCTGATCGGCAGCGACTTCGCCATCGTCACCGCCGTCCCCCGGCCGAAACTCAGGGCGCCGCGCCCGCCACCGGCCGAGGCGAGCCCCGGCGTGCCGCCGTCCGCCGCGACCCGGATGTCGCTGCGGTTCCCTCCCGCGCGGCGGCTGTTCGACGCGGTGCGCTTCCTGAACGGCGCGACGGAGAAGCTCGCGGCCGAGCAGGAGCAGGGCCGTGCCGCCGACGCGGCGTTGCGCCATGACCAGGCCCGGCTGTTCGGCGCCGTGGCGAAGCTGACCGCCGAGATCGCTGCTCGAGCCACGCCGCCGTCCCCGCCTCCCGCAGCCATCCCGGACGCGTCCGTGGCGGAGGACGAGGCCAATCCCGCCGACCCTTGGGTGGGCCGGATGCTGCAGGGCGCGGCGTTGCGTCACCTGCCGTTTCTTCCCGGCAAGATTGGCGTCTCCGAGACGGGCATCCATCTGGAGGGATACGCTGGCGCGCCGGAGGGCCTGACGGGCAACATGGCGTTCTTCATCAACGGACTCCGCATCGACGGGGTCGAATACCCGGTGTCGGACCCGGAGCTCGCCGCGCGTTTTCCCGACGTGAGCGGCATGGGATTCGTGGTGCGGGCGCTGATGAGCGAGCACCTGGACGAGTTGCGGGCGGCCCGGTTCTGGCGCTTCGACGCCTCGCCGACCGGGCGCTACGTCCCGGCGCACTGGCGGCAGGCGATGCACTTCATGAACCCGGCGATGGAAGCCGCTCCCTTTCCGCCGGTCGCGAACATCAAGCGGGTCATCGGCGACACCAGCGCCACGCGGTTCGCCATGGGTGGGGCGTCCATCTTCAAGAACCTGGAAAGCTACCTGGGCGAGCTCGGCTACACTTGGGCGGACTTCCCGAACATCCTCGACTGGGGCTGCGGCGCCGGGCGCGTCACCCGCTATCTTCTGTCCGAAACCAAAAGCGCAGTCACGGGCGTCGACATCGATGCGGACAACATCGCATGGTGCCGCAGCGCCTATCCCACGGGCCGGTTCGAAGTCGTCCCGCTACGGCCGCCAACCGCCTTCGTGGACGACAGCTTCGACCTGGTGACCGGCCTGTCCGTAATGACCCACCTGCAGGAAGACGACCAGTGGAAATGGCTGGCCGAATTGCGGCGGATCACGAAGTCGGGCGCGTTGGTGTTCCTCTCGGTGCAGGGACCGACCCAGTATGCCTATAACCGCTTCCCCGTGCAGCTGTATCGCCAAGTCGAGGCGCAAGGCTACCTCGACCTCACGCGCGACCCGGCCCTCGACGACGTGATCGCCGACCCTGAATACTATCGGGCCGCCATGCACAGCCGCCGCTACATCACCGCACGCTGGGGCGAGTATTTCGAAGTGCTGGCCATCGTCGATGCGATCGCCGGCCTGCAGGATTTCGTCGTGATGCGCCGCCGGTAAGACCAGCCGCTTCATGGCGCGGCCGCCGGAGGGATGTGGCAGGTTGAGGTAGAGCCTTGGCCTTAGGGACCGCCGCTAAGTCGACCGCTCCCGCGCGCCGGGCGGGCTCCGGTGCAGCACCACATCCTGTTCGGTCAGATCGAAGTTGAAGTTCACGTAGGGGTCGTACAGCGCGAGTTGCCCCCAGTCACGGTGCAGCCGGTTGAGTTCCTCGCGGACCTGCTCGCGACGCGGGCCGAGATGGTCCGGCGGGCGGGATGCGAGTTCCCGGTGTTCCAGCACGGCAGCCGGTGTCCACACGATCCGGTAGCCCTGGGCGGTCAGGCGCAGGCAGAGCTCGACGTCGTTGTAGGCGACCGGCAACCCTTCGTTGAGGCCGCCGACCTCGACGAACAGGTCCCGGCGTATGGCCAGGCACGCCCCGGTGACGCTCCACACGCTGCGGGCCAGCGCCATCAGACCGGACGGCCCCGGATCGTCCGCGGCGGCGAAGCGGAACAGGTGGCGCGGCACCCCGTGCAGGTCGGTCGCGAGCCCGGCATGCTGCACCCGTCCGTCCGGGTACAGCAGCTTCGCCCCGACCGCCCCCACGTCTGGCTGCAGCGCGTGGGTCACCAGGACTGCCAGCCAATCGGGGCGCAGCACCGCGATGTCGTTGTTGAGCAGCAGCAGTACCTCGCCAGTCGCCTCCGCCGCGGCATGGTTGTTGAGGGCCGACCAATTGAATGGGCCGGGCTGCCGTAGGACGCGCACCCGGGAGTCATCGGAGAGCGCGTCCAGCAGCGCCAGCGCCTCGGCGTCCTTGGTGCCGTTATCCACGATCAGCAGCTCGATCCGGCGGTACTCCGTTCGGTTCAGCACCCCATCCGTGCAGGTCCTCAGCAGATCGGGCCGGTCGCGCGTGGGAACGATGATCGACACGAGCGGCTCGGGCTGTGGCAACGCGTAGACGGGACGCTGCCACTCCTCGTGTCCGGGGACCGGGTGGACCTGAACCACGATGCCGCGCTCACGCATGCGGTCCGCCGCATGGCCGCGCATCGAAGCGGCGTGGCCGACGGGGGACGGCGCGGCCCGATGGCATAGCACGGCGGGAACGTGCCGGATGCGCTCGGGGATCGACACGGCGGCGATACGGCTCGCCAGGTCGTAGCGCCAGGCCGGGCTGGGTTGGATCGACCCGGCGAATTCCCGGACGAGGTCGGTGCGGTAGAAGCCGAAGGGCCCGACCAGGTCCAGCCCGCGTTGCAGTTCGGGATCCCAGTCCGGCTTGAAGAACGGCTGGCTGCGTTGCCCCGCCGGGTCGATCCAGTCCTCGTCGGCGAACAGCAGGTTCGTTTGCGGCTGTTCCGCCAGGACAGCGCCCACCATCGCGAGGGCCTGGGGGGCGATCTGGTCGCGAAGATCGTGGAAGCAAAGGTAGTCCACCTCCAAGCGGTCGAGCGCCATGGCGACGACGCCCGAACATCCCTGGTGGGCCTCGACGATGATGTCCGGGCGGCTGGCGGCGGCCGTGGCTCCTTCGGCCACCGCCACGACCGCCGCCGGGCAGAGCGCCAGCACCCAGCACGAAGCTGGAACATGCGCGAGCGTCGCCGCCAGCATGCCGGCGATTGCGGTCCCGTCGGCCTGGCCCGTCCACAGCACCAACCCGAGCCGGGGCTCGACCACGGGCGCACGCCCGTCGCTGGGACGGAGCAGCACGTCGCACGCGCGGCGCTCCTCGTTGTCGATCCAATCCTGGTAGCTGATGATCGGGTCATCGGCCGCGGCGGGCATTACCGGCGGTTCAATTTGATCCTGAATGCCGTTTTTGGGCCAGAGCGATTGAAACGACTTGATCAGGCCGCGAAGCGGACTGGTGAGACGCCAGCTCGTACTCGTCTCAAAGGCAAAAACCACGTTCCTGAGCTGGCGTAACTCGGTCTGCGCCCGTGCCAATGCCGCTTCCAGCTCCCGCAATTGCCGTTCGGTGCGGCCCAGCGACGGCCGCAGCGAATCGTAGCTTGCCCGGTTGGCCTCGATGGCTCGCCACGTCGCCTCGTTCCCTCGGCCTGGAGGCCCACCTACCACTGTTTGAACCACCTGAGTACCGAGTCGTATGCCGGTAAAACGCTATGATAGCGATATGAGATGGTTTCCCAAAGGCGCGCCTTCACGCACCCTGAACGGTACAAATCCGGATCGGCCCGGCGTTCAGCCGAGCCAGTGCGGGTTCCGCACCGTGCCGTCGAACTGGTCCGACACCTTGTAGCGCTCCGTGCTGCCGTCCGCCGCGATCTTGCCGGTTTTGGCCAAAATGGCCGCGCGCTGCTCCGGCGTCATCGGCGCGTAGGTCCGCACCGCGTCCAACGCCTGCTGCAGGATCGGCGCGTGGTCAATCCCGCACACCTGCAGCGCCGTCGGCAGGCCCATGGAATAATGGAGCATCTCGATCGGCGAGGCGGCGCGCGACTTCAGGATGAAATCGTCGCCGAAGGTCTTCATACCCAGCACCGCGGTTTTGTGAGCGAGGGCGACCGGCAGCACGTGCTGCTCGAAGCTGTCGTAGTGCGCGTCCATGACGTTCAGCGGCATCTGTACGGTGTCGAAGTGGAATCCGTGCTGGTCCGCCACCTCGAACATGTGCGCGTGGATCGCCGGACTCTTGTGCCCCGTGAAGCCGATGTAGCGCAGCTTGCCCTGTTCGCGCGCCCGCAGCACCGCCTCCATCGCGCCCCCGGTGAACACGCGCTCCGGGTCGCTCATGCGGATGATCTCGTGGAACTGCAGGAGATCGAGGTGGTCGGTCTTGAGCCGGAGCAGCGACTCGTCGATCTGGTCGGTCGCGGCCTTGGCAGTGCGCCCGTCGATCTTGGTCATCAGGAACACGCGGTCGCGGTAGCCGCCCTGCAGCGCGAGGCCCAGCCGCTTCTCGCTCTCGCCGCCATTGTAGTCCCAGCAATTGTCGAAGAAGGTGATGCCCGCGTCGATGGCGGCGTGCACCAGGTTGACCGCCTCGTCCGCGGTTGCGCCGCCGGGCTTGGCGAGGTGGAAGCCCCCCATGCCGATCATCGACACGCGCTCGCCCGTGTTCCCTAGCGGACGATATTTCATGTCCGGGTTCTGCGCGATGCGGGACGTGACTGGCCCGGTCGGCAGGACCACGCCACCCTGCGTGGTGTTCTCCGGCCCGGTGCCGACCAACGTCAGCGGGTGCGGGGTTGCCTGCGCCTGCGCCGCCGTAGCGGTCGCGAACGCGGCGACGCCGGCTGCGGTGGTCTTCACGAAATCACGCCGGTCCATTGGACTCTCCCTACACATGCCGGGTACGCAGGATGCGCATTGCCGCGCACGCCGCGCCATAGCCGTTGTCGATGTTCACCACCAGCACGCCGGGCGCGCAACTCGCCAGCATCGCGTCGAGCGCCACACGGCCGCCCGCCGCTACGCCGTACCCCACCGAGGTCGGGACGGCGATGATGCAGCCTGGCAGCAATCCGCCGATCACGCTCGGCAGCGCCGCGTCCATCCCGGCGACGACGATGACGACCGGGAACGCGCGCAACTCCTCGACCCGGCGCAGCAGCCGCCACAGCCCGGCCACGCCGACATCGGCGATTTCCGTCGCGCCGAAGCCGTGGAATTGCAGCGTTCGAGCCGCCTCCCGCGCGACCGGGAGGTCGGACGTGCCGGCGGTCACGATGGCGACCTGCGACGGCCCGGCGTCCGGCGGGGTCGTGGAGAACGCCGTGCAGGACACCGGGTCGTAGTCGAGCCCATGGCCAAGCGGCAGGGCGGCGAGGCGGTCGGGATCGAGCCTCGTGAGCAGCAATGGCAGCGCGCTTGCGGCGGCGGCGTGCAGGATGGCGTGGATTTGGGCGGGCGACTTCCCCGCGCTGAACACGGCCTCGCCGAAGCCGATCCGTTCGGTGCGCTCGACGTCCAACGTGAAGTCGCTCATGAAGCTGGCTGCACGAAGGCGCTGCCGTTGCGGTAGGCTGCGAACGAAACCGGCCGTGCCACGCCGAGGCCGGCGATCCCGGCCCGCAAGGCCGTCTCCTGGTCCGGCTCCATACGGGCAAGCGCGCCGGGGTCGAGCTCGATCACCACGCCCGTGGCGCGCACCCGGCACCGTACCGTCCGCGGGTGCAGCGCTGCGGCGACCAGCAGTTCCGCCCGGTGCACCATTGCCAGGTCCGGCGCCTCGATGCGGATGCCGGTCTCGATCCGGCTGGACAGGCAGGGCGCCGACGGCAGGTCGGAAAGCGCGCCGAGTCCGAGCGCGCGGGCCAAACGGCGGATCGCGGCCTTGTCGAGTCCGGCCTCCACGAAGGGGTGCCGCACGCCATGGTCGCGCGCGGCGTTCAGGCCGGGGCGATACTCGCCCAAATCGTCGGTGTTGGTACCGGAGACGATCTGGCGCGTCGTCCGTGCCGCAACCGCGCCGTACAGACTGGTCTTGCAGAAAAAGCACCGGTTCACCGGGTTGGCGCGGTAGCCAGGATCGGCGAACTCGCCCGCGTCGAACACCTCCAGTGTCCATCCCTCCCGTGCCGCCAGCGCTTGCGTCCGCTCCGTGGCCTCGGCCGGTACGGCGGGCGACGTCGCATGGTGCATCGTGACCCGATCAGACGCCGTCCGGTGCGCGACGGTGGCCAAGGTCAGGCTGTCGATCCCGCCGCTGACGGCGACGGCTACCGGACCCATGCCGCGCAAGATCGTCTCGAGTTCGGTCATCCCGCCGCGTCCTCCGCCCGGCGGCGCAGGCGTGCACGGCCCGCATGGGTCGCGGTGGCTGCAAGATCGTCGAGTTCCGCCTTGCCGGTCGCGCCGCCGGGCCGGTCCACCAGCTTCACCCGGACCGTCGCGCCATCGACCGGCACCTCCGCAATGCGCCGGGACAAGGTGCGGGCCGCGACGATGTGCGTGCGCAGCCCGATCGTCGTGGTTTCCTGAAAGCATGCCTCGACCACGTCCTCGATCGCCTCCGGTTGCGCCAGCATTTGGATATGGGTCGTGAGCCGGCCCTTCTTGCCGATCGCCGGCATCTGCAGCACGTCGTGGACCGCCGGATGGCTCCGCAGGCGGTCGATCCCGGTCGCCAAATCCTCGCCCGATTGGTCGTCCACTTCGAACATGACCACCAGAAGATCGCGGTGGCTGTTGGTAGAGGCAATCGATTCGAATACCAGCGCCCGCAAGCAGTTGCTGCGGCCCGGCAAGGTGCGCGTGCCGAAGCCGATTCCTGACCGCTGTAGGCGCAGGCCTGCCGGACGCCTCCCGAAGTCGAGGTAGCGCAGGATGGCCGCTCCCGTGGGCGTCACGCGCTCGCCCGGCACGCCGTCGTCGGACACCTCGAACCCTTCCAGCAGCAGCGCGGTCGCCGGCGCCGGCACGGGCAGCATCCCATGCGCGGTCTTCACCTGCCCGGACCCGAGCGGCAGCGGCGACACGCTCCAGGTGGCCGCGCCGATTGCGTCGATCAGCCAAGCGGCGGCCACGATGTCGGCGATGGAGTCGGCCGCACCTACCTCGTGAAAGCTGACGTCCTCGGGATCGATGCCGTGCACCCGGCCCTCCGCGTCCGCCAGCGCCGCGAAGATGCCGGTCGCGTGCCGGCGCACGGCGGGGGCCAGCGCGGAGCCGGCGATGCGGGCGCGGATGTCCGACCAGCGGGTGTGATGGTGATGGCGATGCCCCTCGACGACCTCGAACCGGGCGCCCGACAGCACGTCGTCGCGATGACGGACCAGGCGGCACTGCACGGGCGCGACCGCCTGCGCCGCCGCGACAGCGCCCTCGCTCAGGTCGGGAAAGGCGTCCAGCAGCGCGGCGATGAACATATCGCCGGCGACGCCACCAACAGGATCGAGATGCAGATGCAGCAAGGTGGTGTCCTAGGTCCGAAATGCGCGACTATGCAACGCAGCCCTACACTCTTCGTTCGGTCAAGGGATGCGCCGGCACATCATCGGATGCACAGGGGAGATGGTATCCGCGATCGGCTTCGGCGGCTTCCGTTTCACCAAACCCGCTATGTCGGAGCCGGAGTCATTGCGGCTGTGCCACGCGGCGCCCGATCGCGTCATGACATTCATGAATAACTCGTGGGACTACAACAAGGGCGAGAGCGAACTCCGGACGGGCCGCGCGCTGGCGGCGGCGATGGACGCCAAAAACGCGGGTTAGCCGTCGCCCAAATCCCACCACAGCCCGGCGAACGCAGCGATCCCTTCCCGTGCCGGCGCGATCAGCAGATGCTCGTCCGGGCCGTGCTGCTTGCAACCGTTGTAGCTGTGCGGAATCCAGACCAGCGGGACGCCGAGGTGGTCGATGAACACGTCGCCGGGCAGGCCGCCGCCGCTGTTCGGGATGATTTGCGGGGGTCGCCCCAAGGTACGCGTCAAGCTGTCGGCGACCCGTCGCACCCACGGATCGGCCGGGTCGGTCCGGCTGGCCGCCATGCGAACGCCGGCATTCTCGATCGCGACCTCCGGGAACCCGGCGGCGTCGAGATGGCTGCGCAGGGCGGGCGCGAAATCCGCCGGGTCGCAATCGACGGTGTAGCGCAGTTGACAATGGGCGCGGGCGTTCGGCGCCACCGCGTTGACCGGGTTCTCCGGTCGGCCCGACGACATCGCCAGGACGATGAAGCTGGTCCAGCCATACACCTTCTCGGCCGCCGTCAGCCCCGGCTCGCCCCATCCGGCATCAATCGTCGCGGCTTCGCCCTCCGCCCGAAGCGCCAGCCCGGCGAGCGCGTCGCGCACCGATGCGGGCATTCCGCCGCGGGGCAGCCAGCCCGGCACCAGGATGCGCCCGTGGCGATCGGCGATAGCAGCCAGCGCGTGGGCGAGCACGACCGCCGGGTCGGTGGTCATGCCGCCCCAGTTGCCGGAGTGCACGCCGCCGGGCCTGATATCGACGACCAGGTCGAAGTGGAACGTGCCGCGCGTGCCGGTGGCGATGGTCGGCGTGTCGGACGCCACGCGCGGCCCGTCGCTGGCGATCAGCACGTCCGCGCGCAGGGCCTCGGCGTGGGCGGCGATGAACCCGCGCAGGCCCTGAGACCCGCGTTCCTCCGCAGTCTCGATCACCAATTTCAGGTTGAAGCCGAGCCGGCCGCGTTCGGCCAGCACCGCCTCTAGCGCGCACAGGTTCAGCGCGTGCTGTCCCTTGTTGTCGGCGGCGCCGCGGCCGTACCACCGACCTCCCTCCTCGGTCAGCGTCCAGGGGTCGAGCCCGGCGCGCCACTGCTCGGCCAGGCCGCGCACGGTGTCGCCGTGGCCGTAGCTCAGCACGGTTGGGCCGGCGCCCTCGATGCGCTCGGCCGTCAGGATCGGACCGAAGCCCGCGCTGGGGTTGGGGTGGACGGCGACGGTGAAGCCCATCCGCTCCAGCCAGGGCCGGATCGCGTCGGCGAGGTAGCGGTGCAGGTCCGCCTCGTGCCCGGCCTCCTGGGACGTGCTCGGGATCGACACCAACTCGGCCAGGCGCGCCCGCAAACCGCCCTCGTCGAAGAACGCAAGCGCACGGGCGACCGCTGCCTCGCGACCGCTCACCGCGCCATCGTGTGGTACTCGGGGTTGGGCATCATATCGATCCCGTGCGCCACCCGGTTGGTGTAGTTGAAAAACGCGGCGACCTCGGTGATGTCGAAGATGTCCTCGTCGGTGAAGCCGAGGTCCCGCAGCGATTGTCGGTCGTCAGAAGTCACCTCGTGCGGCGCCTCCGTCAGCAGCACGGCGTAGTCCAGCATCGCGCGCTGCCGGTCGTCCAGCGGGGCGACCTTGTAGTTGAACGCCACCATCTCGCCCAGCTGCGGATCGCCGGACAGGGTGCGGACCGCCGCCCCGTGCGCGACCAGACAGTAGTAGCACCGGTTGGCCGACGACACGGCGACGGCGATCATCTCCCGCTCCAGCTTGGACAGACCGGAGGGCGCGAGCATGAGTTGGTCGTACATCTGGATGAAGGCGCGGAGTTTCTCCGGCCGGAGCAGCCACGCGCGCAACACGTTGGGCACGAAGCCCAGCTTGTCGCGGCATTTCTGGAAATATGGCTGGAGCTCGTCCGGCAAGGTCTCCTCGCCGGGCGTGCGTAGATCCATCACATGGGCAGGCTGGGGCATGATCCCTCCTGGAATGACGCCCCGACTGTAGCGGGCGTCGCCCCAGGAGGCGAACGTCGCGCTCAGCCCCGGATTTTACCGACCAGCTTGGCCCCGGTCCGGCTGGCGATGCGGATGCCGTCCACCAGCATCGGCGACACGTAGTTGGCCGTGACGACCAGTTTGCCCCAGCGCCCGAACTGCGGGGAGCTGAGGAACTGCGTGGTGCGGGCCGCACCCTCCTCGACCCTGCCATTGGTGTAGTAGTAGGCCGCGACCGAACGGCGCTTCCGCCCATCCGGGGTCGCGACCGGGTTTGGGTGGCCGTGCAGGCTGGTCTCGGAATGGGCGAACAGGATCGAGCGCCCGAACACGGGGACGACCTCATCCATGCACTGCTTGGACACCGAATCCCACAGTTCGAGCGCGCCGCCCCACGAGGCCTGCCAGCCCTTGTTGAGGTAGGTGATGAACACCAGGCGGTTATCGAGCGCCGTGACCGGATGCTTGTTGAAATCGGTGTGGACGCTGAAGCGGCCACCGGGCGCGATTTCGTGCAGCCCGCCGCCGAACAGGGTCGGGTCGGGCAACAATCCCTCGATGCCGGTCACGGCGCTGAGGAACTGGGTGAATTGGCCGCGCTGGATCACGTCGAAATACGCCCGGCTGTCAGAGCCGAGCTTCGCGTTCGGCCGCGTCCCGGTCTTGACCTCGTCACGCGTGTTGTAGCGGACCCAGTCGCCGAAGCCGGCGCCGTAGTCGCTCAACACCCGGTCGAGAAAGCCAGGCTGGAACAGGTTGTCGATCACGACATAGGGAAACGGCCGGGCCGTCTCGAACCGCTTCCGCAGATCGGACGCGTGCGCACGCGATAGCGCGCCCTTGGTGAAGACGTCATCAGCGGCAGAGTCCTCGGCAGGTGCAGTGTTGCCATTGACTGCCAACGACGCTGCATCACTCACGGCGGCATCCTCAAGATTAACCACGGCGTCGATGCCCATGGATTCCCCATCTCGTACGTTAAACATTCGTTACTACCCGGCGAATATCTACGGTCGTGACTAGTCGTGAAACAATGTCATTTTACATTTCTCATCATATTATTTTCCCAATTCCAAACTGAATGCGCCTGTATGTGCTGGCCAACCAATAACGCTCTATTGATCGCCGAATATCGGCTGGGCCGACTACCGAAGTAGCGATCGAGCGGTATCACGCAAGACAAATTTCTGCATCTTGCCAGTACTCGTCTTCGGAAGTGGCCCAAACACAACAGTCCGCGGCACCTTGAAACGCGCCATGTGGCTACGACAGAACGCAATGATCTCCGCCTCGTCCGCCGCCGCGCCGGGCTTGAGGGTCACGAACGCGCACGGCGTCTCACCCCAGGTGGCGTCGGGCCGCGCCACCACCGCTGCCTCCAATACCGCCGGATGCCGATACAGCACGCTCTCGACCTCGATCGTGCTGATGTTCTCGCCGCCGCTGATGATGATGTCCTTCGAACGGTCCCGGATCTCGGCGTAACCGTCCGGGTGCCACACGCCCAGATCGCCGGTGTGGAACCAGCCCCCGGCGAACGCCTCCGCCGTGGCGGCCTCGTTCTTCAGGTAGCCCTTCATCAGGATGTTGCCGCGCATGAACAGCTCGCCCATCGTCGCGCCGTCCTGCGGCACCGGCGTCAGTGTGACCGGGTCGGCGACCATCAACGCTTCCTGCACGACGTAGGGCACGCCTTGCCGCGCCTTCATCGCCCCGCGCTGCTGGACGTCCAGCGCGTTCCACTCGTCGTGCCACTCGCAGACGGTGACCGGGCCGTAGCTCTCGGTCAGCCCGTAGACATGGGTGATGTCGAAGCCGAGCGCCTCCATCCCCTCGATCACGGCGGCGGGCGGGGCGGCGCCGGCGGTCATCATCGCCACGCGGGAGGTCCGCGGTTGCACGCCGGCCGAGTTCAGGATCAGGCCCATCACGATCGGCGCGCCGCACAAATGGGTCACGCCCTCACGGTCCAGCAGCTCCAGGATCGCGTGCGCCTCGACCCGGCGCAGGCACACATGCGTGCCGGCCAGCGCGGTGATCGTCCACGGGAAGCACCAGCCGTTGCAGTGGAACATCGGCAAAGTCCACAGGTACACCGCGCCGTGCGGCATCTCCCACGTGACGGCGTTGCCGAGCGCGTTCAGGTACGCGCCGCGGTGGTGGTAGACGACGCCCTTCGGCCGCCCGGTGGTGCCGGAGGTGTAGTTGAGCGCAATGGCGTCCCATTCGTCGGGGGGCAGCGCACCGGTGAACGCCGGGTCGCCGGAGCGCAGGAACGCCTCGTACTCGATGTCGCCCAGCAGCTTGCCGGGGGGCGCCAGCGGATCGTCGACGTCAACCACGAACGGACGCTCGGCGGCGGGCAGCAGCGCGAGCGCCGCCTCGACGGTGGCCGAGAACTCCCGGTCCGTCACCAGCACCTTCGCCTCGCCGTGCGCGAGGATGTAGGCGATCGTCTCCGCGTCCAGCCGCACGTTCAGCGCGCTCAGCACCGCGCCCAGCATCGGCACGGCGAAGTGCGCCTCGAAGGTGGGCGGGGTGTTCGGCGCCATGACGGCTACGACATCGCCCCGGCCGACGCCGCGCCCCGCGAGCGCCGAGGCGAACCGCCGGCAACGCTCCGCCGTCTCGCGCCAGGTGGCCCGGTGTGCGCCGTGTACGACCGCCAGCCGGTCGGGATGCACGGCGGCGGCCCGGCCCAGGAACGTGATCGGCGAGAGCGGGACGAAGTTGGCTGCGTTCTTGGGCAGGTCGAAATGGGTCATGGACGCCCCCGGTTTTTGAACCGGGAACGGTATCAGAACCCGAACATATGATCGAGGGAGAAGCCGCCGCGCCCGTCCATCAGACCGTGATAGCCGAACAGCCGGCAGGTGGCGTCGCGGACGAGCACGTAGCCGAGCGGTCCCGCCTGGGCCAGCAGCCCATCGCCGAACACCTCGTGCGGCCACACCATCGCCGAGCCGGAGCACGCGATCCGGAGCGGCCGCTCGGCAATGGTTACGCCGGTGCCGTCGAGCAGTTGCAGCGTCGTCGTCGAGTACGGATGCCAGGCGGCGGAGGCGGCGTAGATCAGGCAGGTGAAGCTGCACCGCTCGGCGTCGCCCAGCCGCAGGAACAGGCGAGTCGTCAGGCCCGGCGGCGGACCGTTGTAGGATTGCGGCTCGTCCTTGTAGGTCATCAGCGTGTTGAAGACGTGGGCGCCGAAGCTGGTTTCGGCCGCGTGGCCGCTGCTGCGGTCCTGGTAGCGGACCAGCGTGTGCATCCAGCCATCCGCGCCGCCGCCGTCACGGAAGTCGTACACGAGCTCGGCGTGACCGCCCGCTGCCTCCAATTCGTCGAGGTCGAGGGCCAGATCGTGGTTGCGCGGCAGCCGGCCCAGGAAGCGCTCGGCGACGAGGCGGCCCGCCGGGTCGAACACGTCGATGCGGAGCGGCAGGTCGGCCTGGCTCTCGGCCATGGGGGTCGGCTGCACGACGGTGCTGAAGCGCGCGCGGGGCAGCACCGGGAACGGCAGCAGGAAGCCGCGCCCGAGCAGGTTGCCAAGTGCGGGGATGCCACGGTCGGGCTGCAAATCGGCGCGCTCGACGTTGACGTGGGCGATGCGGGTGCGGCCGTTCTGCACCACCTCGTAGCGCGGCCGGACGAAGTGGCGGCCGGCGCGCAACTCGATCTGCGCAGGCCAATGCAGGCCGGGCAGCAGGTCCGCCACGTCGAGTGCCACGCTGGCGTAAGGCGGGATGTCGCGATCCAGCGTCGCCGGAGTCTCGGCGCCCATCCGGTCCAATGCGATGGTGCCAGCCGGGATCGGCGCGGCGTGGCTGTTCTGCACCCAGAGCCGCACCGTCTCATCCGGCCGTGGTGCCGGCAGGCCGGCGTAGCGGTCGCTGGGCCAGGCGTTGGCGTCGTGGGTGCATGACAGGCTGGGCTCGCCCTCGGCGCCGTAGGTGTCCAGAGCGTATTTCACCACGTCGTGCCCGGCAACGCCGATCGCGTGCAGGAACAGCTGGCCGCTGAAGGCAGGGAGGCCGAAACGGGCGCGCACCTCGGCGCTGTCGATCGCGACGCCGCCGGCGCCCTCGGATAGCGGCTGCTCCCACTCGGCGATGGCGTGGCCGTCGGCGTCGAACAGGCGCAGCCACAGCCGCACCGCCCCGGCGCCGTAGCCCGCCCAGTAATTCGCGGTCACCAGCCGGGTGGACAGGCCGGCTTCGTCGCGGAAGAAGGCGTAGTTGGTGGCGAAGTTCAGCCGGTCGAGGTAGCGGCGCGGGTTGGTCAGCAGCGCGTCCGGCAGCCGCGCCTCGTCCAGCGTGCGCAGCGCCATCCCGGGGGGGAGCAGCGGCGCGATCCGGGCCTGCGCGCGGGCGGTGTCGAAGGCAGCGATCAGCAGGGTTGCGCAACGAGAGTTTCCGATGTCGGTCAGCGCCAGGGCTGGCTGGCCGGCATGCGGCTGGCCGATGTGGCGCACGTCGTGGACGTAGCTTTCCACAGGACGCGGCATTTCGGGGTGCAGGGCGAACAGCGCGCTGGCGATCCCGTCCGGATCGTAGACGGCGACCGGCCCCGCCATGCTGGCGGCCATGGCGGCGATGGCTTCAGCGGCGAGGGGGTGGGCAAACGCCTTGTAGAGCACGTTGCCGCCCTGCCTGGCGTCGAAAGTCGTGATGTCCAGCATCGTCGCGTCCTTAAAAACCTAACCGCCGCCGCATCTCGTCCGCCGCCGCCTGCGTGTCGTTCACCGGCGCGCAGTCCCACGTCTCCAGCCGGCCGGTAAAAATGCGGACCCGACCATCGGCGCGCAAGCCCTCGGTGAAGCGCCCGATCCGGCGGGACCGGCCCGGCAACGGCGCCAGCAGGACGGGAGCGGCCGTCGCCACCGCCTCCGACACCATCGAGACGCTGTCGGTCGTGACCACGATGGCGTCGGCGAGGGCGAGCAGGCCGAAATAAGGGTTGTCGCCGGTCATGTCCCACACCCAGCCGCCGAGCGGCACGAGCGCATCGGCCAGGATGCGGCGCACCGCCGGGTCGGTCCGCCGCGAGGGCGTGAGCGCGATGCCGACCCGGTCGCGCCGCATCATCTCGGCCAGCTGCGCCGCCAACGCCGCGCCGACCGACGCGTCGAGCCGAAACCGGCCATTGGTCCCGCCGACCAGCACGGCCACCAGCGGCCGCGGCAGATGCGCGAGCCGGTCCGCCCACTCCCGGCCGGCGGCCGCCAGCCGTGCCGGCGTCACCCGATGCAGCGCCGTGCGCGTGACCAGCACGTTCGGCCCGGTGAGCTGGTCGTGGCGATTGACCACCACGAAGTCGAACCGCGCCGGGTCCATGCGCGGGTGCTGCACCTGGATGACCCGATGCCCCGGTCGCCGAAGTGCCGCGAGCACGGCGGCCGCCACGCCGCCGCAGCCGAATGCGAGTGCTTCCGATGGGGGCGCCAGTCCGGTCGCGAGCAACGGCGCCGGCCATAGGCGGGCCGGGAGCCAGCGCCACGGCGCGCGCGGGGCCAGCGCCTGCACGCGGGCGGCCAACCCCGCCGCTTCGGTCAAGCCAAGCGCCTGCGCCTGCAACCCGGCGTAGCGTTCACTCAGGACGACGCTGGTCGGAGGCATCCACGCTGTCTCCGCAGCGACGGGCCCGGGGTCAAGGGCGGAGTGGCTAAAATGTGACACTTCGACCCCAACCGCCGGATTTTCTTGACTTCGCTGCACTGCAGCAGTATGTAGCCTCCGCGCACCTCGATGAATTTGTGCTTTGACGTTCTGAACGCAGCCCTTCTCCACATCCAGTGTCTCGCGCCGGTTAATGATCCTGTAGATCGTGAATGACGCTCCCGGACCATATGCGACTCGGGCGCGTCCGAACGAAAGACCAGCCTTATATGACGACTTTCCAAGACCTCGGCCTCGCAGCGCCGTTGCTGACCGCGCTCGCGACCGAAGGCTACACCGAGCCGACGCCGATCCAGGCGCAGGCCATCCCCCACGTGATGAACGGACACGACGTCCAGGGCATCGCCCAGACCGGCACCGGCAAGACCGCCGCGTTCGCGCTGCCGATCCTGCACCGCCTGCTCGCCAACCGGAAGCATCCGGGCAAGAAGGGCGCCCGCGTCCTGGTGCTCGCGCCGACCCGCGAACTCGCCGGCCAAATCGCCGAGAGCTTCCGCGCCTACGGCCGCAACACCGGGCTGAAGGTCGCCCTGATGTTCGGCGGCGTGCCGAAGCCGCGCCAGGCCCGCGCCATGGACAACGGCGTCGACGTGCTGGTGGCGACCCCGGGCCGGCTGCTCGACCATCTCAACGACCGCGCCGTGAACCTCAGCAACGTCGAGATTCTAGTGCTGGACGAGGCCGACCACATGCTCGACCTCGGCTTCATCGTGCCGATCCGGAAGATCGCCGCCATGATCCCGCGCGACCGCCAGACGCTGTTCTTCTCGGCCACCATGCCGAAGGAGATCGCCTCGCTTGCCGCCGCCCTGCTGCGCGATCCCGTGCACGTCGCGGTCGCGCCGATGGCGGCCACCGCCGACCGGGTCGAGCAGACGGTCGTATTCGTGGAGGCGGCTCGCAAGCGCTCGCTGCTGGCCAACATCCTCAAGCGGCAGGATATGGGCCGCACCCTGGTGTTCACCCGCACCAAGCACGGTGCCGACCGGGTGGTGCAGCATCTCGAAGCCGGCGGACAGGCCGCGGCCGCCATCCACGGCAACAAAAGCCAGGGGCAGCGTGAGCGTGCCTTGGCCGCGTTCAAGGATGGCAGCGTGCGCGTGCTGATCGCCACCGACATCGCCGCCCGCGGCATCGACGTCGACGGCGTGACCCACGTCATCAACTTCGACCTGCCGAACGTGCCCGAGAGCTACGTGCACCGCATCGGACGGACGGCTCGCGCGGGTCACGCCGGGGTCGCTATCAGCTTCTGCGACTCCACCGAGCGGTCACACCTGCGCGGCATCGAGAAGCTGATCCGGAGCCGCCTGCCCGTCGCCGAGCCGGACGCTTTGGCCGCCTGAGGGCACACTGGGGCGGGTAGGGGCGACCCTTCCCGCTCCGCACCTCTCGCGCTGGTTGGGGCGGGAGGGATCGAACCTCCGAATGGCGGAATCAAAATCCGCTGCCTTACCGCTTGGCGACGCCCCATCGCGCACGCTGAATAGGGCGTTCAGGCGTGCCCCGTAAAGGGGGACGATTCCAGCCCACCGCCGCAGCGCCACCAGGGCTCCGGCACCCGCGAGGCCGCTGACCTCGCGGCGTCAGGGGTGTCGAACAGGGCGAAGCAGGTGCCGCCGGAGCCGCTCATGCGGGCGAGGCGGCAGCCGGACAGCGCGCGCAGGGCGTGCAGCACGTCGGCGATGACGGGGCAGAGCGACACCGCCGGCGCTTCCAGGTCGTTGCGGGTGGCATGAAGGGTTTCCACCAACGCGTCGACGGTCGAAAACGCATCCGGCAGGCGGGCCGGCGTCGAGAACGGCCCGGCGAACTGCCGGAACACATCGGCAGTCGCAACCGGCACGCCGGCGTTGACCAGCAGCAGGCCGATCGGCGGAAAAGCCGGCGCAGGCGTCAGGACCTCTCCAAATCCTCCCATCCGGGACGGCTGCCGCCCGACGCATACCGGAACGTCGGCGCCCAGGCTGGCCGCAATGTCCATCAGGTTGACCGAATTCATCGCCCAGAACCGGGACAGCAGCCGCAATGCCGCCGC
>JAABUX010002306.1_pt1 | contig 27270 bp, 26 predicted proteins | sample 5561851 | NCBI WGS metagenome assembly JAABUX01 (sample SAMN10711883, study PRJNA513361) | rock metagenome | isolation source: Antarctica rocks | place: Antarctica: Victoria Land, Richard Nunatak red sandstone | collected 2016-01-03 | reverse complement strand
AGACTCCAGCACGGCCGCAAGCGGACTGGCTGCCTCCCACCAACCACGGTCATTGGTAGGACGCGGCTTGCCTTTAGGAGGTTTACGTTCGTGCCAGGTTTGCGATCAATGCCAGCGCGTGCAGCACCGTGGTGCGACGCACCGCCGTACGGTCGCCTGCGAACATCCGATGCTCGCTGATGACGCCGGTCGGGGTCGCCAGCCCGAACCACACCAACCCGACCGGCTTCTCCGCAGACCCGCCGCCCGGCCCGGCTACCCCGGTCACCGCCACCGCGACGTCGGCCCTGAGCGCTCGGCGGGCGCCGTCGGCCATCGCGGCGGCGACCTCCGCACTCACCGCGCCGCGCGCCTCGATCACCGCCGCGTTTACGCCCAGCAGCGCCGTCTTGATCGCGTTGGCGTAGGCGACGATGCCGCCTAGCACGACGTCGCTGCTGCCGTGCAGGGCGGTGAGCGCGCCGGCGATCAGGCCGCCGGTACAGCTTTCGGCGGTCGCCACTCGCCAGCGCCGGGCGCGGCAGGCGGCCAACGCGGCCTCGGCGGCGGCCAGGATTTCGTCGTCGAGAGTCATCGCGGCCGGTCCGATCGGGGTAGCTCGCCGCGATCGATCGCGGCCGAGAACAAGGCGAAGTCGTCGCGGATTTGTGCCGCGTACGCCATCGCGAACGCCGCCACCGCGTTCTCGAACGCTTCGCCGCCGCCCATATAGCCGGCCAACGTCGCCGCTTCGCCGCCGCGCGCATGGGCGTGCGCCAGCGTTCGCGCGCACAGCCCGGCGTAGGCTTTCAGCGCCTCGGCGGCGATCCGGTCGCCGACCGAGGCGAGCCGGGCATCCTTCATCTGGCGCACGTAGTAACAGCGACCATCCGCGTCGGCGCCCGACCAGCCGAGCAACGGGTCGGGGCTCGCCTGCACGATACGCTGCCCGACCACCACGCGCTGGCCGTGGTTGGCGAACGGGCTCGCGCCGGCGACCCCCTCCAGCACCGATTCCTGCGCCTGTTTAAGCTGCAGGATCAAGGCGCCGCCATCCGCGTCGGCGAACAGGCCGAGCGCGCAGAACGTGCCGACACTGCCGATGCCGACCGCCTTGAACGCCACGTCGCGTAACTCGAAACGGTCCATCAACGCCCGGATCTCCGGGGCGAGCCCCGCCCGCCACATGGCGAACGCGGTGTGCGCCACCGCCTCCTGCGGTCCCAGCCGAAACACGCCGGGCGGCCGTTCGGGCAGCTGAAGCGTGCCGTTGGCCGCGATCAGGTGTTTGGCGAGGTCACCCGACGCGGCAAGGCGGACGGCGAGCGACTTGCGCTCCGTGTGGCGCGCGTCGCGGGCGGATATCGCCTCGATCGCCGCCGCGAGGTCGATCTGCGCCCGCCACATCTTGAGCGGCGGCACCGCGGCGAACGCGTTCATCTGCATGCGGTAGAGCCGCGCGCCCCGCCGCGCCAACGCCCGCGCCTCGCGGCTTGACGCACCCTGCTCGGCGGCGGCCATCGCCAGCGACGTCGCGAGCCGCTTCACGTCCCATTCGAACGGTGCCGCCAGCGTCTCGTCGAAGTCGTTCAGGTCGAACACCGGCCGGCCCTCCGGCGAGGCGTAGCTGCCGAAGTTCATCAGGTGCGCGTCACCGCTGGACTGCGCGTGCAACCCGCTCGACGGCTGCAAGCCGAGATCGGCCGCCATGACCGCCGCCGTGCCGCGCATGTAGGCGAAGGCGCTCTCCCGCATGCGGCCATAGCGCAGTGGCAGCAGCGTCGGGATGCGCGCCGCGTCGACCGCGCGGAGGGCGGCGATCGGGTCGCCCCGGCGCGGGCCGGCCCGCCATTCCCCTTGCGCCGCGCGAGACTGGTTGCTCCGCGCCTCCCGCCCCAGCGCGCGCCGTTGTTCGGCGGTCGGCAACGTCGTGCTCACGAAAGCCTCCACAGTGCCAGGGCCAGCGCCACCAGTGCGCCCGCCAGCACGTCGTCGGCCATCACCGGCAACGGCCCATGCCGCCGGTCGATCCAGCCGATCGGGCCGGGCTTGGCAATGTCGAGCGCCCGAAACAACGCGAACGCGGCGAGCGTGCCCCACCCGGCATGACGCCAGCCCGCCACCCCAAGCATCGCGATCCATTGCCCGGCCACCTCGTCGATCACGATCCACCCCGGATCCCGCGCCACCTCTCCCGGTGCAAGCCGTCGTAGCGCCACCACGCCGCCGACGGTCGCGAGTGCGGCGCCGGCGGTCAACGCCCACGGTGACAACCACAGCAATCCGACGCCGGCGACCGCCGCCACGGCCGACGCCACGGTGCCGGGCGCGACCGGCGCGTAACCCACTCCGCCGGCGCTGGCGATGATGCGGCTCACGCCGGACCGGGGGCGGGGGTGAGCGGGTTGCGGGCGGGGCGGTTTAGCAGCGCCCAGTAGACGACCAGGTTCTCGATCACCCGCTCGACGTAGTTGCGGGTTTCGCCGAAGCCGATCGCCTCGATCCAGTCGACCATGTCCGCACCCCCATGCCGGTCGTCACGCGGGTCGCCGTTGGCCGTGATCCAGCCGTCCACCCGATTCGGCCCCGCGTTGTAGGCTGCGACCGCCAGCGGGATCGAGCCGGCGTAGCGGTCCAGCAGCCCCCGCAAGTAGGCGCTGCCAAGTCGCACGTTGACCGCCGGATCGGACTGCAACTCGGCGATACTTAGCTGCAAATTCAGCGCCTTGGCCTCGGCGGCGGCGGTGCCCGGCATCAACTGCATCAGCCCGCGCGCGCCGGCCGGGCTGGCGATGGTGGCGTCGAAACTGCTTTCCTGGCGGCTGACCGCCAGCACCAGCGGCGCTTCGACCGGGGTCGTGGCGGGCACCTCGATCGGCGTCGGCCAGCCGGTGCCGAGCAGCACGACTCCATCGCGACCGGCCCGGCGGGCGATCGCCACGGCCGCCTCGGGCACTCCGAACCCGAGCGCCAGCCGACCCGACAGCGCGAGATCGGCGGGATTGCCGCCGTCGGTCGATCGCAACAGGAAACCGGCGGCCCGGCGCGGCTCGTTCCAGGCGATCAGGTACGCGGCGGCGCGGGTCGGCTCGCGGGCGGCGAACGCCAGCGCTCCATCCGGCGTCCAGCCGGGATCGGCGCGGTCCCGGATGCGGACGGCCAGCCCAACCTCGCCGCCAAGGTTCAGCGCCGCGAGTTGGCCATAGAACGTGTTCGGAAACCGCGCCGCCTCGCCAAACGCGACAGATGCGCCGGCCGCGTCGCCGCCAGCCAGCGTGCGCCCGATCCAGTACTCGGCGCGCGAGTGGGTGATCGCCGCCCGCGACAGCCCGGCCAGTCGCTGGAAATGCGGCAGCGCCCGGACCGGGTCGGACAGTTTGCGCAACGCGATCCAGCCCGCCGTGAACGCGGCGTCGGCGGCCGGCTCCGGCGCGGTCTGCTGCGCGTCGGCGGCCAAAGCATAGGCGTGGTCGGCGTCGCCGTCCTTGAGCCGCCGCCGCAGCAGGATGTTGCGCTCGTCCCAGAACGCTGGCCGACGCTCGGCCGGGGCGGCCCGCTCGGCGGCAGCCCCGGCATCGCGCCAAAGCGCGACGGCGTCGGTGTCGCGGTTGCCGCGCCGCAGCCAGCGCACGGTCTCAAGCAGCATCTCCGGCGCCAACCGCGTCGTCACGGGCAACGCCGCCACTAGCGAGGCGGCCGTCGTGTCGTTGCGGCGTAACGCCAACAGGGCTTCGGCGCCGCGCCGGTCGTCCGGCGTCAGGTATGGCAGTTGCCGGATCGCGGCCGTCGTGTCGGTCCATGCCAGTTCCGTGAACCGGGCGCGTTGCTCGGCGGGGCCGATGACGGCGCCCCACCGCAGCAGCGACGCGGTGTCGCGGACCGAGTCGGGGCTCGACATCACGAAACCCCGACGGGCCATGGCTACCGCGTCGCCGGCGCGGCCGAGCTGCGCGTAGACGTCGGCGCAGCGTTCCAACGCAGGCGGTTCGCCGACCGTGCCCTGGTCGCACGCGCGCGCCACCAACGCCTCGTCCGGTTCCGCCGGGATCGCCTCGTCGCGCCGACGCAGCAAGGTCGCACGCTGCGGCCAGTCCGGGTTCGCCTCGATGAACGTCGCGATCTCCGTAAGCGGGCCGCCACCGGGGCCGAGCAGCCGGTAGAACGTCACGAGCTTGGCCACTACCGGATCGGCGTATGCCGCTGCCGCCGCGTCGGCCGCCGCCCAGCGGTCGGCGCGGACCGCGCCCATGACCTCCTCCGCACGGGCCGGTCCCGCCACGGTCGCGAGCAGGATCAGGGCGATGCGACGCATACGGTATCGTAGCAGTGTCGCGACTGCGCTTGCGACCCCGCCGCGCGCTGCTACGGTCACGCCATGGGCGCCGAACCTCCGATGTTTCACGGCTCGATGGTGGCGCTGGTCACCCCGATGCGCGCCGACGGCTCGATCGACGAAGCGACGATGGAGCGATTCGTCGAATGGCAGATCGCCGAGGGCACGCAGGGGCTGGTTCCCGCCGGCACCACCGGCGAGAGCCCGACGTTGACGCATTACGAGCACCGCCGCGTGGTCGAGATCGCGGTATCGGTGGCGCGCGGCCGGGTGCCGGTGCTGGCCGGGGCGGGGTCGAACAGCACGGCCGAGGCAATCGACCTCGCGCGGCACGCGAAGTCGGTCGGGGCCGACGGCGTGCTGGTGGTGACGCCGTACTACAACAAGCCGACGCAAGACGGGCTGACCCTGCACTACATCGCGGTGGCTGAGGCGACCGACCTGCCGCTGGTGATCTACAACATCCCGAGCCGCAGCGTGGTCGACATGAGCGTCGAGACGATGGCGCGGCTGTCGCGGCATCCCAATATCGTCGGCGTGAAAGATTCCACCGCCAACCTGGCGCGCCCGTTGCAGGCGCGTCGAGCCTGCGCCGCCGGGTTCATCGAACTGTCCGGCGAAGACCATACCGCGATCGCGTTCCGCGCCAGCGGCGGCGACGGTTGCATCAGCGTGTCCGCCAACGCGGCGCCCCGGCTGTGCGCCGCCATGCACGCCGCCTGGTCGGAGGGTCGGACGGCCGACGCGATGGCGATCCAGGACCGGCTGCTGCCGCTGCACGACGCGCTGTTCAGCGAAAGCAGCCCCGGCCCGGTCAAGCACGCGACCAGCCTGCTCGGCCACGGCACCGACGTGGCACGGCTGCCGCTGGCGCCGATCGCGGCCGCGACCCGCGAGCGCGTGCGCTCGGCGATGGTCGAGGTGGGGCTGCTGAACTGACATGGCGGAGAACAAGACCAAGTCGAAGTCGGGCCTGATCAGTCACGGCATCGCGGCACAAAACCGCAAGGCGCGCTACGACTACACGATCAAAGAGACGATTGAGGCGGGGCTCGTGCTGAAAGGGCCGGAGGTCAAAAGCCTGCGCCACGGCCGCGCCACGCTGAGCGAGGCCTGGGCCGGCGAGCGCAACGGCGAAATGTTCCTGTTCAACGCCTACATCCCCGAATACCAGGGCGGCGTTCTGAGCCGGTTCGAGCCGCGCGCGCCGCGCAAGCTGCTGCTGAAGCACAAGCAGGTGGACAGCCTGCTGGGTTCCATCGCACGGGCAGGCCAGACGATCGTGCCGCTGCAGATCCATTTCAACGACCGGGGCTTGGCCAAGGTGCTGCTGGGCGTGGCCGAGGGCCGCCAGAAGGCCGACAAGCGCCACGCCATCGCGGCACGGGACTGGCAGCGCGACAAGGCGCGGCTGATGCGCAACAAGGGTTAGCGCGTTAGTCCATCCCGGTGATCACCCGCTCCACCTGATCGACCGTCGTCGTCTTCGGGTCGATGTCGTCCGCCACCACCCGGCCACCGCGCATCACCACGATCCGGTCCACCACCTGGAAGACGTGGTGGATGTTGTGCGCGATGAAGATGCACGAGTGCCCGCTGTCCCGGGCGCCCCGCACGAACCGCAGCACACCCTGGGTCTCGGCCACACCCAGATTGTTGGTCGGCTCGTCGAGGATAATCAGGTCGCTGTCGAAGTGCATCGCGCGCGCGATCGCCACCGCCTGCCGCTCGCCGCCCGACAGCGAGCCGATCGGCGTGCCAGGCGGGATGTTCTTGCTGATGCCGACCTGGCGCAGCAGCGTCGCCGCGACGTCGTCCATCTCGGCCCGGTCCATCCGGTTCAGGAACCACGGCCCGCGCACCGGCTCGCGGCCGAGGAACAGGTTGCGGGCGATCGAGAGCTGCGTCACCAGTGCGGAATCCTGGTAGATCGTCTCGATCCCGTGCTTGATCGCGTCGGTCGTGCCGCGGATCGCGACCTTGCGGCCGCGGATGAAGATGTCGCCGCTGGTCGACGGCACCGCCCCGGACAGTACCTTAATCAACGTCGACTTGCCGGCCCCGTTGTCGCCCAGCAGGCCGACGATCTCGCGTTCGTTGACGTCGAGGCTAACGTCACGCAGCGCCTCGATCCGGCCGTAGGACTTGTTGATGTGCGCCATCCGGACCAGCGGTTCGGCCACGCGCTACGTCCCCGCCTGGTGCCGGCGTTCCAGCCAGGAGTGCAACGCCATCATCCCCAGGATAATCGCGCCGATGAAGATGTTGTAGGCGAGGCCCGGCACGCCGACCATGACGATGCCGTTGCGCATCACCCGCAGGATCAGGATGCCGAGCACGGTGCCGACGATGGTGCCGCGCCCGCCGGTCAGCGCGGTGCCGCCGATCACCACCATCGCGATCACTTCGAGCTCGTAGCCGGTGCCGCTGTTGGGGTTGGCGGCCGAGGTGCGGATCGAGCTGATGACGCCGGCCAGCGCCGCCAGCACCGACGTGAGGACGAACAGCCCGACGCGCGTGCGGTCGACGTTGACGCCGCGCGCCCGCGCCGCCGCCGCGTTGCCGCCCGACGCCTGGATCCAGTTGCCGATTTTAGTCCGCGTCAGCACGTAGCCGAGCGCCAGGGCCGCGCCAATAAACCAGAACAGCGACATGTAGATGCGCAGCTCGCCGACGTAGAAGCTGCCGACCAGCAGGCGCGCCAGCCAGTTGCCGCCGGCGCTCCAGGTGCGCTGCGGAAAGCCGTCGGTGATGAACAGGGCGGTCCCGCGCACCACCAGCAGCATCCCCAGCGTCACCAGGAACGACGGTATCTTCAGTTGCGTCACGAACCAGCCGTTGACCAGCCCGATCAGCGCCGCCGCCGCCAACGCCACGACGAACGCCACCTCGAGCGAGGTCGCCCCGCTGTTCAGCAGCGTCCACATCAGCACCGGCGAGAAGCCGAACACCGACCCCACCGACAGGTCGAACTCGCCCGACGTCATCAGCAGCGTCATCGCCAGCGCGATCAGCCCGAGCTCGACCGTGAACGCCAGCGTGTTGCCGATGTTGGCCGGCGAGAGGAACTCGTGGTTGAACCCCCAAAACACCACGAGCTCGACCGCCAGCAGGACGAACGGCCCGAACTCGGGCCGCGCGACCAGCCGTGGAATGAGCGGCCGGACTTTTACCGGCAGCTCGGCGGCCCGCACGAGCATTGGCGGCTTACTTCGCCGACAGGATCTTCGTGTAGTTCGCCGCCGTGTCTTTTTCGTAGAGCGCGCCGGTCAGCACGTTAAACGCGGGCGGGATGCCGCTCGAGCCCATGGCGGCCAGCGACAACGCGACGTAGCTGGTCGCCTGCGGGTCCTGCCACTGCGCCGCGTTGACGTAACCCGCCGCCACCTCGGCCGTGGTGTCGAGCGAGTTGCCCCAGCCGACAACCGGGATTTCGCCCGGCTTCACGCCGACCTGGTCGAACACCCGCTTGATGCTGCCGTCCACCAGATCGCCGAGGCCAATGACGGCCTTGATCTTGGTGCGGTGGGCGGTGAGGTAGTCGACCATGCGGTTGATAATCTCGGCCTGGTCGAGCGTGGTGTCGGTAATCTCCCAGGTGATGCCGAGCGGCTTGAACACGCTCGACACGCCCTGTTCCTCTTGCACGCCGTAGGTGGCGCCCGGCACCTCTACCGGCATCCAGACGAAGTCGCCTGCCTTCACTAGCTTATGGTCGACCAGGTACTGCGCCCAGTGGCGGCCGAACACCACGTTGTCGCCGCCGACGTAGGCGTTAAAGCTCGCCTTCGGGTCAGGGGTGTTGAAGTTGATGATGGTGATGCCGGCCTTGTTCGCCTCGGTCGCGATCTCAACCAGGCTGCCCGGGTCGGGGCTGCTGGTCACGATGCCGTCGGCCTTGGCGGCGATCGCGGCGCGCACCGCCTCCTGCTGCGAGGCGACGTCGTTGCTGTGGAACGAGGTGTTGACCGTGTTGCCGGTGTCCTTGGCCCACTGCTTCGCACCGGCCAGAAAGTAGGTCCAGACCGGGTCGGCCGGCGAGCCGTGCGAGATCCAGTAGAACGTCTTCGCCTGTGCGGCGATCGGCGCCGCGAGCAGCAGAAATAGGCCGCAACACAGCAGCGTCAGCTTTTTCGGCATTTTACATCTCCCCTTTAGCCGCTTCTTGGGACCATCGAGGTCCGATCTGATCGTGGCACGAGTTCGGCGACGCGTCACGCACCCCGCACCAGTCGCGGTCGCACCTGTTCCGCCGGCACCGGCTGGCTGAATAGCTGCCCCTGTCCCTCGTCGCAGCCGCTGCCGGCCAGGAACGCGCGCTGGCATTCGGTCTCGATCCCCTCGGCCACCACCGACAGGCCGAGCGCGTGCCCGGTCGCGATGATCGCACGCGCGATGGCCGCATCCTCCTGATCGCGCGGCAGCGCGCGCACCAGCGAGCGGTCGAGCTTCATCGCCGTCAGCGGCAGCCGTTTCAGCAACGCCAGGCTCGCGAACCCGGTGCCGAAGTCGTCCAGCGCCAGGCCGACGCCGAGGTCGCGGATCGCCGACAACGCCAGCAGCGTCTCGATCCCCATGTCGATCAGCATGCGCTCGGTCAGTTCCAGCTCGAGGCGCTCGGGCGGCAGCGCGGATCGCTGCAGCGCCGCCGCGACCTGGGCCAGCAACATGGTGCCGGCGAGCTGGCCGGCGGAGACGTTGACCGAGAGTATGGCCGCATCGGGCCAGGTGACCGCCTCCACGCAGGCGGTGTCCAGCACCCAGCCGCCGATCGGCACGGCGAGACCGGTCGCCTCGGCCAACGGGATGAACTCGCGTGGCGACACCATGCCGCGCCGCCGGTGCGGCCAGCGGATCAGCGCCTCGGCCCCGGTCGGGCAACCGGATGCGAGCGACACGCGCGGCTGGAAATGCAGCGCGAAGGCGAACTTTGCGGTGGCCTCTGCCAGGTCGCACCGCAGCCGGCGCCGTTCCGCCACTTCCGCTTTTTGATCGGAGAACGACAAAAGCATTCCGAAATCAGTTTCGGTGTCGCCGTCCCAATCGAGGGTCGCGTTTTTACCATTATCCATCATCAACATGGGATGTCTCACCTAATCGCGATGGGTCTCAATATTTGGGACAAATCTAAACAACCCGCTAACGCGGCCGGTCAGTGATCCTTAACCGCCATCCGGCACTCTCGCGGCATGACCGACATGCCCTCTGTCTGCGCCCTGAGCCACCGCGGCTTCGCCATCCTGGGCGACGTCGTGTTCCGCCGCAGCGACACCGACGGAGTGGCGGTGCTGGCGATCCCAATCGGCGAGCGGGAGGCGACGATGCCGCTCCGCAGCATTCAGCGCGAGTTCGGGATCATCGACGATTGCGATGACGGACGGATGCTCGCGTTGATCGCCGAGTCGCTCGACTATGTGGCCGGGTTGCGTATGGGCGACCCGTTACCGGCCGAGGTGACCAGCGGCGAGGCCAGCTGGGAGCCCAAAAGCCAACATCATCAGTGCGCCGAGCGACGGCTACAGATGCAGCTCGTGGCGTGGCTGGAACGCAACGGCGGGGCCGCCGGCAACGGTAAGATCGGCAACGACGCCGGCCAGCGGGCGTCGATCCAGACGGCGTTGCGGGAGGCGGCGACCGCGATCGGGGTCGCCAACGCCGAGGCGGTGCTGCCGCTGATCGCCGCCGTCGCCGGCGAGCTCGCCTACATCGAGGCGCTGCGGGACACGCTGCTGCAACGGGTCGCGGGCATGGTCGAGCATTGCGCCACCCTCGGCGTCGGCTGGCGTGGAGACAGCACGCGGCTCGACACGCTCAAGCAGGTGCAGCGTCTATCGAAGATCGCTCTGTCGAAGATCGCGCTGCGGTTCGACGAGATCGACGGACAGACGAGCGAGATCATCGCGACCCTGTCCAACGTCGACGCCCAGCGCGTGTTCATCCGCTCGAACCGGGACTGGCTGCACCGGAGCCGCGGGCATGGGACCCGGTGCTGGCCGGCTGGCGGCCGCCGCCGTACCGGCTTGACGACGGCGCGTGGAAGCTGCTGGGCCGAACATACCACTTCCTCGCCCCTCGCTTCATGCCGGTCACCGAGTGGCAGGGTTTCATCGCGAGCCATCCGAAACGCGCCTCACTAAAGGCGGAGAACGTGCTGCGCTGGTGAGCCGCCGTTCCATCTAGGGTGCTCCGAACGCAGGAGCTTCAGCATGTCCGACACCCACGCCGCGCCGATCGAGCTGTGGAGCTGGCCGACCCCGAACGGCCACAAGGTCCACATCATGCTTGAGGAGCTGGGCCTGCCGTATACGCCGATCCCGATCGACATCGGCGCCGGCCAGCAGTTCCGGCCCGAGTTCCTGGCGATCACGCCGAACCACCGCATTCCGGCCATCGTCGACCCGGACGGGCCGGGCGGCATGCCGCTCTCGCTGTTCGAGAGCGGCGCCATCCTGATCTACCTGGCCGAGAAGACGGGCAAGCTGATCCCGGTCGACCCGCGCGGCCGCTACGCCTGCCTGCAGTGGCTGATGTTCCAGATGGGCGGGGTCGGGCCGATGTTCGGCCAACGTAACCACTTCCACGACTACGCGCCGCAGCGGATCCCCTACGCGATGGAGCGATATGACAATGAGATGAAAAGACTACACCGAGTCCTGGAGACGCGTCTTTCGATGGCGACCTGGCTCGCCGGGGACGAGTATTCGATCGCCGACATCGCGACCTACCCGTGGCTTCGCCACCCGGAAAACCGTGACGTGGACGTGGCGCAGCTTCCTGGCGTGGGCCGTTGGATCAAGGCGATGGAGGCACGCCCCGGCGTCCAACGCGGGATCGAGGTGCTGACCGAGCACCGCAAGGAAGGTCTCAGCGACGCGGAGAAGGAGGTGCTGTTCGGCAAGCAGCAGTTCTCGCCGCGCTAGGCCGGCACGGCGCCGATCGGCATGTAACGCCACACCGACGCGGGCGGGAAGTTCAGCATCGTCCAGGCTTCCCGGCGCGGCACCAGCGCGTGCTTGCGCGCCGGCAGGGGGGAGGTGGCGCAGTACGAATAGTGTAGAAAACCTCGGCCGGGCGCCACCGCCTCGATCGCGTCGATAAAGCGGCGTTGCTCGGCGAGCGGCAGCAAGACCAGCGGAATACCGCAGACGACCGTGCCGATCTGGCCGTGGCGATAGGGCGCGAGCAGGGCCGGCAGCTCGCGCGCGTCACCCTCGATCACCGTGACGCCCGGCAGCACGCGCCGCAGGTGGGCGGCCATGTCGGGCACGATCTCGACCACCATGAGACGGTCGGCCGGGACGCCACCGTCGAGCAACGCGCGCGAGATCACACCGGTGCCGGCGCCGAGTTCGACCACGATCTCGTGCGGGGCGCAGCGGGTCTGCGCCACCACGCGGCGGCATAACGCGGCGGACGAGGGGATCACCGAGCCCATCTGGAGCGGGTTGGCGACCCAGCGCCGGAAGAACATCCATGGGTTGGAGAGTTCGCCGCCGTGCCCTGCGGAACCGTGTTCTCCGGAACCGCTGGGAACGCGCTTCGCCCCGGTCGCGCCTGCCTTCATGCGAGTCCCCTGCTGTCGACGCGAAACGCGGACACCGCCCGCTGCCGCGCGCATAGGCGAAACGGCGCGCGAAGGCAAAGGCGGTCGGCGGTCTAGGGGCTGTGCGCGGATCCGGTCGCTGCCGGGTTACTTGATCTTGGCTTCCTTGAACGCGACGTGCTTGCGCACGACCGGGTCGTATTTCCGGAACTCCATCTTGCCGGTCTGCGCCCGCGCGTTCTTCTTGGTCACGTAGAAGAATCCGGTGTCGGCGGTCGAGACGAGCTTGATCTGGATGGTGTTGGACTTGGCCATTTCGCGGTAACCCCTGGCGGCACCGGCCCGTCGCGGGGCCGGTCTGTGTCAAACCGTGCAGATGCCCGTCATGGGGTGGCTTCGTCAAGCGCGGTGGCGTAGGCGCGGGCGTCGCGGATCAATCGGTCGGCCACCACCATGTCGAAGTCCAGGCCCTCGGCGGCCGGACAACTCGAGCGGATTTCCAACGCCTCGGCGGGTGGCAGGGGCGCGCGCGCGGCGTTGTGCCGTTGCAACGCGCGAACCGGCGGCCGCACTCCCTGGGATAGATCCGCCAGCACCGATCGCGCGGCGTCCTGTCCGACGCTGGTGCAAACTTGCGGCAGGACGCCTAGCACCTGCAACGGCCATCCGGCGGGCGCCACGATCTGGCTCCAGCTCACGTACAGCTCGCCGCCGTCGGGCATCGGCGCCACGGTTTGCACCAGGCCCTTGCCCAGCGTGGCGCTGCCGACCACCACTGCGCGCCGCTGGTCGCCCAGGCCCGCCGCCAACACTTCGGCGGCGCTGGCGGTGCGGCCGTCCACCAGCACCACGACCGGCAAGCCCGCCGCCAGATCTTGCCCGTCGACCACCGCGAGGCGGCGGTTGCTGGCCGGGTCACGGCCGACCGTCATGGCGACTAGGCCGTCGTCCATCAGCGCCGCCGCCGCCGCCACCGCCTGGTCGAGCAGTCCGCCCCGGTTGCCGCGCAGATCGAGCACGACCCCGCGAATGCGGCGATGCGCGGCCGGCGGCAGCGCCCGCGCCAGTTCCTCGCCGACACGGCGTCCCGTGTCGGCCGAGAACCGGGTCACCCTGATCACCAGCATGTCCCGGTTCCGGCTGGCGAACACCGTCTCCGGAATGTGCACCACCCGCCGCAATACAAGGCTACGGGTCCGCCCGGCGGGCCCGCGCAGCGTCAGCGTGACGTCGCCGCCACCTGGACCGGTCAGCACCGACGTGGCGGTCGCGGTGTCCGCGCTAGCCGAGACCGCCGTGTCGTCGATCGCCAAGACCCGATCGCCACGCCGGATACCCGCCTTGGCCGCCGGACCGCCCGCGTCCACGCCGCTCACATACACGCCCGTCGGCCGCGCCTCGACCCGCAGCCCAAGGTCGCCCTGGCCGTCGCGCTCGTCGCGGGCGACCGCGGCCTGTTCCGGTGTCGCATAGCGGGAGTAGGGGTCGAGGTGATTGAATACCTCGTCGAAGAACGTCTGGATCACTCCTTGGGTGCCGACGTGGCGCACCGCCTGCGACGCGTTCCAGCCGCTCCGCAGGGCGTCGGCGATCACCTGACCCCAAACCTGCGCGTCGGCGCTGGCGGCGGGCAGCGGACATTGCCAGATCTCCCGGCGCTCGGTGTCCAGCTGCGCGAACAGCCGGATCGACCGGTCGTCCAGTTCGAGTTGCAGCCGCGGGTCCAGCGCCGTCAGGCTCCGCAACCCCCACAGGGTGAGGCGGGACAGCGGGACCTGCTCCACGGTGCGGGGCTGCATGAACGCCAGCGCGGTCGCGGTGACCAGAGCCACCGAGGGTTGGTCGAACGCCGCGCCGGCGCCGAACGGCGTGGCGCCCGCACCCGGCGAGAACAGCGACAGGGCCGCGAGCAAAGTCGCCAGTCGAGCAAGCCTGTCCGGAGACCGCGCCGGCGCGGTGGTCACCGCCGTCCGGCGTTGGTCCGCCGGCGGCCGGAGCCGGCGTGCGGCACGCCTTGCATCAGCTGGAACACCAGGCCGCCGGTGACCGGGTTGGCCTCCGACAGCCGCACCTCGACCGTCTGGGCCAGCCGGAACGACAGGCCGCGGTTGCGCCCGGTCAAGCTGTGAGTCGCCTCGTCGTGCACATAGAAGTCATCCGGCAATGACGATACCGGAACGAGCCCGCTCGCGCCACTTCCGGCGACCGTGACGAACAGGCCGAATCGCTGCACGCCGCTGATCCGCGCCTCGAACGTGGCGCCGACCTGCTCGGCCATGAACGCCGCCAGGTAGCGGTCGATCGCGTCGCGCTCGGCCAGGGCGGCGCGGCGTTCGGTTCCGGTGATGTGGTCGCCGGTGTCGGCGAACGCCGCTCCAGCCGCGTCCTCCAGCGCGCCGACCCCGAGTTTCAGGCCGCGGATCAGCGCCCGATGCACCAGCAGGTCGGCATAGCGGCGGATTGGGCTGGTAAAGTGCGCGTATCGGGGCAGGGCGAGGCCGAAGTGCCCCAAATTGTCCGGGCTGTAGCTGGCCTGAGACTGGCTTCGTAGGACAACCTCGTTGACCAGCGGCGCGTGCTCGGTGCCGGCGACGGCGGCCAGCACGCGGTCGAGGTCGCGCGGGTGGACGGTGCCGCCGGGCGGCAGCGAGATGCCGAAGCCGTGCAGGAATGTGCGGAGGCTTTCCAGTTTCTCGTCGGTCGGTGGCGGGTGGACGCGGTACATGCACGGCTGCACGAGCCGCTCCAGCTCCTCGGCGGCGCAGACGTTGGCCAGCACCATGAACTCCTCGATCAGCCGGTGGCTGTCGAGGCGTGGGCGCGGTTCGATGCTGGCGACCTTTCCGGCGTCGTCCAGCACGACCTTTCGCTCCGGCAGGTCAAGCTCCAGCGTGCCGCGCTTGTGCCGGGCCGCAAGCAGCGCCTCGAACGCGGCATACAGCGGCGCGATCGGCAACGCCGTCTTGGTCGCGTCGTCACGCAGCGCCTGGACCTGCGTGTAGGTGAGCCGGGCGGCCGAGCGCATCAGGCCACGCCCGAACTTGTGCGACAATTTCACCCCCGCTGCGTCGATCCGCATCTCGACGAACAGGCAGCCGCGATCCTCGGCGGGTTTCAGGCTGCACCAGCCGTTCGACAGCGCCTCGGGCAGCATCGGCACAACGCGGTCGGGAAAGTACACCGAGTTGCCGCGCTTGCGCGCCTCTACGTCCAGCGGCGAGTCCGGGCGGACATAGTGCGCGACGTCGGCGATCGCCACGATTAGGCGATATCCGGCGCCGTCGGGCTCCGCCAATACGGCGTCGTCGAAGTCGCGCGCGTCCTCGCCGTCGATCGTCACCAGCGGCACGTCACGCAAATCGGTCCGGCCGCGCACGGTGACGCCGCGCGCCCGTTCGGCGGCGGCGACCACGGCCGGCGGGAACTCCGTCGGGATATCGTGGGTGTGCAGCACGATCAGGCTGACCGAACGCGCGTCGCCAAGCTTGCCGAGCCGCTCGGTCACCCGCGCCGGCTTTAGGCCGTAGCCGCTGGCGGGCAGGGGTTCGGCGCTCACGATGTCGCCCGGCTCGGCACCTCCGTCCTCGCCCGGCGGCACCAGCCACTCGGCCTTGGCGCGACGGTCGGTCGGCACGATGCGGCCGACCGCGCCACGCTCGACGCCGGGCCGGTAGACGCCCAGCACCCGGCCGGGCACGTCGGTCAGGCGTTTCAGTGTGCGCCCTTCGTAGCGTTGCGGCATCCCCGGCCGGCCCTCGATCGGACGCAGGCGGGCCAGCACGCGCTCGCCGGGGGCCAGCGCCGGGCGGCCGCGCGGCTCGGGCAGCATCAGCACGACCGGCGGCCCGCCGCCGCCCTCCCACTCGACCGGGCGCGCGAGCGGTTCGCCGTCCGCGTCGGTGCCGGTGACCTGGACCACGATCGACTCCGGCAGGCGTCCGGCGGCACGGAAACGCTTGTGGCCGGCCGGCGCCACGGCACCGCCTTTGGCGAGGTCGCGCAACATGTCGCGAACCGCCACGCGCTGGTCGGGGTCGAGCTTGAACGCCTGCGCGATCTCGCGCTTGCCGACCCGGCCCGGCTGATCCTTGATGAATTTCCGCAGTTCTTCGCGCGATGGCAGCGGCGCGGGCGCGCGCGGATTCCGAGGCATGGGCTATCCCTGAGCGGCGGCGCGGGTCGGTTTACGCGCGGCCGGCTTTTTGGCCTTGGCTTTCGGCTTCGGCTTGGCCGTCGGTTTCGGCGGCGCCTTGATCTCGGGCGGCTTGGCGACCTTGGCCTTCGGTGCTGGCTTCTTCGCCTTGCCTTTGAGCGGCTTCAGCATCTTGCCGCGCTCGGCCAGCAACGCCACCGCCGCGTCCAGCGTCACGTCGTCCATCGACGTCTCGCGCGGCAGCGTCACGACCTTGCCGCCATGCTGGACATACGGCCCGAACCGGCCACGCCGCACCAGCACCGTCTCGGCGTCCTTCGGATGCGGCCCGAGGCTGCGGACGCCGGCCATCTTCTTGGCCAGCACGTCCATCGCCCGGTTGAGCCCGACCACCAGCACGTCGTCGTCCGCGTCCAACGAGGCGAAAATCGACCCCATCTTGATGAACGGCCCGAACCGCCCGATGCCCGCCTCGATCACGTCTTTCGTCTCCGGATGCACGCCGACGATGCGCGGCAGGCTCAGCAACCCCAACGCCTGCGGCAGCTCCAGGGTCGCACCCTCGACGCCCTTGGGCAGCGACGTCCGGCGCGGCCGCGTCTTGCTGTCCTTCTCCTGCTCGCCCTGCTGTACATACAACCCGTACGGGCCGCGCCGGAGCGATACATCCTCGCCGGTGTCGGGGTGGCGGCCCAGCAGGCGCATCCCCTCCTTCAGCGTCTCGCCGTCGCCCTCGCCGGTCTCGATCGCCAGCCGGCGGGTATACTGGCAATCCGGATAGTTGGAGCAGCCGATGAACGCGCCGTGGCGGCCCAGCCGCAGCCCGAGCCGGCCGGACTTGCACGCCTGGCACAACCGTGGGTCGCCGCCGTCGTCGCGCGCCGGGAAGAAGTGCGCGCCGAGGTCCTGGTCCAGCGCGTCGATCACGTCGCTGATCTTGAGGTCGCGCGTCTCACCGATCGCCTCGTTGAAATCGCGCCAGAACGCCCGCATCACCTCGCGCCAGTCAGCCCGGCCGCCCGAGATGTCGTCGAGCTGCTCCTCCAGGCCGGCGGTGAAGTTCACGTCGACGTAGCGTTCGAAGAAGCTGGTCAGGAACGCTGTGACGAGGCGGCCGCGATCTTCCGGGATGAACCGCTTGTTCTCCAGCCGCGCGTACTCTCGCTTGGTCAGCACGGTCAGGATCGAGGCGTAGGTGGACGGGCGGCCGATGCCGAGCTCCTCCATCCGCTTGACCAGGCTTGCTTCGCTGAAGCGGGGCGGCGGCTGGGTGAAATGCTGGTCCGCCGACACGCCCCGCCGCTTCAGCGCGTCGCCCTTCTCCATCGGCGGCAACATGCGGTTGTCGTCGTCGTCGGCCGCGTCGTCGTGGCTCTCGCGATACAGCTTTAGAAAACCGTCGAACGCCACGATCGAGCCGTTGGCGCGCAGGCGTGGGCCGCGCGGCGCATCCGGGTCGGCGATCTCGACCGCGACCTGGTCGATCTCGGCCGACTGCATCTGGCTGGCGACCGCGCGCTTCCAGATCAGCTCGTATAACCGCCGCTGTTCGGCATCCAGAAAACGAGAAACCGCCTCGGGCGTGCGGGCGACGTCGGTGGGCCGCACCGCCTCGTGCGCCTCCTGCGCGTTCTTGGCCTTGCTGCTGTAGTGCCGAGGCGCGGCCGGCAGATACCGCGCGCCGTAGGCCTCGCCGACGTGCTCACGGATCGAGACGATCGCCTCGTTGGCCATCTGCACGCCGTCGGTCCGCATGTAGGTAATCAGGCCGACGCTCTCGCCGCCGAGGTCGACGCCTTCGTAGAGGGCCTGCGCCAGCCGCATCGTCTGCTGCGCGCCAAAACCGAGCTTTCGCGACGCCTCTTGCTGCAACGTCGACGTCGTGAACGGAGCGGCCGGGTTGCGCTTGACCCGCTTCCTCTCGACGGCCGCGACCGCGAACGACCGCGCCTCGACCGCCGCCTTGGCGAGCAGGGCGGTGGTTTCGTTGTTGAGGTCGAACTGGTCGAGCCGCTTGCCGTCCAGATGGGTGAGCCGCGCGGAAAACGGTGCCCCGACTGGAGTCAGCAGCGTCGCCTCGACGCTCCAGTATTCGCGCGGCTTGAAGTCTTCGATCTCGCCTTCGCGCTCGCTGATCAGGCGCAACGCCACCGACTGCACCCGCCCGGCGCTCTTGCTGCCCGGCAACTTGCGCCACAGCACCGGCGACAGGGTGAAACCCACCAAGTAGTCGAGCGCCCGGCGGGCCAGGTAGGCCTCGATCAGCGGTACGTCGAGCTCGCGTGGGGCGGCCATCGCGGCGGTGACGGCGCTGCGGGTGATCTCGTTGAACGTCACCCGGTGCACGGTCTTGCCGCGCAACAGCCGCTTTTCGTCCAGCATGGCCCGAACGTGCCAGCTGATTGCCTCGCCCTCGCGGTCGGGGTCGGTGGCCAAATAGAGGACGTCGGCGCCCTTGAGCGCCTTGGCGATGGCGGCGACCTGCTTCTCGCCGCGCTCGTCGGCGGCCCAGTCCATCGCGAAATCTTCGTCCGGCCGCACCGACCCGTCCTTCGGTGGCAAGTCCCGCACATGGCCGAAACTGGCGAGCACCGTGAAGTCGGGTCCGAGATACTTGTTGATTGTTTTGGCTTTAGCGGGCGATTCGACGACGACGACGCTCGACATTCGTTCCTACGGGCGGAGGTGGTGCACCTCCGGTTCGATCAGCAGCGCCGCCCGGTTGCCGGGCAACATCTCGACTCGCCCCGCCAGTTCCAGCTCGAGCAATACCGATTGCACGGCGGCGGCGGAGAACTGGCAGCGGCGGACGAGATCGTCAACCGAGGTGGGCGATGGTCCCATCAGTTCCAAGAGCCGAACCTGCACCGCAACGAAATCGGTGGCCGGATCGGGCGCGTTCCAGTCCGCCGCCGGCTCGTCGAACCCGGCGCTGTCGGCGCGGCGGAACATTGGCACCCGACCCAACCCCTCGCGTCGCGGGTCGTCGGGCAGGTGGTCCAGCACGTCGGCCGCCGTCTCGACCAGGTGGGCGCCGTCGCGGATCAGCGCGTTGCTGCCCCGGCAGCGCGGGTCGAGCGGCGATCCGGGCACCGCGAACAGTTCCCGATCCGCGTCCTGGGCGACCTTCGCGGTGATCAACGAACCCGAGCGCACCGCCGCCTCGACCACCAGCACGCCGAGCGACAGGCCGGCGATCACCCGGTTGCGCTTGGGGAAGTGCCGCGCCATCGGGGCGGTCCCGAGCGGCGCCTCGGCCACCACCAAGCCGCCGCCGTCGGCGATGCGCGCCTGCAACGCGGCATTCTCGGGCGGGTAGGGCTGGTCGATGCCGCCGGCGACGCAGGCGATGGTTTGGCCGGTGGTCAGCGCCCCTCCATGGGCTGCCGTGTCGATGCCGCGCGCAAGGCCGGAGACGATCGCGGTGCCGCGCCCGGCGAGTTCAGCAGCCAGCGAATGCGCGAGGGTCGAGCCGTTGGCGCTGGCGTTGCGACTGCCGACGATCGCGACTGTCGTGGCGACGAACGCCGAAACATCGCCGAGCACGGTCAGTATTGGCGGGGCGTCGTCCAGCAATGCGAGCAACGCGGGGTAGCCGGGTTGGCCTAGAAACAGAAAAGTGCCGCCGAGCCGGGCGGCGGCGGCGATCTCCCGCTCGGCGTCGGCACGGGGGAACGGCGGCAGGCTGGCGCCGCCGCCGGCGCGGGCGAGGTCGGGCAACGCCTCCAACGCGCGGTTCGGGTCGTTGTAGCGGCCCATCAGGCGGCGGAAGGCGACCGGACCGACGCCGTGGGTGCGGCCGAGGCGGACGAACGCGAGCGTGTCGATCAACCCCGCGCGCCGATGCGCGGCTCGGTGCCGGCAAGCAGGCGGGCGATATTGGTTCGGTGGCGAAGCCAGACCAGCGAGGCGACCGCGACCGTCAGCGCGATTTTCGCCGGATGCGCGCCGAACGCCCACATCAGCAAAGGTGCCGCGAAGAACGCCGATAGCGCGCCGGCCGACGACAGGCGGGTAACGGCGGCGACCGCCAGCCACACCGCACCGGCGGCGATGCCGGCGAACGGGTCGGCCGCGATCAGCACGCCAAACCCGGTCGCGACGCCCTTCCCGCCGCGAAAGCCGAGCCACATCGGGAACAGGTGGCCCAGGATCGCGCCGAGCCCGCCGGCGACGACGCCCCACGCGCCCGACAGTGCATAGCCCGCCACCACGGCGGCCGCCCCCTTGCCGCCGTCCAGCGCCAGTGTGGCGAACGCCAATCCCTTGCGCCCGGTCCGCAGCACGTTCGTGGCCCCGATGTTGCCGGAGCCAACCTTGCGGATGTCGCCAAGCCCGGCCGCGCGGGTCAGCAACAGGCCGAACGGGATGGCGCCGAGCAGGTATCCGAGCGCCGCGACGAGCAGGATCATGGCGTAGAACATCGTCGTGTCAGCCGCTCCGGGCAAGCGGAACGCGGTCGCACCTCGCGCGCTTATCCGGCACCCGCCAATTCAGGAGTTCGCCATGATCCGTCGCATCCTCGCACCCGCCGTCGGCTTCGGCATGGCGGCCGCCGGCCTCGACAAGGTCGCCGGCGACCGCACCTACCAGCGGCTCTACCAGCACTGGGGCTGGACGCGCGAGCAGATGCGCCTTTCGGGCGCGGTCGAACTGGTCGGTGGGCTGCTGATGGCGAACCGAGGCACGCGCCGGCTGGGTGGCGCCGTCATGGTCGGCAGTTCGGCCGTAATGCTCTCGACCGAACTGCGGAACCGCGACGACGGGATGGCCGCCGCCCGGAGCATCGTGCTGCTAACCGCGTTGGTCGCGTTGCTGGGTAGCAGCCGGAGCTGAGTGGCGGCCGCCTGGTTCAGGCCTTGAAGTAGCCCGGCTGGTCGATGTCGGCGAGCAGCTTGGGCTGCGTGGGTTCCCAGCCCAGCATCGCCCGCGTGCGCTCGTTCGAGGCCGGCACGTCCATCTGCGCGAAGCGCGTAAACCAGCCGAAATATTCGGTCGCCTCGTCGCCGCTCTTGGCCACGACCGGCACGTCGAGGCGGCGGCCGATCACGGCGGCGATGTCCCTGAATGGCACGCCGTCGTCGTCGACTACGTGATATCGGCGTCCGGCGCCGCTCTGCTCGAGCGCCAGCCGGTAGGCGCGGGCGGCGTCGAGCCGGTGCACGGCGGGCCAGCGGTTCAGCCCCTCGCCGTCATAGGCCGAGACGCCCTTTTCACGCGCGAGCGCGATCAGCATCGGCACGAAGCCGTGGTCGCCGACGCCGTGCACCGACGGCGGCAGGCGGACCACCGACGCGTTGACGCCACGCTCCGCCAACGCCATGGCCGCCGCCTCGGACGCGCGTGCATACGAGGCGGACACCGGCGTTCCCGCGTCGTCCTCGGTCGCCATGCGGCCGACGGCCACCGTCGACAGGCCGGAGGTGACCAGCAACGGCCGGTCCGAACCTTGTAGCACCTCGCCCATCGCCTCGATGGCGTGCCGGTCCAGCTCGCAATTCTCGGCGAACCTCGAGAAGTCGTGGTTGAACCCCGTGTGGATCACGCCGTCGGCCGCCGCGGCGGCTTGGCGCAGGCCGTCGACATCCTCCAGCGAGCCGCGCCGGACCGTGGCGCCCGTGGCCGCGAGAGACGCCGCCCCCGCGTCCGACCGCGCCAGCCCGACGACCTGATGGCCGGCCCCGAGCAACTCCGTGACCACGACGGAACCGATGAAGCCGGTCGCGCCAGTGACGAATACTTTCATCGCGGTATCTCCTTAAGTGAGCGCCAAAGCCCGTTGCGCGGCTTGGCGGAAGGTCAGCAGCGGCCGGGGCAGGATCGCCCGGATCGGCATGGGATCGCCGACGGCGTCGACTTTCATGCTGTCCACGAAGCCGGTCATCGCGCCGCCGGGAAGCCTGCCGGTTCGCTCGACAAACGGGGCGATTACGCTCAGCAGCCGCATCGGGATTTGCGCCCTGATCGGGGTCGGCCTAGGATATCGGCAATGCCGTCGATCAACTGGTTGATCGACGGGATGTCGTCGTTCCCGACATCGTAGCGCTGCCCAAAGGCGCGCGGATCGTCGAGCACGCCGAGGAGGTAGTAGACGAGATCGTCCACCGCGATCGTCCGCATCCTCGGCCGGTCACCGCCGAACGTCACGGCGAGGCGTCGCCTGGCGCTGCTCACCATGGTGTCGAAACCGCGACCGCCCTTGCCGACGATGTGACCGGGCCGGATGACGGTCGCGTCGAGGCCGCTGTCCAACAGCAGCTGTTCGGCGTGCCACCGCTCGCGCAGCCACTCGCTCGACGCCTCGGCCGCAATCCCCAACGACGTCACGTAGACCACCCGCGACACGCCGGATGACCGACACGCCGTGACGACGTTCCGCACCCCGTCCTTCTCGATCTCCATGAAGCGCGAACCCGCGCCGCCACCGGGCTGCGGCAATAGCGTGTGGACGGAGACGTAGACCGCCTCGACCGAGGCCATCGCGCGTTGCACCGCCGCGAGGTCGGCGATGTCGCCTTGCACGACCTCGCAGCCGGCGCTCGCTAAATCCGCGACCCGAGCCGGGTTCCTCGCGAGGCAGCGGACCGCATGGCCGTCGGCAAGCAGCGCCTTGGCGAGATGCCGGCCGACAAAACCCGAGGCGCCGATGACCAGGATCGTTTTCATTACCATTCATCGATAAGCGCGTGGCCCGGAACGAGCTATGCTGTGTCGTTCGCCTTTCCTTCGTGATCGTTCGGAACCGTCCATGGACCCGCTGTCTGACGTGCTGTCATTATTGAAACTCCGCAGCTATTCGGCCGGCGGTTTCGACGTCGGGGGCGACTGGTCGCTCGCGTTCGGCTGCCATGACGGCATCAAGTGCTACGCCGTCGCGTCCGGTGAATGCTGGCTCTCGGTCGAGGGAGTCGCCGAGGCGGTGCGCGTCAGGACGGGGGACTGCTTCCTGTTGCCGAGCGGCCGGCCGTTTCGGGTGGCCAGCGATCTGGCGCTGTCGCCGGTCGACGCCATGACAATCCTGCCGGCGGCGCGCGACGGCAATCTCACGCGCTTCAACGGCGGCGGCGATTTCCTGTGCGTCGGCGGATACTTCGCCCTGGCTGGGGGACACGCGCACATCCTCCTGGGCGTGCTGCCGCCGATCGTCCACATCCGGACGGAGGGCGACAAGGCGGTGTTGCGCTGGTCGCTGGAACGCATGCGGCAGGAGCTGCGCGACCCGCAGCCGGGCGGCTTCCTGGTCGCCCAGCAACTCGCCTCGATGCTGCTGGTCCAGGTGCTGCGCCTACATCTGTCGGAAGGGCTGCGCGGCGGCGTCGGATGGCTGTTCGCCCTGGCGGACCGACAGATGGCGGCGGCGATCACGGCGATCCACGACAACCCGGAACGGCGCTGGACCGTGCAGGCCTTGGCGGAGCGCGCCGGCATGTCGCGGACGGTGTTCACCCTGAAGTTCAAGGAGAAGGTGGGGGTGTCGCCGATGGACTACCTGACGCGATGGCGCATGCTGCTGGCCGGCGACAAGCTGACGGCGTCCGGCGATCCGGTCTCCAGCATCGCCCGATCGCTTGGCTACGAGTCCGAGAGCGCCTTCAGCACCGCCTTCAAGCGGGTCATGGGCTGTCCGCCGCGGCAGTATGGCCAAGTCAGGAGTGCGGCGCCCGCGCTCAGCTGAGTGACGCCCGCTCGGCGGGGGCAGCACACGCCGTTCCCGGTCCCCGCCCAGAGTCAGCCAAATACCCGCACGCCGCCGCGCCACGTCCCGATCACCCGGCCCTCCAGCGCGCGGCCGTCAAACGGTGTGTTCTGCGCCCGGCCCGGCAACTCACCGGCGCGGACGCGCCAAACCCGCTCGGCGTCGAACAGGCACAGGTCGGCCGCCGCACCCACGGACAGCGTCCCCGCCTCCGAGCCCAGCAGCCGCGCCGGCCGCGCCGTCAGCAACGCGAGCGCGTCGATGAGCGGCAGGTCGCCGTTGTGGACGTGGGCCAGCGTGAGGCCCAGCAGGGTCGCGAGGCCGATCCCGCCCGCCGCCGCCTGCGCGAACGGCTGCCGCTTGTCGTCGGTGCCGCGCGGCTGGTGGTCGGACGCGATCGCGTCGATCGTGCCGTCGCGCAGGCCGTCCAGCACCGCGAGCCGGTCGGCCTCGGTCCGCAGCGGCGGCGACAGCTTGCACCAGGTCCGGTACTCGCCGATGGCGGTCTCGTTCAGGTCGAAATACGGCGGCGCGGTATCCGCGGTGACCGGCAAACCCTCTGCCTTGGCAGCCCGGACCAGCGCCACCGCCGCACCGGTGGAGACGTGCGCCACATGCAGCGCCGCCCCGGTCAGCCGCACCAGCGCCACGTCGCGCGCCAGGTGGATCGCCTCGGCCTCGGCGGGGATGCCGGGCAGGCCCATGCGGGTCGCGGTCTCGCCCTCGGTGGCGCAGCCGCCCTCGGCCAGCCACGGGTCTTCGGCGTGGACCACCACGCGGGCGTCGAAAGTGCGAGCATACAGCAGAGCCTGGCGCATCAGCCGCGTCGAGGCGACCGCGTGGCTGCCGTCGCCGAACAACACGGCGCCCGCCTCCCGCAGCAGCCCGATCTCGGCCAGCTCGGCGCCGGCGCAGCCCCGGGTCAGCGCGCCGTAGGGCAGGACGGAAAGGCCGGCCGCCTCGCCGCGCGCGACCAGCAGCCGCACCAGCGCCGGCTCGTCGATCGCCGGCGTGGTGTCGGGCAGGGTGGCGATCGTGGTGATCCCTCCGGCGGCGGCGGCGCGGGCGGCGGTCGCGACCGTCTCGCGATAGGCGCCGCCCGGCTCGCCGACGCCGACCCGCATGTCGACCAAGCCCGGGCACAGGATCGCGCCGTCGCCCTCGACCACGGTGCACCCGTCGGGCCGGGCGACGGCGATGCCGTGCTCGGCGATCCTGCCGTCCCGGACCAGCAGGCTGCCGCGCTGGTCGAGGCGTGACGAAGGGTCGATCAGCCGAACGTCGTGGAACAAGATCATTTGCGGTGCGCCAAACGGTCGAGCACGGCCATCCGGACCGCGACGCCCATCTCGACCTGGGCCTGGATGACGCTGCGGTCGGGGTCGTCGGCGACCGCGCTGTCGATCTCGACCCCCCGGTTCATCGGTCCCGGATGCAGCACGAACGCGCCGGGGGCGGCCATCGCCAGCGTGTCCCGGTTCAGGCCGAAAAAGCGCGCGTACTCGCGGGCGCTGGGCACGAAGCCGCCGGCCATCCGCTCGCGCTGCAGCCGCAGCATCATCACCACGTCGGCGCCGGCCAACCCGCCCGCCATGTCGTGCGACACCTCGACACCCAGCCGGTCGGCGGCGGGCGGCACGAGGGACATCGGCGCCACGATCCGCACCCGGCTGCCCATCGTGGTCAGCAGGAAGATGTTGCTGCGCGCGACCCGGCTGTGCAGCACGTCGCCGCAGATCGCCACCAGCAAGCTATCGAGCCGGCCCGCGCGGCGGCGGATGGTCAGCGCGTCGAGCAGCGCCTGAGTCGGGTGCTCGTGCATGCCGTCGCCGGCGTTGACCACCGCCGCGTCGACCTTGCGCGCCAGCAGGGCGGGGGCGCCGCTGCTGGCGTGGCGCACCACCAGCAGGTCGCACTGCATCGCGTTCAGCGTCGCCGCGGTGTCGAGCAGCGTCTCGCCCTTGTTCACCGACGAGGTCGCGACCGTCATGTCGAGCACGTCGGCCCCGAGCCGCTTGCCCGCCAGCTCGAAGCTGGTGCGGGTGCGGGTGCTGTCCTCGAAGAACAGGTTGATCATGGTGCGCCCGCGCAGCCGATCGCGCGCGGTCTTGCCGGAGCGGTTCAGCAGCACGTAGCTCTCGGCGAGGTCCAGCAGGTCCGCGATGGCCGGCGGGTGCATGCCCTCGATCGCCAGCAGGTGGCGCATCAGGCGGACGCGATGCGGGCCAGCGCCTCATCGCGGCCGAGGGCGGCCAGCGTGGCGTCGATCGGCGGGCTGAACACGCTGCCGGTCAGCGCCGCCCGCAACGGCTGCGCCACGGTGCCGAGTTTCTGGCCGCGCTCCTCGGCGAACGCGCGCATCGCGGCGTTGGTGGCCTCGGGGCTGAAATCGGTCTCGGCCAGACGGGTGGCCAGCGCGGCCAGCATGGCCCTCGCGGCGGGGGTGAGCAGGGCGGCGGCCTTCGGCTCCGTGGGCGGGCGGGCCACTAGGAATGCAGCAGATTGCGCGAGATCGACATAGGTTTTCGCGCGCTCTTTCAGCTCCGGCATCAGCGTGCGGATCCGCGCTTCGGCGTCCGGCGACATCGGCGGAAGTCGCGAGAAAACCTCGGCGGTGGCGTGCGCGTCGTCGGTCTGCCGCAGCCAAACGCCGTTAATGTGGGTGAGCTTGGAGTAGTCCATCCGCGCCGCCGCGCGCCCGACCCCGGATAGGTCGAACAGCTTGATGGCTTCGTCGCGAGAAATCACTTCGGCGTCGCCGTGGCCCCAGCCGAGCCGCAGCAGGTAGTTGCAGAGCGCCTCGGGCAGGAAACCTTGCTCGCGGAATTCCAGCACGCTGACCGCGCCGTGCCGCTTGGACAGCTTCGCCCCGTCTGCGCCGTGGATCAGCGGGAGATGAGCAAACTCCGGCGGCGTCCAGTCCATCGCGTCGTAGAGCTGCCGCTGGCGGAACGTGTTGGTCAGGTGGTCGTCGCCCCGGATGACGTGGGTGATCGCCATGTCGTGGTCGTCCACCACCACCGCGTGCAGGTAGGTCGGCGTGCCGTCCGAGCGCAGGATCACCATGTCGTCCAGCTCGGCGTTGGCGACCCGCACCTCGCCCTGGACGAGGTCGCGGACCACCGTCTCGCCCTCCCGGGGTGCCCGCAGCCGGATCACCGGCGCGACGCCCGCGGGCGCCTCGGCGGGATCGCGATCGCGCCAGCGGCCGTCGTAGCGGGGCGGGCGACCCTCGGCGGTGGCGCGCTCGCGCATCTCGGCCAGCTCCGCCTGCGTCGTCCAGCAGCGGTAGGCGTGGCCGGATGCCAGCATCGCGTAGGCCACCTCGGCGTGGCGGGCCTGGCGCGTCGACTGGAACACCGGCGGCGCGTCGGGATCGAGGCCGAGCCAGTGCAGCCCGTCGAGGATGACCTGGATCGCCTCGGGCGTGTTGCGCTCGCGGTCGGTGTCCTCGATCCGCAGCACGTATTCGCCGCCGTGGTGGCGGGCGAACAGGTAGTTGAACAGCGCCGTCCGCGCGCCGCCGACGTGCAGCAGGCCGGTCGGGCTCGGGGCGAAGCGGGTGC
>JAABUX010002305.1_pt1 | contig 27271 bp, 19 predicted proteins | sample 5561851 | NCBI WGS metagenome assembly JAABUX01 (sample SAMN10711883, study PRJNA513361) | rock metagenome | isolation source: Antarctica rocks | place: Antarctica: Victoria Land, Richard Nunatak red sandstone | collected 2016-01-03 | reverse complement strand
CCGCATCGCAGCGGGCCGAGGATAGCCGTTAATAGCCGTTAGTGGTGCCGCTGCTCATCAGAGTTCACTCATTCGCGTGGAATCAAACCTTTAGCGCGTGTAGTACCCTTATGGGGAGAGGTCGTTTGTCGTCCTCGTTGAAAGTATAAACAGGAGAGGAGAGGTATGCGCCTGCCAGTAGTATGGATTGTGGTAGTTGCCTTGAGCGTCATGCCCACAGGCATGCGCGTCATGAGGTCTCCTATGACCATGGTAGCCCTACACCTTCGTGCCGGCAGGCAAGCACCGCCGGACATACCACCGGGAGTGGAAACGATTCGTATCCCTTTATATGACCATGCTATTCCCGCGCCACGAGATTACTCCGTTCTCCTCACACCAACAAGTGGGCCTTATACAAAAGAAGGCCATGCCGCGTACCTTACTGCCGCGCCCATCGGCGGCGTCGCTCAATGGTACAGGAGGGCCTTCGCTCACGCGGGGTACGTCGTGAGCGTCGTGACAACTCGCGTCACCAGAGGCCATCCCATGGCGACGAACGGATGGGTCATCCTCGACTGCATCTTTGCGGCCCGAACGCGTCTCCACGTGGACATAGAACTCCACGCGCTCGCACCGGGACACACGGTTATCTCTTACCTTGCCCTAGATGAGGTGGTCCCGCGAGTCGGATCGATCTCGGGCCGGATCTACACCGTGTCCCAGATCGTCGTCGGCAGCGCGGCTCACCCTAACGCGTGGCTCGGGCGCCGTGTAGTCCTGCGCGCCGTGTTGATCGGCTGCGTACCTAGTGCTAATGCGACCTGTATCGACCAACTGCCCGGCCTCCCCGATCTCGTGCTGGAAGATCCGCTGCCGGGCGGCTCACCACGACTGCCCGGCGCCAGTGCAATCTTCCTGCCGTTGCTCTTGAGGACGCCAGACGATGCCCAAGATCCACGGTTCCAAGCGGCGATCAACGGCCCGGCCCTCTATGAAGCCCAGATTGTCGCCTACGCGCGGCTCCGGCATCCAGGCCCCGGCGTGCCCCATGCCGCGGCGCTCCTCATCGCTGTCCATCCGCTCTAGCCCTGGAGGCATAGCCCTGGAGGTATCAAGCCCCTGTCCGACAAGTTGGTTTCTCTTCCATCCGTGTCGCGAGGCGCATGACTTGTTGTCGATGCGTGGGCCGACCGCGAACGCGCGCGACCTGCCCGCTTCCGTCGCGACCGCACGGGCTGATACACCAACTGTCGTGAGCGCCGTCCGCGCTCCTAAGGCGTCGTACGAGGCGAGTTGCCCGCGCTCCCAGGGCGACAATTCACAGACCCTGGCCCGCGCCGACGCGGGATTGACACGTCCCCACGACCAGTGCTATGCTTGCATCACGACAGGTCTGCCATGCCATGCCGTGCATAGCTACAACGCGTTGGGCGTCGCGGCCGTGTCACGGCTAAGCGGCTATTATATGGAAGGAGCGACGATGCGCTTTGGGGCGTCGGTCTGGCCGTTTCAGTGGGAGCCTCCGTACGAGGACGCGTTGCGCCGCATCGCCCGCCTCGGCTTCCGCGCCGTGGAACTCATCGCGTGGGATCGCGCCACGCTCGACGACTACTACACGCCGGCGCGCATTGCCGCCTTGCGCTCCGTGCTCGATGGCGAAGGGCTCGCGCTCTCGGAGTTCGTCTTCACGCCGCCCGGCCTCGCCAGCCTCGATGCGGCGCGCCGGAACGAGGCCGTCGAGCACTTTCAGCGCGCCGCCGATGTCGCGGTCGCCCTGGGAACCGACATTATCAACACGGTGGCGCCCTATCCGTGCGACATCGCGGTCCCGCCCCTCACCGCGCGGCCCCTGGCTCAGATCTGGACCGCGGCGGTCCCGTCCGGGTTGGATTGGGAGGCCAACTGGCGGCACTATGTCGAGGTCACACGGCAGCTGTGCGCGCTCTGCGAGGAGCGGGGCTTGCGCTACGCCCTGGAGTCGCACCCCTATCGCTGGGTGTGCGGAGCCGTCTCCCTGCTGCGGCTGATGGATCACGTCGCGTCCCCCGCGCTGGGCGTCAACCTCGACCCGAGCCACATGTTCCCCCAGGGCGACCTGCCGCACATCGCGGCCTACCAGCTGGCGGGGCGCGTCTGGCACACGCACGTCTCGGACAACGACGGCACGACCAATGCGCACTGGCGCCCGGGCAAGGGCAAGATCGACTGGGGGGCGTTCCTGGACGCGTTGCACGCGACGGGCTACAGTGGGACGGTCTCTATCGAATTAGAAGACGTGCCGGGGGTCGCGCGCCCCGGCCGCAGCGCGACGGCGGCGTTCGAGGCCGAGAATACAGCGGGGATAGCGTACCTGCGCGGGCTATGCGAGGAGCAGGGCATCCCTATGACGACCGCATAACCTACAACGCTTTGCGAACGACAGGGTGCCCTACGTCTCGACGACTCGCGGTCCATCGGGTATCCATGGACGCACCTTGACCCAATCCAGCCTGGCGATTGCTCCGCGGTACGTGAAGGCGGCCACGTCGAGAGCACTCGACGATGCCTGCTGGTTGCTGACGTAACCCCGACCACCATCGCGCCAGTAGTAGTGGACCCCCGACAGGTCGCGCGCGACGGTATAGACGTGCATGGCATGGTCCAGTGATGCGATGGGAAAGAAGGTATCGGTCCCGACCTCCATGCGCGCTTGCCACCGCGACGCGCTGATCGTATTGACATCAGAGGCGAGGTAGTACGGGACACCGGTCAGTTGCGTGGCCCACCCCACGTTGATTTGTTCCTGCGCGGGCAACGGGGGCATCGTGATGCGGGCGCTGGCCGCGTAGCCGTCGCCATAGGTCGCTCGACTGTAGATGCCCGCCCACTCGGACCAGGAGGCGATAGTTGCGATGCCCGACCGCACGGAGACTGCCCCGGCGTCATAGGTGATCCACCGCCGTGCGTTCAGGGCGGGTCCGTCGAAGCCGTCCTGCAAGGGGTAGATAGCGGCCCAGCTCCGCCGCACGACGGGGCGCGCATTGCCCCAGGCCAGGACATAGTGGCCGTCCATGGCCGGTCGGGCGTCGAGCGGAGCCTGGAGCCGGAACCACAGGGTCACGTTGTCCCTGCTCCAGGGGCCAAAGGTGTAGGGATCGTAATCGACGTCTATCTGTCGCGGACCGGCGCCGCCCGTATACCAGAGGGTCACATCCGCGAAGGGGACGCCCGGAGGACGCGCCCGGCGTTGTAGGCGGCCGTGTCGTACACGGCGGCAGCCCCGGCGCCATGCAGATGGAGCATCACGACGTAGTCGATGGCGTGCTCCGCGACGGGGGTGCGGGCGCTGCCATAGACCGACGAACCGCCGCCCACGACCGTGATCTGCTGCCGGTGCGCATAGGCCGAGAGGACAGGCCCGGCGACATGTCCGCGCGCGGCGCCGACCGTTGAACGAGTGGTCGTCGACGCGGCAACGACAAGACAGAGAAGGGCCGCCGTCTTCACCCTTTGTCTACCAACACCCATCACGTCCTCCTCGTGTCCTATCGTCATGCAGCGCCAAGACAGCGAACGAATCGACAGGACGCCTATCCACAAAGCCGATCATAGCATCGATCCCATGGCCACGGCTATCACCCAATCGGACCGGACGCGTAAGGTTGTGGGAGCCAGTACATCAGAGGTGAACAGGTTACAATGAATCCGGCTGGCGTACACGCATAACGGGGATGAAAACGGGAGATCACATGGATGAAGCTGTCGAGTTGGACGATGGCGCAGACGTGCAAGGCGAGCGCCACACTGACTTTGCACTCGCTTTTCAAGACGGGCAAACAGCCGTCGACGAACGAGGCGAAAGCCTGGCCATCCGCGTCGAACACCTGGGCACTCTTGCGATCACGACGGGCCACATCATCGCGTGCGATCCCTTCTGGCTGCATACGGCTCCTGAAGCCTACACCGTCGTCGTGCCACCAGGCCGCTACGCCGTCCGCGTCAGCGTCGCCTCCTACGTCGACAACGATCGACGGGTCGCCTGCGCGATGCTCCGCTTTGCCGAGAGTGAGGCGGTCCGGTGGGAGATGGCCGTGCGTCCGGGCCAAGACCCCCACGCTCTCGCGCCAGGCGAACAATTTTGTTATCCGGTCGATGCCGGGACAGGCTGCTTCGCCGATCAAGCCGTGATGGAGGCGCTGCTGGCTGAGGCGGGCATCCACGACGTGGACAACTGGCGCATGGGTCCCGATTCCCACATGGCGCCCGACGGGCGGGTGACACCAGAATGGGCCGCTCTCGTCGATTCGGTCTATACCTGGAGCGACACATTCTGTGAAAGGTTGCTGGAGACACTCGAAGCAACGGGGTACATCGCAGCCACAGTGACAGTACAGGGCGGAGTTGGGGGGAACCTCATCGTTTTCAGCAGCGGTTGGGGTGATGGATGTTATCCGTCGTTCTTTGGCTATGACGCGCACGACAGCCTTGTCTGCCTGGTCACGGACTTCGAGGTGTTGCGAGGGGTCACGCGATCTGGCCCTGCGGCATGAGTGCTGGCTGGCCTTTAGCGTTATGTGATACGTCCCTACCCCGGTTCGGCTATCCTATCCCGAGAACGACATGATCCTGAAGACACGATGTGGTTGCTTGTCAAATATGTCAAGGTAGCGCCTGCTGGTAGAGCCATGAGCAAAGGAGGACTAGTCATGATCCGAACCGAGAAAGACTACACCGCCGCGATCCGCGAGCACGCCGACATGAAGGACCGCTTCGCCCGCCTGCGCCTGTCGCTCCAGGAGCAAGGCTACACCGGGGACGTCATCGCCGACCTGATGGACTCCGAACTCGCCTTCGCCGGACAAATCGGGTCCGACATCGAGTTGTACGAGCAGGCTCTCGAGCGGCAGTTCGGGAAAACCAACTGGGAGAACATCGGGCTGCTGCTCATCAACCTGCGCATCGCCAACCGCGTCAAGCAGCGCGAGCTGGCCGACCGCCTCGGCGTCGACGAGTCCGTCGTCTCGCGCGACGAACGCAACGAGTACCGCGGTATCACCGTCGAGCGCGCTGTGCGCATCCTCCAGGCCCTGGATGAACGCGTCGAACTGAGCGTCGCCCCCAAACCCACCGCGACCGGCCAACCCTCCATTCAGACCCTATCCGGTTCCGGCGCATCGAACCGCGCCGCATCCTGATCGACACGGCTCCCACCAGATGCTTACGGGACGATGACGGGCAGGCAGTGACCGCCGCTGGCGCGTCCTCCTGCTCCTCGTCAAAGCCCGCCTCGAAGCCATCGACCTCGGCCTCCTCGACGTCGACCAGGCCTTCCTCGCCGACCTTATGCTCCCCGACGGGCACACCATCGGCGACACCATGCAGCCCCAGCTCCAAACCGCCCTCGCCGGCGCCACCGCACCACGCCTGCCTCCCGCGCCGAACCACTAAAAGCCCGTTACTCATTGCTCCCAGGAAGGTGCCTGAGATTGGCACGAACCTTCCGCGTGTGTGGGTAGTCCGGCCCCAGTGCCCGCTCCAGGATGCCTAGCGCCCGCTCAAACAGCAGCTGTTCATCGCAGGCTCGTCCATGAATAACCTATCTACTTTTGGCAAGGTTCAGAAACGTGGTGACAGTTTAGGCGCGGCCGGAGCGGTTTCTACGCCGTGTCAAGCGTGAATGTCCGACGCGCGGCACACGAACTGTCACCATATTTCCAGGCGCAAAATGAACCATGCCCTACTTTTCGCGCCAAATCACGTGCGAACGGAGCGCAAAGTTGCCTACTCTGTTCTTGGACGCCCCCTAAACACCAGTACCTTTACCCCACCAACCGGCTGCCACTTGTCGTTTCGGCTGGTCACCAGCACCTGGCAGCCGCCCGTCGTCGGACGCCATTGGCTCAGCTTCGTCGGCTCCTCGAAGTCGTCGAGGATCAACAAGCGGCGCTCCTCGCTCTGCCACGCCGCGCGCACCGCCGCCACCTTGCCCGCCTGGTCAAGCGCATCCCATCCCGGCAGCGCCAGCCCTCCCGGACCACCACACGCCGCCACCTGCGCCTCGACATCCGTATCCACGGCGTCGGCAATGCTCAGCCAGAACACCCCGCCTGGATACTCGTCCTTGTACCGATTAGCATAGCTACCGGCCAAAAATGTCTTGCCCGTACCGCCGGGGCCCGCGATCACCACGGCGCTCCCACCCTTCAAGGCGTTATACAGCGATACCAGACCGTCCTCCTGCTGGTTGGTCAGATCTTTCATCCCGGCCACAGTGGGGTGGTCCGGCCCTAATATCCGCTCCCGGATCGCCAGCGCCCGCTCGTACAGCGGCCGCGCCCCCGCATAGTCCCCCTGGGCGCTCAGCAAGGTAGCAAGGATGCTCATCAGCCGCGCTAAGGTCACCTCCTGATCGCCCTCGGTGTCGATCTCCGCTATTACCTGTCGCAGGTGGGGCAGGTACAGGTTGCCGACTAGCGTATACCTCCCAGTCCTGACCGCATCGAATGCATAGCCCAAAGACATTGCCACCGCCGCTATGTCTGCTTCCTTTGCCTTTGCCGCTCCTCCGTCATCAGTGCCATAAACGCGCAGGCGCACGAACGCCGCGACTAACCGATGCAACCGTAGCGTGTCGCCGCGATCCTCTCGTATCAAGCCCACCGCTCCCAGCCGGCGCAGCGCCTTCTGCTCTGGACCGTCCTCGTCGACCGCCGCTCCGTTGTCACCTCCTGCACGCAACACGACGTCTCGTGGAATAGGCGCTGCGGCCAGCAATGTCGCCCGCCGCAACAATCTCAATGCTAACGAGTCGATCGGCGTCGTCGCATCCAGACGCTCGTAGCTCAGGGCAAACGTCGCCGCGACCGCCGGCATGTGCGGCGTCGGCAGTTCGCCGTCCTCCAGTTCCATCAAGGAGCGATGCAGCAGCGACTGCGCCCGCAGCTTGGCCAGGTAGCTATCGAAGCCCATCGAAGAGTACGCGGCCAGGTACGCGCCGGCCAACGCCAGAGCCAGCGGCAGGTCGCCCACCTCGTCGCAGATCCGATCCGCCGCTGCATCTGCCATCAACTCCTGCAGCGATGTACCCGTGGCAGCGGCCCGCGGACCACACAGCAACTCCAAACCGTCCGCCCGCGTCAATTCATCTAGCCTGTGTACCTTCACCCCGCCAACCGGCGGCCACTTGTCGTCTCGGCTGGTCACCAGCACCTGGCAGCCGCCCGTCGTCGGACGCCACCGACTCAGTTTCTTTGGCTCCTCCAGGTTATCGAGGATCAACAGGCGGCGCTCTTCGCTCTGCCATGCCGCACGTACCGCCGCCACCTTGTCCGCCTGGTCAAGCGCATCCCATCCCGGCAGCGCCAGCCCTCCCGGACCACCACACGCCGCCACCTGCGCCTCGACGTCCGCATCCACCGCCTCGGCAATGCTCAGCCAGAACACCCCGCCCGGATACTCATCCTTATGTTGGTGTGCATAGGCGCCGGCCATAAATGTCTTGCCCATACCGCCCGGGCCCGCGATCACCACGGCGCTCCCACTAGTCAACCCGTCGCGCACCGCCGCCAGGTCATCCTCGCGCCCCACAAATGCATCCGTGCGGAACGGCACCTGAAACGGCGTCCGCTTCTCCGTCCCACCTCGGCCAACATGCGTCTGCTGGACTATGACATGTATATCCTGGACCGTGCTCGCTATGGCATCCTGCTGGTCCTTCATGTTTGGCAGCACGGCTGTCTGCTCGTGGATCTCGTCCTGCTGCGCCTTCATGTCCGGCAGCAATGCCGTCTGCCTGCGGATCTCGTCTAGCGTCTGCCGCAAGCCGTCGAACTGGCTGAGGAACGCGTCGAGTTGTGGCGACAACGGCGCTCCATCGACGCTAAGCTGAGCCAGTAGCTTCCCCTCGAAGATGCCGCGCAATCGCTCGTTCGTCTTGTACTCTTCCGCGAAGAAGGCGCGGAACGCCTGGAACCAGTCCAGGTGCACCACCTCATCACTCCGCGCTGGCTCATCCCACCCTTGCTGAAGCAACGTATCGAGGTGGCGTACCGCTACAAGATCCCGATAGCCGAAGCGCTGTCTCAACTCGTCGATCAGCCCATGCTTGAGCGATTCTTGCAGCTCGATGGCCCGATCCTGCGCGGTGACGCCCCGTGGCTGCAGCAGCAGTTCGATCCGCGCCTCGGCCTCGGGCGTAGGCCGTGGCGCATTATTGTCCGGCAGGTCGCGCAGTTCCTCGCGGTAAACCCGCTGCACATCCTCCAGCCACGCGACCTCTTCTTCATCGCCGTGGCCGACCTTATCTCGCTGTCGTCCCGCGATTGTGGACTGGATACCGAACCGCCCCAACCCCTTGCCGACGGTCGTCGGCTCGACACCCAACTGCGCCAGACACTTATCGATGACCACGAGCGTGGCCTGAACATACGCCGTCCGTATCCCCCGCTGCACGTCGCCGTTCACCGGCAAGTCGCCTTCGTGCAGGCGCTCCACCAACCCGCGCATCACGTCGCAGTAGACCTTATCGGCCCGGTTGCCGACAATGCCGCCAACGCACGCGCCCAGGAAATCGACGACCAACACACTAAACATCGCGCTCAACGGGTCCATCGGCTGCTCTCTCCCCTATGCAATGCAGGTCCTGCCGCATCCAGGCGTCTCACCATGGCCGTGACGGCAATCATCCCGATCGTACCACCCAACCCACTCCCGCCGCGCGCCCTCGCCCGAGCGACGTAGGAGTATCGGATAAACCGTATGCGACTATATAATAACCGACGCCCCCAACCACGCGATCAACACCACCGCTCGACGTTCCATGGCGTGCCCCACCAGGACGCCACGGCCCAGCCACATCACTGATCCAGCCTACCCCCCGCGCGAGCACGCCTTGTCGTTTGTACTGGTCTCCCAAAGGAGCACGACACGCTGGCCCGTCCCGCTATCGCCCTTTAGCGTCAATGTTGCCGACGCCCAGCAGCACTGGTACGGACACTGGCAAAGAACGAGGCAGCGTGGCTGAGGCGCGCGCGAACCTCTTCGTCGAGATCGGTGAGCGATCCGTTCACATCGTAGATCACGACCGCTCCGCGGTAGCGTGCGCGGTAGAGGAAGCGCAGTGCGTCGAGGGTTATGTCGCAGGCGATACGCCCTGGGTCCATGTCTGCCCCTACGGTGTACGTCCCCGCGGACTGTTGCAGGACGCTCAGCGCAGGCACACCCGGGCGCGGATCGATGATCCAATAGCCGTTGGCGCCATGCGACCTCGCTCCGGAAAGATAAGTATGCACGTGCATAAACGCCGGAACCTGCTTCACCTTCCGCTGGCCAAGCAGCGATGATTGATTCCCTGCCTGCTGGCGCGTACCACGTACTTTGCGCTCCAGTCCAACGATCTGGCCACCGCCTGACGAGACATTGAAGAGCTGAGCGCCTGCCTTTCGATAGGCCGCGATCCACTCGCGTTCCGCTTGGTCCCGGTCGCCACTGTCAACGACTTCCAGGATGTGTAGGATCGGGACCAGGCGCTGCCTATTCAATCGGTAGATCCACACGTCCTTATCGTTGAGCCGCTTTTGACTCAGACATTCCTGGACGTGATCCACAAGACGCATCTCTGGAGTACGAAGGGTCTGCCCAATATAGCGGATCTCGTGACTGACAGGATCGGCTAGCGCATAGACGAATCCTCGTTGCCGTACCGCGGAATCGACCGCTCCAACGTATGGGCGTTTGTAACCGCAGCCCGCGCAAATCCAGACTCGCCGGCCACGCCGAAACTCCATCACGGCGCCGCAGCGATCGCACGATGACGCGGCTGCTGTCATGGCGCCTCCTTAACCGCCTTGTTGTGGCCTGCGTCGACGACGCGACGGTACACGAGCCACACTCATGCCACGATCATAGGCAATGTCCGGGCAGTCACCTATCCCCTGACCAGGCTACTCAATCACACCGACAATCTTCCCCTCGCCAACCAGTTCCGCCGTCCTCGGGCTCACCTTAACGTCCCCGATCCACACGCCCACCGCATACCGCAGCCCGGACACCCACCTCATCACGTACCCCACCCGCTGCGGCTGATAACACCGCCAGCCCCAAACCTCCCAGCCAGGTAGTCGCCGACGAGTAGGCTGACCGTCTAGAATGAAGACGAGAGCTAGAGGGAGGATACGACCATCACAGCAACGACCCGGCGCTGCGTCAGTTGCGGCATGCAGCTCACCCCGTCGACCCTGGACGCGGTCGAGTTCCGCGCCGACCGCTCATTCGTCTACTACTGCCTGTCCTGCCGCGAGCGAGCGGTGGCTCGCCAACGCCGCCCACGGTGGCGAACAGCCGACCAGCGACTACTACATCAGCAAAACCCGCTCCGGCGCCACGCCCATCTACGAGATCGTCAGCCGCCGCTACTGGGCCACCAACGAAACGTGCCACTCACTGGAGCAAGCCGAGGCGCGGCTAACCGCGTGGTGCTAGAGTCTGGATTTCGCACGGAGATAAGATCGCTGGGGCAATGCCGGAATATCAACCGATTTGGCGGCATTTCCGGCGTTTCGATGCCGTGCTTGACGGCGAAAACAGCCTGTTCAGGCTCCTACTTGACGATAACGATCACCGTGCGAAATCCAGACTAGAGCGTTCCGCGTCGCCCTTTTACGCGGGCCAGTAGGCGATAGAGCCAGCGGTCCCAAAGACGTCGCGTCCCGTGGGTCGGGTCGGCGGGACGCGTGTCCCCTTGCCGTCCTTACCCATGAACGCCTCGAACACCTCACCTTCTCGCAGGCGCGTCGCTTCAAAGGCCATGCGGCGACTGTCCGGTGGCTGCTCTTGTCGACGCCAACTCGCCTGGTCGATGTGATACACGCCGCGTGTAATGCCTTGGAAGATCGCGACGGCGTACGGGTACCATTGCAAGCGTTTCTCACTCAGTGGCCACCAGGCGCGCACGCTATCGTATAACTCCTGATCGCTCATGCCATGGCGATAGCCATAGCCGTGGCGCGGTACCTCGGGCGCTTCCTGGTCCTTCCACCAGCCCAACTTGATTAGGATTGCCGCGTATGTTGTGTCGAGCTTGGGCCTCGTCAATTGGTACGCGAGGTCGTCCAGGCTGACCAGTCCGTTCTCCTTGACGGGACCGCGTACTACGTTGGCGAGTCCTTCTCCACCTCGAGGACCATAGTGTTGGAGCGTATCGATGAGGGCTGCCTCAACCATAAACGCCTCACCGGCCGTTGCGATCTTGATCCGCGCAAACTGCACCTGTGGCTCGCGTCCGCCCTTCCGAATCCTCCGAATACGGGCCAGCTTTGCGCCGGCTTCCTCGTCGGATATGGCGTCGTTGCCTAAAATCTTATCGGTTAGGTGGTCAGTAGCGCGCTGGCGCGTCCCCTTGCCAACGTAGAAGACCTCGTTTGACTCGGGATCAACGAGCAGATACACGTAGTAGGGACCTATGTGGTCAGCGATGTCGTCAGTGATGAGTGGGTTGTTTAGATCGTTCATATTCACACCTGTGCTGAACCGGTTATCTGTTGGCATCCTACCAGTTTCTTGGACTCCGTCCGATAGCATATGGGCGGCTACGACCACCCGCGATCGCGACGCGCTCATCGCCGGCGCGCGTGAGGACGGCTTGCGGCCTGCGGCGCAGTCGAATTGCTACAAGCATGTGCCTCGTATCAACCAACTGTTCCTGTCCTACGTCTGATGCCGTTGAGTAATGCGTTGGGGAAGGCCTACCACCGCCGCCCGTACAGCCCATCCCCCCACCCCACCGGCCGCGCCTTCACCACCGCGTCCTCCGCTGGCGGAGGCGCCAACGCCTGTCGCATACAACGTCAGGTTGAGCAGGAAGTCGTCCTGATCCTTGGCTTCCAGCATGTGTCACTGGATGCTTTCAATGGCCCGCATGTCGTAGCGCGCCTGACCCACCTCGGTCCACGATTCGCGATACTCCTCCGATCCGTCACCGATGTAGACGCTGTGACGAAGAGTAATGTGCGGGCGCCAGCGATGGATAGTAACCACTGCCACTAGCCTAATGCGTCACGGCGAAATCGGTGTGCGCCGTCTGCGTCTGTCCCACGAGCGTGCAGGAGACGTCGGCCTCACCGCTGTCGCTCCGGGTCATCTCGTGCCAGGCCCAGCGCACCAGGCCGTCCGCGCCCGCCGTTTCGGACGCGCCGTCGAACGAGCGCGGCGGGTAGCCCGTCGAATACGTCACGGCGGCGGTACACGCGGCGTCCGGCAGCGTCCGCACCGTCAGGACCGGGTACGCGTCGTATGGCATGGTCTCCGGCGTCACCCAGGCCTGCACCAGGAAGACCGCGTCCGGACCAGCCGTCCCAATCGCGGTTGGCCCAGCCGCCGTGGCGCCTGCCACCGAGGTCGATGGCGCGGGCGGCACAGAAGGCGCGGGATATGGACCGCGCTGCAAGTCGGCAGTGAAGGCCTGCTCGACCCGTGCGATGGCCGTCTGATCGTGCAGCACCACGCCGACCTCCCGGTTCTTGTCCAGCGAGGTGACCGACAGGTTCTCGCTGCCCACGAACATGCTTGTGCCATTGGCGACGATGATCTTGGCGTGGATGTACGGGTAGGTCACGCGCCGCACCGTGGCACCGGCCTGCGCGAGTACGGAGAGGTCGCCGATGCCAGCGTAGATGACGCGCACGCGCACCCCGCGCCGCACCGCCGCGACCAGGGCATCGATCACTTGCGGATCGGTCACCTCTTCGGCGTACAGGTCGAGGCTATAACTGGCGCCGTCGATCAGACTCACCAGGGTCATGCGGGCGTTGACCGGGCTCACCACCAGCCCCGGCAGCGGCCCCTCCACCATGTCGCCTGCCCAGTCGCTCAGCACGACGGTCTCGGCCGCGTCCACGGTCGCCACGTCGTCGGTCACGGCGGCAAAGTCGCGGTCGCGGCTGAACGAGGTGGGCGTCCAGTTCATGGTCCCGATCCACGCGCGCGCCCGGTCCGCGACCAGCGCCTTGGCGTGGGTGAACCGGAAGGCGGCTCCGCCCCAGCGGACCCCCACGCCGTGCGCGCTCAGGTAGGCGTAGGCCGCCGAGGGACTGCCTGCGTTGCCCCCATAGGGATGCTGCTCCAGGATGAGTTGCACCCGCACGCCGCGCGTCTCGGCCTGGGCGAACGCCGCCAGCACCGACGGGTCGGACAGCAGGTAGATCTCGCCGTCCAGGCTGGACCGCGCACCGTCGATGAAGGCGACGAGCGGTGTCGCGCCGTCGTCGGGCTCGGCGACGATTTGCACGGCCAGCCCCGTTGGCACGACCGTCGGGGCTGGCGTCGTCGTCGGGACTGGCGTCGTCGTCGGGACCGGCGTCATCGTCGGGACCGGCGTCATCGTCGGGACCGGCGTCACTGTCGGGACCAGCGTCGCCGTCGCCACGACGATCGCCGGGCCACCGCCCGGATTCTCAGGGAGTGAGGTCGGCGAGAGGTCAGGGGTCGCCGGTAGCGGAGCACCGGCCGCGCCGCTGACCACGACGTACGGCGGCGGGGCAAAGACCAGGATATAGCTGGCTTCGACGGCGGCGCCCATCAAGCACGCCACCACCAGCACCTTATACACCAGCGGACGTGGCCAGCGCAGGAAGCGCCGCCACGACCAGCGCCCGACGGAGCGTAGCGCCAAGCCCACGTGTCGCATCGCGATCCGGCCAGCGATCACCAACCGCTTCCCCATCTGCCCTTGCACCAATAGCGTGACGCCGCCACTCCCTGCTACACGCATCCCGATCCAGGCCCCACCCGCCAGGATGCAGCTGATCAACAAGGCGGTAAGGGGATTAGTTACCACGGATCACGATAGTCGGGTACATGGCTTGCCGATGCGCCTGCCTAACCGGCACGCGCCGCGTCGGTAAAGTATAGGATTGAGGTCGCGCATCGTTCGCAATCCAGAAAGTACCGCGCTCCGCTCTTGCGAACGCGCTGCTTCTCGCCGCAAACCGTACAGCACTCGTTGATCGCGGTATTACTGTTGCAGTCCCTGCACTTGAAGTAGTAGCTGTAGCCGTAAGCTATCTCCACGCGCTCGCTTCCACAGCGGCAACACCGGTACACCCGTGGCGGACGAGGCTGAGACTGCTGTTCCGCCACGGGTGTCTGGCGTTGGGCTGGCCGCGCTGCTTGCGGCTCCGCGCCAGACACACGCGGCGGTGTGTCGGCTGTTGGCGCTTGCCCGTGAGTGGTCGTGGGCTGATAGGGGCGGTGACATTCGGCCAAGAACGCTGCCAACCGGTCCAACTCGGCGGCGTTGAACGTGGTGGTCGCTCGATACTCCGACGGCAGCCACGAGAACGCCAGCGACAACAGGCCTTGCACGCCTGTACCCTTGTCTCTACTGTGTATGAGTCGGTAGAAAGCGATTTGTTCGCGAATGTGGGATGGGACCTGATCGGCCTTCGCGACCGCAGCCAGGTCGAGATCGCGCGGACGCTGGATCACCCCTTGATCCGAGATGGCGACGACCACATCCCCGTATAAATCATGGTAGTGCAAGTCTTCCCGAGAGGCCAGGAGGGTGTGTAGCACGTCGCGCTGGCGCTCCGCTTGTAGCACCGGCGACGGCATTCCCCGTGAACTGCCTCCGCACCAACGCGTCCACTCGCCGTGGGCGTTGATCCGCACAGTGGTCGTGACACTCTTGCTCTCAACAATAATCAGGCCGAAGGGGTGCAGCACCAGGTGGTCGATCTGCGCTACCTCCCCGTCGTGTTCCACGCGCAGCCCGTTGAGGACGCGGGTGTCCGCGTCCTCCTTAAAGGCGCGACGCAGGTAGAATGCCATCTGCTCCTCCGCCGCGCGTCCAGCCTTCTTCGAGGCGTCTCCCGACACAACTGGCGCATCGAGCTCTTTGACGATCATCCGATCCTCTCTAACCGTTAGGCGCGTCCGCTGCGTCCTACGATACGCTCTCTAACCCACCTACCGCTATCCCCTATCCGGGCCATAAGCGGCGATCTTAACAATATCTTAACCATCCATCTGGTGCGGTCATGTGGTAGCATATGTGGCAGATCGGTGCGATCCCCCTGTCCATCATCCCGTCCGCTGTCGTGGCGGACAGGCGGTCGAAGCGGCGGAGATGGGGGCAATCCGGCGAGACACGGACCACGAGCGCGCGTACGTTACACGTCAATGACCATGAGAGGTGGCAATAATGGGCTCACGCATCCCCGGCTCAGGACCAACCACGGCGGTTCACCGCATCCTCCCGTTCATCGCCAGACCTTTCATGGCGCTCTGCCTTGTGCTGAGCGTGGCCGCCACGGTTCCCCCCGCCATCCGCTCGGCGACGGCCGTACAGGCGGCACCGCTCCCTCCACAACGGCTGACCGGCCAGACTCCCAGCGCCGTGACGCATGGGACGGCCGCCCTTGTCGCCCCCGCCAATCCCGCCGCCCCGCTGACCCTGACCATCGCCCTCGGCGTGCATAACTCCGCCGCGCTCGACGCCTTCATTGCCGCCGCCAGCGACCCGCGCAGCCCCTCCTACGGCCACTACCTCACCCACGCCCAGTACCTGGATACCTACGCCCCCACGGAGGCCGAGGCGCAGGCGGTGCGCGACTGGGCCGCCGGCGGCGGCCTGACCGTGGCCCAGACCTCGCCGGACCGCCAGCTCGTGCTGGTCGCTGGCGCGACGCGCCAGGTCGAGGCGGCGCTCGGGGTGACCATCAACACCTACCAGTTGCCGGGTCAGGCCGGACAGCCCGGCCGCGCGTTCCGCGCCAACGACCGCGACCCCGTGGTCCCCGGCGGCCTCGACATCCGCGCTATCAGCGGCCTCTCCACCTACGACCAGTTCCGTACCTTCTCCACCGTGCGCCCGCGCGGCACATTCAGGGGCCACGCCCTCACGGGGATCAGGCCGCACGGCACCCGCAACGGCGGCTACATCCCCAGCGACTTCCGCACGGCCTACAACGTCAACGCGGTGGGCGACGGCAGCGGCCAGACGGTCGGGTTTACCTTGTGGGGTGGGCCGCTGGCGCAGGGCGATCTCAATGGGTTCGCCGCCAATACCGGTACCACGGCCGTAACCGTGGGCGGCACAGGCGCCGACGGCATCGAGTTCATTCCCGTCAACGGCGACAGTACCGATACCAATGAGCTGGGGGAGACGGCGCTAGACGTGGAGAGCGCCCACGGCGTGGCCCCCGGCATCCACATGAAGTACTGGCTCGGCGATTGCACGCCGTCGGGCGGGAGTTGCAATCCCAGCGACACCGGGCTGGAGCTGGCCATCAATGCCGCGACCACCGATAGCAGCCTGCACATCGTCTCCAACAGTTGGGGCGGCCCCGAGAATATAGACCCCACCGACCCCTTCTCGGCCACCACTAATCAGGGCTTCCAGGAGGCCGACGCGGTGGGCACGACCTTCTACTTCTCCAGCGGCGACGATGGCTACGCCTCGGGTTGTCCCCAACGGAACCCCACGCAGTGCCCGCCAGGGCACGGCCTACCCAGCTTCCCCGCCGATAGCCCCTACGTCGTCGCCGTCGGCGGCACCAACCTGCAGCTCGTGCAGGTCAATCCCAACACCGTGGGCTATCAGGGGGAGACCACCTGGGGCAACACCGTCAACCCTAACAGCAGCTCGGGCTTCGACGGGGGCACGGGCGGCGGCTGCTCGCCGAGCTACGCGCGCCCGCCCTGGGAGACCGGTATTACCACGCCGGCCTACTGCGTCCTGGGCGATGGGTCGACCCCCGCGCGCGCCATCCCCGACGTGGCGGCCGACGCCGACCCGATAACCGGGGCCTACGTCTACGTGCAGGGGCAACCGCAACAGATCGGCGGGACCAGCCTGGCCGCGCCGCTATGGGCGGGCATGGCCGCCGACGTCAACCGCTACCTGGCGGCGAAGAGCTATAATTTGATGGGCTTCTCCGCCCCGGTTATCTACTACCTGGCCAACAACGCCACGACCTACGCGCGCGACTTCCACGACGTGACCAGCGGGAACAACGACCCGCAGGCCTCTGGTAGGGGCGACAACGCCAGTTCGGGCTGGGACCTGACGACCGGCTGGGGCTCGCCCAACCTGGGCAACCTGGCCGCCGACTGGCCCAACGTCGTCAGCATGCCCACGCCCGTGCCAACCCGGACGAACACGCCGCTGCCCACCAGCACGCCGACGAACACGCCGACCAATACGCCCACCAACACCGCGACGAACACACCCACCAACACGCCCACCAACACCGCGACGAACACACCCACTAACACGCCGACGGCGACCGCGACCAGTACCCCATCGCCCAGCGCGACCGCGACCCTCAGCCCGACCGCCACGCTCTCTCCAACCGTGACCGCTCCCCCCATCGCGCCCACGAGGGCGCCGTTCATCCAGGCGATCCCGTCTCCAACGCCGTCAGGCTCGACCGCCACGGTCCCCGTTGGTAACCATACGGCGCCCCCCTCGTCCGCGGGCCTGTCCGTCCATGTGACGCCGCTTCGGGTCCGCTCCGGCGGCACGCTGACCGTGCAGGTCGCGACGGCCCCGCGCGCCCACGTCGACGTCGCGGTCATCGTGCAGACCGTGCGCACCACGTCGCGTGTCGTGGTCAAGAACGGGCGTCGCTTGCACGTGCGCACGATCCATCGGGTCGTGCTCTACACGCTCACCGTCCAGGGCACGACCGGTTCGCGCGGCCGCTTCACCGCCCACCTGCGCATCCTCTATCGGCCTGCCAGACCGATCACGGCGCAGGTGCAGGTCACGGCGCGGATACATGGCGGAGTCCGCCATGGCGCGGGTCAGGTCTCTATCCTGCCCGGCGTCATCAGGCCCGGCCATGGCTGCGTCCTGCCCTGCACCCTGCCCGCCGGCGTCGACCCCGTCGCCGTGGCCCTGGACGCGCGGACCGGCCGCGCCTTTGTCGCCGACCGCAGCGGCAACAGCGTCGGCGTGTTCGACACCGCCACGAACACCCTCCTGCGCGCCGTCCCGGTCGGCAAGCAGCCCAACGCTGTCGCCGTGGACGAGGGCACGGGACGGGTCTTCGTCGCCAACGGCGGCGGCGATACCATCAGCGTGCTCGACGCGACCACAGGCCGGCTGCTGCGCACGGTCGCCGTCGGTGCCAACCCCTACGCGCTCGCGGTTGGCGCGACGACGCGCCACGTGTTCGTGATCAGCAATCGCGGCGTGGTCGCGCTCGACGCCGCCAGTGGCCGCCTCTTACACACCGCCGCCGTCGGCAGCGACCTCAACGCTCTGAGCGTCGACGAGGCCGCCGGCCGCGTCTTTGTCACGGACCAACTCGGCAACAGCGTGGTCACGCTGGCTGCCGCCAGCGCGGCCCGGCTCCACGCTACCAGGGTGGGCAATATCCCCTGGACCGTGGCCGCCGACCCGCGCGCGGGCCGCGCCTTCCTGGCCTGGGGCAACGACCATGTCAGCACCCTCAACGCGGCCAGCGGCGTCATCTTGCACACGGCAACGGTGGGTCAGGTACCCAAGGCCCTCGCCGTCGACGTGGTCACCAACCGCGTCTTCGCCGCCTCCTCGGTCGACAATACCGTCGGCGTGCTCGACGCGACCACGGGCCGGCTGCTGCGCACCGTAGCCGTGGGCCAGTCGCCCGTGGCCATGGCCGTGGACGAGCGTCGCGGCCGCGTCTACGTGGTCGACAGCGGCAGCGACCGGGTCACCATACTCGACGCCACCAGCGGCGCCGTCCGTGGCGCCGTCCCCGCCGGCGCCGGACCCATTGCCGTGGCCGTGGACCCACGGACGGGTCGGGTCTTCGTGGTCGATAAGGGCCTTGGCGGCAGCGGGCATGGGACCGTCACCATCTTGAAAGCCCAGTCATAACTTTCTCTACGATGAACGGAATCTCCAGCAGGCGCTTGGCGAACTAGCCGAGGCGGAACGGGAGCAGCAATGAGTAACGAAGCTCTCCAGTATTCGATCGTGATCGAGTGGAGCGTTGAAGACCAGGCGTACGTGGTGGTCTTGCCCGAATGGGCGGACCGTTACGCCATGCCGGTTGCCAGCGGATCAACCTATGAGGAAGCGGCGGCGCGAGGGCGCAATGCGCTCGAAAACTACATCCGCTTCGCTCATGAGGACGGCCGCCCCCTGCCACGGCCCCGCGTCTTTGCCAGCGTCTAGTAGTCCGTCAACCCTTGTTTTGTACGTAGCCGGACGCTCAATTGCGGTCGGCGAACGTATCAAGGATCGCGTGACAGGCTACTATCGCTAGAGGTTCGGGTAGACTGCACGTATGATGTCTCGCGCCGATTTGCACCTGCATACCACCAGTTCGGACGGCAGCCTCGCGCCGGCGGAGTTAGTCGAGGCGGCGAGACAGCACAGCCTCGACGTCATCGCGGTGACCGACCACGATACCCTGGACGGGGTCGTGCCGGCCATGGAAGCCGGCGGCGCGACCGTGCGCGTGCTGCCCGGCGTCGAATTGGGCGCGCTCCACGAGGGCTACGGCCTGCACCTACTGGCGTACGGCTTCGACGCCGCCGACGCGGGGCTGCGGGCGCGCCTGGACGGCCTTGCCGCCACGCGCGAGGAGCGCATGCGCGCCATGCTGGAGCGGTTGGACGCCCAGGGCATCCATATCACGTGGGAGGAGGTAGCGCGCCATACGCGGCGCGCGGTGGGACGCCCCCACCTCGCCGCCGCCCTGGTCGAGGCCGGTTATGCTCACGACCGCGCCGACGCGTTCAACCGCTTGATCGGCAATAGCTCCCCGTCCTACGTGCCATCCTCGCGGCTGCGGGTCGAGGAGGCCACCGCGATGGTCGCCGACGCCGGTGGCGCCGTGGCGTTGGCCCACCCGCTGCTCTACCGGCATCCCCTGGGGTTGAAGGCGCTGCTGCCGCGCCTGCGCGCGGCGGGAGTCGGCGGGCTGGAGGTCTACCACACCGACCACGACGCGGCCGGAACAGCCTACCTGGCGCGCCTCGCCGTCGAGCACGGCTTCTGGTACAGCGGCGGCAGCGACTTCCATGGCCCCGGCCGCGGTGAGGCCCGGCTCGGCGGCGTCGCCGTGCCCCCGGAGGTGCTGGAGCAGGGACCTTTCGCCGCGCTGTTCCGCTAACCAGGGGGGCATGGAGATATGCGCTACACTGCGCACAAATCGGCGCGCCGACCGCTTCCTGGACAGGGCTATGTAGTTCTCAATCTCGCGGGCAATTCCCGGTGGGTAGGGGCGTAGTGCATACGCCCAGCGGCAGCGACGAGGGCGTATACAATACGCCCCTACCCCGGCATAGCCAGGCTGCCGCGTCCCTAAATGGCCTTGCTTCCTGGATTACATACTGGACAAATCCCAGGGGGTTACAATGCCGAGTGGCTGGCCTCGGTCGTCACCGGAGTCAGTCATCACGATAGCGTACACGCGCGCCGTGGTCAGACGCGTAAATACCTCTCTGACCTCGGCCACCGTTCGATCTCCCGCCATCACCACCATCGTCCCCGGCGACTCATAACGCAGGGCGTCGCCGATGCCGAAATGCTTCACGCTCACGTAATCGTCATCCCATGCGTCTGCCATGAGCCGCCCGAGTCCGTCGTGGGTAAGCAGGCGGAGCCGTCTCTTGACCCGAACGATGACCTGAGAGTAGTCCCTCTCGTGCATCTCTTTCAGAGCGCCTCTTATCCCATAGTCCGCGTCGTGCACCATGATGGTGCGTTGAAAACGAGGCAGCTAGTCTCTCCATGCGCTGATCCTCCGCTGAACAATAGCGACGACCAGTAGGCGGTGGCATGATAACCAGATTTTAGCACGATGGGCCGTTCGGACGACTTCGTACGATAGGTAGCTGTACCGACACCCGCGAACGTGGTAGGCTGAAACCCGGCTACCATGCCGCGACCATCGCGACCGTGTGGGGGGCGAGAGGAATGGACGAGACTAAAGAGGCGAAGCGACAGCGTGGCGGGTAGGTATCGCGTCGGCATCGACGTGGGCGGGACCTTCACCGACCTCGTCGCCGTCGAGGAGACGACCGGCGCACGGGTCGCGCTCAAGCTGCCGAGCACGCCGCGCGCGCCCGAGGAGGCGGTCCTGGCGGCTCTGCGCCGGTTCGTCGATACGACCGTGCCCGCGGATCGCATCGCCCTGGTCTGCCACTCGACGACGGTGGCCACGAACGCGCTGCTGGGCCAGCTCGGTCTGGACCTGCCGCGGGTCGGCTTGTTGACCACGGAGGGCTTCCGCGACGTGCTGGAGATCGGGCGCCAGGCCCGCGCCGAGGTCTACAACCTCTTCGTCACCCGGCCGCGTCCCCTCGTCGAGCGCCGCGACCGCCTCGGCGTCCCGGAGCGCGTCGACGCCCGGGGCGACGTGCTGGTCCCGCTCGACGACGAGGCCGCGCGGCAGGCCCTCTCCGCCCTCCACGCCGCCGGCGTGCGCGATGTCGCGGTGGTCTTCCTGCACAGCTACGCCAACCCGGCGCACGAGCGCCGGGTGGCCGCGCTAGCCGCGGCCGCGTATCCCGGCCTGACGGTCACGCTCTCCAGCGATGTCGACCCCGAGTATCGCGAGTATGAGCGGACCAGTACCACGGTGGTCACGTCCGCGTTGCGGCCTATCGTCGGCGGCTATCTGAGCCGCCTGGCCACGGGCACGCGGGCGCTGGGGATCGCGGCGCCGGTGCTTGTGATGGGCTCCCACGGCGGCATGTCCGACATCGTGGCGGCGGCGGCGCGCCCGGCGGCGCTGATCGAATCGGGTCCCGCCGGCGGCCTGGCCGCGGCGGCCGATCTGGCGCGCGCGTTGGGTCTGGAGCGCGCCCTGGCCTTCGACATGGGCGGGACCACCGCCAAGGCCGGCGCCGTGCTGGGAGGGACGCCGCAGACCGTGGCCGAGTTCGAGGCGGCCGGCCGCACCCACAGCGGGCGTCACGTGCGCGGCAGCGGCTACCCGGTGCGCTTCCCCTTCCTCGATCTGGCCGAGGTCTCGGCCGGCGGCGGGACGATCGCCTATGGCGACCCCGGCAGCGCCCTGCGCGTGGGACCGCTGAGCGCCGGCGCGGACCCCGGCCCGGTGTGCTATGGACGCGGAGGAACCGACCCGACCGTGACCGATGCCAACCTCTTGCTGGGCCGCCTGGACGCGGCGGGCCTACTCGGCGGAGCCATGGCCGTCGACAGCAACGCGGCCGAGCGCGCTATGTCCGCGCTGGCCGCGCGGTTGGGGCTGGAGACGCTGTCCCTGGCCGCGGGCATCGTGCGCCTGGTCGATGCCGACATGGCGCGCGCCCTGCGCATCGTCTCGGTCGAGCGCGGCTACGACCCCCGCCGCTTCACCATGATCGCCTTCGGCGGCGGCGGCCCGCTGCATGCCTGCGCCCTCGCCGCTACCCTGGGTATCCCGCGCGTCGTCGTGCCCACGGGTCCCGGCCTTTTCTCCGCCTCCGGCCTCCTCACCAGCCCGCTCAAGGTGGCGTTGATGCGGCCCGTGCTGTCTGAGGCGACGACGGCCGACGCCAAGGCGCTGGCGCGCCAGTTCGCCGCTTTAGAAGACGAGGCGCGGGCCGAGTTGGCGCGGCAGGGCGCCGCGCCCGCCGGCGTCTTGACCGAGCGCACGCTCGACCTGCGCTACGCCGGCCAGTCGTTCGAGCTGTCCGTCCCCACCATGGCCGCCCTGCCCGGGGAGACGCCATCACAGGATTGGCTGAGCGTCGCGGTGGAGCGGTTCCACCAGCGCCACCGGGAGGTCTACGGCTACGCGTCGCCCGGGCACGCGGTCGAGGTCGTCGCGGCTCGCCTGTCCGCCACCGCGCCGACGGGTTTGTCCGTGGCCGCGTCGGCTCCGTCCCACACGGAGAGCGGAAGTGGGTTCAGCGACGTTGGGGGCCGAGGTGAACCCGGCGACATGGAGGGCGGAGGTAGGCGCAAAGGCGTGGCGGTCAGCGAACTGGCCGCCAGGCGCGCGGTCTACTTCGAGGGAGCCGGCTTCGTCCCCACGCCCGTCTACTGGCGCGAGACCCTATCCCCCGACGCCGTGTTGGAAGGGTCGGCCGTGGTCCAGCAGTACGACACGACCACGCTGCTGCACCCCAGCTGGCAGCTGGAGGTCGACATTATGAGTAACCTCGTGCTTTCGCGCGTTAGATAGCGATCCCTTCCTTCTACCGAGCCAGCAGCTACCCAGCTACCGGGTGCGCCTCACGATTGTGATATCGGACGCCGCGCGCCTGCGACTAAAGTCGCATGGCAAACGACGGACACTGAAGTGTCTCTGAATTGGCCGTCCGCACGACTTTAGTCGTCGTGGTGTGCCATGCGACTTTCGTCGCAGGCTGGCTCTCACAATCTCGGGGCACACCCGCAGCTACCCTGACGCTACAGTAAAACGGGTATACAACGTACAATACGATGGTATGCTCTACTAGGGTTGCTACACGCTCTACTGGGATAGTCGTCGTGATTCTTGGTTGGGAAAGGTATCATCGCGGGGATGAGTGACGTGTCGTGGGACCAACCGGAGGCTCGCTCCCTGGATCGGACGGCGGGCAGAGCGCGAGGCCGAGGGATGTCTGCCTTGCGCTACATACGGTACCTGTGGGTCCTCGTCCCTGCCCTGGAGCCAGCCACGGCCCTGCGCCTGAGCTGCTATCTGGGAGGGCTCGCCTGCGTCGGGGGCATCACCGGCCTGCACAACAATCTCTGGGCGGTCGGGTACTACGGGGCCGCCCTGGCCTTTGTGCTCTTGGCCCTGGCGTTCGTCCTCTTTTTCCTGGCTGCCCGCTCGACCGTTCCCCGCTCGCTGCACGCGTTGCTCCCCGGCGCCCGCTCCTTGCTGGCCCTGGGCTTGGCCGTCTCGCTGGGCATCTCGTGCTATAGCCTGGTATCCGTCGCCCGGCTGCCTCGCAGCCTCGCCGATCCGACGCGCTACTGGAACGATGCCGCCGCCATCACGGATTGCTCCGCGCAGCTATTTGCGCGGGGCCGCAACCCCTACACGGCCTTCGACGAGGGGACGTGTCTGGCCGGTTTGCGTATGGATGGGCGTTTCACCACTCCCTTGCAGGCCGGCGCGTTTGCCTCGTACGCGATCATACCCAGTCGGACGGAGCGCGTGCGGCTGTTTGCACGGGACGTCCGGCAGGGCATGCGCCATCTGCCGGAGTTCGAGAGTTCTTTCAGCTATCCCTCCGGAGCCTTCATCTTCACCTGGCCCGTCGTCGCGCTCGGCGGCAACGGCCTGAGTCTCTTCTATATCGCCTGTTTCCTGCTGTGCTACGCGCTGCTGGCCTGGCGGGCGCCCGCGCGGTTACGGCCGTGGCTCGTGCTCATCGCCCTGGCGCACGTCGGCCTCTGGAGCTACGCCGCGCACGGCTACTCGGAGGGGCTGGACATCCTCTTGATCCTGGCCGCCTGGGTGTGCTGGCGGCGGGCGCTGCTCTCCTCGGTCCTGCTGGGCCTCGCCGTGGCCACGCGCCAGGACGCCTGGCTGGTCGTTCCCTACTACGCCATTCTGATTGGCGCGACCTACGGCGTGCCGGCCATGCTGCGCCGGTTGGCCGTGCTGGCCCTGTTCTTTGCCGCCGCCAACGCCCCATTCATCGCACTGTCCCCGCGAGACTGGCTCGACGGTATCCTTGGCCCGCTGAAAGATCCCATGTTCCCAGGGGGCGACGGGCTGATCGGCCTGGGTACTAGCGAGTGGCTGCCGTTGTGGCCGCGTCCCGTCTACAGCGTCCTGGAGGCGGTCGCCTTCGTGGCCTGCTGCGCGGTGTACGCCCGCATCTGCCGCCGGCATCCGGGGACCGCGCTGGTCCTGGCGCTGGTCCCCCTGTTCTTCGCCTGGCGCAGCCTGTCCATCTACTTCGTCTTGCCGCTGCCCATCTACGTCCTCTGGCCGGTCCTGGCCGATCTGACGGCAAGCGTATCCGCGGCGCGCCCGCAAGGGTCGCGGGACGGCGAGACGGCGGAACTCGCGCGGGATGGTGAGGCAGCGGAGTCCACGCAAGACGGGGAGGGAGGAGAGACAAGAGTGGCGCTGGCCCATCCGTCGTCCGTGGTCCGAGGAGCCTGACGCCGATGCCATGGCGGGACGGACACCGTGACGGGAATCGGGACGCGTCCTCGCCCGAGCTGTTCGACCTCTACGACGCCGATGGGCGCCCACTCGGCGTGGCAAAGCCGCGCGATCAGGTGCACCGCGACGGCGATTGGCACCGCAGCGCCCACGTGTGGATCTATACCGCCGCCGGGGCGTTAGTCTTCCAGCGCCGCTCCTTTGATAAAGACACCTGGCCGGGGCGGCTGGACGCCTCGGTCGGCGGCCACTACCGGGCCGGCGAGGGCGCGGAGGACGGCGTGCGGCGCGAGGTGTGGGAGGAGTTGGGATTCACGCCCGACCCTGCCCACCTCGCGCTGGTGGCGCGGCGGCGCGTGGAGAGCCTGGAGCCTGGCGTTGCCGACCGCGAACTGCAGGACATCTACCTGCTGCGCCGCGACCTGCCGCTGACCGCCTACCGGCCCGATCCCGTCGAGCTCGCCGCGCTGGCGCTGCTCGACGGCCGCGACGCCGCGCGCCTGCACGCCGGCCAGTTCCAGCAGGTGGAGGCCCAGCTGCTGCCCGTTGGCGCGGCGCGACCCCACGCCTATAGCGTCACCGCGGCCGACCTCATTCCCGGCCGCGGCCCCTACCTCGCCGTCGTAGCCCATGCCGTGGCCGAGGCGCTGGACGGCCACACCCCAGAGGTCAGCTGGATAGAGTAAGGGTGCGTTGCGGTCGCCCCGTTCGCCGTCGCCGACCTCAATAGGCTCGTTGCCGAATAAGGCAAGTGCTCCTCAGAGCCTTGGTTAGCAGGCTCACGGCATCGTGAAAGGCACCATCTTGGCCATTCGCGGGCGCAATCTGATGCTGATTCGGCGGGCTGTGCTTATCCTGCAACGAGGCCATTGATCCGCCATAACCATCTCCCAACAGCCATTTTATGGTTGCGGCGCACGGTGTGTCGGTACAATCGGGATAGGGACTCTGAGGCGCGCGCGGATTTCCTCATAGACCGGGATAGGGAAGAGCACGCCCTGCGCCTGCTCCACTTCGAGCGAAACGACCAGCGCGTACGGAACGGAGTCTTCCAAAGAGCCTGCCAGCGCGCGACAGTTTACCTTGATCTCCAGACTTGTGGGATCGGTGTATGGCGTGGCCCTCTCTCCCTCAAATATCTCGTGCTGGACGGTTCCGCGTTTGACGGCATACGCTGTTGCCTCGTGACGGGTGATGTTGAGAGGGTTAGGTAGAACATCGAACCATAGGTCGGCCCGATGATAACGATGATGTAGCGAGTTTGGAAGCGTAATCCAGGCTAACGTGACGGTCAAACGCCGATATACTCTCTGGCCGCTCAAACTGGGAGGCAAAGGAATCGCGTACAGGTGCGCGATCCCGTCCGTCAGTTCTCCGCAACCAATTAACGTGGCGCGTTGGTCGGTGCAAGCGGAGACACGCGTCGCATCGACCGTTCCATAGCCGAGGAAACGGGCAGCATGCTCTCGCTCATGGCTTGGCCATGTGGCCAAGGCCGGCCTAAGTAAGGTATAGGAATCGCCCCACCGCGCCCCATGTACGACCATTGCTTTCAACAGAACGGGTGTGTACCGTTCGTCCAACAGCCCGCCGTCAGGCTGTTGCCGGAGACTCTCAACAGTGTCGTAGAGCTGAGCCGCTGTGCGAGTCGCTAGCGCGGCGGCATTACTCGTTCCACGTATATGCCGCGTTGCCGACAGGTCGCCGGGTGTCGCACCTGGAGTTGCAACGCGATGACCCGGTGCGCCGTGCGCTCCGCTAACGATAAGGATCGTTTCGTGAGGACTGCTACGTCTCAACTCGTAAAGCTGTCGCCCTCCTGGCATTAAGGATGTCCGGCTTGACAGCGCGAGCAAATCCTGGTCCTAGCCGCGTGATGGGGCTAGGAAGGGCTGACGATTGGATAAGGTTCGTACGCAAGCCCCATCGTGTGATGGTAGACGCGTCATCATGCAGGGCTCCTACAGTCAGCGCGTTCACGGATTCAGCGGGCGCAATAATAGACCGATGAGATGCGGCGCCAGCAATAGCTTTCAGTGTCGCCTCTTCCAGCTCAGCTGGAGATGAGGATGAGAGAGAAACACCCAAAGTTATCTCATCGAGATAGTTCCCGGCACTGATGACGAACAGGTACCACCACAGGGAAGTGTGGTCATGCGGCCCTCCCCGTGGGCGGCGCGGGGCGCGCCGGGAAGGGGAGGAGGCGGCCCTGATCGCGCGTGCGTCCGCGCCGCGGTTTCGTTGTGGCCGTCCGT
>JAABUX010002304.1_pt1 | contig 27272 bp, 28 predicted proteins | sample 5561851 | NCBI WGS metagenome assembly JAABUX01 (sample SAMN10711883, study PRJNA513361) | rock metagenome | isolation source: Antarctica rocks | place: Antarctica: Victoria Land, Richard Nunatak red sandstone | collected 2016-01-03 | reverse complement strand
GAGTCAGCGCTACCCCCGAGCCAGTGGCCCTCGCAAATTGACGGGCACTGGGCGACCGCGAGTGGTGGAGCGATCCGCGAGTTTGACCGCGACGTGCATTGCGATCCGCCAGAAGAAATCCCGCGCGGGTTCGATGAAACGAAGCCGTTGCTGTGGAGCCTCGACTTCAACATCGATTATCAGCGATCGGTCATCGCCCAGGCATGGTCGCAGCGAACGATTTACGACGGCGTCGAGATCACACTAAGCCGTCCGCCTAGCCACCGGTATTCACGAGCCCTGCCTGGCTGGCAGAAGCACGTTCTTCGGTACATCGGCGAGATCGCGCCGAAGCAATCAGCCGGCACGCTCGATGTCGTGCGCGAGTTCATCGCTCGGTTCGGCGATTTCGCGAAACGGCATGGCGGCGTGGTGCTGTATGGTGACGCCTCGGGTGGGAATCGATCGCAAATCGACGGGCTTGCGTCTAACTGGTCCACCATCATTGACGAGCTGACGCGTGCTGGAATCAAGTTCGACTTCCAGGTGCCGAGCGGAAACGGGCCGGTCGTGGACCGGATCATGGACTTCAACGCGCAGTTCAAGTCGGGTGACGGGTTCGGCGCGACGATCGATATGGACGAGTGCCCGGCTTTGCTTCAAGGCGTCGAAAATGTGCAGTGGAACGCGAACGGGTCTGGGCTCGACAAGGGCTCGCACGCGAGCGGGCACGACGCGGTCGACGCGGCATCGTATCTTGCGGTCGGGTTCCGGAAACGGATCGCCGAAAGTGCGCAGCGCGAGTACGAGGCGCGTGCGAAGCGTGACGGGAGAGACTTCTTTGCGCGATAGAGATGTGGTCAATTGAGCATCGAGCGAACGTTATCGGCCGCAAAGTCAAAAGACGCGCGGCCGAAGTAACGCGCGGGGATACGCAGCCTCTTTCGACTGGGCAACCGGCACGGAAAGCAGTGTAGTTGAGCCGCGAACCGAAACGCGCACTTTTGTGTGCGTTTAAGAAAGCAGTCATCAATTGGGCTATTCGGAGATCGCGAACGCGCTTCGTACGCCCGCCGGCGCATCCAACCGATACAAGCGCCTAAACGCGCTCGATCGACTTCTCGATAACTCGTTCTTCGACGATTTGGGTTACTCGTTTGAGGTCGAGGAAGCGAACGGCGAATATCTCCCACTGACAAAACGGCGCCCGTCCGTGAAATACAACCTCGCGCGCATCGTGGTCGATCAGTCATCAGGCTCGCTCTGGGCCGACGACGAGATGGCCCGGATCGCTTGCGGCTCCACGAACTCGCCCGAGCGTGGCGACGCCGAGACGGCACAAGACCAAAAAAACGTCGACGCGATCCTGATCGACTGTCAGCTCGACGCCGTCATGATGGAGGCGTACGAGAAGTCAGCGTCCGGGTCTGGCGCGATCATCGTGGACGTTGACGCGAACGGGATGCCGACGTTCACATGCCTTCAGGGCAAGTTCGTCCGGGCGACATGGGCCACGACCGGATCTCAGATTCTTCAGACGCTCGAGTACGTCTACCCGACGACCGCTGCCGATCTACTTGCGGTAGGCGAGTCGATGCCGAAAGATGTCGATCCGAATGCTCCGTATTGGGTAAAGGTCGCCTACACGGCCCAAGCGACGATCTACTACAAGCCGCTCGCGGCGGTCGATTACGAAAGCCTCGGGCAGCTTCGTGGCGCCGACTACAACGAGACGATTATCCGCTGGGAGATGCGGTCCGCGATTGCCCACGATTGGGGCATCGTCAACGCGGTCTACCTCCGCAGTCTGCTCTTTGGCAACAAAGACGATGACGGGCGATGCGCGTATGAAGACTGCGCGGACATCCAGGTCGAGATGGCCCGCATCCTCTCCCAGATTGGTCGCGGGATCCGGTACGCGGCCGACCCGCTGCTCGTTCGTGAGCGTGGCGAGATCGGCTCCGCGACCGCCGGCATCGCGAACTCGACGATCGATATGTTCGGCGACTCGAATCAGAGCCGTGAGCTCGTCGGGCCCAACGGTGAGACGATCCGTTCGGCCTCGAACGTCATTGAGGGCAAAGCGCGCCTGCTTGAAATGACGGGCTCCGGTCTCGAAACCGGGCTGTCGTACGTCAAGACGCTGCGTGAGTGGGGCCTTGAGGTCGCCGGCGCGATGAAGGCCGACGCGGCCTCGACCGAAGGGCCGGCAATGTCAGGCCGAGCGCTTGAGGTGCTGCAACAGATGCTGCGGTTGCTCGTGAAGCGTCAGCGTATCGCCTACGGGCAGCGCGGGCTTCTGTTGCTCGTGCGGGTGATTCTCGCCGGGTGTGCGGCTGGCATTCTCGCGATCGACGATGTTGTTGAAGCGAACCCGCGCGCTCGGATGCGCTGCGAGTGGCCGACAACCGTCTTGGCTGACTCGACCGACGCCGACATGCGCGCCGAGATGGAGCAGATCAAGATCGATGCCGAAGCGATTGCGTCCGGCATCTACACCGTCAACGAGATCCGCGAGAAGCGCGGCCTCGGGCCACTTGAGTACGGCAATCAGCCGTTCCTCAAAGATAAGGGGCCATGGACGGGCGGAAGCGCGCTCGGTCCACGACCGACCGACGAATCGGCCGTGCCGCAGGACAGTGTCGGTGCGGCTGATGAGGCCGACAAGACGGCAAAGATTCCATCGTCAACGACCTCGCCCGAAAGGACGGGGCTTCCAGGCTAATCTTCGGTGAACTCGGCGCCTGATGCGCCACGCTTCTTCGCCTGAAGCGAAGAGAAACGGAAAACTGAATTGACCGACCTGCTCGCGTTCCCGTATTTTGATCTCCAGATTTTCAGAGAGAACGATCCGCCAGTGGATCCGCCGCAGCCGTCGGCTGATCTCAAGCCCAAAGATCCGCCGAAGCCCGCCGATCCGCCAAGCGATCCGCCCGACGACGACCTATCGAAGAAAACGGCCGCTGAACTCGCCGAGTACGCGAAGTCGCTACGTCGCCAGAACGCTGACTACCGGACCCGTGCCAAGACGGCCGCGTCCGAGCGTGACGAGCTCAAGCAACGGTTCGAGGCCGAGGATCGCAAGAAGGCTGAAGACGAGAAGCGCTTTCAGGATATCGCCAAAAGCGAAGAAGACAAGCGCAAAGTAGTCGAGCGGGAGCGCGATGACGCTCGAGCCGAGATCGCTCGCGTTAAGGTCTTCAACGAGGTTCGCGATCACGCGCGCACGTCGGGCTTGAAGAACGTCAAGATTCTCGATCGCCTCGACATGAGCGCGCTCAAGATTCAGGACGATGGGTCAGTCGACGAGCTCGAGGTCATCAAATTCGTGCGCGGCGTGAAGGAAGAGTACCCGGAGCTGTTCGCGGCGCCGGCTTCTGATCCGCCGCCCGCACCGCCTAAACCGAGCGATCCGAAGCCGCCGCTACCGAAACCAAATCCGATCGGCGACAAGACGGATTGGCGCAGCCTGACGCCCGAGCAGTTCGCGGCGAAAGAAAAAGAGCTGTTGGGCTCGTCTTCTTCGCAGCGGTGGTAGGCGTGAACGCGAAGGAATCAGACCCTGGTGACCTGGCCGTCTATCGCTATAAAGTCACTGGTGAAGGCGAGACGAATAAGGCGTGCTGGGACATCTACGAGATCTCCACGCCGAGCGAGTTGTTTGGGACACGGCACGCGGTTCCGCTCCGATCAAGCAATGTGCCGTACTACGAGCTGCGCGATAACGAAGATCGTCGTCCCGACAAGCAGGACTTCGAATTAGCCCGGGACCTCAGCAAAGCACGTGCCCTACAAGACGCTCAGCTTCAGATCGATCGTCGATACGCCCCAATTCACATCGGCGACGAAATGGTCGCGCGGATCAAGCAGGCTTCAGCGTATGCGGATGAGTTTGTCAAGTTTGCTGCTCAGGCGGGCTACGACGCTGTATGGGCTTGGGCGTTCGCGGCGGTGATGGATCGGCGGGTCGAGTAGTTATGGGTGACGACCTCGACGTCCCGCGTTTTGATCAATTCGTCCCGACCGTCGTTGACGGTCACTCGAAGATCATGGTCGTTCACCGAGACGTTGACCTCGAGCCGTATGCGTGGCATAGCCCGCTCGAACGCGGGCCAGTTGGGTGTTCGCTCTGTGAGACGCCTGGCACGCGCGTCTATCTCGTTACTGAGGAGCCGGACTAAGTGTATAGCAGCTTTAGCGATGTTCCCTCAAAAGTGGTTCAATACGAGTCGGCCAAGGCGGCGTTCTATGGCTTCAGGGACCTCGGGTTCGCGGTTCCGGACGGAACCGAATTTGCTGCTCGAATCAACGAATTGGGCGTTGTACTGCTTGCATGGAATGCTGCAGCCGCATCAGGCCGCTTTCGACGTGGCGTGTATCTGATTGATCCCGCGATATCGAGTTCCGATCGGTTCGACCGAGAATTGGTAGTCGGAGCCGAGGTGCTTGCCGAGCAGTGCATTCAATCGATCATTTCATCGTATGCGGTGAATCGGCTTGGCTTCTGGGACCCGATGTCAAGCGCAGCGTAGGCAAACCATCGCGAGATGCCTGAAGCCGCGAGGCCCGGGGCGCGGAGTTCCAACCCGCAGGTAACACATCTCCACCGTTTCATGCGGCCGTCGCAGCGCCAAGCGCGCTCCGGCCGGTTCAACTTTTCCAATGGCGCTGATCGTTGAGGCGCCCGCGATCTCGGCCCAGGCGGCGCGAGCGCACTCACCCGGAGCATGCCAGGCGCATTGACGGGTCCTCTACTCGCACTTCGCGACCAGCGGTCGCAGAGGATTAGTGTCAATGTCGTTCATTCCGCCCCTTGCGAACGTGCTCGTTCAGCGGGGTTTCCTCGAGCGCAAGATCCAGGACGCGCTCGAACCGCTCTTGGGCTTCGATAAGCTTGCCGAGACCGATCCCATCGAAGCCCGCGTGGGCGAGAGCAAAACGCTCACCCGCCGCGCGCTGCTCCCGCCCATCACGTCAGACGTGGTCCCGACCGCGACGGTCTACACGGACCTCAACAACGGCATCACGCCGCAGCAACTCTCGTATGAGCAGTACACGACCACGATTGCCAAGCGCCGTGGCATGATGACGCTCGACCTCGAGCTCGACGAGGCCAAGATCGCGTCGGAGTTCGTCTCGAACTGGCAAGCACTCGCGGGTCAGGCCGCGCAATCGCGTGACTCGCGCGCCGCGCAGTACTTGTACTCGGCGGCCGACTCGGGCAACACGTTCGCCTTAGGGGCCGGAACGGTGGTCGCGACGGGCGGCAACATGACGGTCCACGTTGACAATATCAATGGGTTCGACACGGCCTACACCGCCGCGCTCGCGGCTGGCGGCTCGCCTGGCGTCCCGCAGCCGACGAGCCCCGCGAACCCGCTCGCCGCGTCGATCATCAGCCAGCAGGCCGGCACGTCGTTCAATACGTCGATCACGGTGCTGGTCGTTGGCGTGACGCCCGATGCGACCAATACCTCGACCGGTGCGGGTTCCGGCACCGCCTACGATCGCTCGGGAAACGTCATCCTTCAGCTCCCGGCGGGATCGGGCGCGACGCTCGCAATGTCGGCTGGCGACGTGCTGGTGGCGAGTGATGGCTCGGCGGTTATCCGCCCGAACGGCAAGCTCTCGCGCGCGCAGCTCGCCGGCACCGACCTCGGCACGCTCTCGATTCTGACGCGGGCCAAGGCAAAGCTGAAGCTCCGCGGCGTTCCGAAGATGCCGAACGGTCTGTACGCGTGCATGATCGACTCCGCGCTCTGGGCCGACCTCGAACAGGATCTCGGGTTCCGGACCGCCACGCAAGGCCAGTGGGGTCAGGTCGGGTCGTTCTTCACGAGCGGTCAGACCAACCGCGCGCTTGAGTTGGAGTTCGTCGAGACGAACTACAACCCGGTCTTCTCGATCCCGGGCCAGTCTAACGTCGTGGCGCGTCACGCGCTCGTGTGCGGGATGGGCTGCATCGTGAAGTCGCCGTCGCTCGGGTTCGAGCGCGCTGCGAAGCGCGCGTCCGGTGCCGATCTCGACGACGAGGGGAGCATCGGCCCCGCAGGCGCGACGGACATCCGTCTCGTCGACGGCGTCAAGATGGTTACCCGCCAGCCGCTCGACCCCGAAGCGACCGTCGTCACCCAGACGTGGTCGTGGCAGATGGGTCACGCGGTCGCGACCGACGTCACCTCGACGCCCCTCGTCATCCCGTCGACGGACTACTCGCGCTACAAGCGCGAGGTCCTCATCGAGATGGGGTCTGCGGCCTAGTGGGGCGTCCCCGAAACGTGGTTGAAGGAATCGATCCCTTCGGAGAGCACGCGGTTATGCAGCCGGCTCCCGGCGGGATCGTGCCGCCACTCGACTCATCGACTCTGGTCGGTGGTGAAGTGGCGGCCCTTCAGTCGCAGAACACGGTGCTGCGTCAGAAGCTCGAAGACGCGATGGTCGAGACCGATGATCTCAAGATGAAGCTCGCAGCGGCTCTGGCGGCCCCGAGAGTGACGTCGGATGATCAGCCGTTCGACCCGTCCTTCGCGCATCGGATGTCGGCGAATTTCGCGGGGGTTGTGGGTCCGGGAAGTACGTTGCATCTCGTCGAGGGCGCGGTCGTCTCGGACCCCTATACGCTTGGGCTGTTGCACACGGCCGGCGCGCGGATGGCGCGCGTCTAAGATCGGAAGGGGCGGCGCGTGTTATCGGAATCGATGATCACCGCGATCTCGCGCCACCTCAACGTCCCGGTCATGGGGATCGCGAACAATTCGTTCAGCTACGGGCTGGCGGCGTACGATCCGTCGGTCCCGTATTACTCGCAGCCCGGCGCGCTGAGCGAGCGGCTGCTCAATCTCAGTCCGTCGGAAGAGTCGGTATTGACGGGCTTGCCGATCGCCGAGATCGTGCTGACGGGCCAGGTCCTTGCCGGATCATCGCTCGGCGTGTCGGCGTTGGCAATGACCGGCGGCACCGAGATGCCGATTGATCTCGGGTCATACGCCCCGACGCCGTACGACCTTACAACAATCGAGCCACTCTTTCAGATCACGACGAATCTCGCGCTCGCCATCAACATGACGAGCTCGCCGTACGTCGCGACCGCTGGCCCGCACGAAGCGGGCGGGTTGCGCTCGGCGTCGCAGGCATCCTTGACGATTCAGGCCCTCACTCCCGTCGCGTTCAATATCTCGCTTTCGCCTGCGGCCCTTGGAGCCTACGTCGCGTCGCAAGGCACACTCCCGACCGTCTCTCAGGCGTTCCAGGAACCGAGCGGCAATCCGGTCTCCGTATACGGGCTGGTCCCGATCTGTGACTACCTCGAGTCGAAGATCGCGTCGGCTTCTGACGTGGCGCAGCTTGCGTCTGTGCAGAAGGTCGCGTTCGCGCAAAACGAGGCCGATAAGCGGCTGCAAGTCTACAACTTTTACCGCCTGCGGCTCGCGCAGTTTTTCTTTGGCGCCAATGGGGCGACGTTTCTCTCGGGTGGTCGGCGCGGTAGAGGCGCGATCGCTTAGATCATCGTTCCGCGTCGCGGCGGAAACCCCGGCGTTCAGGCCGGGGAGCATATCAAATCGCTCGGCCGCATCGCGGCGCGAAAGGAAGCCTCATGCCCAACGAAATCGAACCCGTTTCCAAGGAAATCTCGCTTGCGGCCATGGGCGCGAATCGCGTCTATGATGGCGATATCGACTTCGGCAAGCCCGTCCTCGAAGCGATGATCCAGGCGTGCGATTCGCTGCTCGGTAAGCGCGATTCCGTTGACGCGCTACCGCCGACTGGCGCGAAGGGGACCGAGGCGATGTACCAGATGGTGCAGCACGTCGCGATCAGTTCCGCGTGCCGATTCATCTGGGCCGAGATGGGCTACGCGGCCTCGGAGCATCATCCGAAGCCGGTCGTGGATGCGAAGCTCCGGTCGGAGCTCCGCTACACGCGCGCAGTGGCGAAGGGGATCCTCGACCACTACGAGATTGAGGAGTCCAAGAAGCCCGAAGACGCCGAGGATGTTGACTGGAAGGCGATCCGTCAGGCGCATGCCGATGAGAGCGCAAAGGAAGTTGGGTCGGTAAAGAAGCCGGCCCCGGCCCCGATGGCTCCGCCCGCGACCGCGACCGCGACCGACGCGAAGATTGTCCCGCCGCCCGCCGCCAAGGCGTCGTAAGAACTCAGGTCCGGTCGAGGTAGCGTCGTGGCATACACTTCCTATCTCGATCGGATCATCGGTTATGGAGGCGGGGTCGCGGCCGGCATTACCGGGCAGCGCTACGACGTTCGCCGCCTTACGCAACGCAGTAACGGTTCGATCTTGACGCAGCCGCCCGTTATATCGAGCTTTCCGGTCGTGCTTGAACGGACGACCAGCAAGAAAGTGATCGAGGACGAGCCGTTCTCGCTCGTGATCTTCGAGGGCGACTGCGATTGGACGCGGCTGCAGTTCGGGGACGTGCTGTCGGAGTACGGGACGAACGCGCTGCTCGACGGCGCGGCTTTCGTGTACGTCCAGCACCGGCCGACCCGCGAGGCACTGTTCGTCCGGACCGAGTCGGTCGCGACGATCACGCGGCCGGTCGACGCGCCCGCTCGAGCTGCGGCCTCGGCGCTGCCGACAGCGAACGCCGGCCCGTACATCGTCTCGGACGAGGAGGCGGACGTCGAGGAAGGCCCGACGGCCGATGGGGATGTCCTGACGCTCACCGCTGGGACCTACGCCTTCCAGCCGGCAGGCTCGACGCCAGCCCAAGTACCGATTGGGATCGAGCCGACAAGTCGCACGGGGCAGTCTCGCGAAGACGCGCAGCCGACCTCAAGCGATGCGACGCGGTTTGTCGGCTACACGCCAGCGCTACCGATCCAAGAGCGCGACGAGATCGCGGTCGGGTCGAAGCGATACCTCGTTCTCGAAGCGACCACGCGCTACAGCGGATTCTTCGGGACGATCATGTTGCTTGTTAACATTGGAACGTGACGCCGTGAGCAATGACGATAAGACGTTCGCGCAGCGGGTCGACGCCGCGTTCGAGCGGGTTGCGTCGCGAGCGGATCTCATGGCGCGACTTAGCGCTCTTCCCGACGACGCGCAAGTTTTCGCGATCTCGCGCGACGGCGATACCGGGAAGCTTCGATTCTTCGGCGACCGTGCGCTTACGGTCGCGAACGCGAACATGATGGTCGATAAGGCGAAAGCTTGGCTGCTCGAAGACGACTGACGACGACATGCGCCAACTTTGCGCGAGGAATTGATGGCTGATTCCCCATGACTCGCCTCGACGCGGTCCTGAGCGCGCACGTTACGGCTGCCTACGATGCGGTCACGGCAGCCGACATCACGACCCCGATTCCGTCACCGATGGTGAACGGCTGGACCGATGCGGGCGAGCTCGGCAGCGTTGCGCGCGGTGGCGGCTACGTTCTCGATGTCGTGGCGGTCGAGCCGAGCGGGCCATCGCCGCGAACCACTCGTCCGGCACGCCTCGTCCCGAAACCCGCGGCGAACGGCTTGACCGTTACGGCTCTCACGAGGACATCATTTGAGCTCGGCGGCGTGATCGTGGCCGGGAACGCGCTTCACGTGATCGTTCGTAACGCCGCGGGCGTCGAGGTCGATCGCTACGTCGTGGTCGCGGCGACCGATACGCTCGCGACTCTTGCGGCTCGCGTGTCGCAGCAGTTCAGCGCTGTCATGGACGCCGACGTTACGTTCTCGGTCACCGCGAACGGTACGACGATCGGCGTGAGCGGAGCAGCCGCCACGGTCGTTAAGCCGGTTCTCGCAGCGTCTGCGTTACGGCGCAAGGCCCAGCGCGTCCAGCGAGTCCAGATGACCCTATGGACGAGCAGCAAGGCGTTGCGTGCGAACGTGCCGGAGGCGATCGTCAACGCGATCGGGACCGACGAATCCGAGGACGTCTGGCTTCCACTTGGCGACGGGACGTTCTGCATGACGCGCTACGTCTCGGGCCCGCGGCGGACGAACGAAAATCTCGAGACCGACTCGCTTCTGCGGGCCGATCTCTTTTTCAACGCCAGATATGACCTCGTCGTGCCGCTACGGCTTACGCCGATCGTCGCCATCACGGCGACGGCAACTTCGGGTCAATCGACCAACGAGCAACTCATCGGGGGGCCGTAGCATGTACCACGTCATTGCAGACGATCACATCGTGATCGGCGACAAGAAGCTCTACAAGGGCGACACGCTCGACGAAGAGACCGCGCAGAAGCTCGAGGACGAGCACCCGCATCTCCGGCAGTACGTCGTACGCGCCGGCGAGATGAAGAAGCCTGCGGAAGCGCCGAAATCGGATGTTTCGGATGTGCCCGTCGCGCGCGTCGCCGCTCCGCCGATTGCAAGCGTGCCCAACGGACCGGTTCTCGGAGCGGCGCCGAAGCCGTAGTAACCTCGCCGGCGGCTCTCGCTGGCTGGCGCATGCCTGTGCCGATCGCTCTCGCGTAGAGCCTCTTTCAACCTGCGCGCCACTGCGAGGTATAGCGCATGTCCTTTCTTGGATCCATCCTCGATTCGCCGTACAACGTCCCTGCCGCCGACGGGGTCTACGGCTACAAGGCTCCCGTCGCATCGAGCAGTGTTGGCAACATCACGACCTCGACTGTCGTCCTCTACGGACCGGCGACGTGGGGGAAGGCGAACGTCCCGATCGTCAGCGGCACGGATGATGGCTCTCTTTGGGATGCAATCGGGGGCTCGTACCCGCTCGTCAACGGTCAGCCGTACGGGTCTCCGTTGCTCGAGCAGGCGATGTGCGCGGCGGATCCCGGCTTCGCCCTATCGTCGATCGTGCTCGTCCCGCAACGCGATGGTACCGAAACGGCCGCCCAGATGCCGATGGTCGACACGACTGGCGCGCAGCTCGGGTTCTACATCGGCATCAGTGAGGGAACGCGCGGGAATAGCGGCCAGAACGTCACGGTTCCGAGCCTGCTTTCGACGACGACGAATCCGCTCTACGACGTGACGCTTCCGATCGCAAACGGATCGGTCGAGCGGTTCGCCTCGATCATCGCTTACGCGACCGTTGGCGGCGGGTACAATAAGGCAGCGTTCCTCGCCAACCTTTCGGCGGCTGTCAACTCCGGCGTCGGCGGCTCGCGCGGGCCTTCGAGGTATTGGGTCTGGATCGCGTCGGGTGCTGGCGCGGGCGCTCCTGCCGCCGCCCCTCAGACCGCTTCTGGCGGCACGGACGGCGCGTCCGGCCTCACGACCGCGATCCAGCTCGGCTCGTCGAGTCAGGGTGCCACGTCCGGGCTCGCGGCGGCGCAGCAGTATATCACTGGCGCGACATTCGGCGTCTGCGGGCTGACCGATCCGGCGTCGTTCCCATCGCAGGAGGCATTCGCGAAAGCGAACCTCGCGATGGGGATCTACGCCTTTCCGGCATTCACCACAACGACCAATCTCATCGCGACCAAGACCGCGAACGCGATGTTGCAGTCCGACATGATTACGGTCAAGAAGTTCGTCAACATCTTCGACCGGATCATGGGTCAGGTGCGACTCGTCTCGTCGATGGGCTTCTCGTGTGCCATGCAAGCATCTCGCGCGCCCGAAGAGTCGTTCGCGAACAAGGTCGCGGCCACGCTGATCCTTTCGGTCGAGGACGGCACGTCGCCAAACGTCAGCGAGGCGAGCCAGCTCAGCCTCTCGGGGACGACCTACTGGAAGCAGGTCTCGGGGCAGTTCGTCATGGCGAATGGCAACAACGCGAGTGGCGCCCAGGACGCGACCGGCCAAGCGAACTTTGTTCGGATGAGCAACTTCATCATGCTGCTCGGCTTTGCGGTGCTTCAGCCGTATCTCGAAGCGCTTCAAGGCGACGATGCCGATGAAGATACGATCGGGACGCGCGCGCAGGCCAAGAAAGCGCTCGAGACGGCTTACGGCAACCTCAAGCGCGCGCGACGCATCAGCGGTTATAAAGTCACGCTCGGCGCGTCGAACAACCAGCCGGCCACGACCGACGTGGGCGAGATGTTCGCGACGTCGCAGCTCGCGTTTCTCAAGACGATCCGCCGCATCGTCAACTCGGTCGACGCGAGCGGCACGCTCACGGGCAGCTTCCTTTAACTCTTCGCCTCGTCTCTCAAAGGTAGGTCGTTATGGGATTTCCGCTGCCCACAGGTGCCGCTACGCAAAACGGCAAGATCAACATCTTCACGGACCGCGCGATCATCATTACGGATGACCAGGGTGTGCAGTACGATTTCGGGCCCGACTTCATGCGGTTCACCGCCGTTCCGGACCGTGAGAAGCGCGAGCGTCGAACGATCACGACACGTGGGCTCCGGAAAAACCGGACGATCCCGATGGGGTGGCACGGCGAGTTCACGTACGGCCGGAACAACGGTGCGATCGAGCGCTTTCAGCTCGCGAAGGACGCGCGCTTCCGTGCAAATGGCGACGAGCCGATGTTCACAATCGCGACCATCACGCGTAATATCATCGATGGATCGATCGACAACTTCTCGTTCATCCAGGCGACCCTCAATATCACGACGACCGGCGAGTGGGCCCCGAACAGCGACATCGAGATCGCGTTCGAGTTCGAGGCGATGGACTGCGTTGACGAGGACAACCAGCTTGTGACGAACGGGTTCTCACTATAGTGCCGGCCAAGGCACCTGCGCCCCATGCGGCCGCGCACGGCCGATCCGTCTCGACGCATGTGTGCGAGAGCAGCGGGCGCGAGATCTCGTTCGTCGAGCTCAACGGGCTTGAGTCAATGCGGGTCGCGAAGATCCTCGAGTCGACGAATCTGATCGAGATGGCCTACTACCGGATGGGGATGGCGATGCAGGCGATCGACGGGCATCCGCTTCCACCGGCCACGAGTATGCTGCTGCTCGACGAGCGGCTACAGCGCCTTACGGCAAATGAACTCGACGAGTTGCTTGGAGCGTACGGGCGCGCGTTCAACGCGGAGGCCGCGAACCTAAAAAACTCGTCGGCGCCTACCGAGGAGTCGCCAACCTCGTAGCGCTCGATGTCGTGCGGCTCACGTATGACGAGACGATGGCGATGACGGACAGCGAGACCGAGGCGCTTTCGATCGCGGTCGGGGAAGCGCGCCAAGGCCGTTGGGACTTCAAACACTCCCGCTGGGTGAGACGACCCGAGCCGCAGCTCGTGAAGTCCGTTCTCGTCGAGATCAAGGGCGAGGGCGGAAACGACACCCCGAACGATCGACCACGACGGTCGAGAGCGAGGTAGCCGATGCCGATCATCTCGATGTCGGCGCGGCGCTATGCCGAGCACTCCCGGCGAGTCTGGCTCGCGTCACTTGTGACCGAGGCGCTCACCCGAGAGGCGATCGGACGGCTCGTTCTTGCGAGCATCACCAACGTCTTCGGCGACGTCTCGAAGCTCGCGCCGCTTGCGGCGGCGACCCAGACCGAGCGTGCCCGACTCGGTTACTCCGAAAATGACCCGCTTTTCCGCTCCGGCGAGCTCCGCAATTCGCTCGAACTCGCGATGCGGGATGGCGGGTTCGTGGTCGCGACGAACGACGAGCGGATGGTCTGGCTTGAGTACGGCTACGCGCCGCACAATCTGCCCCCGCGGCCGGCGATCTGGATCGGAATCCAGGAGATCACGCCTGTCGTCCAGCGCATAATGTACCTGACCGTTCAGGCGCTCGCGCGTGGCGACGTTCAGCCGCTCGTGCGGTTCCTTGCAGCGGCCGAGACCGCCGCCGCGTCGCAAGTTCGCTACTGATTGCGACGGCGCGCTCGTGTCGCTGCTCGGCGGAAGATGCCCCGGATGCGACTTCGCGGTGGCTTCGATGGTCGCTGAAGCGAAACCGCGAGCCAGATTCCGAGTCCGAACAGGGTTAGGTACTGCACGCCGCGCTCGCGCTCACCGACCGAGCATAGCACGTGAGATCGCGCGACGATCGAAAGGAGCCGCCCTTTATGGCTGACGGCTACCTGATTGGCGCAGAGTACCTTTTCAAGTCGAACGCCCAGCGCGAGCTCGGCGCAATCGCGAAGTATTCGGCTCAAGCGGCCGAGGCCATTGAGGCGCTCGAGAAGTCGACCGCGGGGGCCTCAGAGGCACTCGCGGCATTTAGCCGCGTCGGTTCTCAGGTCCGAACCGTACTTGAATCGATTCTCCCAATGGCGGATCGAATCGCGGTCGCTTTTGAGGCCATCGGGGCTAAACTCGGCGCGATGTCGACTGAGGCCGAGCGTGCGGCTAGTAAGTATGATGCGTCGGTCGAATCGATGGGCGCGTCCACAACCGCTTTCGCGGCAGAAGCAGATACCGCGTTCACTGGTGTGATTGCGCGACTCGAAGGCGTCACGGCCGCCGCCCGTACCGCTTCGGTTAGCCTTCGAACGGTGAATCGGACTGGTGCCGCGAGTGCGGCTGGAGCGGGCGCGGCCGCAACGGCTGGTGGCGGAGCGATGCGGTTCGCCGGCAGCGCTGCTGGCGTCGGCGGCCTAGTGTCGCTTGCTACGCTCGCGATCGGGACGAAGGAGCGCGCGAACCTTCAAGACTCGATGATCCAGACCGGGCTCGCGATGGGCGAGGGGAAGGTGCTCCCGGACGGCTACGTCCAGAAGAATCTCTTGCCGATTGCGATGCGGATGTCGATGAACACCGCCCAGTCGGTGACCGACTCGATGAACCTGCTGCGCACGATGGCGACGTCGGGGCTCAACAACCCGCGCGACATGGCCCAACTCGCGATGCCGATCGCGCAGTTCGCCGATACGCAGTTTCTCGGCAAGAATCACGTCCCGTTCGAGCAATCGGCGGCCCAGATGGCTGCGCTCTCGCACATGCTCAATCTTCGGACGGCTGCACAACTCGCGCCGTTCATGAATACCGAATACAAGATCAGCAACGACATGCCCGACTCGCTGAAAACGATGCAGACCCAGATCAAGTATTTCGGCTCGTCGTTCGTGCAGGCGGGTGTCGCGCCCGAAGAAGTGCTCAAGCTGGCGGCGCGCGCCGATCGTCTCGGCTACGGGAGCGGTAAGTCGGGCACCGGTCTGAACATGATGCTTCGGAACCTGCGCTCGCCGTCGAGTGACAAGATGTACGCGGCGCAAGCCGGGCTCGGATTGCTCGATGCGCACGGGAACTCGCGCTTCATCGATCGGGCTGGAAACTTCGATCCCGAGGCTCTGTTCGCAGCGCTTAACCAAACGCGCCATCAATTCGGCAAGGGGCGCGGACGTGAATACGGCCAACTTCTGTCGGGCGCGTTCAGCACGAACGCTTCGCTAATCGCGGGCGCATTCTCGAGCGACACCGGGATTGCGCAGGGCAAGGCCGTGACGGCGACGCTCGCCCGTATTCCCGATCTCCAGACGGCTCAAGTGCGGCTGATGTCGTCGCTAAACCATCAGTCGCAGCTCCTGGCAACGAACTTCGCAACGCTCTCGGCAATCCTCGCTGGCCCGCTGATCGCGCCGCTTACGCATTTCGTCTCGATGCTATCGAGCGCGACTGGCGGGGCGGCAACGTTTCTCTCGACGCACCCGCGCGAATCGGCCGTCGCGACCGGCGCGCTGACAGTCGGTGCCGGTCTTGGCGTCGTGAAGCTCGCCCAGGTGCTGGGCGGCCTGCGGATCTTCGCACATATTGCCGAGCATGAGGCGCGGCATAGCGTCGGGGTCGGCGCCAGTGTTGGAATCCGCCGAGCCGGTGAGCACGGGGCCGTTCGAGCCAACCTGTTCGAAGTCGTCGAGCACTCACTCGGAAAGCTCGGGGGGCCGCTTGGCCGCTTTGGCGGAATGATCGGCGATCTCGCGGCCAAGTGGCTCCCGCGGGTCACGATCGGGATTCTTGGGCTTGAGACCGGAATTCCGGAAGTGCTCGTCGCCCTTGAGGCTTTTCGCGAAGCATTCAAGCTCCTATTTGGGGGCGGCGGGCTTGACATGGTCAAGCAAGTCCGGATCTGGTGGGAGAAGAATAAGGCCGGGATTGGCTATACGATCGGCTACGCGTTCGGGACGATTGGGCAATGGCTTTCCGCCGCGATCAAGGGACTGATGTCGGCTGCTGGAACCGCGCTCGCGTACGCACAGTCGCACTGGAAAGATCTACTTTTCGACAATTCGAAGTTCAGCTCCGGACTGGATGCGCAGCTTGCCGCTGCGATGAAGAAGAACGCAGGGAATTCGTTCTTCGACTCGTTGGGTGCGGGAGCAATGGCAGCGGGTCGGGGCGGCCCGAATGACCCGAGCGCGATGAGCTACGACCCTCGGAACGCGCGCAACCGCGGGGCCGCGACACCGCTTCAGACGATTCCCGTCGCGAGCAGCTCCCGCGGGCCGACGACCGTGAATCTGAATCTGCCGAAGGGCACACCGCAGCAGCACGCCGAGCAGACGATCGACATCCTGGACCGTTTCTGGAACGGCTCTTCGAATGCGGCGGCATCGGGTTCCGGCTCAAACCGCGGCAGCGCGACGGGGCCGCGGCTTGGATCTTCTCTTCTCGTTCCCGCGCACTAAACGCGCATACGAGTTGGACGCGCGGTATACTCGCGCCATGTCGTATCAAGCGTTTGGATTCGGGATGTCGCCCGTTGAGGTCCCAGACCAGTGCCTTCGATGTGGGAGCGGGATGCTCGACCATCAGCTCGACTTTCTGAGTCGCGACCCTGACTTGCTGGCGTGGTATCGGTTCAAGAAGGCAGCCGGGCGAGACGCCTTGATCGTGATCGTCCTGTCGGTCGTGACGCTCGGCGCGTGGCTATCGATCTTTGGCCTATGGTCGCTCGCGATGCTGCCTCGCCGCATGGCGATGAAGCGCGCGGCGCTCGAGGCGGCGCCGAATAGCGTGCGATCAGCCTGCCGTGCGTGCGGCCTGCAGTTCTATCCGGGCGAGGCCGTCGCGGCAACGGCATAATTTAGCGAGGGGGTCGTCTTGGTCGCGGTTCCCTCGATTCTCTTGGCCTCTGCGACGGCGACTTCCGGAGCGGGCGACGACCCGCTGACGATCGGCGGCTGCACGTTTGCGATCGACGAGGCTCCGAGCGAGATCGCGTTCGGCGTCACGCCCATCGTGGTCAAGAAGATCGCGATCGGTGGCCGCGTCCGGACCCAAACGCTCGGGTCGCATCCAAAGGACGTTGCCTGGGACGGCGAGTTCTTCGAAAATGCCGACTCGCAAATCGCGATCCTCGAGGCACTCGCGAATTCGCAGCAAGCGACGACACTGACTTGGCGGAAGCCCGGCCGCATCAAGACGTACCGCGTCATCGTCTTGGACTTCGTCGTCACGTGGTATCAGGCGTTCCACGCGCTGTACCACATTGCGGTGAGCGTCCAGTCAGACCTCAGCTCGACGGCAAAATCGCCGGCTGCAAGCGTCGACTCGGCCGTGGCGTCAAATCTCAGTAGCGCGTCGAGCAGCTATGGCGAGATCTTGTCGGTCGACCCGGGCGCGAGCGGTTCGCTCGTCTCGCAGAGTGACATCGATGCGGCGGTCGCGTCGATCGGGCCCGTCGCGTCGGGATCGGCGAACTCGGGGTCGGCCCTTACCACGATCACGACGGCGATCGGCCGTGCGCAAGCGTATCTCGGCAAACTACCGGCGCTCTCCGCCGCTGTCTTGCCCGCAACGTCGCATCTTTCAGCGCTGCGCGTCCTCGCGGCCAATATCACGCGCGGCCAGTCGCCGTCGTCGGTGCTCGTCGACGGAGCCTCGACTTCGTTGCTCAAGCTCGGGGCGCAATACTACCCCGGTCTCGAGCCGACGATTTCCGCGACCGCGATCGCGAAGGCGAACGGGCTCGCGTCGCTCTTTCTCGATCGCGGTTCCCAGAAGCGCCTCATCTTGCCGCCGATCAGCGGCGTCGGGACGACGGCATGACGGACTCGAATCTTCCGATCATCGGCCACGTCACGGCCTCCGCGCACCGACGCATCCAGTTCGAGGACTTCACCGAGCAGGGCCCGCTCAAATTCTACGGTGGCGACGAGCACTACGCGCCGCGCTGGCTCGCGATCATCAACGGGTACGCGGTCGAGCCGATCGATCAAGGCGTCGAGCTCTACGCGCATGGCGAGACCGATACCGCGACGGTCACGGTCGCGCTGGCCGATATGCCCGATTGGAGCGTCCAACTCGCCGACTCGCTCGCGCAGGACGGGTCGGTCCCGATTGAGATTCGCGCCGGTTTCCCGGCCGACCCTGATGCGGTCGCGCCGGCGAACATCAGCGAGCTCGAGCAAGTCTTTCTTGGCGTCATCGACAACTGGGAGCCGAATTGGCTCGCAGGCGAGGTGACGTTCTCGGCTCGGTCGTTCATTTCGATCTTGACCGCTGCCAAAATCACCACGACGGCTTCGGGCCAGCGATCGACCGACTTCGTTCGCGCGGTTGGGACGCGCTACGGCTTCCAGGTTGTGATCGGCGACGGACTGGACGCGAACGCGGCTACGATGGCCCAGGTGTTCGGCAAGGAGCTCGTTGTCGGGCTGCGTGACGCGCGCGTCTGGGATGTGTTGCAGAGTTGCGCTGAGGCAGATGGCGCTCGCCTGTATGGCGACGGCATGACGCTCTACTACGTCGCGACGGATGACAACCCGGCGCCCTCAATCACGCTCCTCTTCGGGCGCGACTTCAACTCGTTCAGCGGCAAGCACTCACCGCAGTATAACAAGAACATCAAGGTCGACGTCCGGGTCTCGAATCCGAAGCGTCGCAGCGCGAGTCACCACCGGACCAAAACTGTCAACGGGAAACCTGTCACGACGGTTAAGAACGTCGATACGTTCTCGCACCCGATCTTCGGCGGGAACGGCTCATCTTCGTTTAGCATCGATTCGAAGGGTAACACGTCGTCGAATACCTCGACGTCGTCGGGTGGCGTGCAGCAAACCGGCTCCGCCGGGTTTTCGCACGACGACGGGAAAGAGCACTATATCCTCCGCATTCCCTATGTGGATCTTGCGTACGCGAACGCGCGCCGACTCACGTTCTGGAATCAACTCTCGCGAGCCGAATACCAGATCACGTTCGAGGTAACGGCGACGCCGTTGACGGTCGCGGCGCTGAGGCGTGGGGCGGTATTCGACGTCGAGAACGTGCCGTGGACGGCATTCAACAGCACGTCGAGCGAACGCGACGTGACGAGTGGCGGTGCGAGCGGCTCGCCTGGGCCGATCGTGCTGTCGGGCGTCGCGCCGCCGAAGCGCTATCGCGCCCAGAGCATCAAGCACCGGATGTCGACGCCGCAAGGCGACGATCCGGCGGGCGATTCGGATGGCTGGGCGATCACGGTCGAGGCCGTCAATCACGAGCTTCCTCAATCGGGTCTCTGAGCATGAACTTCGGCCGATACGTCTCGTCCGTGAAGACGATCGTGGCGCAGGTGCTACACGATCGCGGCCACGAGATGGGGCTCGACGGGGTCGTGCTACGGGGCACCTATGATCCGAGCGAAGGCGTGGTTGACGTTGTCGATCTTGAGTCGCTCGCGCAGGTCGACGATGGTGACTCGGCCGCGCAGCCGATGGTATGGCGGCGAATTCAGCTTCTCACGCCCGCAAATGGTTTTCAGAGCGGTCCGCGTGGCGGCGAGCGCGTGCTCGTCGTGCGCGGCGCATCCGGAGACCGAGCAATCCTTGAGCACGGCACGGATGACTCGCCAGGCGCGCTCGCGGGCGAGAATCACCTCGTTCATCGGCAGGCATACCAGAAACTCGGGACGCCGGGCCCGATCGATGCGTACATCCGGCAAACGAATGACGCGAATCAAGGCGACGGGAAAGCTGCGACGCGGGTGCTCGCGGGTGCGCTCCTCTCGGTCCTGACGACTGCCGGAAACGGCCTCACGGTCGACGACAACGCGAACACGCTGACGCTCAAGCTCGGCCCGCTGGTTATCATCTTCAAGGGCGCGTCGAAGACGATCGAGATCGGGATGGACGGGCTCTCGTCCTCCGACGCGATCGTGACAGAGTCGTATCTGCAAGCGGCGGTTAACGGCGTGCTCGCATCGGCGCAAACGGGCCTTGCCACGCTCGCCGCGAGTGTCCAGGGCGGCCCAGGCGTTCCGCCTCCACGACTCGCGGGCGTGACCGCTCAGGGAAGCTCCGTCAGCGAATCCGAGGAGTAGCGCATGGCCGCCGCGACACGAGTCGAGATGCTCTGCCCGGTCGGCGGCGACATCTCGTTCGACCCACTCACTGGCGATATCGTGGGCGTCGTTGACGCGCCTCGCGCCCCGCTCGCGACGAAGCAGCGGATTAGCGTTCTGCTAAGCCAGTCCCCCGGGTCGTACGACTCGTCGACTGGTCGCTACTACGCGCCCGACGATGCGTTTCACCCAACAGTCGGCGTCGGGTTGCAGCGACTCGTCGACAGCCTTGATCCGCAGGTCGCCGCGAGCGAGATCCGTGACCGTGTACTCGCTGGCCTCGCGACAATGGATGACGTTGTCGCCCAGCCAGCCCCGACCGTCACGTTCACGAGCGTTGACCCGCTGGCGTTCATCGTCGGCTTCACGACGGTCACCGGGTTCGTCGTTACGCTTCAGTATCCCTGAACGCTTCGTAGGCGATTCGAGAAAGCAGGCGCGATGCCGCTGCCAGGATTTCTTACGCGCCAACAGATCGTTGCCGCGATGGTGCAGCAGTACCAGGCCGACTGCGTCGCATACGGGATCACGCCCTGGAGCACAGACGACCTCTCCCAACTCGGCGCGATCTTCGATGCTGCCGCATTTGGCGCGTTCGCGGTTCAAAGCGAGGTCGGCTACGTGGCCGGTGTCGTGGACGTCGATAGCGCGACGGGCGCGGACCTCGACCAGCTCGTTGCCCCGTACGGCATCTTCCGAGCTGGCGGCAATGCCGCGACGGGACTCGTCTCGCTATCGCTCGCGAGCGCGGCCTCGGTCCCGGTCACGATCCCATTCGGGACCGTCTTCTCTCGCTCGCCCGATCAGTTGCAGTACGTGCTTGTGTCGGACGGCAACGAGGGCCCGAGCGGTTACGTGTTCCCGGCTAACACGACCGAGATCATGGCGACGGTCTCGTGCACGAGCGCGGGCTCGATCGGCAACACGCTTCCCAACACCGTCGCGACGATCGTCTCGGGTCTCGGTCAGTCGGGCGCGCCGCCATTTCAATCCGTCACGAACCCGGCGGCTTTCACGAACGGGACCGATGCAGAATCGGACGCGAGCGTTCGTTCGCGCTTCAAGATTCAAATTGCGGGTGGGCTGACCGGCACCCCGCTTGCCTCCTACACCGCCGCCGCGGCGACTGGCCTCCTCGTGAGCGTCGGCGACTGCTTGACCCAGACGGGCGCGACGCTGCTCGGGTGGGAGAGCATCTTCGTCGCGCCGCTTGGCGGTGCGTCAACCCCGGCCCAGCTTGCGGTTGCATACGCGGCCGTTGACGCAATCCGGTCCGGCGGGATGCAGTTCGCCGTGTATGCGCCCGCGCAGCTCTCGGTCCAGATCACGGCGTTCATCCGGCCCGACGGCACGGTCCCGTGGGCGACGTTGCAGCCGGCCGCTACGGCTGCCTTGACCGCGTACGTCAACAGCGTCGGGATGACGCCGATTCAGAAGCCCGGCAATATCCAGTCGAACTTCGTCAAGATCTCGGGTGCCTACAACGCGCTCACGGGTCGTGACGCGCTCGGCAATCAACTCGTGCCCGGGATCGCGGCCGTTGATGACTTGCTGCTCAACGGCGGCTACGCCTCGATCCCGGTGCCCTACGGCACGATCGCGGTCGTGAGCGGCGTCTCCGTGACGCAGGAGTAGCGCGATGGCGGTCCGGATCGCGTTCACCGACGTCGACGGCTGCGCGCTCTCGCCGGGCATTATCCTGCGCGTCTGGCAAGCCGGTACCCCGATCCTCGCCTCGACGCTACTCGCATCGGCCACGACTGACGTTGCGGGCGGCTGCTCGCTCCCGATCACGCCCGGCCAGACCTACATTGCCGCGTTCTCGGGTCAACCCGGCCGCGCGCCGGCGCTCCCAATCGAGTTCGCGCCGAACGCGGACGGATCGATGACAACGGTCCCGTGCCCCACGTTCGAGAGCCCCTCGAAGGACCGAAACGGATGGGCTCATTTGCAGCGCCGCGAGTGGCCGCACGCCCGTTTCGCAGATGCACCGGCGAATGTCGACTTGCTCGCGCGCTGGCTCGGTGTCGCGCTCACGTCGATCGATCTCCAGACCCGCATCCTGCTCGCAAGTATCCGGCTCGGGTCATGCACGGGAACGCAAGTCGACGCTTGGGCGCGTCGTTATCTCGGCCTCTATCTTATCCGGTTCTCGGGCGAGCTCGATCCGTTCTTCGTTACTAGAATTACGGCGTTGATCTCGTCGCCACGCTGCACGCTCGCCGCGATCGCGCTCGTGGCCGAGGCGTGGCTCGCGTCGGTCGGGTCGCTCGCGGCCCCAACCGCGTCCGCGCAAGACATTCAAGGCGCGCAGGACATCGCCGGCCAGCAAGATTTTGAGCCAACCGCGACCGGCGGATCGGGTGGTCTCGATTTCGCGCAAGACGTGCTCGGGGCGCAGGACATCCAGGGCGGCCAAGACGTCGGGACGTTGCCCGATGTGGTGCCGACGATCTTGACGTTCGATCTGCAGAGTGATCCGACGCGAAGCGCGCAGGTCGGGCTTGTCGCGAATCAGCTCTGCGTCGAGCTCGTGTATGCGAATCGGAATAATCCGGCGCGTGTGATCGGGGCCCCGAGCGGCGGGCTCGACGACATGGTGCAGCTCGTCAAGGCCGGCGGCTACCAGCCCGTCTACGCCGACAACCGCGGCGCGTAGCGCACAAGAGAGGATTCCCATTGAGAATCGCATCGGCGCTACGGGCGTCTTTTTTTGTTGCCCTCGCGGCGCTCATCGGATCCGCTCCGGCGAGCGCGCTCAACCGCATCAACGATTACTACGGGATGAACCTGTCGTCGGGATGGGTCATCCAGAGTCAGCGCGACGTGCGGCTCGGGTTCGGCCAGCTCATCTACGATATGTTCGGCTCGACGAACGGCGCGTTTTCCCATATCGCCGTCACGCCGTCGACCGGCCTTTTCGTGCAAGTTGGTCCGTCGGCGCCGAATACGCGCGGCTCGGTCTATCAGTTCCAGCAGGATGACGTGAACGTCTACGGGTCCGGCGCGACCCAGCTCTCGGCCGATCCGACGCAGATCTTCGTGCAAGGCGCGCTCTCGACACCAACGATCGCGCTCGGACCGTTCACGGCCCCGACCTCGACGGGTCAGTCGATTGCGGATCTCATCGAGTGCCAAGTTCAGACGGTCGACGCGACCCCGCAAACCGAGCTCTTCGAGACGGCGCCGAACACGACCATTTCGCAGACGGCGAATCGCGATCGGAACGACTTTGTCGCGTGCCAGATCGAATCCGGCTCCGCCACGACGGCGATTCCGGTCGCTCCGGCGGCCGATGCCGGGTGGGTTCCCGTTGCCAGCGTCTTCGTCGCGAACGGTCAAACATCGCTCGCTCAATCGAACGTCACGCTGTCGACGACAAACCAGTTCTACGGCTTCGTGCCCGCTAACGCGAGCGGTGGATTCAACCTCCCGCACGGCGATTACGCGAACGCGAACCTGAGCAACGTCCCGGCCACAACCGGGCTCTCGATCGCGTCCTTGATTCTCGCAGCCAATGGCGCCCCGAGCCCGACGTTTCCGACGATCGCAAATGACGCGGCACCTGGCCCCGGCTTCAATCTCAGCGTGCCGACCAGTTCGACATACGGTTTCCGGTACTTCAACGTCGCGTCCAACGGCACGCTGACCCAGATCGGGCACATCGACGCATCGGGCAACGCGACGTACGCCGGAACCGTTGCCGCCGACGCATTCAACGTCACGCACAATCTGACGATCAGCGGCAATGTCGTCGGCAACTCGGGCTCATCGATCAGCATCGGGAGCGGCTCGTTCTCGAGCCAGGTCACGTCCCCGACCTACATCCTGCAAGCGAACGACCCCACGACCGCCTACGTCGGGCTCTCGAACGGCAACAACGGGTTCCGGATCGCGCAGCCGGGCGCGGGCACGACGGTGCAGGGAATCCAATGCACGTTGCTCGGGATCGCGCAGTCGAACGTCGGCTACAAAGCGTGCATGAATCAGAACGGCGACTTGGGCGTGACGGGCAGCTTGATCGCGCAAGGCGTTCAGTCGGTCGGGACGATCTACAGCAAAACGGCCCCTGTCGCGCCGGTCTTCAACGCGAGCGGGGCTGCGGTCAGCAATACGTGGCACGAGGTCTACGTCACGGGCACGACCGCGAGCAGCCAATCAAATTGCGGCGTCACGTCGAACTACTATTGCGCGACGGTCAACCTCAGCGGCAGCGCGACGTTCGCATCGAACCTCACGTTCTCGTGCGACCCCGCGAGTACGGTCCAGAACGCGCAGCCGTTCAGCGGCCCGGCGGGGAACGGCGGGGGCGTCTATCTCGCCGGCGCGAGCTCGGGCTCGACGCTCTTTTTTGGCTCAGCGACGAATGGCGGCGCGACGTTCTCGACCGTCTGCCGCGGGACGTAAGGATGCGCCGCACGATCGCCGCGCTTGCGGTCCTGGCGCTTAGCGCTTGCGCGAGCTCGAAGCCCCAGAGCGCGCCAAAAATGCTCGCGATGCCTGATCGCGCCGCTTCCCCGCAGACGTCCGGCGAGTTCGTCTCATGCGCGCAGGTCCCGCCGGCCATGCGTTGCCGATGGATCGTCCGCTACGCCATGCACGGCAGCGCGAGGTTTCCGTTCGCGTCGGTCCCACTTATTGTCGGTTCCCCGCAAAACGTCAGCAACGACGCGCGCTTCATCGTGACGCATCTCGACGCGGGCCAAGCCACAATCGGGGCGCGCGATAGCCACGGTCATCCGCTTCCCAGAGCCGCTGGCATCGTGATGCTGCCCGTAGTGTACCGGCCGGTCCACTAGCCTACTCCGCGCGGATCACCGCGCATCGGTCTCGCCCTTTACGCCTCGCCTTCCCGGCGGGGCTTTTTCGTTCCCGAGAGGACGCCCAGATGCGCTTGGTCCGCCGAGTTCTCGCCGCAGTCATCACCCTTGCGCTCACGTTCAGCGGCACGCCCGCGATCGTGGGCGGGATCTCGATCCCCGGCTCGGTTGCGAGCGCGCAGAGCGCGTCGTGCTACCAGTACGTCTCGATCGGGCTGGTGCCCGGCTTCCCGGCCGGCACGATCATCTCGGAAACATCGTGGGAGAGCCTCTCGCGGCAGCAGCAACGCGGTTTCACGCGCACGGCTTGCGGGTCGACACCGACACCCGCTCCGACGAGCTCCGCGACCGCGAGCCCGACCCCGATCGTGACCGCGGCTCCGACGAGCGCGCCGACGGCCGTCCCGACCGCCGTCCCGACCGGCTCCACGCCGTCACCGACCCAGGCTCCTACCGCGAGCCCGACCCCGACCGCAAGCCCGGTCCCGACGATCGCGCCGACCCCGTCCCCGACCCCAGCCCCGCAGTCGTGCGGCTCGCAGCTCATCCCGCTCCAGAGCGGCTCAATCCTCACAAATTGCTCGGCCGCCGACGTCCAGCTCGGCGCGAATGGCCGCTTCGTCGGCTACGGGCCGTTTGGCTCGCAGCCAGTCGTCCTCTACAGCGCGATCAACGATAACGCGAACGTCACGCTCTCGGGCCCGACCCAGGGCGGCTTCGCCCTGCAGTCCTCGTCGGGCTCCGATTCGAGCATTGTCCAGGTCCTGATCGTCCTCACGGGCGCGCCCGGCTCGACCGCGACCCCGGCTCCGAATGCTCCTCCGACGGCGAGCCCCGCCCCGACCGCGACTCCGACCTCGGCGCCCACGCATAGTCCCGCCACGCCCGCTCCCTCGCCCGTAGCGACGCAGACGCCGACTCAGGCCCCTACGGCCACGGCAGCCCCGACCGCGACACCTACGGTCGCGCCGACGGCTGCCCCGACGGTTGCTCCCACCACCGCCCCGACCGCTACTCCGGTACCGACGCAGGCTCCGACGGTCACGCCGACCGCGCCGCCCGCCTCGCCCACGCCAACGGCCGCTCCGGTCGGGACGAATCCGCCTCCCGTCGCGATCCAAAAGGTCAGCAGCGGATACACGACCGCCGGGGCGTACACGGTCACGTGGGCCCCGACCCCGCCTCCGGTTACTGGACAAGTGGACGTCGGGTTCACCGATTACTACAATTACGGCCCGTCGCTCATCACAAACTTCGCGCAAGTCGCGACGGACGCGGCCTTCTCGGTCGTCGAGGGAATCGGCTGGCACGTCTCAACCGGTGAAGCGACCGAGACGAACTCCACCGCGTCTCAGGGCGGTTCCAACGACGGCTATATCTATTCGTTCACGGGAGCCGACTCGCAATTCCCGGTCGCAGCAGAAGCGTCGAATACCGGCAATGCGGCGACGGTCTCGTGCCCCGCCGTCACGGCGCCGCGCATCGGCTCGGTCATTGTCTACGGGATCGCGATCGATGGCGGCACGAACGGCGCGGGCAACCAGTCACCGACCGTTCCGACTGGCTACGTCTCGGATGGCGCGAGCGGCGCCTACTCGGCCGAGCAGTACGGGTTCCATTACGCGACCGACACCACGACCGCAAATCAAGCGGTGCCGGGGCTCTCGATCGCGTTGCTGACGAACTCGTCCACGAAATGGGTCTGCTGGTCCGCCGCGGTCCAGCCGCCGCCCCCCTCGGGTGTCGCCGATAGCCCGCAGCCCGTTGTCACCCCGATCCCCGTCGACACGGTCGTGCCGTACCCGACCCCAGCTCCGGTCGGGACCCCGGTCTCGACAATCGCTTGCACGGCGAACTGCGTCCAGCCATCGCGCGCACGCGAGTGGACCGGCGCGATGGGCGTTAACACGCACGCGATCTATGGGCAGTACAGCAATGCCGCTGCGCTAATCGCGGGTCTGAATACCCTCGGCATCCGCCAAGTTCGCGACGGCGCGTTTGGCGCATCCAATATCGCAAATTACGTGACTCCATTCTGCGCTGCGGGCGGCCACTTCATTAGCGGCACGCCCGACGCAAGCAACCCGCTCCCAGCCGGATGTCAGAACGCGGTCCAGAATTACAACGAGCCCGACGCAAATGGCTCAATCTCCGGCACGTGGCCGCAAGCCGTTCGCTCGCTTCAGGCGACGAACTCTCAGGCTGCCGCAACGAACAACATCCCCGAAGTCGTCGGCTTCGCCTCGGGATCGGGCAATTACGCCACCGCATATCAGGACGTCGGCTCGCTTGAGCCGTATGGCATCAATCTTGCCGACTTCCACGATTACCCCACGTGTCGCTATGCGCTCAATAACGGCTACGG
>JAABUX010002303.1_pt1 | contig 27274 bp, 23 predicted proteins | sample 5561851 | NCBI WGS metagenome assembly JAABUX01 (sample SAMN10711883, study PRJNA513361) | rock metagenome | isolation source: Antarctica rocks | place: Antarctica: Victoria Land, Richard Nunatak red sandstone | collected 2016-01-03 | reverse complement strand
GGTGGTGGCGTGGGTGCGCCGCGAGAAACGGCCCACGCGCCTGCTCATGCTCACCGCCCGCGACACCACGGCTGACCGCATCGAGGGCCTCGACGCCGGCGCCGACGACTACCTGGTCAAGCCCTTCCACTTCGGTGAGCTGCTGGCTCGGATCCGCGCGCTGCAGCGCCGTCCGCCGGGCACCGACACGTCGACGCTGGTGCGCGGCGGCCTCGCGCTCGACCCCAGCCGGCGCGAGCTGGTCGCCAACGGCCGGCCGGTCCACCTCAGCACCACCGAGTTCAACATCCTCGAGCTGCTGATGCGCCGGGCCCCCCAGGTCGTGGACCGCAACACCATCGCCCAGCAGGCCTGGCGCGACGAGACCGACCCGCTCGGCTCCAACGCCATCGACGTGCGTCTCAGCCGTCTCCGTGCCAAGCTGCCGGACGCCGGGGTGCGCATTGTCACGGTGCGCGGAGCCGGCTACCGCCTGGACCAGGGGTGAGCGCCTGTGGGTGACGTTCGCGGCGCCTCGCTCCGCGTCGCGGTGATCGCCACGGCGGTCATGTTCGTCGCCTACCTGGTCATCGCCGCCGCGGTGATGGCCATCGTCAACCGCAACCTGGTCGCCGCGGTCGACGATCGGCTCAGCGCCTACATCGGCGAGATCTCCAACGGCACCTCGCGCCGGCAGGCGCAGCCCAGCCCGAACGACTTCCCCAACGCCGGCCCCGTCTACAGGGACCCGTTGCTGACCTGGGTCGTCTTCCCCACCGGAGAGGTCTTCCAGGTGGTGGACAGGGGCTTCGCGCCCGCCACCGGAACCCCCCCGACCACGCAGCTGCCCAGCGCGGCGCGGACGGTGAGCTCCACGGCGTCTGTCACCCTGAGCGACGGGCACGACCTGCGCGTCGACGGCATCCCCATGGACGTCGAGCTGCCCGACGGCACCGTGGTGACGGGGACGCGCGTGGTCATCGGTCAGACGCTCGACAACGTCGCGGCCACCCGCAACAACATCCTCATCGCCGAGATCCTCATCGCGCCCATCCTCGTGCTCGCCGTCTTCTTCGGCGCGCTCGTCGTGGGCCGCAGGGTGGCGGCACCGATCGAGCTCGCCCGGCAGCGTCAGATCGAGCTCACCGCCGACGCCTCGCACGAGCTGCGCACCCCACTCTCGGTGATCGAGGCACAGACGTCGCTGGCGCTCGAGCGCGACCGCGACCCAACCTGGTACCGGAACGCCTTCCAGGCGGTCGGGGTGGAGAGCAAGCGCATGCGCCGGCTCGTCGACGACCTCCTCTGGCTGGCGCGCTTCGACAGCACCGGAGCCGCGCCCACCTCCGAGGCGACCGACCTGGGCGTGCTCGCCGCCCAGGCCGCGGATCGTTTCCGGGCGGTCGCGGAGGCGCGCGGACTGTCCGTGCGGGTGGAGGTCGAGCCCACCTCCACGATGATCAGCGCCCCCCCGGAGTGGCTCGACCGCCTCCTCGGCGTGCTCCTCGACAACGCCTGCCGCTACACGCCGAGCGGGGGCTGCGTCGAGGTGCATGTCGGCCGTCGCGACGGCAGGGTCAGGCTGGCGGTCGACGACTCGGGCCCGGGGATCCCGGCGGCGGAGCGGGCCCACGTCTTCGACCGCTTTCGCCGCGCCAGCGACACCCCCGGTGGCTCCGGCCTCGGCCTGGCCATCGCAGCCGCAGTGGTGCGGGCGAGCTCCGGCCGCTGGGACGTGGGCACCTCGGCGGCCGGCGGCGCCAGCATGGCGGTGAGCTGGGCTCCCCTGATACGGGGCGGCTCGGAGCCCGACGACGCCGCTGTCAGCCGCTCCCCCACCGCCGACCCCGGCGTCCTGGCCCCGCCGGCGCCACCCCGGCCAGCCTGACCCCGAGCTGCGGTCAGAGCAGCTCCTTGATGCTCAGCGCCACCGCTCGCGGAACCTCCTCGGAGAGGTCCTCGACCCTGGCCGCGCGGATCCCGTCGACGCTCCCGAACCTGCGCAGCAGCGCCCGTTTGCGCACCGGCCCGAGGCCGGGAACGGAGTCGAGCCGCGAGCGCAGGGCGCTCCGAGCCCGCCGGGCGCGATGCCGGGTGATGGCGAAGCGGTGGGCCTCGTCGCGCACACGCTGCACCAGGAAGAGCGTCGGGCTGTCCTTCTCGATGATGGTCGGGCGCGACTGCCCAGGTGCGTACAGCTCCTCGTTGCGCTTGGCCAGCCCGAAGACGGGGATGTCCGCGAGGCCTGCCTCGCGAAGCACGCGGTGGGCGGCTCCGAGCTGCCCCTTGCCGCCGTCGATGAGGACCAGGTCGGGAAGGACGCCGAAACTGTCCTCCGTGGCGGCGCCGCCCTCGTCGGCGACGGCGCTCCCGGTTGCGCTCACCACCTCGCCGTTGCTCCCGGCCGGGTCGTCCACGGGGATGTCGCCGCCCTCCGCTCCCTCCGCTCGGCTGCGCGTCCAGCGGCCGAAACGGCGGCGGAGGGTCTCCTCCATGGACGCGAAGTCGTCGCTGCCTTCGACGGTGCGGATGCCGAAGTGGCGGTAGTGCGGCGGCCTGGGACGGCCGTCCTCGAAGACGATCATCGAGCCCACCGAGTTGGTGCCCATGGTGTTGCTGATGTCGTAGCACTCGATGCGCCGCGGCGGCCCGGGCAGGCGCAGCCGCTCCGCGAGGTCCACCAGGAGCGACTCGGTGCGGTCGGAGTCGAAGTCGTCGACGATGCGGCGCTGCCGGAGCGCGCTCAGGGCCGTGGTGCGCGCCTGCTCGACGAGCTCGCGGCCGGTGCCCCGGCGCGCGTGGCGCAGCTCGACCGGCCCGCCCCGCTGCGTCGCGAGGAAGTCGGCGATGACCGGGGCGTCATCGACGTGGTCCGACACCAGCACGGTCCGCGGCACCGCGGGGGCGCCGGCGTAGTACTGCGGCAAAAACGCGCTCAGGCAGTCGCCGGGGCCGAGGTCGGCGACGCCCTCGAGCTCGTGCGTCTCCATGGCGATGACCCGGCCGCGCCGCACCGAGAGCAGCGCCGCCACCGCGCGTCCACCCTCCAGAGCCACCGCCACGCAGTCCTCGTCGGAGCGCGAGCCGGTCAGCATCTTCTGGCGCTCGGCGATGCGGTCGATGGCGCGCAGGCGGTCACGGAAGCGCGCCGCCAGCTCGAAGTCGAGCCCGGCGGCCGCCTCGGTCATCTGGCCGCGCAGCTGGGCGGCGAGGGCGTCGCTGCGGCCCTCCATGAAGAGCTCGACCTGGTCGAGGAGCAGGGCGTAGCTGGGGGCGTCGATGCGGGCCTCGCAGGGGCCGGAGCAGCGCTTGATGTGGTAGTCGAGGCACACCCGGCCGCGGCGGAAGACCTCGTCGCTGCAGGTGCGGAAGGGGAAGATGGTGCGCAGCGACTTCACTGTGCTGCGCAGCGACTGTGCGCTGGTGTACGGGCCGAAGTAGCGGGCGCCGTCGCGCATCATGCGCCGGGTGTAGTACGGGCGGGGGAACTCGGTGGCCAGCGCTCCGCGCTCACCGCGGGGGGCGCGCAGCTGCTCACGCGCGGTGCCGGGGGCATGCAGGGGCCCTGCACCCGGTCTGGGAATCTTCAGGTACAGGTAGCTCTTGTCGTCCTTGAGGCGCACGTTGTAGCGGGGCCGGTACTGCTTGATGAGGCTGTTCTCGAGGATCAGCGCCTCGCGCTCGTTGAGGCACGGCACCACCTCGAAGTCGAAGACGCGCTCGACGAGGGTGCGGGTGCGCGTCGGCAGCGACTCGATGCCGTTGAAGTACGAGCGCAGCCGGTTGCGCAGGCTGGCGGCCTTGCCGACGTAGGCGACGCGGCCCTCGAGGTCGCGCATCACGTACACGCCTGCGCTGTCGGGCGCGGCTCGGAGGCGTTCGCGGAGCAGGTCGGCGTTGTCGATCAGCCGTGCCCGACGCGAGGCGGTCTGGGTGCTCACGATTCCACTGTACGGCGGCGGCGAGTGCGGCCCGGCGCCTCAGCCGCCCGCCGCTGCGAGCTCCGCGAGGAACGCCCGCTCGTCGATGACGCGCACCCCCAGCTCCTGCGCCCGCGCCAGCTTGGAGCCCGCCGCGGCGCCGGCGACCACGGTGTGGGTGCGCTTGCTGACGCTCGACCCCGCAGAGCCCCCCAGCCCACGGATGCGCTCCTCGGCCTGCGGCCGCGTCAGCGACCCCATCGTCCCGGTGAGCACCCACGACTGCCCCTGCCAGGGGCCACCGGAGGCTGCGCGCACCCGTTGCGCGGTGACGCCGGCGTGGTTGAGCCGGCGGAGAAGGTCGCGCGCCTCGTCGGTGGCGAACCAGCGCGCCACGTTCTCGGCGACGACCGGGCCGACCCCGGCGACAGCTGTGAGCTCGTCTACCCCCGCGGCGGCGAGCGCTTCGAGGCTCCCGAAGTGGGCGGCCAGCAGCGCCGCCGTGTGCTCACCGACGTGGGGCAGGCCAAGCGCGTTGATCAGCCTGGTCAGCGGCACCTCGCGGCGCGCCGCGATGGCGTCGCGCAGCTTGTGCGCCGAGCGCTGCGCGAAGCCCTCGAGAGTCAGCAGCTGCTCGGCGCTGACCGACCAGAGATCGGCCGCGTCGGCGACGAGGCCGGCGTCGACGAGCTGGTCGATGATCGCCTCGCCGAGGCCCTCGATGTTCATCCCCGACCGCGACGCGAAGTGGCGCAGCCGCTCGCGCCGTTGCGCCGGGCACAGCGGGTTGACGCAGCGGCGCACCACCTCGTCTGGCTGGCGTACCAGCTGGCTGGAGCAGGCGGGACAGTCGTCGGGCATCACCCACGGCCGTGCGTCTGCCGGCCGCATCTCGGCAAGCGGCCTGACGATCTCCGGGATGACGTCCCCCGCCTTGTGGAGCAGCACGGTGTCGCCGATGCGCACGTCCTTGCGGGCCACCTCGTCCTCGTTGTGGAGCGTGGCCCGGCGCACGGTCGAGCCGGCGACCACCACCGGGCGGAGATGGGCCACCGGGGTGACGGCACCGGTGCGACCCACCTGGACGGCGATGTCGAGCACCTCCGTCTGCACCTCCTCGGGCGGGAACTTGTAGGCGGTCGCCCAGCGCGGTGAGCGCGACACCCTGCCGAGCTCCTCCTGCTGCGCCAGCGACGACACCTTGATCACCACGCCGTCGGTCTCGTAGTCGAGGTCGTGCCGCTTCTGCGCCCAGTGCTCGATGAAGGCGACCACCTCGTCCACCGAGCCGGCGACGTGGCGGTGGGGGTTGACGCTGAAGCCGGCCCCTTCGAGGAGGTCGAGGACCTCTGCCTGGCTGGCCGCGCCCGCGGGTGGGTCGAGCTGGTACATGAAGGTGGCCAGGCCTCGCTTCGAGGTGACCGTCGGGTCGAGCTGGCGCACCGCGCCCGCCGCGGCGTTGCGGGGGTTGGCGTAGGTCGGCTTGCCGGCCTCCTCCAGCTGGGCGTTGAAGGCCGCGAAGCGCCGCTTGGGGAGGTACACTTCGCCCCGCACCTCGACCTCCGCGGGCAGGTGGTGGGAGTCGCGCAGGCGCATCGGCACGCTGCGGATGGTGCGCACGTTGGCGCTGACGTCCTCGCCCTCGACGCCGTTGCCGCGGGTGGCGCCGCGCACGAAGAGCCCGTCACGGTAGGTCAGGGAGATGGCCAGCCCGTCGATCTTGAGCTCGCAGACCCAGGCGTCAACGTGGCCGGCGCCGCGCTCCGCCCGGGCCACGAAGGCCTCGACCTCGGCCGCCGAGAAGACGTTGCCGAGCGAGAGCATCTGGCTGCGGTGGCGGACCTTGGTGAAGGCGTCCAGCGGCGCGCCGCCGACCCGCTGGGTGGGCGAGTCCGGGGTCTGCAGACCGGGGTGGCGCGTCTCCAGGTCGACCAGCTCGCGGAACAGGGCGTCGTACTCGCTGTCGGGGATCTCCGGGTCGTCGAGCACGTGGTAGCGGTGGGCGTGGTGGTCGAGCAGCCCGCTCAGCTGGGCGGCGCGGTCGCGCGCCGTCCTCGGGATGCTGTCGGTCGTCGGCGCGGGGGGGTCGGGCACGGTCAGTCGATGAGCGGGTAGATCGCGGAGTCGGCGACGGCGAAGATCTTCACCCCCGCGCTGTCGAACCTGATGACCACCTCCTCGCCGGAGCGCGTCATCGTGCTCTTGAGGATGGTGCCCTCACCGAGCCTCGGGTGCGCGATGCGCACGCCCTCACGGTAGCGCTGCGGAGCCACCTCGACGGGGTTGGGCCGGACCGCGTGGGCATGCACCGCTGCGCGCACAGCTCCCGGCGTGCGCGGGGCCGACGGCGCCGGTCCGCCGGGGCGGCGGACGACGTCGAGCAGCTCAGGGGGGAGATCGGCGAGGAACCGCGAGGCCTCGGCCAGCTGCGGAGCGCCGTACAGGTGACGGCGGAAGGCGTGCAGCACGTAGAGGCGGCGCTGCGCCCGGGTGACGCCCACGTAGGTGAGACGGCGTTCCTCGGCGACCCCGCTGTCACCCTCCTCGAGGGCGCGGAGGTGGGGCAGCAGGCCCTCCTCCATCCCCGCCATGAACACCACGGGGAACTCGAGCCCCTTCACCTGGTGCAGGGTGATCAGGGTGACGCCGTTGGCGGTGTCGTCGAGGGTGTCGACGTCGGAGACCAGCGCCACGTTCTCGAGGCACTGCGTCAGCCCCTCGGGCGGCGGGATGTCGGCGAACTCCGCGGCGAGACCTGCCAGCTCGGTGACGTTGGCCCAGCGCTCCTCGTTCTCCGGTGTGCCGTCGCGGAGCATGCGCTCGTAGCCGGTGTCGGCGAGGACGCGCTCGAGGAACTGGGGCAGCGGCATCCGCGACGAGGCGTCACGGAGGCCGTCGATGAGCCGGCCGAAGTCGGCGAGCGCGGTGCGCGCCGCGCTGGTCACCTCGGCGCCGCCATCGAGCGCCTGCACCGCCTCGAACGGCGAGACCCGCCGCCGCCGCGCCAGGCGCTCGACCTCGGCGACGGTGCGGTCGCCGATCTTGCGCCTGGGCACGTTGACGACGCGGCCGAACGACACGGCGTCGCGCGGGTTGGCGATGAGGCGCAGGTAGCCGAGCACGTCTTTCACCTCGCGCCGCTCGTAGAAGCGCACCCCGCCGACGAGCCGGTAGGGAATGCCGCGGCGCAGCAGCACGTCCTCGAACGCGCGCGACTGCGCGTTGGTGCGATAGAGGACCGCGCAGTCGCTGAGCGAGAAGCCCTCGCGGCCGATGAGCATCTCGATCTCAGCGCAGACGGCGAGCGCTTCCTCCTGCTCGTCGTACACGGAGATGAGCCGCACCGGCTCACCGCCGCTGGTCTCGGTCCACAGCCGCTTGGCGGCGCGGTCGCTGTTGTGCCTGATGACCGCGTGAGCGGCGTCGAGGATGACCTGGGTGGAGCGGTAGTTCTGCTCCAGCGTCACCACCGTCGCGTCGGGATAGTCGCGCCGGAAGCTGAGGATGTTGCGAACGTCGGCGCCTCGCCAGCCATAGATGGATTGATCATCGTCGCCAACCACGGTGAGGTTGCGGTGCTTCTCCGCGAGCAGCTTGACGAGCACGTACTGGGCGAGGTTGGTGTCCTGGTACTCGTCGACGAAGAGGTGGCGGAAGCGCAGCTGGTACTCCTCGCGGACAGCATCGCACTCGCGGAGGAGCTGCACCGTGCGCACCAGGAGGTCGTCGAAGTCGAGTGCATCGGCGGCGCGCATCTCGGCCCCGTAGGCGCCGAAGGCGCGCGCCACCACTGCCTCGTAGTGCGCCCCCGTGTACTTGGCCGCATATGCCGTGGCGTCGAGCAGCTCGTTCTTGGCGGCGCTGATGGCGTGACCCAGCTTGCTGACCGGGTAGCGCTTGTCGTCGATCCCCTCGGCGATCGCTGCCCGGCGCAACGCGGCGGCGCGGTCGGCCTCGTCGTAGATCGAGAAGCCGCTGGGGATCCCGATGGCGTCGCCGTCGCGGCGCAGGATCCGCGCCCCCAGGGCATGGAAGGTGCCGATCCACATCCCGGACGTGCTGCCACCGAGCAGCGCCTCGATGCGGCTGCGCATCTCGCGGGCCGCCTTGTTGGTGAAGGTGACGGCGCAGATCTCGTGGGGGCGCACGTCGCGGGTCGCGAGTACGTGGGCGATGCGGTGGGTGAGCACCCGCGTCTTGCCGCTGCCGGCGCCGGCGAAGATCAGGAGCGGCCCGTCGGGGGCCACCACCGCCTCGCGCTGGGCGTCGTTGAGGCCGGCGAGGAGAGGCGTGGCGGGGCTGGTGGTTGGGCTCAGGATGGAGTGGAAGTGGTGACCGCGTCCGACGGCCGCGGCGTGGGGACGACCACCGCATTGTAGGAGTCCGGCCGGCGGTCCCCGATGAGGTCGTTGCGGGGGGTTCGCGCCCTCGCCGCGGCCACCGAGTCGAGGTCGGCGTCGGCGACCAGCAGTGCCTCCTCCTCGGGCCCCGCGGGGCCCTGCACCGGCCAGCCGTCGCTGCCGACGATCACCGAGCAGCCCAGGAAGCGGACGTCGCGCTCGACGCCGACGCGGTCGGCGCAGGCCATCACCACCCCGTTCTGCGCGGCAGTGGCCATGGCCACGATGTCGCCCTGGCAGTATCCCGCAGCGTCGAAGAGGCGGCGCTTGAAGGAGCCGACCCAGTTGGTCGGCACGGCGACGATCTCCACGCCCGCGAGCGCCAGGGTCCGCACCGCCTCCGGAAACCAGAGATCGAAGCAGATCACCATCCCCACCCGGCCGAAGGGGAGGTCGACCACCGGCAGCTCACCACCGGGTTCGAACCACGACTTCTCGGTGTTGAAGAGGTGCAGCTTGCGGTAGGTGGCGATGTGCCCGCGGGGACCGAGCAGGACGGCGCTGTTGTGGCGCACCGAGCCGTGACGCTCGTTGACGCCCACGACGCAGTGCATGCCGGCCTCGGCGCAGACCGCCGTGAGCGCGGCAGTGACCGCTCCGCCGGCCGGGTCCTCGGCGCTGGCCGCCGCCTCGGCATCCGAGGCGAACACGTAGCCGCTCGAGGCCAGCTCGGGCAGCACGAGGAGGTCCACGCTCTCCGCGGCGGCGCGACGTGCCCACCCCACCGCGGCGGTCCTGTTGCCGTCGAGGTCACCGACATGGGGCGCGTACTGGGCGACGGCCACGCGCACCATCCGGCTCATCCCACATCCCCCTGGCGCGGGCGCATCAGCACGATGGGGGTCTGCTCCTCGCCCTGTCCCAGGGGGTTGTCGAGCACGGCGAGGCGAACGTCGGCGGCGGGCACAGGCACGCTCCTGCTGGCGCCGAGGATCTCGACGTTGATGTTGTTGGCGTCGACGATCACCACCGGCCAGCCGGTGGCATCCTCGATGGCCTGGGCGTCGCGCGGGGGATCCTCGGGGCCGAGCATGGCGAACTCGTTGTAGGGACGCACGGTGTGGGGGTTGAAGCCGTCGATCTCGGACACCCGGTTGCCGGCGAGCCGGTAGAAGTCACCGTGGCGGCCGAGCAGCCGTGTGACCCCGCCCACCACCATGGCCGCGGCCATCCGTGCCCACCCGGCGCGCATGATGGCGACCTGCATCTTGGCGGGGTCGGAGAAGCCGACGTCGTCCTCGAGCTTGGTGACGCCCCGGACCAGCAGCCGTGCGAGAAGGCCGGGACGGACCAGCGAGCGGTGGATGACACGGCCCTGGCTGATGGCGACGAACTTCTCGGACAGCACGAGGAAGTCTCCGGGCTCGTAGACCGGCGTGACGTACTGCCGGAGCACGTCGAGCAGCGGTTCCCTGACGTGGACCAGGTGGGTTCGCACCGCGGCGCGGTCGTAGGTGCGACCGTGCACCACCCTGGCCTCGTGCCACGACACCGGGTCCGCGGCGGGGCTGCTCATGCGGCGACCAGCTCCACCGCCTCGTCCAGGTAGCGCTGCATCCACAGCTCGGTGACCATGGTCCGCCAGAAGATGAGCGGGTCGCCCTGGGCGCCGGCCAGCCAGGCGTCGAAGTCGCGCACCAGGCGGTCGTTGTCGTAGATGCCCCGTCCCCGGCACGCCGCCGAGTCGAAGATGGCGCGGATGCGCGGGGCGCGCCCGCGGATCCAGGTCACCTCCGGGTTGGTGAAGCCGATCTTGCTGCGCCGCAACCTGTTCTTCTCGGGGATGCGCCCGCGCATGGCACGGCGGTAGACGGGGCGATTCCAGCCGCCGTCGATCTTCTGGTCGATGGGCAGCTGGAAGATGAACTCCACAAGCTCGTGGTCGAGGAAGGGCACCCGTGCCTCGATGGAGAAGGCCATCGAGTTCTTGTCCTCGTAGCGGAGCAGGTTCGGGGTCGAGTAGGAGAGCACGTCCTGCGCGAGGCGGGCGTTGAGGTTGCGCTCCGGCGTGAAGCTGGAGTTGGCCACCGAGCCGTCGTGGTCGGCGAGCAGGGGGCGCATGCTCAGCAGTCCACCCTGGCGGGGCAGCCGGGAGCGCAGCGCCTCGCCGAAGTACCCCTTGTAGAGGTCCAGCCCGCGGACCAGCTCGCGTGCCCCGGCCAGCCAGCGGCGCTGGTCGAGGGCCGACGTCAAATAGGTGCGGAAATAGGGAATGTAGCCGGCGAGGAGCTCGTCGCCGCCGTTGCCGGACAGCATCACCTTGACGTCGTTCTTGGCAATGCGGTACACGCAGTAGTAGGCATAGGGAGCCGACGCGATGGTGGGCTCCTCCTGGAACCAGATCCAATCGGTCATCTCTGTCCAGAACTCGTCCATGCTGGGGTAGGCGTAATGGGGCAGGCTGCCGGTGCGCCGCTCCACCTCGTGGATGTACTCGCTCTCGTCGATGGTCTGCCCCGGGTAGAGAGCCGAGAACGTGTGCAACCGGCCGCCGGTGTGCAGGTCGGTCCCCCGGGTCATCAGGTGAGCCATAGTGCAGACGACCCCGCTGGAGTCGAGGCCGCCGGAGAGAGGCACGCCGACGGGGGCGTCGGAGATGAGGTGGCGGGCCACGACCCTGTCGAACAGGGCCGCGAACTCAGAGGCGCAGTCGTCGTCGCTGCGGGCGCCGGAGAACTCGAGGTTGACCTCCGGCTTCCAGTAGCACCTGATGGACCGGATCCCCTCGGGGCCCACGGTCATGGTGTGCGCAGGTTGCAGCCGCTTGATTCCCTCGAAGAACGTGTCCTCGGTGGCATCGTGGACGCGGAAGAGCAGGAACCTCTGCAGCACGTCGATGTTGGCGCGCCGCGGCACGCTCGGGTCCTGGAGGATGGCCTTGATCTCCGACGCGAAGATCACGCCGTGACCCCGCCTCGCGTAGTACAGCGGCTTGATGCCGAGGCGGTCGCGCGCCAGGAAGAGCTCGGTGCGCGTCGAGTCCCAGAGCGCGAACGCGAACATCCCGGTGAGGTGGGTGACGACGCCCCTGCCCCACTCCTCGTAGCCGCGCAGGATCACCTCGGTGTCGGAATGGTCGGTAAAGAAGGCGTGCCCCTTGGCCTCGAGCTCCCTGCGCAGCTCGGGGGCGTTGTAGATCTCGCCGTTGTTGATCAGCGCGAGACGCCTGTCGGCGGAGTAGAGGGGCTGGTTACCGCCCTCGATGTCGACGATGGCCAGGCGGCGCATGCCCAGCGAGATGTGCTCGTTCGTCTCGACGCCAAAGCCATCGGGCCCGCGGTGAACCATCGAGTCGAGCATCCGGCCCATGAGGTCGTGGTCGACACCGGAGAACCCGGCGATGCCGCACATGCCCCGTCAGTCTAGGCGGGAGCGATCGCAGCGCGGGCCACCGGCCTCGGCTCAGAAGTCGAGGTCGTCCCCCATGCCCATCCCGCCGCCCATGCCGCCCATGCCCGCCATGCCACCACCACCGTGCCCGTGACCCTGGTGCCCTGCACCCCCGGCGTCGTTGTCCTCTGGCTCCGGCGCGTCGGCGACCAGGGCCTCGGTGGTCAGCACCATGGTGGCGATGGAGGTGGCGTGCGCAAGGGCGCTGGTGACCACCTTGGTGGGGTCGATGACGCCGCGCTCGACGAGGTTGGCGAAGTCACCGGTGCGGGCGTCGAAGCCCTCGTCACCGGAGAGCTCGGTGACGCGGTTGGCGACCGTCGCACCGTCGAAGCCGGCGTTGGCGGCGATGATTCGCAGGGGTTCCTGGAGCGCCCGTCGCACGATGCGCGCGCCGGTGGCGGCATCGTCGTTGAGCCCGAGGTCGTCGATGGCGGGCGCGGCTCGCAGCAGGGCCACGCCCCCGCCGACCACGTACCCGTCCTCGAGTGCCGCCCGGACGGCTGCCAGGGCGTCCTCGACACGCGCCTTGCGCTCCTTCATCTCCACCTCGGTGGCTGCGCCGACCTTGACGACGGCGATGCCGCCGACGAGGCGCGCCAGCCTCTCCTGGAGCTTCTCCTTGTCCCACTCGGAGTCGGACTCCTCGACCTGGCGGCGGATGTCCTCGGCACGGGCGTCCACGGCCGCGCGGTCGCCGCCGCCCTGCAGGATGGTCGTGTTCTCCTTGGTCACCACGACGCGGTCAGCGTTGCCCAGCTGCTCGGCGCGGACCGCATCGAGACGCAGGCCGAGCTTCTCGGTGATGAGGGTGGCGCCGGTGACCGCCGCGATGTCCTCGAGCATGGCGGTGCGCCTGTCACCGAATGCCGGCGCCTTCACGGCCACCGCGGTGAAGGAGCCGCGCAGGCGGTTGACGACCAGGGTGGCCAGCGCCTCGGCCTGCACGTCCTCGGCGATGATGAGCAGGGGGCGGCTGGACTGCACCACCAGCTCGAGCGCGGGCAGCAGGTCGGCGACCGCTGTGATCTTGGCGTCGGTCACGAGGATGGCGGGACGGTCCAGGGCAGCTTCCATCGTCTTCTGGTCGGTGACCAGGTACTGCGACACGTATCCCCTGTCGAACTGCATGCCCTCGACGACCTCGACCTCCGTCTCGATCCCGTTGCCCTCCTCGACGGTGACCACGCCCTCGCGGCCGACGCGCTCGAATGCCTGGGCGATCATGGTCCCGATCCTCTCGTCGCCGGAGCTGATGGTCGCCACCCGCTCGAGGTCGTCGTTGCCGCCGACCGGGTGGGACTGCTTGCGCACCCCCACGGTGACGACCTCGGCGGCGGCCAGCATGCCGCGGCGCAGCTCGGTGGGCGAGGCGCCGGCGGCGAGGTTGCGCAGCCCCTCGTTGATCAGCGCCCGCCCCAGGACGGTGGCGGTGGTGGTGCCGTCACCGGCGATGTCGTTGGTCTTCACCGCGATCTCTTTGAGCAGCTGGGCGCCCATGTTCTCGAAGTGGTCCTTGAACTCGAGGTCGCGGGCGATTGTGACGCCGTCGTTGATGATCAGCGGGGACCCGAAACGCTTGTCGAGAACCACGTTGCGGCCGCGCGGGCCGAGGGTGACGGAGACGGCGTCGGCCACGGCGTCGACCCCGCGGTGCAAGGCCTCGCGGGCCTCATTGCTGAAGCGCAGGTGCTTGGCGGTCATGTCGAGTCAGCCTCCGGTGCGACCGAGGACGTGGCGCGTCCGGCAGCACCGGACGCGCCACGCCCCGGTGGCGGGATCAGTTGGAGCCGTTGCTTCCGACGACGGCCAGGATGTCCTTCTCGCTGAGGATCAGGTACTCGACCTCGTCGATCTTCACCTCGCTACCGGCGTACTTGGCGTACATGACCCGGTCGCCGACCTTGACGTCGAGCTCGACGCGCTTGCCGGACTGCTCGTTGTAGCGGCCACTGCCGACCGCCTCGATGGTGCCCTCCTGGGGCTTCTCCTTGGCAGTGTCGGGGAGCACGATCCCGCTCTTGGTCATCTCCTCGCGCTCGAGCGGCTTGATGACGACGCGGTCGGCCAGGGGACGGAGTTTGACAGCCACAGGAGGACCTCCCTTGTTCTTCACAATTCGTTAGCACTCTCCACGCGAGACTGCTAACACTCTAGCGGAGCGAGTGCCAGCCCCGCAAGCGGACCGGCGGCTAGCCCCCCAGCGACTTGAGGAGCATGTCGGTCCCGTACCCGGCGAGGAAGCCGGTGAGCAGGCCCGCCGTGCCTGCCTCGTGATTGCCGATCCTGCGGCCCACGTGCTGGAGCTCTCCGATGACGTAGACGATGGCGCCGGCCGCGAAGGCGAGGAAGACGACGGACACGGCGTCGCTCGCGACCGAGCGTCCCACGGCGTGGGTGACGAGGTAGCCGAGAAGCGACCCCACGAACGTCGGACCGCCACCCACCAGCCCGAGCATGCCGAGGAACCGCCAGCTGGGACGCTGGTTGAGCATCGGTCCGCTGATGCCGAAGCCCTCGGTGACGTTGTGCAGACCGAACCCGATCACCAGCACGAAGAAGAACCGGTAGGCCCCCTGGGCGGCCGATTGCCCGATGGCCAGTCCCTCGGAGAAGTTGTGCAGGCCGATGCCGATGGCGATGAGCAGGGCGGTGCGCAGCCCCGCGGGCAGAGCTGTGGTGGTGGGAGGGGCCGCGACCATGGCCCCCGGGCCGGTCGGCAGGGGCTGTCCGCGGCGGCGGCTGAGGCGCTCGAAGATCACCAGGACGGACAGGCCGGTGGCGATCCCCCCAGCCAGGAGAAGGCCAAAGAGGATGCCGCTGGCCGCGGAGCGGCTCACCTGCGCCTCGACGGTCTCGCTGGCGTTGCGGATGACGTCGTAGAAGATGAAGAGCAGCACCCCCACGGACGCCATCGTCAGGAACGACATGAGGCGCGGGCCCGGGCGTCCCCAGCGGGCGATCGGCAGGCCCAGCATGATGGTCAGGCCGGATACGGCACCGAGCGCTGCGGTGGCGCCGAGGCTCATCATTTAGCTTAGTCTAAGCTAACGTCGACGACGCGGGGGCAGGCCGGATGCGAGGGCGCCGCCAGGCGGTGCCGACTCCACCCAGACCGCCGCGGCCACGCCCTCGCTGAGCACCACAGGGTGGCCCTCGACGACGAGGCGCAGCCACCCCTCACCCCGATCCTCCACCACGATCCTGGCCTCCGGCACGAGGCCGCCGTCATGGAGCACGGCGAGGAGTTGTGGGGCATCGTGCTCGGCCACCTCGGAGATGCGGAAGACGCGCGACTCGACACTGGCGGGGAGGTCGAGCAGGCGCTGCATCGGCCGTCCGCCTGGAGCCCGCCGGCCGGGGATGACGTTGCCGTGTGGGCACGTGGCGGGGCGGCCGAGGTGCTCGTCGAGGCGTTCCAGCACCACCTCGCTGACGCCGTGGGAGAGCGCTGCCGCCTCGCGGTCGGCGGTGGCCCAGTCGAGCCCGAGGACGTCGGTGAGCCAGCGTTCGATGAGGCGATGACGGCGCACCGCCGCGGCCGCGGCGACGCGCCCGGCGTCGGAGAGGTGGACGCTGCGATCCGTGGCGATGGTCACCCAGCCGTCGCGGGCGAGGCGCTGCAGGCTGACGCTCACGGTCGGGGGGCTCACCCCGAGCCACTCGGCGATCCTGCCGGGACGGGGCACCTCGCCCTCGTGCTCGATGTAGTAGACGGTCTCGAGGTAGCGGTCGGTGACCTCGGAGCGAGCCGTCTCGGTGCCGCCGCTGCTCATCGGGGAATGGTAGCCGCGCCACCGGCCGCTCTCAGGCGTACTCCTCGAGGAGCGGGTCCACGGCGATCCCCGCCGGCTCAGGCCCGCACCGCCCGAGGCGGTGCCAGCCCGCGGCGCCGATCATGGCGGCGTTGTCGGTGCACAGAGACAGCGGTGGCACGCTCACCGGGAGCCCGGCGAGCTCCTCACGCACCGCCTCGCGCAGCGCGCCGTTCGCGGCCACGCCCCCGACCACCGCGACGCGCTCCGCCCCACGACGGTCGACGGTTTCGGCCAGGACATGCACCAACTGGGCGACCACCGCCGCCTGGAACGAGGCCGCGAGGTCGGCCACCACCGCAGGGTCGCGCGGCACGCCGTCGCCGGTGAGCGCACCGCGGCCGAGGTCGCGGATGGTGTAGCGGAGAGCGGTCTTCAGCCCGCTGAACGACAGCGCGCCGGGCAGGCGGGTGCGCGGCAGCGCGAAGCGCGACGGGTCACCGGTGCGGGCCGCCCGCTCCACCGCCGGGCCGCCGGGGTAGCCGAGGCCGAGGAGCCGAGCAGCCTTGTCGAAGGCCTCGCCGGCCGCGTCGTCGCGGGTGGAGGCGAGGCGCAGGGCGTCGCCGTGGTCGCGGAGCTCGACGACGTCGCTGTGTCCGCCGCTCACCACCAGCGCCAGGTAGGGCGGCTCGAGGCTCACGTCGCTGAGCCAGGCGCTGTAGACGTGGCCGGCCATGTGCGACACCCCCACCACGGGCAGGCGAAGGCCCAGCGCGGCCGCCTGCGCGAACATCACCCCCACCAGCAGGCAGCCGGCGAGGCCAGGCCCACGCGTCACGGCGACGGCGTCGAGAGCACCCCAGCCTCCCGGCAGGGGCGCAAGCGCCTCCTCGACCACCGGTCCCATCACCTCCAGGTGAGCGCGTGCCGCGAGGTCGGGAACCACCCCACCGTACGCGGTGTGCAGGTCGATCTGCGAGGCCACGACGCTGCTCACCACCTCCCTGCCGTCGCGGACCACCGCCGCCGCCGTCTCGTCGCATGAGGACTCCACAGCGAGCAGGTTCAGAGGGGGTACTCCGGCGAGGGCGGGTTGCCGATGCCGGGGACATCGATCCCGCTGAAGATGTCGAGGAAGCGACGCTTGAACGCCGGAGCATGGATGCTGTCCGACCACATGATCACCGCATCCTCGCCGTTGTCGGTGTAGTACCCGCGGCGGCGGCCGATGGGCTTGAACCCGAACCATTCGTAGAGGTGGATGGCGTGCTCGTTGGCCGCCCGCACCTCGAGGGTCATCCAGCGCGCGCCGAGGTCGTAGCTGCGCTGGATGAGCGCGGCGAAGAGGGTCTTGCCGTACCCCTTTCCGTGGTCCCTGCTGCGGACGCCGATGGTGGTGACGTGGGCCTCGTGCACGACCCTCCAGAGCCCGGCGTAGCCGACCAAGTCGCCATCGCGCCGGAGCACGATGTACGAGGCTTGGCGGTTCTGGGCCAGCTCGGTGGCGTACGCGTTGCGGGGCCACGGTGAGAGGAAGATATCGCGCTCGATGGCCTGGACGGCGGAGATGTCCTCCGGGCGCATGCGCTCGATGGCGACGCGCGGGACGACCTGCATGACTTTCACCGCGAACGCTGATCCAGAGGACGAGCCTAACAGGGCGGCGCGACGCCTCCCCGTCGTCGGCCGGGCGTCACAGTGATGCGGCGTGGGTCGCGCCCAGCCCGGCGGGGGCGAGGGGGGCGCGGGCCAGCGCCGAAGGCACGGCGGCGGCCAGCGCCACCAGTGGGTGGATCAGGTCGCAGTCGACGCCGCGGATCACTGTGGTGGCAACCTTGCGGCCCGTGCCCACGGCTTCAGCCTCGAGACGCTCGACCCCACCGACCTGCTCGGCCGCCGACCGCGACCAGGCGAACCGGGCGCGGTAGACGCCGCCGCGCCCGGCATCCGCGAGCGCGACGAGTGTCTCGCCCGGCACGGCATCGACCGCAGCGGCGATGGCCTCGAGGTTGCCCAGCCCGTGCAGGGGGATGCGGAGCGCGCTGGCCAGCCCGAGCGCGGCCGCCATCCCGGCTCGCACCCCGTTGTACGAGCCCGGGCCGGTGAGCACCACCACGGCCTGCGGAGGATCGCCCAGCAGCTCCGAGAGAGCGCGGGCGAGGTCGCGGTCGAGCTCCCCACCGCGGATCTCGCGGTGCCCGGCGACAGCTCCCCCGCGGTCGCTGACGAGCGCCCACGCGGCCAGGCGTGATGCGCTGTCGAGGGCCAGAACCGTCACCTCGTAACCCGGCTCAGGAGGAGCCCCTGCCATGCCCCGGCGAGGTGGACGGGTGCAGGCTGCACGAGGCGGAGGATGCGGTGGCGACTGTGGTCGTCGACCGTGCTGATGGACACCGTGCACGGGTGCAGCGCCCCAAGGTCGGCGCGGCCACCCCACTCGATGACCGCGGCGCCGTCGACCAGCGCGCCGTCCAGGTCCAGGACATCGATGCCGGCCCCCCGGCCGAGCCTGTAGAGATCGATGTGGTGGACGGTGATGGCGCGGCCTCGATGGGGTTGATGGAGGACGAAGGTGGGGCTGCGCACCGCGGAGGAGTCGCCGCCCGCGCCGCCCACGATGCCGCGGGCCAGGCACGTCTTGCCGGCGCCGAGGGCGCCCTCGAGGATGAGCACGTCTCCGGGCCGGAGAACCTCGCCGAGGACGGCACCCACGCGCTCGGTGTCCTCGGCCGAGTCGCTGCGCAGGGCGCCGAAAGGGGCGCTCATGAGAAATGCCGGGCTGACGGGGCGGGCTGGGGCAGCTCGACGCCGCCGCGCCGGTCGAGCAGGTGAACCCCCTCCCCGAGACGGAGCCTGCCGACGACTGCCAGGGGTGCGCGGCGTGATGGCCACCCGCGCAGCAAAGCGTCGGCATCCGCCTCGGGGAGGGCGGCGAGCAGCTCGAAGTCCTCTCCTCCGCCGAGCGCCGGCTGCAGCCAGTCCTGCCCGAAGCGGTCGCGCAGCTCGCCATCCACGGGGAGGCTCGCCGCCCAGATCTCCGCGGCGCAGCCGCACGCCCGGGCGGTGCGGGCGGCGTCGAGGAGGAGACCGTCGCTGATGTCCCCGGCGCAGCGCACCCCGGCCTGGAGCAGGCGCATGCCCTCGCCCAGCCGTACCGGGGGCTGGAGCTGGGCTCGGACCCAACCCGCCTCCGCATCCGTGGCGGGGCTCGACCCTTCGAGGAGGAGTCGCAGGCCGGCGGCGGCGCGGCCGAGCACGCCGGTGACCACGAGGAGATCGCCCGGAAGCCCCGCGGCCCGGCGCAGTGCCATCCCCCCCGCCAGGCTGCCGGTGACGCTGACGACGACCACGAGCGGGCCCGCGATGGCGCTGACGTCACCGCCGATCACCGCGCAGCCCACCGACGCCGCAGCCTCGCAGAGGCCGCGCTGGAGCTCGAGCAGGTCCTCGAACTGCTCGGAGGAAGGAGCGCAGATGGTGGCCAGGCAGTGGACGGGCTCCGCGCCCATGGCGGCGAGGTCGGAGACGGCGACCGTGAAGGCGCGCCGCCCCAGTTGGCGAGGACCGATCCAGGAGCGCCGGAAGTCGACCTCCTCGACGAGGGCGTCCACGCTCTCGACGAGGTCGCGGCCCGCAGCGGGGCTCCACACCGCCGCGTCGTCCGCGCCGTGTCCGCCGCCGCCGGTCACGGTTGCGGCGATGGCAACGAGCTCGTCGAGAAGCGCTGTCTCACCCACCTCCGCCAGCGTGGGACCGCCCCCGCCGAAGCGGCGATCGGCGTTCGCTGAAGGGGCCTGGGACACTGCGCAGGGGACTCTACGAAGCGCAGGCCATCCGGCCTCCCATCGCGCGGCGACGTCGACGCAGGTGGCGGCACCTCGCACCATCGATTTGCATTCGTGTGTCTGGGAGTCGTAAGGTGCCGCGAGCTTGGGGGGGTGCACTGCAGTGCCTGTGTCGCCACATGTCCACCCCCCGGTTCGCGGATGGAGGGCGTGTATTGAGGGGTACTCGAAAGCTGCTCGCAATCGTGCTCGGATGCTGTGCCCTTCTCAGCATCGGGGTCACCTCGATCCCCGCCGGACGCGCCAGCACCGCCCCGGCCAACTCGCTCCAGGCCCGCCGCGCTCTCCTGCTCCAGCAGCTGGCGGCCCTCGAGCCGCTCAGGAACAACGCCACCGCGGCGCTGCTGGCCGCAGAGAATGCCTTCGCCTCGGAGCAGACCCAGCTGCTGGCGACGCAGAGCCACCTGGCGGCGCTCAACTCGCGCCTCTTCACGCTCAGCGGCCAGATCGCCGACGATGAGGCGACGATCGCCAACGCCAAGCAGCGCCTGGCGGCGCTGACGCGCCAGAGCTACGAGAGCACCAGCACGCAGTCGTGGGTCGGGGCGGTTCTCGACTCCACCTCGTTCAACCAGGCCATGGACCGCCTGGCAGGCACCTCGCACGTCGCCGAGCAGGTGCGCACCTTCCAGGCGGCGGTTCGCACCAAGGAGCACGCGGTCACAGCGGAGAGCACCGAGATACGGCGCGACGTTGCCACCTCCACGACCCTCGAGGGCCAGATCGCACTGGACAGCAACGCCCTGCTCATGCTGGTGGCCACGCGTGACCTCGCCCTGCACGCGGTCAGCGGACCTGCCCGTGCCCTCGAGACCCAGATCGCGCAGATCGACCAGGAGCTGGCCGCGGCTCCCCCGCCTCCACCGGCTCCGCCCCGCCCCGCTCACGTCGCGGCGCACGCCCCGGCCCCACCGGCCCCACCGGCCCCACCGGCCCCGCCGGTCACCAACACCGGTTCGTGTGGGAACCACTTCGGGTACGGGCAGTGCACCTGGTACGTCGCCTCCCGACGCTGCATCCCGTGGGCCGGCAACGCGGCGCAGTGGTTCGGCGCTGCCGCTGCCATGGGGTACCCCGAGGGCCATGTGCCGCAGGTGGGCGCGGTGGTGACGTTCTGGCCCGGCGGTGACGGCGCCAGCAGCATCGGCCACGTCGGATACGTCGAGGTGGTCGGCCCCGCTGCGGGTGTGCCGGCCGGCTCGTTCAAGTTCTCCGAGATGAACTTCAATGGTGGCTGGAACCGGGTCAGCTACCGTGTGCTCCCTGGCAACTCCGCCGGCATCCAGGGATTCATCTACGCGAAGTAGCCATCCGTAGGGTCTCCAGGCGGGCGGCGTCCAGCTCGACCAGCGAGCCGAGGCGCAGCGTGGCTGCGTCCAGGCGCGGGTCGTCGGCGGTGAGCCCGTCGGGGATGACCACGCACGGCATCCCCGCGGCCCGGGCGGAGATCACGCCGTTGACGGAGTCCTCCACGGCGAGGCAGGCTCCCGGCGCCAGCCCCAGGGCGGAGGCGGCGCTCAGGTAGACGTCGGGCGCTGGCTTGCCGCGAGCCTCCTGCTCCGCCGACCGGGTAGCGTCGACCGCGCCTGCGAGGCCGAGCTTCTCGAGGACGGCAGCGATCAGCTGCGGCGGTGACGAGGAGGCCACGGCACAGAGCAGTCCCGCTTCTCGGACGGTGGTGACGGCGGCGATCGCGCCCACCGTGGGTGTGCCTCGCTCGCGGACGTGGTCGATGACCCCGGCGACGATCCGCTCCGTCACCTCCTGGGGTGAGGGTCCTGCCCAGGGGGATCGTCCGTACCAGAGCCGCACCGCCTCGTCGATCCGCACCCCCATGGTGTCGCGGCAGTCGGCGTCGCTGATCTCGAGGCCGAGCGAGGCGAACACCTCCGTCTCGATGCGCCGCCACACCGGCTCGGTGTCGATGAGCACACCGTCCATGTCGAAGATCACCGCCCCGAGCGCCGCTGTGCGGGTCCAGCCGACGCCGGCTCCGGTCACCCCGGCCGCCGCGCCTCGAGCACCCGGCGGGTGCGCTCCTGGGCCGCGGGAAGCTCGTCGATGAGGTCGCGGGGGAGCCCTCCCGCCCGACCCCGCCGGGCCTGCAGAGCCAAGGCGGCCTCGGCGTGGACGAACACGGCGGCGACGGCGGCATCGAAGGCCTCGAGCCCCTGCGCGAGGAAGGCTGCGAGCAGTCCCGACAGGACGTCGCCTGAGCCGCCGGTGGCCAGCGTCACCACCCTGATGTCCGCCAGGTGCACCCGTCCGTCCGGGGCGGCGACCACGGTGTCGCTGCCCTTCAGCACGACCACGGCGCGGGCCCGGGAGGCAAGGCCGGCGGCGAGCGCGTGCCGGTCCGCCTGCACCTCTGCCGTGGAGAGACCGCAGAGGCGGCCCATCTCCGCAGGATGCGGGGTCAGCACCATGGGCGCCGTGCAGCGCCGCCAGTCGAAGCGGTGGGCAGCGGCGATGTTGAGGGCGTCGGCATCCACCACCGACGCCGCCCGCAGTACGGGGAGCAGGTCGAGCACGAGGCGCTCCGTGCCGGGGGCGCGACCGACACCGGGACCGAGGACGACCGCCCCGGCGTCGCCGAGGTGGTGCCCACGCAGCTCGTCGAGAGCCGCCGGCGCCAAGCCGCCCTCGGCATCGGCGACGGGGTGCGCCATCACCTCCAGCGTCTGGCCGGCGACTACCCCGTAGATGGCCTGGGGCACGCAGAGGCGCACCTTGCCGGCGCCCCCGCGGGCGGCGGCCGTGGCGCTCATCAGGGGCGCGCCGCTGAAGCCGACGGCGCCGCCGATCACCACGACAGTGCCGAAGGTGCCCTTGTGTGCGTCGGCGGGTCGCTCGGCGAGCCGGAGCCCGGCCGGCACCGTCGCCAGCGTGGCCGGGGCGAGGCTCCCGGTCACCACGGCCACGGCCGTGTCCCCCTCGTGGCTCAGCGAGAGCTGCAGGTCGGTCGGCGCCCCCCGCACCCGGAGCGATGGCACCCCTCCGGGCCCGATCACCACCTCGATGTCGGCGAACGCCGGCAGCGGGATCCCCTCCCCGCCGCAGAGCTTGCGCACCGCCTCCTTGGCCGCCCAGCGGGTCGCCCACCGCTGGGGGTGCCGGGCGCAGTCGCGCTGCTCCAGGGCGGTGAACACCCGCTGCGCCAGTTGCGGACGGCGCTCGAGCAGCCGGGTCACCCGGGCCACGGAGGCGAGGTCGATGCCTGCGCCGCCCCTCACTCCACCGTGACCGACTTGGCAAGGTTGCGCGGCTGGTCGACGTCGCAGCCGCGCTCCACGGCGACGTGGTAGGCGAAGAGCTGCAGGGGCACCACGTTGACCAGGGGCGACACCAGCTCATCGGTGAGCGGGACCTCGACGATGTCACGGACGAACCCGGCGTCGAACGGGTTCTCCCCCTCGGTGACCAGGGCGATCACCGGCGCGTCGCGCGAGCTCACCTCCTGGATGTTGCCGACCATCTTCGCCAGGGTCCGCGAACGCGTCGCCACCGCCACCACCGGCACGTCGGGGTCGAGGAGCGCGATGGGACCGTGCTTGAGCTCCCCCGCCGCGTAGCCCTCGGCGTGGATGTACGACACCTCCTTGAGCTTGAGGGCACCCTCGAGGGCCACCGGGAAGTTGATGCCGCGTCCGATGTACATGGCGTTGCGGGTGTGCGCGTAACGCTGCGCCATCTCGGCGAGCTGGGGTTCGAGGGCGAGTGCCCGCTCCACCAGGGCCGGCGCATCGGCGAGCACGGCGGCCAGGCGGCGATGCTCGTCGTCGTCGAGGGCGCCGCGCGCGTGCCCGAGGCGGAGCGCGATCATCAGGCCGCAGGACATCTGGCTGAGCATCGTCTTGGTGGCGGCGACGCAGATCTCCGGGCCGGACTGCATGTACACGACCCCGTCCGCCTCCATCGACAGGGCGCTGCCCACCACGTTGGTGACGGCGACGACCCGAGCCCCCTGGCGGCGCGCCTCGCGCACGGCCGCGAGGGTGTCGGCGGTCTCGCCCGACTGCGAGAACGCCACCACCAGGGTGCCTGCGCCGAGGATCGGGTCGCTGTAGCGGAACTCGCTGGCCGGCTCCACGTCACAGCGCACCCGCGCCAGCTTCTCGATGGCGTACTTGGTGTACAGCCCGGCGATCCAGGCCGACCCGCAGGCGACGACCGTCACCTGCTCGAGGGAGCGCAGGTGGTTGTCGTCAAGCATGAGGTCGCGCAGGTCGACCAGGCCGGCGTCGTCGATCCGGCCGCGCAGGGCGCTGCGCAGGGCCTCGGGCTGCTCGTGGATCTCCTTGAGCATGAAGTGCGGGAAGCCATTCTTCTGAGCCTGCTCCGCCTCCCAGGTCACGGTGACGACCCGATGCTGCACCGGTGTGCCGTCGAGGCTGGTCACCACCACCCCCTGTGGTGACACCGACGCCAGCTCACCCTCGCCGAGGGGGATGACCCTCTTGGTGTAGGGGATCAGCGCGGTGATGTCGCTGCTGACGAAGACCTCGTGCTCCCCGAGCCCCACCACCAGCGGCGCGTTGAGCCGGGCGCCGACGATGCGTCCAGGCTCGTCGGCGCAGATGGCCACCAGCGCGTAGGCACCGCGGATGCGCTGCAGGGCAGCGCGCACCGCGGCCGCGAGGTCGCCCCGGTAGTGCTGCTCGATGAGGTGGGGCACCACCTCCGTGTCGGTGTCGCTGATGAACTCGTGACCGCCCGCGATGAGCTCCACCCGGAGCTCGCGGTGGTTCTCGATGATGCCGTTGTGGATGATGTGGATCCGCCCACTGCAGTCGCGGTGTGGATGGGCGTTGACCAGGGTGGGGCGCCCGTGGGTCGCCCAGCGCGTGTGGCCGATCCCCGTGTTGCCGCGAGGCATGCCGCGCAGCTCGAACTGGTGGATGAGCTCGGCGACCTTGAGGTTGCTCTTGCCGACCGCCGTGGCGCCGCCGTCCTCATCGAGGACCGCGATCCCCGCCGAGTCGTAGCCGCGGTACTCGAGCCGCTGCAGGCTGTCGAGGAGGACGGGAGCGGCCTGGCGAGGGCCGGAGTAGCCGATGATTCCGCACATGTGACCTCGTGAACGGCTCCTGGCGGGGGGTGGTTACTGGGAGCGTGTGCGACGCCGGACACTACGTGGGCGAGGGCGAGGGGGAGGCCGTCGGCGGCCTCGGCGACGGCGAGGGCGACGGCGTCGCCGTCGGTGGCGACGGCGACGGAGTGGGCTGCGGGATGTCGACCACCGTCACAGTGACAGTGACGCTGGCCGGGGCGGCGGTGACACCTGCCGGAGGCAGCACCCTGACGGTGAAGCTCGCCGAGCCGTTGATCCCCGCCAGCGAGATGGTCTGGGTGGGCACCGAGTCGAGGGTGTTGAGCAGGTCCTGCGGGCCGTCGAGCACCACCGTTGGAGAGCTCACCACCACGCCGCCGAGGTAGTGGCCGCCGGGAGGCGCGCCCGAGATCCTCGGGAGAACCGCGCTGGCCCGCGAGGTGAGGCTCGGGACCACCGCGACCGACACCAGGACGTCACCCTGGGGATGGCCGGCCACCGTGTGCTCGAAGTTGAGCGGGTGGCCCCCGGCGTCGACGACGGTGACGCTCTCCTCGGCCTGGAAGTCGGTCTTCTGGTTGGCGAGGTTGACGTTGACGCGGGCCTGGACGGCGGCGAGCTGGTGCTGCGGGCCCACCACCGTCACCGTCCCCGGCGCCGCCGAGCTGCTCACCACCACGTAGCCCTGCGGAGGTGGCTGGATGATGTCGATGCTGACGTCGACCGTCCGTGAGTCGAGGCGGTCGACCTCGGCGGTGACGCCCGTCGGGGGGTTGTCGAGTGTCACGTCGCTGTCGTTGTTGACCACCGTCACCGGGATGGTCTGGACGCCGGGGTGGCTGATCGCCCGGTAGTCGACGGTCACGGTGAGGTCGGAGCTGGTGAAGGCGTCGAGATGGGATCGGGTGCCGCTGACCCTGATGACCATGTCGCGGATCGGATGGACCAGCGTGTAGGGAGCGACCTCGCCGGAAGCTTGGGGCACCCGAACGGTGACGGCGCGGGTGTCCGGAGGGTTGGCGGCGTAGGCGACACCGGTCCAGAGGATCGCCGCCAGGGCCAGCGCAAGCGTCTTGAGGCGGAGGTTGCGGGTGAGGACCCCGGGCAGCCTCATGTGTGGGTCCTGCGCCGGAGGGCGCGCATCACGGCGGGCCGCTGCCCCGGCCGCGACGGCTGCTCCTCCACCCCGATGGCCGACAACAGGGTGTGGCGCAGCCCGCTGGCGTCGAGGCCGCGGGCGATCCTGCCTCCCCGCGCGACGCTGAGGAGGCCCGTCTCCTCGCTGACGACGAGCACGACGGCGTCGCTCTGCATGCTGAGTCCGACAGCTGCCCTGTGGCGGGTGCCCATGCGCCCCACCCCGGGCAGCGTCTCGGCGAGCGGGAGCACGCAGCCGGCGGAGATGAGACGAGCATCGCGGATGACCACGGCCCCGTCATGCAGCGACGTCCCCGGCATGAAGATGGTGGCGAGCATCTCGGCACTGACCTCGCCGTCGATGCGCACCCCGGTGGTGGCGATGTTCTCGAGCCCGGTCTCGCGCTCGAAGACCACCAGCGCTCCCACCTTCCTCTCGCTCAGCGACGCCGCCGCCCTGACCACCTCGTTGACGGACCGCTCGGCCCGCGCCCCCGTGTGCTGGTGGAGCAGCGAGCGCACCGGGCCGAGCCGGCCCACCTGGTCGAGCGCCCGGCGCAGCTCGGGCTGGAAGAGGATGACCGTGGCGATGACGATCGCCTGGCCACCGTTGCGGAAGATGAACTGCAGGAGACGGAGGTTGAGAGCCTCCGCCGCCAGCCCGACCGCGAGGATCACGCCGAGGCCGACGAGCAGCTGAACCGCCTGGGTGCCCCTGATGAGCTTGAGCAGCTGGTAGAGGAGGGTCGCGACGATGACGACGTCGAGGACGTCGCGCCAGCTCATGCTCTGGAGGAAGATGGTTGCCTCGCGCCAGGCTGCGCTCACGGCACCACCGCCGCGCCGGGGGCGAGCTCGAACACACCGTCGATCTCGTCTCGGGCGAGGTCGGCGATGCTCAGCAGGTCACGGCCGGAGAGTGCACGGGACATCGATCTCCGGCCAGTATATGAGCGGGTGTGGAGAGCGCCCGGCTCGCCGCGACGGCATCCGCGAACGATCCGCCCAGTACTGTTGACGCACCGTGAACATCGTCGTCGTGGTCTCTGGTGGACTCACCGAGACGCTGCAGGCTGCCCCCGCGATCGCGGCCCTCGCCAGCGAGGGTGGTGAGCGCGTCCTCGTGGCCTGCCCGCCCACCTCCGCGCCACTCGCGGAGCGCCTTGCCGGCGCCGGGGACCTGCTGCTCGTCGACGGCCTCGCCGGGCGCCCGAGCCTCCGCGGCCTGAACCGGTTGTGGCTCGCGCTGCGCGGCCGTCGCCTCGATGTGGCCGTGCTCTGCAGCGAGTCGGCGGGGGTGCGCGCCGCCGTCTACCTGGCCGCCATCCCACGACGGATCGGCTGTGCGGCCGGCTCCGGCAACCGCCTGCTCAGCGACCGTGTGGCCTGTGTGCCCGGCGGCAACCGTGCCTACTCCTGGCTCAGCCTCTGCTCACCGCTCGGGTTTCGCCCCCACTACCTGCCGGACAGCGTGACCCCCGGCGAGGAGGCGGCGGCGGCGGCGGAGCAGCTCCTCCTCGGCACCGGCATCGGTGACGGCCGTCCACTGGTGGTCATCACCCCGGGCCGGGGCTTCGCCGACGGTCCCGTCGCCGCCTGGCCGGTCGAGCGGTACGCCCACCTCGCCAACCGCCTGGCCGCGCGACACGGCGCCGGGGTCGTGCTTCTCGGCGAGGAGCGCGACCGCGAGGCCGCAGAGACCATGCGCATCGACCTCGCCGCGGACATGCTCGACCTCTGCGGCTCGGTCGACCTCGCCACCGCGGCGGCCGGGATCGCCCGCGGCGACCTCCTCATC
>JAABUX010002301.1_pt1 | contig 27275 bp, 22 predicted proteins | sample 5561851 | NCBI WGS metagenome assembly JAABUX01 (sample SAMN10711883, study PRJNA513361) | rock metagenome | isolation source: Antarctica rocks | place: Antarctica: Victoria Land, Richard Nunatak red sandstone | collected 2016-01-03 | reverse complement strand
AGTCAAGCTGCTGGGCCCAACCAGTGACATCTTCGAGGCAGGTGGCGAGGTCGGCACTGGTCACGAGACACCTCGGGGCGTTTCTCGACCAGAATAATCGACCCGCAGGTTAGATACAACTGTAGTATTAGACATGTGAGTTTGATTCGGGTGTAGCTCTGGAATCTGGAGATTTGTGTTCGTCGCTGGTATGACTGGATTCTTTCCACTCGTCGGAGGTGAGTCGATGGCACGGATGGTCGAGGTGCGAACCGAGTTGGAATCGATCCTTGTCGAGCAGGCCTTGGCCATGGCCCGCGAACTGGAGTTGGTCTCCGACGCGGCCCCTGATGGTCAGGTCCTGGCCGTTTCCGAGTTGGCCGCCATCCGCGCCGGACGAGAACTGACCCGCCGCGCCCTGGAGGCCACGCTCCAGCGTCAGGCCGCCCCGGCCGAGCAAAAGGGGCTCCCGGCCGAGCCTGCCCCTGCGGCGGTCGCCGCCTCGCCAAGGACAAGACGCCCAAGACGACCGTGACCGCCGCTGGCCGGGTCGAGCTGAGGCGTCGCTCGATGCGCTGCCCTGGGTGCGGTCTGACCGCCTATCCGACCGATGTTCGCCTTGGGCTGGAAGGCTTCCTCAGCCCTCAGGCCACCCGGTTGGCCTGCCTGGCGGCGGCGAGTTGGTCGTTCGACGTGGCCTCCAACCGACTCGACGAGATCGCTGGCGTGCGCATCGACGACGAGACGATCCGTCGCCACTCTCACCAAGCCGCCACCGAGTTGACCCGCCGACGCGACGACGCCCCGCCCAAGGCGGCCTTTGCCAAGGCCCAGGGTGATGTCGAGTTCCTCACCGACGGCGTGATGGCCCCGACTCGCGACGGCTGGCGTGAACTGAAAATGGCCCGCTTCCAGGTCCGACGACGCGGCGAGGCGGCCGAGGTGGCCGACTGGTCCGACCGCAACCTGCCCGCCCCGACGGCCAGCGTCGCCTACGCCTCCACCGCCGACAGCGCGTCGTTCTCGGCACGCTGGGGTCCCTGGGCCGAGGGGCTGGGGATCGATCCGAAAGGTCGGCTGACGGTGCTGGCCGACGGCGCGGCGTGGGTCTGGACGGCGGCAACGGAGCACTTCCCGGCGGCCGAGCAGGTGCTGGACATCTTCCACGCCTCGCTGTACCTGGCCGCGGCCGCCACCGGCTTGCATGGCGAGGCGACGGCCGAGGCGATCGCTTGGCGGGAGCATGGGCGATCGCGGCTACTGGCTGACGGCTGGCCAGGCTTGCTGGATCACATCGGTGCCACGCCCGGCGAAGGTCGAACGGCGGTCGGGCAAGCGGCGTTGGACGAGATGATCGGCTACTTCGCCAAGCACACCGGCCGGGTCGGCTACTTCGGTCGGCTGCGGTCGGGGCGGTCGATCGGCAGCGGAGCGGTGGAGGGCCTGGCGCGTCGAATGGGACGTCGGCTCAAGGTGCCGGGCCGGGGCTGGTGCGTCGGAAATCTCGACGCAATGGCGGCGCTGATTGCCAGCGTCGATACCCCCGAGTGGGCAGGCCTATGGGACAGGCCCGCCGCCGCGTAATCTCCAGATTCGAAAGTTACACCCGTTCGATTCTCACTACCCGCTTTCCCTAAAAACCCATTTTTCCAGCAAGAGAGTTGCTGCATCATAGCCGCTCGATTTTGTTGATCGTCGGGATGAGTCTTGGAGGACGCCACGGGCACGATCAAACTCCGATTTACCGTGTCCTCTCCGGCGACGTGGAACGCGAACGATTGAGATCATCGTTCGCTCAGAGGGCACTGAAAGAGACATTTTGGCCCGACTATTTTGTCTATTTCGATTTCGGGAGCGGCAATAAGCGACGAATGGGCGAACGTCGCCGTTCCGCAGGGTTGGGCTTCGATCCCGGTCTCGACGCCGGAGTCGGGTTGTAGTACCGCCCCCCAGGTTCGTTGCTCAGGACCCCCGGCCTGGTCGAGGTTGGAGGGGCGAGATAGTTCGTCTCGGTGATAGCGGACGAGCCTGGCGAAACGCCCGCCGTGGCGGGTGCGACGCGAGCACTCGCGGACGGGTTTCCCACCCGAGGCGTTGTGGGCGGAGAAGCGGCCACCGATGATGGCTGAGTCGGGCCGGATTCCGGACTTGGGGCATGAACATTTTTCGGGTCATGGCGTGCAAGGGCCTCGGCCCGGAACTCGGCGGCGTAGGCGGCGTTCGGGTTGAGGCGGAGCGTTTCGGTGAAGTCGCCGATTGACCCGGTATAATCCCCCGACCTATACCGGGTCAACCCTCGGCGGAAGCGGGCATCGCTGTCGCCGGGCTGGCGACGGATCGCCTCGTCATAATCGGCGATCGCACGGTCGTAAGCCTTCAATTCGTGGTAGGCTTGCCCCCGCGAGACATAGGCGGTGATGTCGTCGGGTCGTGCTCGAATGACCTCGGCGTAGTCGGCCAAGGCGGCTTGTGGGTCGCCGGTCCGGTGGCGGGCGATGCCCCGGACGAGGTAGCTCGTGATGTGGCCGGGGTCGAGGCGGATGGATTCGTCGAACTCGGCAACCGCCTGGGCGAAGGAGTTGTTGCGGAATAAGTCCCGCCCCCGGGCGAAAGCCGCCTCAGCCGAAGAGGGACCGGCGCGGTCGGGGGGCGAGGTCGGGTTCGCGTCGCGATTCCTGGCGAAGCCGAGCGTCTCCGACGGGGCCTTGGGAGCGACCGGGCGCGAATCCCGATCGGGGATGCTCCTGTCCGGGACGGTTGGACTGGCGATCGTCCCCGTCGCACCTGCGTCGAGCGGTCGCGAGGTCTTGTCGACGGTCTTGGAGGCGATGGCCGGGGGTCCGGGTTGCCGCGACGCCCCCGATCCTCGAGGCCTCGAGAGGGGAAGGGAAACCCCGGGCGCGGCGACGTCCATTTCGACCGGGCCTTCCAGGACGAGGTCGCGTCGGCCCTCCGCGATCGGACCGGGTCCCGGGCGGTCCTCCAGGGCAGCGGTCGCAACCTCCGTCGGCGGCGGCGAGTCGGCTCCGACAGGGATCAGAGATGGTCCCGATTCGGGGGCGATCGACTCCGCCTTGACTAGATCGGAGCTTGATGGGGCCAACTCGGACCTAGGCTCGCCATCCTGCTTGGTGTCCTTGAGGATCTCCGATATCTCGATCGGCAAGATCGGGACATCGAGGCGGGGAACCGAAGACGGCACGGTATCCGTTTCCGAGTCAAGAATGGGACTTGCTTTGCGAATGATGGGACTCTGAGTCGTCTGAGATTTCTGGTCGCGATTCGGGGTCTGGATCGCGACGACAGCCAAAGTTAGGGCGGTTGACGCGGCGATGGCGACGTATCGGAGATACCGAACCGGTCGTCGAGAGGACTTGGGCACGGCTCCATGCATCGGCGAAGGGGCTGGGGCCGGCAAGACGAGGGTCGGGACGAAGTCGGGAGAACGAGGGGGATCATCGCCGGTCGTCGGCGAAGGGCTCGAGACCTCAGGGATCTCGGCGACGAAAGCCCGGCCGACCGTCGAACCCGAGGGCGGCATGTCCTGCTGCCACCATGAATCCATGACCCCGCTTCCGGACGTGGCGAATCCGAGCGAGAAATGAGAACCGGCGTCGTCGGAAGATCGAGACTCGGGGGGGATCGAAGACGAGTCTTCCGAGTCGATCAGGATGTCGGCCACGGCATCCGCCGGGATGGCCCGGAGGGCTTCGACGAATGCCCGACAGTTGGGCCACCGATCGCCGGGCACCTTGGCCAAGGCCCGCTCGACGATCGGCCGCTCGGGTTCGGGCAAGGCGTCGAGGTCGGGTCGACCGAACAGGTGGCCCATCGTCAACGACGCGGCGTTCCCGCCGAAGGGGGGCCGCCCCCCCCGGAGCTGGCAGAAGGTCGCCGCCAGCCCGTACTGGTCGGATTGGCGCGTCGTTTCTCCCCGGAAGAATTCGGGGGCCGCGTAGGAGAACGTCCAGATCCCGGTATGGCCGGCGACCTCGCCTTCCATCGCCCGCGCCATCCCGAGGTCGGCCACCTTGGCGCCGCCGCCGAAGAGGAGGATGTTGGGCGGCTTGAGGTCGCGGTGCTGGACGCCGATGCTCGTCCGGCCATCGAATGTGTGGCGATACCCGTTGAGGTGGTCGATCCCGGCGGCGACCTCGGCCAGATAGCCGAGCAACTCGCCGCGAGGGATGCCGAGGTAGCCCTGCTGGGTGGCCTCGACGTGGCGATCCCAGAGCGAGCGGTCGGCCAACTCCATGCCGATGATCAAGGTGTCGGCGACCAGCCACGACCCGAAGTTGGCGAGGAGGTTGGGGTGATGGATGCCCCGGACGAACTCCAAGGCCCGAAGCTCGGCGGTCCGGGCGCGGTTCGACAGGCGGACGAATTTCAGGGCGACGAGGAATCCGCCGGAGGCTTCCGCCTCCCAGACCTCGCCGAACCCGCCGCGACCCCGGCGACGGACCAGGCGGAACCCGGGGACGGGCTGCTCCCCTTCGTGCAACGAGACATATCGGGCGTCGGCCAAGCTGGGTTGCATCGCAAGCCCCGGGTCCGTCATCGAAATTCGTGAGTCCCGCGAAGTGGGTTGCCTCGGCCGTCGGATCGCGGTCGCGGGGGCAAATCTTCGCGGTCGGGCGTCGGAGCCATCCATGAAGGGCGACCGAATCGTTGACTGATTATGGGACGTCCCCCGAGGTCTTTGCAAGGGTTCGCGTCCCGCCCGGCGGGCCGACGGTTCGGCCAACTTGCGGACAAGCAAGCAAATTCCGGGCCGCTCGACCCTTCCTCCGATCCCGGATCATCGCGATCCGCATCTCACCGTCGGACGTCGACCCTCGACGGCCCGGACCGCCCTCGACACGGCCTCGGTCGCCGCGAACCCGGGCCTCATCCGGTTGGCCCGGTCGCGGCCGATCCGGGGTCGGTCCGGGCGAGTTCGTTCGCGGTCGGCAACCCGGCGAAGGTGTCGGCGGCTTGTTCGGGGAGGTAGACGTCGTGGGGGTCGGTCCCGTCGACATCCTGGCGGAGGATGAGGTAGATCGCCGAGGTCGTCGTCCAGAAGTAGCTGTAGAGGTAGGCATGGACGAGCCAGCCGACGACCGACGTCCAGAACTCGCGGGCCAGGTTGGCCAGGGGGATCGTGGTCGGCTCGCTGGGGGCGCCCAGCGACACGCTCCAGTCGGCCAGCCCGAGGACGACCCGGGCGAAGACCACCACGATCAGCAACCCGACGCTCCCGAGCAGCCAGGCGACGACGAGGTGCGCCAGGTAGCGGATGAGCCTCTGGTTGACGTAAGAATACGACCGGCTGAGCGCATCGGCGACGTCTTCCCCCTCGGCGGCGACGGTGGCGTGCATCAGCGGCCATCCCAGCGCCAGGCCGATCAGGATCAGGGCCATCACCAGCCCGCCGACCAAGGGCACGAATCCGAGGATTCCGGCGATCGAGGCCCCGATCCCGCCGGGAATCCAGTAGAGCAAGCCGAACCCGGCGCAGCCGAGGGCGATGATCGCCACGGCGAGGAACGGCGTCATCGGGGCGCCGATCAGGGCCAACGCCCGTCGAAGCCCGAACCGGAGCGCCGAGCCGATCCCGACCCCGCCGCCGACGGTCGATTGGACCACCGCGATCCGAGCGATCGAGCCGCCGACGATCCCCCAGACCACCAGCGCCCAGACTCCCATCGCGACCGCCAGGAACCAAGGGCGGACCCCGACCCCCCTCGAAAACAAGGTGACGAACGGCCCGACCACCGTCCGAGCCGGCTCGGTGACGAGCCAGGCGGCGTTGGCCCAACTTGATCCAATCGGCGGGTCGAACAGCCGGATCGTCGCGGATGGATCGGGTTGGCCGACGTCCCGAGGGTCGAGTCCCAAGGCCGCGTCGATCAACCGCCAACCGGCCAGGAGGAGCGCCAGCCCCGCGAGGCCCAGGATCAGTTTTCGAGGATCGCTCGCCAGCCCGATGGCTCGAACCAACGGGGTCAAGGCCAGGAACCGACGTCCCGAAGGCTCGACGGAGGTCAGGTCGGGGTCGGCAGCCATGCGCGTATCCTTTTTGGAATCCAACAAACCGATTCGAGCGACCCGGCCCCCTCGATTGAGGCCGTTGCGCCCGCGTCATCCCTGAAAGTCAGCGCAAGAGCGATGGAGGGACCACGCACGTCAACAGCGTGGCCTGATCGCGCGGTTCCACCCGGCAAACCCCGATCGCGGCGGGGAGCAACACGGTCTGCCCGAGGCCAACCGCCGTCACCCCGTGGTCCGAGCGGATCTCGGCCTCGCCGCCCAGCCCGAGGACGATCGTGAACCGATCCGGGTCGCCGATCGTCGCCGGGCCGCTCAGTTCGAGCCGTTCGAGGGCGAAATAAGGGGACCTCGACAACATTTCGCGAGTTCCCCCGCTGATCGGCTCGGCGACCGTGGCCATCGGCGAAACCGGACCGGCGGCGAAGTCGATCGCCTGGAGCGCTTCGCCCAGGTGGAGTTGGCGAGGCTTGCCGTCGGCCCCGACTCGCCCCCAGTCGTGGACCCGGAAGGTGGCGTCGGACATCTGCTGGACCTCGGCCAGGACCACCCCGGCGCCGATGGCGTGGATTGTCCCGGCGGGGATGAAGATGCAGTCGCCCGCTTTGGCCGGGAACGAGTGGATCAAGGTCTCGACCGTCCCCTCGTCGATCGCCCGGGCCATGTCGTCGCGGGTGACCCCGGCCTTCAAGCCGGCGTAGATCTTGCTCCCAGGCTCGGCGTCGATGATCACCCAGGTCTCGGTTTTGCCGTTGTCGTCGACCAGGATCTTCCCCAGGGCGTCGTCGGGGTGGACCTGGACGGAAAGGTCCTGCTGGGCGTCGATGAATTTGATCAAGAGCGGGAACTGGTCGCGAGGGCCGACGGCCCGGCCGAAAAGCGCCTCGCCGTGCCGGTCGGCCAGGTCGCGCAAGGTCTGGCCGACGAGCGGCCCCTCGGCGACCCGACTGACGTCGGAGCGGTGGTCGGAGATTTCCCAGCTCTCGGCGTACTGGGACCCTTCGCCGATCGGCTTGCTCAGGACGGTCGCGAGCTTGCGTCCCCCCCAGATCAACTGCTTGAAGATCGGCTCGAAGCGGAGCGGGTGCAGCGTGGAAGTTTGTGATCCGATCATCAATCTAAACCCTCGGGTTAGTCGCTCGCTTTCCACCCCTGATCCGAAGAATACTTAGCTCGAACTCGGGCCGATTGTGTCGCGTCGTCGCCGATCGGGCAACCGCAAGTTCCGTCGGGGCCACCCTTGCGAGTGTCGCTTTCGAATCCGGAAACCCCTCAAGTTCAAGAATTGCAAATTTCAGGATCGCAAATCGCAAAAAACAAAGAGACCTTGGCTTGTCGACTTTTTGAGACTTGAGCTCTTGCAACTTGGTTGAGAACCGCAGATCGCGGAAAGCGTCAAGGTTCCCGGATTCCCAACTTTCTGCGATCTGCGTAGGAGTTACGCAGTTCGATCAAATTGAGCCACGGATGGAACACGGATCAGATAAAAAATACCTTTTTTATCCGTGTTCCATCCGTGGCTGAAAATCAACTGCGTAACTCCTACTGCGATTTGCGATCGGAATTCTTCGGTTCGGAAGCGATACCCCACATCAAAGCTCAGGCCGAGGTGACGGGACTCGGCTCGGGCGAAGCGGCGACCTCGGCCTTGGCGAGTTTGTTGGGCTCGCGGTAGATGGCGATCCAGTGCTCGATCAGGTCCGCCCAGCTAAATCCCCGGTCGATCGCCACTCGACGCCCGGCCTGGGCCATCCGGGTCGCCAACTCGCCGTCGGCCCCGAGCCGGTCCATCGCCTCGGCGAGGCCGTTGATCATGGCTTCCTCGCTCGAAGGGGGGATCGCCACGCCGGTCTCGGGCGTGACCAGGAGCGAAGGCCCGCCCCAGTCGGCGCAGATGACCGGGAGGCCGACCATCATCGCTTCCTGGACCACGATCCCGTTCGCCTCGGCGAGGCTGGGGAAGACGAACCCTCGATACTTTCGGATCGAACGGTGCATCTCGTCGTGGTCCTTGAACCAGTCGACGAAGTGGACCCGATCGCCGAGTTTCAGCTCCTCGGTCAACCGCTTCAAGCCTTCGAGCGTTGGCCCCCGGCCGATGATGTCGAGTTCCACCGGGTTCTTGGTCCGGGCGAGCGCCTTGATCGCCAGGTCGGTCCCCTTGTGCGGGACCAACCGGCCGTTGTGGACGAACCGGAAGTTCGCCCCGAGGTGCTCGATCAACGGTTCCGAGCGGAGCTTGTCGAGGATGCCGCTGTCGAGCGAGTCGCGGAACTGCTCGGGGCGGCAACCGGCGATCCGGAGCGACTCGTAGGTCCGCTCGCCGCCGGCCACCAAAAGGACGTCGGCCTTCTGCTTGCCGGAGAAGAACGAGCGGTGGAGCAGTTGCGACGGCGACAGCAAGCCGCGCCGGAGCCGCTCGGACAGTCTTTCCCGTCCTCGGAACGCCGGAGGGTGGTGGATGTTGCCGTTGAGCGGCCCGACCACGACCCTCGCCCCCTTGATCGGGAAGAGGGGGACCACCGGCGAAACCGGCGACGTGTAGTGGACCACCGCCCCGGGATGCTCGGCCACCAGCTTTTCCGCGATCTGAGCGGCCCGCTTCATGAAGTAGGGGGTCGTCACGCCCGAGAGGACCTTGCTCCGCCAGAGGAGCCCGTCGAGCCGATCCTCCTCGACAAAACTCACCGGCATCTCGGGGAGCAACCGGGCCAGCTCGTCGCGCACCCGAGAGTGGGTGATCTGGTGGACCTTGATGCCTCGGGCGACCAGCGACTGGTAGATCTGCAACGCCTTGATCGACTCGCCGCCCATCTGCTCCGAGACGTTCGGCGCGATCAAGATCACGAATGGCATCTCGGGTTGGTCGTTGCCCATGAGCGAAAGATCCCTGTAGGAATGGAGCAGGCCAGGTCGAGGCGGATTTTCGGTCACCGCGACGGTCGAGCCGAAACGCGAGCGGGCGGCGGAGTCATCGGGAAACCGCTCGAAGTTCTCTTCACCAAGCTAGGTTATAGTTCGCCGGGAGGAACCGGAAACGGAGTGTGGCCGGCCGTCGCGAGGTTGTGGTTGCGCCCCTCGGACGTCCGCGATCATAGCCAACTCGGTCGAATAATTCCAGAATCGGGCCGCAACTCCCCCTTGACGATTTGCCTTTTTGCATTAGATGCCCCTGATCTTCCAGGAATCAGGAAATCTCCAGGTGGCAGGAGTTTCGGGCCGACACCGGGTCGTTGGGTCTTCGACGCGGGGTCGCCGCAAGGTCCGCATCGAAAAGTCCCCGGGAGGTGCACTCCTCTGGTCGATCGCGAGGCCGGCGTGTTAAGATCGACGTTTGAGGAACGCACCACCGGATCAGGCCGTCCCCGCGAGGCCCTTCGGCGGCGATGACCAGTGGGCTTCGGCCTCGGAATCGGCCGGACTTGCCCCGCGTTGCCCCACCGTCCCCTCCCTTCGACGATGCCGCCCCGGCTCGCCTCTTCTCCTCGGAAGCCCTTCCCGCCCCAACTCAAGGTCAAGGGGAGGGCGTCAAATCCCATGGCTAACGACAAAGACCTGTTCACCGAAGAGCAATCGATGGTCTCGATGAGCTTCGGAGACCACATCGAAGACCTTCGGTACCGCTTGATCCTCGCCTTGGTCGGCCTGTTCGTCGGCCTGATCGTGACTTTCGTGCCGATCCCTCTCATGGGCGAGAGCATCGGGATGTACGTCTTCGGAGCGATGGAGCGCCCCGCCAAGATCACCTTGGACCAGTTCTATCTCGACCAGGCCAAGCGTGAATCCGACAAGGCGCGAGTTGGCGAAAAGCTGAGCCCGCCGGTCACAACCCTCTTCTCGGCCAAGGAGTTTGTCGAGCAACTCGCCAAGATCGCCCCCGAACTCAAGTTGCCCGACCCGAACTCGACTGAGCTAAAAGAGCAGAAACTCCGACTGACGCTGACCCCGCTGGCCGCCGACGCGATCGTCAGCAACGAGACGTTGAACTTCCGGAACCCCCTAATCTCGCTTGCCCCGCTGGAAACCATCACGATCTACTTCATGATCTGCATGGTCTCCGGCCTGGTCCTCACCAGCCCCTGGGTCTTCTACCAGATCTGGGCGTTCATCGCGGCGGGGCTTTACCGCCACGAGCGGCATTACGTCAAGAAGTTCTTGCCTTTCTCGCTCGGCCTGTTCCTGTCGGGCGTCTTCCTCTGCTTCTTCGGCGTGTTGCCCTACACATTGCAGTTCTTGCTCCAGTTCAACGTCTGGCTCGGGATCGAGCCGACGATGCGGATCACCGACTGGATGAGCTTCGCGACGATTTTGCCGCTCGTGTTCGGCGTGAGCTTCCAGACGCCTTTGATCATGTTGTTCCTCGAACGGATCGGCATCCTGACCGCCGAGGACTTCCGATCGAAGCGGAAGATCGCCATCGTCGTGATCGTCGCCGCCGCCGCGATCCTGACCCCCGGCCCCGACATGTTCAGCCAGGTGATGCTCGCCGTGCCGATGGTCCTGCTCTATGAGCTGGGTTTGATCATGATCGTCTCCGGCAAGCCGAAAGTCCCGGCGACCGTGTGAACGATTCGATCTTTAGCCACGGATGGAACACGGATTAGAAAAATCAACCTCTTCTCTGATCCGTGTTTCATCCGTGTTTCATCCGTGGCCGCTTCGATTCTTCTTGAAGGAATTGAGGGTTGATGGGCGAGGTTGGGGTCGTCTATCTGGTCGGGGCGGGTCCTGGTGATCCTCAGCTTTTGACGCTCCGAGGGCTCGAAGTCTTGAAGCGGGCCGAGGTGGTGGTTTACGACCACCTGGCCAGTCCTCGACTGCTCGCCTTCGCGCCTCCCGAGGCGATCCGGATCGCCGCCGGCAAGTCGATCGGCCACAAGACGATGTCCCAGGAGGCGATCAACGCCGCGCTGGCCGAGCATGCCACCCTCGGGCGGCGGGTTGTCCGGCTCAAGGGGGGCGACCCCTACGTTTTCGGTCGAGGCGGCGAGGAGGCCGAGCACCTCCACGACCTGGGCATTCCGTTCCAGGTGGTGCCGGGGGTCACGTCGGGCCTGGGGGCGACCGCCTACGCGGGGATCGCCGTGACCCACCGCGAGTCGGCCTCGGCGGTCGCCTTCATCACCGGGCACGACGACCCGAACAATGTCGGTCGGCTCGACTGGCCCGCCTTGGCCCGCTTTCCCGGGACGCTGGTCATCTACATGGGCGTGACCCGGCTCCGCCACCTCTGCGAGACCTTGATCGCAGGCGGGAGATCCGCCGACACCCCCGCCGCGATGGTCGCGTCGGGCACGTTGCCGAACCAGAAGACCGTCGAGGCGACATTAGCCACGTTGCCCGACCAAGCTCTGGCCGAGAAGGTCGGGTTTCCCGCCTTGCTCGTCGTCGGCGACGTGGTCGCCCGGAGGGCGCGGTTGGGCTGGTTCGAGTCGCTCCCCCTGTTCGGCCAGCGGGTCGTCGTCACCCGACCGGTCGAGTCGGCGGACGACTCGGCCCGGAGGCTCGAAAGCCTGGGAGCCGAGGTCCTGGTCGCGCCGACGGTCGAGATCCGCCCCACCCTCGACCCGAGGGCTCTCGACCACGCCATCGACCGCCTTGGCTCGTTCGACTGGCTGGTCTTCACCTCGGGCAACGGCGTCCGCCACTTCTTGGACCGGCTCCTGGCCCGAGGGCGAGACCTCCGGAGCCTCGGTTCGATCCAACTCGCCGCGATCGGCCCCGCCACCGCCGAGGCCCTGGCTCGGTACCACCTCAAGGCCGACCTCGTGCCCGACTCGTTCCGCTCCGAAGCCCTCGCCGAAGCCCTCCGCGACCGGGTCCAAGGCCGTCGGGTCCTGCTCGCTCGGGCCGACCGGGGGCGGACGATCCTCCTCGACGAGTTGAGCCAAGTCGCCGAAGTCGAGCAAGTCGCGGCCTACCAGAACGCCGACGCCGAGGCGATCCCCCCCGAGATCCTCCAACGGATCGAAGCCGGGTCGGTCGACTGGATCACCTTGACCAGTTCCGCCATCGCCGAGCGATTTCACGCCCTGCTCTCGACCGAAGCCCGAGCCAAGGTCGGGCCAACGATCCGGGTCGCCACGATCAGCCCGGTCACCTCGGCGACCGTGGCCGGGCTCGGCTGGCCCGTCGCAGCCGAGGCGACGACCTACACCTGGGGAGGCGTCGTTGAGGCGATCCAGGCCGCCGTCCTCGTAGGCGGGATCGTTTGACCTTCAAGGCCGAGGGGCGGCGACGGTCGCACCCTCAGCTTGACCGATCATGGACAGGTCGTCGGTCAACTCCCCCGAAGCATTCAACGGGTAGACCAAAGGCCGCATCGTCGCGGGGTCGACCGGCTCGGCGGTCAGGATCGAGGGCACCATCTCGGCGACCGAGCGAGGCCAACGCCCGGTTTCTTCGTGGTGGACGTGGATCGCCCATGCGATGGTCAGATACCGCGACGGAAGCTCCACGCGGGTTCGACTGTTTCCTAAGACTTTGGGCTGGTCGGCTCGCGCCATCGCCTTGACCCTGGACTGCCCCATCCACGCGCGTTGCCACCAGGGAAAGGCGCCGAGATACCACCGTTCCCACCGATCGACAAGCGCTTGGATCGACGTTCGCCGCTGGTCGAGTCGTTCCAGGTGTTCGATCATCGGGCGAAGTTCGCGGGCCGAGAGGTGGTCGCGAAGTCTTCGAAGTTGGTCGAGGGCCTGCGACTGGACCACCCAGCCCAACGCGGCCGTGTTCGCCAACGCCCCTTGGGTGGTCATCTGCCCGGCTTCGAGGAGATCGAAGTCAATCCGGGCCGCGTCGCCGAATCGACCCTCCTCCTCGGCGATCCGAGCTTGGGCGAGCAGCAACCGCGACAACGAACGGATGTGACCTTGCTGCTCCATCTGGACCGCGAGTCCAGCTTGCGAATCGTCGAAACTCGCCAGGCCATCACGGCTCAGACCGAGTCGGGCCAGATCGAGGGCGGGCCTGTTGGCATCGACGAAAGCGCGCAACTCGGAGAGATCGGCGCCCTTCCAGTCTCCCCCTTTGGGCCAAGGACCTCGGATGGCGGCACCGGCGCGGATCAGGTCGTCATAACCATTCGGGTTTGGTATTTGTGGCGATTTCGGAGGCGTTGCAGGTAGGGTTGAGAATCCCCACATCGTCAGACCAACGACACCGCCGAATAAGATCACGAGTCGATAACGCCGACCCAGGTTTCGCCCAAGCGAGGTGATGGACATGAAAACCCTATCGGTGGAGGCGAAATCAAAGGAGCAGCGGGATGCGATCCTATTCGCCGGCACCGACCGAGTATTTTGCGAAACGACCCGATCAGCGAAGCTCGCGCGAGGTCTCGAACCCTTGCCAAAGGACAAACGCCGAGCCGAGGATGAACATGATGTCGAGGACCAAGCTCTGGCCGCCGAATACTTGGGCGACGATGTCGAGCAGGAACAGCAAGGCGACCAGGCCCGCGATCCCCATCGCCGTGTAACAGAGCAGTTTTTCGATCTCCATCGACGGCCTCGCTTCGGTCAGGATTGCCGGAAGATTGTGAACTGGCTTCTTTCCCAGCTTACCATATCGAAATCCGAGGATCGAGCCATCGCCGGTAATTCGACGACCCGCCGCAAGTCGGGCGGGCCGGGATCACATCGGTTCAAGCCTTCGAGGGGACGATGGGGATCGTCCGGGCTTCGGCCGGGGCTCGCTTGGGGAGCTTGACCGTCAAGACCCCGTCCTTGGCCTGGGCCTCGACCCGGTCGAAGTCGACTTCCTCGACCAAGGTGATCTGGCGGTGGAACGAGCCGGCGGTCCGCTCCTTGACTCGCCCCTTGGCGGTGATCGGAGCCGCCGGACCCGAGGTTGATCCGGCATTGGGCGCCGACGTTGATTTTTCGCCTCGGAGCGACAAGACGTTCCCGGCCAGGGACAGGTCGATCGAGCTGGGGTCGACGCCGGGGAGGTCGACCACCAACGTCAACTCGTTGGTCGACTCCCAGAAGTCGATCGCCGGGGTCCACGCGGTCGAGGCCACGTCGGTCGGCTCGACCTGAGAATCATGGGGCTGGGCCTGTCCGGGCGCGAACGCCGAGCCGACCGGGGGCTGCCAGTATTCCTCGAACAGCCGGTTCAACTCGGCCTGGATCGACTGAAGCGGGACCGTGAGTTCGCGTCGCCAGATGCCGGGGCGGATCATTTCGGTACCCATCCTTCGCAAAACTAAAGAGGGTCATCGATCTTGTGAGGAGAAGTGACGCACGGCGACGGACGAGATTCGACGATCGAGGGGGACCCGATTCAAGACGTCTTGATCTCGATCCGACGGGTCTTCGATCGTTCGGCCTTGGGCAGGATGATCCGGAGGACCCCGTTCTTGAACGACGCGGTGATCCGGGCCGGGTCGACCTCGTCGCTGAGGATGAACGAGCGCCAGAAGTCGCCGGAGCGATATTCCTCGTGGAGCACCCGGGCGCCTTCGGGCAAGGGAGAAATGGCCTTGCCTCGAAGGTTCAAGACGTTGTCTTCCAGCTCGATCGACAGCGAGTGGTCGGAAACGCCCGGCAGGTCGGCCTCGAGGATCAGGCCGTCGGCACCTTCATAGATGTCGATCGGAGGGGTGAGCGGGGCCGCCGTGGGCTGGCCCGACTTCGGGCGTTGGGCGGACGATTGAGCCGACGCGGGCTCCGGAGCGGTCGCCGATCGACCGACAGGGACCGCGACCGCTTCCTTGTTCAGAGGCATGGTCGCTCCTCCTCAGGATTGGGCGAAAAAGGACGTGGCAAAGCCGTCAAGGTCGTGATCAGACTTCACGGGGCGGCGATGGAGCCACCACCGAGGTCACGTTGATCTGCCGGGTCTGGATCTTCTCGGCCTTGGGGATCGTCACGGTCAACAACCCGTCGGCGAACGTCGCCGCGATCCCCGAGCTTTCGACCCGCTCGGGCAAAGTCACCGTCCGCGTCCATCGCCCGAAGACTCGCTCCTGGCGACGGTAGCTTTCCTCGACCACGCCCTCAGGGTGCTTGCGCTCACCTCGGATCGTCAAAGCTTCGCCGGTGATCGATAGCTTCACCTCGTCGGGACCCATCCCCGGCAGTGGACTTGTCAACACATACTGATTGCCAACATCATAGAGGTTGATCGGTGGGACCCCTCGGGGAATCCTCCCCGGTTGCGGAGGCCCAACCGTCTGGAAAAGCCGACCCATCTCGCGCTGGAAATCGCGGAAAGGGTCCCAAGACGTCGGTCCATGCCACCCGTTCATCGGTTAAGTCCTCCAAATTTCAACCCAACAAACTAGCTGACAAAAGTCGATCGTGCATGCTGCGAGCCAAATCAAACTTCATTTTTTCTCGCCGGAATACACAATCTCGTAACTCATTCTTGGAAAAAGATTTGAGATAACTAAACTATTTTGAAAATCATTTTGTCAATCCTCGCCTGTCCTAATTTTATGCCAAAATGGCAGGATAAAAGGTCGCCGCATTCACCTGCCATTTTTGCAGATGCCACCTGGAAATATTAAAACTGCCGGTCTCACCGGAGGTTCGGTTCAAAGGCATTGACCAGACGGTCGAGATCGGACGTGTCGTGGGCGGCGGTGAGAGTGATCCGAAGTCTCGCGGTCTCTGCGGGGACGGTCGGTGGTCGGATCGCCGGGACGAGGCAACCGGCTTCGAGGAGTCGGGCCGACCAGGCGGTCGCCTCGGCGGGGTCGCCGAGGATCACGGGGACGATCGGGCCGTCGCCGTTGAGGGGGGCAAAGCCTTGGGCGTTCAAGGCGACTCGAAATTGACGGGCGAGGGTTTGGGCCTGGTGGCGGCGCTCGGGTTCGGCGACGACCAGCTCCAGGGCCCGGTGGGCGGCGGCGGCGGCGGCGGCGGGGGGGGCGGTCGAGTAGATCAAGGTCCGGGCGTGGTTGTGGAGCCAATCGACCAGTCGGGCCGACCCCGCGACGAACCCCCCCACCGACCCGAGCGCCTTGGAGAGCGTGCCGACCTTGACGTGGACCTGGTCCGGTTCGAGGCCGCAAGCCTCGCTCGCCCCTCGCCCGTTGGGGCCGAAGACGCCCGTGCCGTGCGCCTCGTCGACCAGCAAGGTCGCCCCGAAGCGGTCGGCGAGGTCGGCCAAGGCCGCGAGGGGCGCGAGGTCGCCGTCCATGCTGAACACGCCGTCGGTGGCGATCATCGACCGGCGGAACCGCCCCTGGTCGCGCTTGAGGATGGATTCGAGCCGGTCGGCGTCGTTGTGGGGGTAGACCCGGAGGCTCGCCCCCGAGAGCTTGACGCCGTCGATCAGGCAGGCGTGGTTGAGCCGATCGGAGTAGACCGCGTCGCCCGACCCGACCAGGGCGACGATTGCCCCGACGTTGGCGGCGTACCCCGAGCCGAACAAGGCCACGGCCTCGACCCCCTCGAAATCGGCCAGGGCCGAAGCCAGCGCCTCGTGAGGCTCACGCCAGCCCGAAACCAGGGGGGACGCCCCCGAACCCCAGCCGAACCGCCGGGCCGCTTCGGTGGCGGCGAGGATGACCCGGGGGTCGTTGGCCAACCCGAGGTAGTCGTTCGAGGCGAAGTTGAGCAAGGTTCGCCCGTCGAGGACCACCCGGCCCGGTGTGGCCGCCCCCAAAGCGACAAGCCGACGCTCCAGCCCCTTGCGGGACCAGGCGTCGGCTTCGTCGGCGATCCAGGCGAGCGGGTCATTCATCGAAGGGGTCGTCCAGGCCCGCCCGAAGGGTCGCCCTCGGTCATTTCAGGTTGGCCAGGAACTCGACGAGGTCGCGGAGTTCGGCGGGCGTGAGCTTCTTGTGGAGTTCCTCGGGCATGGCCGAAGCCCCCCGCTTCCGCTCCTCGATGTCGCTCTTGGCGATCTCGATCAGCTTCGCCTCGGCGGTCATCAAGCGAAGGGACTTGTCGTCCTCCGACTTGAACACCCCAGCAAGCACCTGGCCGTCGTTCTTGGCGACCACCACCGACTCGTACCCCTGCGCGATCGCTTGGTTGGGCGCGACGATCGACTCCAGGAGATACTCGCGGGGGTGCTTCTTGCCGATCCCCGACAACTCGGGGCCAACCTCGCCCCCCTCGCCGTTGACCTTGTGGCATCGGACGCAGTAGACGGCGGCATTGTCGCGGTAGATCTTCTGCCCCCGTTCGGCGTCTCCCCCTTCGAGGAGGGCCATGTAGTCGGCGATCGGTCCGCTGTTGGACTTCAAGGCGACCAGCGAGGCGACCTTCGACCGGATGTCGGGCGAGGTCCGCTTGGTGGCGGCGTTGATCAGTTCGAGGGCGATGGCCGGGTTCGGCGCGATCGCCTGCTTGTCGAGGACCTGGGCGAGGACCTGGTCGGCTTCGGGCCGGGTCGAGGCGCCGAGGACGTCGAGCGCCTTCTGCTTCTCGGGGTCCGAGCCGACCTCCATCACCCGGGCCAGGGCGGGGATGGCGCGCTCGGGGCTGAGCCTGGCCAAGATCCGGAGCGCTTCGGACCGGACCGCGCCGTCTTTCGAGGCGACCGCGAGGCCGACCGTCTCGGCGAGCTTGGGATCGTCGAGCTTTTCGAGCGCCTTGATCGCTTCGGCCCGGGTCGCGGGGCTGCCGACGTTGCCTGCGATCATCGCGACGAGGTCGGGACCGGCCTCGACGATCTTGAGTTCGCCGACCGCCTTGAGCATGGCGACCCGGACGTCGTCGGGGGCGTCCTTGATGATCGAGGCGACAACCGGCTTCAAGGCATCGGCGGCAACCTGCGCCGAGCGGTCCCCTTCGACCGGCCGCCAAAGTCCGTTGATCCGGTCCCGACCCGGGGGCTTGGCCCAGACCGAGAGGATCGACAAGGCTTCGACCCGACCGCTCCTCGACACGGCGCCGCGAGCGGCGACCTCGGCCAGCGCGGCGGCGTCTTCGGCCCGGCCGACCCGGTTGGCGGCGTTGATCGCCCGCCGGAGGAGCGGTTCGGGCAGGTCCTTCTTGGTCGCCATCGCGGCCAAGGTCGGCATCCCCTCGGAGATCGGGGCTTCGTAGACCGCCAGGGCGGCCTCGGTGGCGATCTTCGGGTCGGCGTCGCCGAGGAACGTCGTGGCCTCGGCGTTACCGAGCCGTCTCAGGGCGAGCAACGCCCCGAGCCTGACGGCTACCGAAGGGTCGGTGGCGGCCTTGGCCAAAGTTCCAACGTCGCCGATCCCGACAAGGCCAATCACCCCGGCATGCCGGAGGTAAGCGTCTTGATCGTTGTTCTCACGGAGCATCGCCAGGAGCGAAGGGGCGGCATCGGTCTTGCCGTGGTGGCCCAGGGCTAGCGCGGCGAAGAAGCGAACGCGGAGGCTTTCGTCCTTCAAGAGCGGGGTCAAAACCGGGTCCAAGGATTCCCTCCGAGGGGTATCGCCCAAGGTCTTGGCGGCCTGCGCCCGGACCTCGGCGTCCTTGTCCTTGGTCAAGGCGGACAACAAATCGACCCCGATCGGCCCGCGACGAGCCAATTGACCAAGTCCCCAGATCGCGTGAAGCCGGGCCAGGGGATTGGTGTTGGTCGCCTGACTGACGTTGAAGAGGGTCAAGGTCGCTTCGACGGCGCGGAAGTCGCCCACCCGGATCAGCAGCTTGTGCTCAGCCACTGCTCGGTCGGCCAACTCGTATTGGGCTTCGAGCCGGACCCGCTGGTCAACGTGGCCGAGCAGCTTGGCGAGTTCGGCGACGCCTCGCTTGTCCATCCCTTCGCCGATCAGGGTTTTCGTCTCGGCGACGTTGGGGTCGGTCTCGTCGGCGGTCACCTTCCAGATCCGCCCTTTGCCCGGCTTGTCCCAGCCATTGGTCCAGTCGGTGACGTACATCGACCCGTCGGGGCCGAAGTCGACGTCGGTGGCCAGGACCGACCACAAAAACTCCTCGGAGTCGACTAGCTCGAACGAGGCGCCTTTGGACTTGTTGGCGAACGACCGGATACCGCTGTTCGAGCTTGACCCCCGGAAGTCGGCGAGGAAGAAGTGATCGCGATACTTGGCGGGTAAGCCGGTCCCCGGGTCGTGGGCCAAGCCCGACGGGCCGTCGGAGATGTTCAGGATCGGCGGGACGATGTAAGCCGCCTGGGCATCCCAGCGCGGAACCCAGACCTTCTCGGCGTTCCAGGCGCCTCGGGAGATCGGGAAGTTGAGGTACTGGTAGCCCATCCGCCAGCCGCTGTCCCCCCCTTCGACCAGGTAGATCCAGCGGGCCTTGTCGCCGCCGTCGGAGTTGTTGTCGCAGGTGAAAAGGTTGCCGTGGTCGTCGAAGGCGAGTTCCTGCGGGTTCCGAAGGCCCGAGGCGAAGACTTCGAGGTTCGACCCGTCCGGCTCGCAGCGGAGGACCGACCCGGCGTCGAGGGCGATCAGGCGCTTGCCGTCCTTGGCCGTGACGTTCAAGCCTCGGTCGCCGACGGAGAAGTACAACCGGCCGTCGGGACCCATCCTCAGGCCGTGGAGGTCGTGGCCGATGAAGGCGACGTGGACGCCATAGCCCGTGCTGAGCGACTCCTTGACGTCGGCATGGCCGTCATTATTGGTGTCGCGGAGCCGCCAGAGGTTGGGGATGCAGGTGAAGTAGACGTCGCCTTTGCGGGCCAAGACCCCGGCGCCGATGCCGTCGGCGGCGTCCTTGAAGCCGTCGGCGAACACCGAGGCGTGATCGGCTACTCCGTCGCCGTCCTTGTCCTCGATCATCCGGACCCGCTCATGCTCGGTGTTGAACGCGGCGAAGCCGTCTTTGCCGAGATACTTCCGGTACATCTCGACCCGGTCGCCGACCGTCCGGCACGCCATGTCGGCGTCGAGCCAGTTCATGTGGTTCCGGTTATCGGTCACGCCCGCGTCGTGGCGGAACGTCTCGGCGACGTAGAACCGACCATGCTCATCGGTGCAGAAGGCGACGGGGTTGGCCAACATCGGCTCGGCTGCGAACAGGCTCAGCTTGGTCCCGGGGGCGACCCGGAACAACTTCGACGCCTGCGATGCCTCGGGAGAAGCCGGCGCGACCTCGGGCTTGTACGAAAGATCCTGAGCAAGGGCGACGCCGGCGAGTTCCGCCGACCCAATCGCCAAGCAGGCGGCCAGCGCCGCCGCGATCGAAACATTTCGCATTTTTGATGGGTCCAACGCGACGGATCGAAGGGCGAGCGCCCTTCAACGGCTGCATGCCGGGCGGATGGCGAAGATCGTTAAATCATACGAAAAAAAGAACCTCGACCGCAACACCTCACGGCGTCCGATCGGGGTTCATCCGTACCCAACGTGGTTTTCGAGACACCCGAGGCAAAGTCAGCGAAGCAACGTTTCCAGGGCCTTGTCGAGGGCGGGGCCTCGGAGTTCGAGGCGGATGATCTTGCCGGTCGGGTCGATCAGGAACGTGGCCGGGATCGACTTGACGCCGAACGCTTCGACGAGGTCGCCGTTGCTGGTCGCGTTGTGGATCTGCTTCCAGGGGAGTTTTCGGGCCTTGACGAACTCGTCCACGACCCCTTTGGCCTCGTCGAGGCTGACGGCGACGACCTCGAACCCCTTGGCCTTGTACTTGGCGTAGGCAGCCTGCATACGGGGGAGTTCGACGGTGCAGGGGGCACACCAGGTGGCCCAGAAGTCGACGAGGACGTATTTGCCCTTGAGATTGTTGAGGCGAAAGGTTGCGTTGTTCAGGTCGATCACCGTGACCTCGGGGGCCTGGGTCCCGACCTTGTCGAGTTGATCCAACTCCCCCTGGACCCGCTGGACAAGGTTCGGGCTTTCGCCGCCGAACTTCTTGAGCAAGGTCTCGTAAACCTTGCGGGCGACCTCGGGCTCCCCGGCGGCGGTGGCGGCCTTGGCAAGCGAGTCGGTGAAGCTCGAAGCGAACTCCTCCTGATCCGCGCCCGCCAGACCGGCCATCAACGCATCGTAGGATGCCAAGGCTTCGCGATATTGTCCAGCTTGAGCCCGAGCCATCGTCGTGACGATCCGAGCCAGCGAACGGACCGGCCCTTCGGGGTAGGTCGTGAGATACTTTTGCGCGACCGCTTCGTTGTCGGCGAACCAGTCGTGCTCGATGACCTTGTCGAACAGCTTCATATAAGCCTGGTCGAGGTCGTCGGCCTTGGGGTGCTTGCCCACGTAGTCGAGCAAATCATGGATCAGGAGCCGGTCGTGTTGGTTCTGGATTTCGGCGACCGATTTCGCCGACTCGACCGCTCCGGTCTGGGCTTTGGCCTCCTCGAAGGAGATCAGGAGCAGACACGAGGCGAGCGACAGCCGAAGGAACCGGCGAGCGGATTCGAGTCGGTCAGGGAAGCGGGTCGTCGGCATGGGTCGTGATCCCGGAACCAGAGGTTTGGATGGAAATTTCGAGGGCGACCTCAACCGCGATCAGGACGCTGGGTTCGCTCGAAGCGGGCGAGCGGGTTGGGAAGCTCGCGCGGGGGCGGATCGATCAGGCAAGGGAAGCATCTCGGCGATCAGGTTTGCCCACGAGGCGCAACAGCCTTCTCGCTCGTGGTGGCTCAAAAAGGCTTCGAGTCCCCTGCGCCCGAGTTCCCGACCGATGGTCGGGTCGGCGAGCAGTCGGTTGATCGCCCCAATCAGACCCGAGGCATCCCCGAGAGCAACCTGGAAGCCGCAACCGGCAGCGGCGATCGTGTCGGCGGATTCGGACGCTTTGGGGCCGACGAAGATCGTCGGTCGCCCCGAGGCCATCGCCCCATAGAGCTTGCCGGGGACGACGATTCCGGTCATCTCGGCCCGCATCGAGATCAGGTGGACGTCGGCGACCGACAACGAAGCGTGGAGCTGTTCGCGAGGGAAATAGTCCATCAAGCGTATATTGTCGAGGTTTTCGTCGGCTTTCGCCTTCTGAACTTCCTTGAGCCTCGGGCCGCCGCCGACGAACAGGAAGGTCACCTCGGGTCGGTCGCGGAATTGGCGGGCGGCCTCGATGATCTCGTCGAAGCTGTGGGCGAGCCCGAGATTCCCCGAGTACATCACGACGAACTTGCCAGCGAGCCCGAGCGAATCGCGGAGCGGGTGCCCCTGGCGGTCGAGGGGATAGATCTCGTCGCGACGGCTCCAGACCGGGATCGTGGCCAATCTTTGGCGAGGGACGTCCTTGGCGGCGATCCGGTCGGCCATGTATTCGCCCAGGACGACCACCCGATCCGCCTGGCGGTACACGGCGTCGCTGATCCGGGCGAGCGACTTGACCACCGGATTTTTGAGGGACATCCGGCCGAGGGCGAGACTGGCGTCGGGGTGGAGGTCCATGCTCCAGTAGACGTGCTTCGACCCCTTGAGGCGGCGGAGGATCGTCCCGACGAGGCCGATGATCGGCGGAGTCGTCAAGGTCACGACCACGTCGGCTCTGGGCAGGAACAGGGCGGCGATGAAAGCCCGGAGGTAGAAGCTGAGATAGTCGAGCATTCGGTGCAGCGTGGTCTTTCGACCGAGCGAGGTGGCTTCGACCCGGTGGATCTGGACGCCGTTGCGGGCTTCTCGGGCCGGGGGACGCTCGGCGCCGGGCTTGTAGCCGCCCCGGGAGCAGAGGACGTGGACCTCGTGCCCCTGGTCGGCGAGGGCCTCGGCCAGGTCGGTCAGGTGCTGGGCCGTGGAGGCGTGGTCGGGCCAGTAGTATTGATTGACGAAAAGGAGCCGACCTGGGCGGGTCGGCTCCGGCTTGGCCCTGGGCGTCTCGGGCGGGTTCACCACTTGGCGTCCGCCTGGGCCTTGTTGGCCCGGTACCAGGCGACGGTTTTGCTCAGGCCCTCTTTGAGCTTGGTCGGCGGCGTCCAGTCGAGGATGGCTTGCATCCGGGTCGTGTCGAGGACCTTGAACCCGGCCCCGTCGGGCTTGTCGGTCAGCCAGGTCATCTGGCCCTTGTAACCGCTGACGGCGTTGACGGTCTCGGCCAACTCCTTGATCGACGTGCCGACGCCGGTCCCGATGTTGAGCGGGGTCGCCGCATCATCATACTTCTCGGCGGCGAGGACGATCGCATCGGCGCAGTCTTCGACGTAGATGAACTCGCGGATCGGCTTGCCGGTGCCCCAGACCTCGACCGACGGCGTCTTGTTCAAGTCCGCCTCCACCCACTTCCGGACCAAAGCCGCGACGACGTGCGAGCGGTCGGGGTTGTAGCTGTCGCCGGGACCGTAAAGGTTCGTCAAGATCAGGTGGATCGAGTCCAGCCCATATTGCCGCTTATAGGCCTGGGCCTGGACCGCCATCATCTTCTTGGTCAAACCATAGTTGATGACGCTGGCATGGCAAGGCCCGGCCCAGAGGTCGGATTCTTTGAGGTGGCCTTCGAGGTAGCCGGGATAAGAGCAAGCCGTCCCGATGGCGACGAACTTCTTGATGTCGGCCAACCGGGCCGCTTCCATCAAGTTCGCGCCCATGACCAGGTTGGAATAGTAAAGCGTGGCCGGTTGGGTCTGGTTGATCCCGATCCCGCCGTAGTACGCCGCCGCGTGGAACAGGACGTCGCACGGGTGTTCGAGCAGGCAGCGGAGGCAGGCGTCGAGCGTCGTCAGGTTGTAATCTCGCTGCCGGGGGACAAACACCTCGGCCCCGAAGCTTTCGAGCCGCTTGACGAGGTGTTGGCCCAGGAAACCGGCCCCGCCGGTGACCGTGACCTTCTTGCCGGACCAGAATCCTTTCATCGAGGTGCATCCTTTCGAGGTGGTGGGATTGGCAATATCAAACCGAGAGAACCGTCTTCAAGATCCGGGCGGCTGCTTCGAGGAGTCCGTTGATCGGGCGTTGGCTGACGACAGTCATCGAGAGTTGGCCATCGAGCGTCACGACATCAACTTTCTGATGGGTCGGCGAACCCGCCCCGCTCCCGCAGTAAACGGCGAGGAGTCGAAGGTCTCCATATCGGCATGGGATCTTCTCCGCGCCGTAGTTGCTGACCATCATGTCGCCTGACAGAGGGAGGACGAGAGCATGGGCCTCGTTCGGCGTGCGCTCTTGAATTAGAAATTGGTGAACTCCCTGGTAACTTTCCACCGCCGCCGCGAGTGAGCGAGCCTTGGTCACTTCCGCCCGCATCTGTTTCGCCAGATCCCAGATGGTCCGACCGGCGATGTCCTTCAAGGTACTGGCCATCATATAGATCTGGAGCCCCGGTCGATCGGGCAGATTTAATACCGTCCTGGCATTCACAGGCGCGGATATCTGTTTGCTACCGGCTCGCCACGCGGGCGAACACTCGAAAGCGGCCAGAGCCAATGCTCCCACCACGACTCCGTGGACGGTCACTCCGTGGGCACGCGCTCCTTCGGTGATTCGCCTGGTGAGGTCCGCGTCGAGCCGGAGGCAATGCGCTCGCAATTCGTCGGCTTCCGCGCCAAGTTCCGCACCCGAGTCGAGCGGAACATCGAGCGGAACCGAGTCAGTATAGGACCACTCGTCCGAAACCCCCAAGAAATCGGCCAGACTCGATCCGACCTGGCTGGCTTCCCCGACCTCTCCCCCACCGACCAAGGTGAGCAGGTCGCGGAGGATCAGCAAACCGCTAATCCCATCGATCATCGCATGGTGATAATTCAGCAAGACGACGCAGCGATCGACGCCCTGGTAAAGCTGGATTCGGAGCGGTACACCACTCCCGAGGCTGAATCTTTTGTGGAGCGCTTTCTCCATATCACGCTCCAGCGACAGGTCTTGCGGCAAGTCATGGATCGTCAACTCGATCGGCTCATCCGACTGAACAAAGCCCGGCCTGCCGCCCCGAGTTTTCTCGATTCGGGCCGACAGAATCCCGTGGGCTTTTTGGAGCCGATCAACACCGGCCCGCCAATCCGACTCGGCTCGCGTTCCTTCGACTTCGGCGATGAGGACGGGAGCTTTCGAAAGCCTCTGATCCACCAGCCAAAAAAATTCTTCGATCGCGTCGAGCTTGCGAAGCTCGCTTTTCGGTTCGGTCAGGGTCGGCGGTTCCATGGCGGTTGATCATCTCTGAGGTGGCGGAGTCGTTGGTCAGAACGGCCAGAGCAGGCGACGTTGCAAGAAACCCCGACGGTTCGTGTAGGTCTCGGCCTCGATCCAGCAAATTTTCGCGGCTCGCTGGACCAGAATCCTTCCATCGGTGTTCATCCTTGAGGGGTGGTGGGGTCGTCAGAACGGGCGGAACAATTTATGGATCTTCTGGCGAAGAATCAGCGGATCGGGTCAACTCGGCGGAAGAATTGCCAGGCGCACACATCATCATGGATAAACCAATACGTCATGCAGGCGGTCGGCCCAGTATTGGTGACTTTCGCCTTCTAATCTCCAGCCTCCGTGATCGGTGATTGTGTTGCCGAAAGTTTGGTGGGATGGAAACCGAGTTTTTGCTTCGCGCTCGACGGAGAGTCGCTTGGTGACGTTGTAAGGCTCGTGGTCGTCCATCATGGCTCGTCGGCAGACTTCAGCTTGGTATCGGTGGTGGGCATAGAGGAGCCAGCCATCCAGCTTCAATTGAGTAGCTTGTAATTCCGCTCGTAAGGCTTGATCGCGACGAAAGTGCTTAACCACCTCCATCGCCGACCCAATTACAACGGCGACGACCAGGACGGCGATCATGAGCGAACGGACTTTGAATCTGGGGAGACGCATCAGAAATCTCCGAGAGAAGCCGACGGGCGAGGGCAGTGGAGACCACTGGTCGCGTTCACCCGCCAGCCTCTTACGAGATTCTTCCGTCAAACGTTCGCGAACGGGTTCTGGAACTCGATCAGGTTGCAGGCTCGGGCGAGTTCGCCGATCCCTCGGTCCATGTCGATCGTGGTCTCGAAGCCCTTGGCGCGGATCTTCTCGTAGGAAACTTCGTAGTTCCGCTTGTCGGCGTCGGTGCCGACCTCGGCGAAGTGCAAGTAGTAATCGACGTGCTTGAGGACGGCTCGGGCGATGTCCTCTTTGGTGAAGTTCATCGACTCGTGGCCGACGTTGTAGACGTCGTCCTTGACCGAATCCCACTTGTCGAGGGCGAACATGATCGAGCGGGCCATGTCTCGGACGTGGATGAAGGTCCGCTTGAAGCCGCCCTCATAGACAATCAGGTTGCGGTTCTTGACGGCTTGGTAAGTGAAGTCGTTCGGCATCAGGTCGAGCCGCATCCGATTGCTGACGCCGAAGGCCGTCGCGTAGCGGTAGGCGACGCTGTTGCCGGCGTCGAGGATCATCTTCTCGGCGGCGAGCTTGGTTTCGCCGTAGAGGGTGATCGGCGTGGTCGGGGTGTTCTCGTTGCAAACGTAGTCGGGGATCGAGCCGTAGATCGAGCCGGTCGAGGCGAAGATCACCTTCTGGTCGGCCTTCCGGAGGTTCAAGAGGTTCCGGGTGCCTTCGACGTTGGTGGTCTGGGCGACTTGCGGCTCTTTCTTGCAAGCCGGGTAGCCGACGATCGCGGCGAGGTGGACGACGGCATCCACGCCGTCGAGGGCCTTTTTCAAGCCCGAGGGGTCGCAAACGTCCCCCTTCATCAGCTCGAAGAAGCGGTTCTGGCAGCAAGGCAAGAGGCCGTGGCCGCCGAACTTGAGCGAGTCGTAGACGCGGACCTTGTGCCCCTGTTCCAGGAGCATCGGGACCAGCGTCGAGCCGACATAACCGGCGCCGCCGGTGACCAGAATACGCATGGCTGAGTTCCCCATCCTTGGTGAATCCGAACGCGCCTGGAACGTCCTTGTCGTGGTGTTGATCTTCAACGAGCCGGAGCGGGACGGGATCGAAACCAGGCCCCCCGTCCTCGGCGGCCAACTTCCAGCGGAGGAGCGATGCCTGCTCGGGTCTCGATCCGTTCGAAACTCGGAGCAACCCGGGCTGGCCCTTCGAAGAACCAGCCGAACTCTCCAAGGCCGACCCGTCGCGGCGACACTATGGGCCACTTCAACCCGGCTGTCAACGCGACTTCGCCCTGGAATCGGGGAGGGACCGAGGATCACTCGACCATCGCGTCCGACTCCTCCCCAACAGTCGAAAACACCGATCATCCGACGACCTGATCTTGCTGGATTTCTCGGGTGATCGCGATTCCTCGCGGATTTCTAGGTGCTTTCGAAGCAAAAAAGCGACGACCTGGAGGAATCCAGGTCGTCGCCAGGGCCAGAGTCGCTAACCGATCAAAGAATGGGCAAGTGGCAGGGCGATCCGTCGCCTGGGTTCGCCCTCCTCGGATCACTCAGTAAGGCGTGATGGCGACGGCGTCGATGAATGCGGTGTTGTCGCCGTTGTTGTTGGTGCCCCGCAGGGTGATGGTGTGGGTGCCCGCGGCCACCGCGAACGATGCGGTGCTCACGGCCTGGTAGGAGGTGCTCGT